>Ga0247840_10011469_pt1 | contig 10779 bp, 2 predicted proteins | sample LaCruzMarch2015__FD_192404 | JGI IMG/M metagenome (GOLD analysis project Ga0247840, IMG submission 192404) | Freshwater microbial communities from meromictic Lake La Cruz, Castile-La Mancha, Spain - LaCruzMarch2015_17m | ecosystem: Environmental > Aquatic > Freshwater > Lake | place: Spain...
TGTTAGAGGAAAAAAATATACAAGTTGAGATAGGGCCATCAGGAGTTACACTTTCATTAGATTCTACGACAAATCCAGTTTACGATGGATGTACATCTCAAATGATACCGACAGTAAAAGCCATTCCAGGAGTTAATTTTACAAGTTCTACAATGAAATGGTCAATTTATACAGATTCAAATACTTCGGCAAATGGGAAGATTAGTAGCTCAGGTGTATACGCACCAAATTTACAGCTTGCAAAAGATACAAGCGATATGATTGTTGGCAAGGTATATAATCAAAATGGTATAGAAGTAGCCACTGCCGAGTATACAATACAAGATAAAGCGGTACTGATAAAACTAGGAAATATTCCTACAAGTACATTGCAATTAGGGGATACATTTAAGCCTACCATGACAACAACGCCATCACCACTTCCAAATGGTGAAAAAGCAGAGTTAACTATAGATAATAGTATAGTAAAAAGTCAAAGTGATGGCAGTTATCTTGTCTACTCTTTGCCAAATGGGATATCTTCAACAACTACAGTGAATGCCAATGTACTTTCACCAAGCGGAAGTAGTGTAAATAGTGACTCAAAAACGCTTAATATTGCAGCTATTCCAGTGCAGAGTTATATGGGTTCGATTCAGCCATGGAGCAATGGTATCGGAATAGGGGAAACTAAGCAGTTAACAACGGATGCGACTTTAGAAAGTGGAGCCATTCAAAATGGTTACTCACTACAATGGGTAAGTAGTGATCCAACCATTGTAAAAGTTGATTCAAATGGCCTTGTTACCGGATTGAAAGTTGGAACAGCCAATATTACGTTACAAATTGTTCGAAATGGTGTGGTAGAACCATTACCAGTAACAAGAGCCATTGTTAATGTAACTGCAGAAGTATTGGTAATGCCAAATTATAACGGAAAAGTAGGTTCTACTGTTCAAGTTGTTGCAACACCGAGTACAGTAACAAGTGGACAAAGTATTGTATATAGTATTAGTGATAGTAAAATAGCTACAATAGATGCTAATGGAAATTTAAAGTTCCTTTCTAATGGAACAGCTGCAATAACCGCTAAATTGATGTATAATGGCAATACAATAGCGACAACAACATCACAAGCGGTATGTTCTGATTATGAAATCGCGATAAAAGCACCAACACCAGGGGTGGTACCCGCAGGTCAAACCTTATCATACAGTGCAACAGTCACTCCGTCTATTCCAAAGGGCTATACGTTAGTATGGAGTGTATCGGATAGCAGCATTGGAACGATTACACAAGATGGAAAACTCACGTTAAAGTCAGGAAATGTGGGAAAAACATTAGAAATCATTGCAACATTGATGAATGGAACAACATCGGTAGCACAAGATAAAGTATCATTACAATTATTATAAGAAGGAAATGTAGATGAAGAAAAAAGAGAGAGTATATATATTGGTACTACTCGCTTTAGTAACAGGGAGCACAGCGCTCTCTGCTACTACGGGTAGCGAAAAAGCAGTACAAAAGAGTTCGGTATTACAAAATACGGTAGCGTCAAGTAACGCAATGACGGTGAATGCCGTGGTAGGAAGTTCAAGCAGTTCAGTTCAAGTGGATACAACGACCAATCCAATTAATCCAGTGAAGGCGAGCACCCATGCGGAACTCTCTGTGGCAATAAGTAGCCAAACAGGTAAACTAGATATCTCTTATCCACTGATTAGTGAGGCAACAGATTATGGTGCAGGGTCAGGACTCTCAGTCTCTTTAGTGAATGGGATAACAGATGTCTATCTTGGAACGCTCAATGCTGGAAGCAGTGCCTATGATGAAACGGGGTTTGGATTAGACCTTCCCTATATTGTAGAAAATGAATCTATTTTTAAAGGAAATGAGTGGGAACTCTTTTTTGGTGGGCAAACATATACCATTCAAGGAGATCCAACGGATACAGATGGAACTCCAATACCGTTGTCTCTAAGTAAGGCTGAAGGAATCACTTTTAATCTGACGTATGATAAATCGAATAAAAAATTTGATATCATAACACCCTCTGGAGAGCGTTACGTCTTATTTAATAATGATGATGATGTGGATCTTCATAGTGTAAAAGATGTATATCAAGTTCAAACAATAACCGATCTCTATAATCATGTACTTACATTCAATTATTCAAAAGGGAATTTGTTGAGCATTAATGATGATGAAGGGTGTGTAGCACAGTTTGGTTATGATAAAAGCTCACTGCCAAGTGCAGTAACAGTTAAAACCTTGGATCCAAATGCTGCAAAAACAGGAAGTTTGATTACGTCAACGACACTCAATTTCATATATAATAGCATGCAGGGAAATGACGAGGATGGAAAAGCTCCTCTACTGAATACAATTGTAGATGCGACAAACAATAACGATACAACTACAGTAAATTATGGGGATCAACTATATTATCCATATTCGGATCATACAGGAAATAATGAAACAGATGACAAGTGGTTGATTACTAATATTACTTTTCCAAGTGGAGAAAAATATAATTTTACGAATCAAATCATATATGGCTATGATAAGGTATACGGAAATCTACTTTCAAGTGAACTTTATAAGACGGCAGAAGATGCCGTAAGTCAGTGTGACCATTATGATAGTAAGGGAACGCTTTTATCTACAACGAATTATGTTATAGGAACAGGAGATAACAGTGCTAATTATCGTGTAGCGCAATCTGCGACAAACTATTTAACAGGCCCATTTACCGAAATGGACTATATGGATCAGGATATGCCAGGAGCCTCTTTTGATCCTTATATGAGTGAATTTCCATCAAGTAATGGAGATTACTACAATACCGAGGTAACAACAACGAAAAATGGCCACTCAATGGTAACAACGAACACGTACAATGCAACGGGAAGTCTAATCGAAAGTGATATCTCTGATAATGGGAAGATTATCTCTAAACAAATAACTGGGTATCTAGATAATTTAAAAGAGGCATGGAGTTTTGATGATTTAACGCCATATTATGATATGCCAGCATCTGTTGCAACGACCCTTTATGGAGGGGATGGTTCTGAGGAGTTTTCAAACTTTACAGGAAATATGACAACTCAAACACAAACGACATATGATGACTATAACAATGTGACACAAACTATTGGAAATGATGGAGAGGTAACTACGTATACTTATGAAAAGCCTCATGTTACACCAAATAATCTCTATTTTGAAAGTAGTCCTGTTACTATTACGAAGAGCGCAGACAATACAGATTCTGCATATGTGAAAAATTCACATGTAGGGTTGAATAATTTTGATACTGTTTATGGAGTAGAAAACGGCTATTATATTGGAAGTAGTACGACGCCACAACCAGAGACGTATACTAAGATAGATAGACTGCAACCATCCAATATTGGAAGTCAATCACCAATCTTAGAAGGATTAACGGCAGATACAATTACATCGGTATCAGGAACATCTACCATTGCAACAGATTCAGATATACAATCACAAAAAACAGCTGATACTTACGTTATATATGCGACAGGTGGTATGATAGAAGGTTCATTAGAAACGGGAGTAGATAAAGGTGGTATTTCATTGGTAAGAGAGGGAGACACGACGATTACGAGTGTGGACGGATTACCCTTAAAAATCACAGATAAATACGGCAACGCAACAATGTACACATACGATAAAGCGGGAAGAATCACAGAAAAGGATATAAAACTTGTAGGTAGCAATACAACACTAAAAACACTCTATACCTATGGAGACTATGAAAAGGATTCCAATGGGGCAGCGGTATACTATACCACAGAGATAGATCCAACAGGATTTGAAAGTGAAACGGAGTATGATTATCAAGGGCGTGTCATAGCAACTTTTCATAAGGAGCATGCAAGCGATTCATTCCATCAAGACAGTGCAACGCAATACGATGTCGCTTCTGGAAATCCAAGTAAAACCATAGTGTATAGTGATTCTACATCAGGTGGAAGCACAACAACCTATGCTGATGTGACCACGTATGCCTATGATAATGGCAATAGAGAATTAGCGGAAGAAAATTCTGATGGAGTGATATCAGGAAACCTTTATGATTTAGGAGATGGGCTCTCATGCAGTTACACATTAGATAACACAGGAAATCCAGTGGGAACAGTGAGTGCAACAGTAACAGATTCTAATGGAAGAACCATCGATGAGTATGTATTTAGTCAAAATGATCTAACAATAGAGAATAGTTCGATATTCACAGCATTAAAATCAGGGTATAGTGCTGATGGGGCATTAAACAAAGGTGGCGTAGATAGTAAGTTGATGGATGATTTAGCAAATGCACAAGCCTATTCCAATACTTTTGCTGCAATTAAGAAAGCAATAACAGATACGAGCTATATTTCTGATACTCATTATACTTATGATGGATTTGGTAATGTTCAAACCACAACAGAAACAACAGATAAAAAAGATATCGGTGGATTTAGCATGGATCATCATATAGTCACAACAACAACGAGTGTAGATCATTCGAACAATCAAATGAAGACGGTAAGTTCAGTTGGAAATACTATTATACAACAGAGTGATCCATTTGGGGATTTACAATGGAAAAAAATTATTGCTCCTAATGCTACTTCAGGGGTTGAACTCTTTCAAAATAGCTACGATAGTTTAGGAGATATAGAATTTGTTACAAAGGATGATGGGACATACTGGTATTACGATTACAATTTTAGGGGTGATTTAGAAAGCATAACAAACCCTGATGGTCAAATGACCACTATGGAGTATTATCCAGATGGACAAGTAGAATATATCAAGAATAAGTTTGGAACAGTTCACTCTTATAGTTATGATAATTACGGTAATGTTTCAGGTTCTGCAGCGTTAACCTATAACTATGATGGAAATCTAAATGGCACAAGTTTTGCTCATTATCATTACTATCCAGATGGAAATGTTTCAGATTCAACCGTTACAGATACGGTAGTAAAAAATGGACAAAGTGGCACAAGTTTTACGACCGCTAACAGCTATCAATATGATAGTTCACTAAGACCAACAGTAACTAAAACAGGAGATAGAACACTGACTGCAGTTTATGCTTTAGGAAAACTTACTAAACTCACTACGGACTTAGGAAGTGGAACACCACTTGAAACGAATCAAACGTATGATTATTATCCAGAGAATGGAGAACTTAAAACCATTACAAATTCAGATGGAACCGTTCAAAGCTATACTTATGATGACAGCAATAATTTACTAAAAAATTATAGTGTAACATCTAGTGGAACGACACTCTATTCAAATGGTTTAACCTATGATGCGTTAGGAAGAGTGGCTACAAAAAGTGAAAACTTTAGTATCAATAATTCCAACGAGGATTTAACTCAGAGCTATTCATATAACGATGATACAGGGGTATTAGAAGATGATGCGTTAACAAGTAAATCTGGAAACTATCCTCATGATAGCAATGAAAATATCGTAGAACAACAATTTGTGTATGATACATTAGGCAATATCCAGACACGTACAAATGTCTATCCAAGCGGAAGTTCAGTGGCGAGTGATGTGACAACGTATAATTACATGGGTGATGATCCAATGAAACTGCAAAGTGTAACAGATGAATATAATCCGAATATGTATTTTCCAATAACGTATAACACTATGGGAAATATGACAACAGATTGGCAAGGAAATGTGTATAAATACAATACCGATGAAAAGATGTCGCAAGTCACAGGGATAAATAAAACGACAAATTACTATACCTATGATGTAGAAGGCAATACAGGGATTGTAACGGATGGAAATAATCCAGAGTACTATGGATATAACAACGGGAATTTAGTGACTGTAGCAACACCAAGTCAAACAATCACCTATGTTCCAATGGGGTATTCAATAAAAAATGGTGATAGTTACACCTCATTTGTTAACCAATTTGAAGATAATCAAGGAAATGAGAGTTTAACAATCGAAGGAAGCTATAAAGATCCAAGCAGTTTAAGCTATAGTGCGAATACGTATCTACCATATGGAGCAGAAAACTCTAATGTAATCAATACTGGAAGTGCGTTTTCAAGTTTGGACAACAAGAGTTATATTGGTGAGCAAAAGGATATTACCACAGGATATATGAATCTTGGAAATGGTGTGAGACTCGATGATCAACAAGATGGAAGATTTATCCAATACGACCCAACATCTCCAGAGGGAGAGGGTGGAATTAATGGGTATACCTATTGCTATGGAGATCCTATTAACCAAGAAGACTTATCAGGATTAGCACCTCCTAATGGTGGAAATGGAACACCGAGAACACATACAATGTCTGCAGCTGGATATGCATTCAAACAAACAGCGATAACAGAGGGTGACCCAGATAATGAAGATGAGGATGATGTAGGGCCAGCTGGAGAAGAAGAAGAAGAGGGAAGTTCGAGCCATAGAAGAAATCATGGTAGTGGCGAAGATGTATACAATGGTGGAGAAAGAACTCCTCAAGAAGAGGGTGTTCATCAGTCTCGAGCACGTAGTCAATCAGTGGGTGGAACTCCAAGATCATTGGGATTTTCGCGTCCAGGCGGAGTAAAATTAACACTTGATGATTTTTCATTAGATGGTGGATATGTACTCGATGCGGAGAAACTTGATTGGCTTTCAAAAAATGGATTTTTAGATGGTGGGCAGATAAAAGGAAATATGGGTGAGATGGTTCAAGAAGCAAATATGGACCGTTCGCCAGAGTATACCAGTAATGCGCTACAATGGATGTCTAAAGAACCTGAATTATATGATGAAATAAATGTTCAAAGAGGTGAAGCTATTACAGGACCTGATAATCGTGAACCAGGAGATGGATACAATCATAAAACTGGACTTAGAACATATTTAGGTGTGGATTTGACCCCAGCAGCTCAATCGATGTCGAGAGACGAATGGAATTATCATATGAGAAATATAGCTGAAGGAAACTTGGATCAGTACACTTTTGATCAAAGATATCAAATAAAACCAGGTGAAACAACGGAAGAATTTGCAGATAGACTTGATGCAACTGATAAACGTGGTTCATATACTCGCGATAAACTGATGGCAGCACAGCGAACTAGTGATCCATATAGTGATGAGGTTATAGGAAAAATGACAAAATTAGCCAATATGTGGGAAGCCTATCCTTTAGGACAAGATGGACTTAACGGATATATCTCTCAAAGTTAATTGTTTTGTAAAAATATAGAAAAATCACAGAGTATCGTTCTGATATTCTGTGATTTTTTCATATTTTTTATAAAATAAATTTTTCAATAAAGTGTTTTGTACCATTTTCTGTGTTGGAAAGAGTAATAAAGTCAGCCACATCTTTCACTGCCTCTTTGGCATTTTCTACAGCTATGGCAACTCCTGCAGCTTCAAGCATGGTGATGTCGTTATAAGAGTCTCCGACAGCGATACTCTCGTCAAGGGAGATGTTGAGAAGAGTGCAAAGCCGTTTAAGCGTTTCCCCTTTATCAATGCCTTTTCGTGTAACTTCTAAGAAAAATGGTTTAGAACGTGCGATTGAGTAAAGTGAACCATATTTTTCTTTTAATTTTTCTTCCATTACAGCAAGATGTTCAGGAGCTGCTAAAAGAATACATTTTATCACATTTTCTTGAATAGAATGTTTAAAGTTCGCTACTTGTATAAGAGGCATTTTGGTGATGTCGAGTTCTACTTGAATGAACTCATTGTACCCCTCTGAAACAATAGTATCTTCAAGATAGGTGATGATTTCACAGCTGTTTTCTTTTGCAAAATCATAAAGGCGATGGGCATCTTGTGAAGTTAGTGAGTCTTCAAAAACTGTTTTTTTATTGGCCACATCATAGATTACTGCGCCATTAAAGCTGATGAGAAAACTTTGGAATTTTTCAAGTTGAAGCTCCGTTGCTAAGTGTTTCATAGCAAAAGTTGGACGTCCCGAGGCAAGAACGTATTTGATTCCTTTTTCTTGAACTTTTATAATAGCCTCTTTATCTTCCTTCGAAATTCTTCCCTCTGCGTCTAGGAGTGTATCGTCTAAGTCGGTTGCAATGAGTTTATAATTCATAATTATTCCTTTAGTTTTTGTTTTAATTATATCAAACTATTTGAACTTCTCCAAGAAAATTATTAGGAGAAAATACATATGACAAGGATTTTAGAAAAAATACATATCTCGATCATAGAAATATTATGAACAAGCATAGCGATATGCGTTTCATAACACTATGAATTATTAATGATTAATGCTTAAGTTTTGTGAACTGAGTGTGAAACTGTTGGAAATATTGGGGTTGTAAAAAATATAAAAAAAAGGGTTGAAGCGATTTAAATATAAGACTATAATGACAACACCACATAAATAAGTTCACACAAAGTTCAAAAAATGCAAATTCATAATAAAAGCGTGTGAAAAGGGGGAGCAAAATGAAAAAGAGCGTGTTTTACCAACCATGCCATTTTTTATTTTTGTACTATCTGGTTATAATAAAGTATCATTTTTGTTGAAACTGTTTCAGGAGATGCTTCTGGGGTAATCAAATGACATCAATCAATTTTATATCAATCCAATTTATTTAGATAAAAGGGAAAGGTCTCACGAGATACCTTTCACAAGGAGGAAGAAATGAAAAGATTGACAATGTTAGTTCTAGCGACGACACTAATAGTGGGGATAGTACAAGCAGAAACCATTACTGTGAATCCATCAAATGTGGTTGTATCTGAAACGCAAGGGAGCGTTCAAGACACTCAAAATGTTCCTATGGCTGGAAATTCATGGTATTTAAGTGGTTCAAAAGAGTTTGCATTAAAAAATAATACTGCACTTCCAATTGATCTTTCTAACGTTCATATATTTTTTAATTTAGGAAGCTCTTCAGCAACAACGAGTATATGGAGTGCAACGTTGAACAATAGTTGGACGGCAATTCGGCAGGTGAGTAATTCAGAGTATGTTGTAGATCAAGTATTAGAGCCAGGTGCGACACTCAGATTTACCTTAAATCTTGCACAAAATGGCCCTAATTTGGTACCAGGAAATATTTCAGTGACAGCAAAATTAGGTGAAATTCTGGTTGGAAATGTTGATTTAACAGCAAAAGCCCAAAATGGCGCACCAGCACCGAGCGAGATTATGGTAAGATTGACTGGACCAACGCTATCTGAGCCAATAGAGAAGAAAATTTCCAGCTATGGTGCTGCAACTCAATTGGTTGGCGTACCTGTCGGAACATATACCATAACAGCTACTATTTCTGAAGCACTTTATAGTGCGACTGTTTCTCCATCAAGTGTTACCATTTCAAAGGGGCTAACATCTCCAGTCACAATTTTCTATAAAAAATCAGCTGATCCTACATTAAAAAGTTTGACGTTGACGGCACCGACTAAACCAACAACATCTCAAAGTAGAACCCCTCTTCCAGCAAGCGTGAATGTAGTGATTAAAGATTCTTCTGGAAATATAGTGGTTTCTAAGGCGATTGGTTGGGGGAAATCTTTAAAGATTGCCAATCTTAAGCAGGGGCAAACGTATAGTTTACAAGCAGCGCCTTATTTTGATGGACAGGCGGTATATATAGCAAATCAAAGCATAAAATTAGATGGCAATTCAACACTTGCGATCACTTATCAAGCCGATGCATCTGTGCAAGTAAAGCCACTGACTTTAACTGCCGCTAATTTAGGAACTGGAAGTGCCACTGTAAGTCTATATACGCCAAGTTTTGGAGGGCTTCCAATTCAAATTAATAGTGTTAAAAATGGAACATCTACCGTTAAACTTCCAGTTGCTTCATATACAGGATCAGCACTCTCTTTAACAGCAGGGTCTGCGTCAGTGAATGCATTTAACTTAGAACAGTCACAGGCGTTGACATTGAGTTTTACAACAGCAAATTCAGGATCTATTGTGTATCATGTAACATTTCCATATACGACAGGGCAACATACAGCAGAAGTTTTTCCTTTAACTTCAAATTATACAGATTTAGTGATGTCAAACTATATTGCAGGGGTTTTACTAGGGCAATTGATAAAAGAGACACCACTATATGCTAATATTCGTTTTAATAAAGATTATATATATGGAACCATTTTATCTCAGCTTCTTCAAGAAAATATTGACACAACAGGGTATAGCAGTGCATCAGATGATATTAATCCACCGTCAACTAAGGGAATGATACTTGCTTCAGGACAAGGTGGACCATATCAATTAAATGATTATTCGAAACGTCTTGAAAATGTCAGTGGTGCAGGATTGATCAATTATGTTGTGCTTCAAAAGTCTCTAGGATATTCGGTAGCGGATCAGGATAGTGGGGCACAAACGGCAAGAACAGGACCAGATTCATTAGATAATAAATATTTTGGACCGATTGCAGCAACCTACTTCCACCATAATGATATTCAGCGTTTTGTAAGCAATAATAAACAGCCTTGGGGACCTCAATCAAAAGATTATGCTCCGATGATGGCGAATTTTTCAAATGGTGTGATATCGGATGAAGCAAGCTTTTTTGATATGATATTGAATACGTGTTATAATGCAGGATCGTATAGCGATATTTTTTCAAGGTTTGTAAATATTGCAGCGAATTATACAGATCCGAAATATCAAACAGCGATTTCTAATATGGGAAATTACACTTTAAATGATGCGCAATACAATGCGGCTCTTGGAATGAATACCGGAGGAACGTATATTATATATCCACGTCAAGTAAGATTTTATCTAGATCAACTCTATAA
>Ga0247840_10011476_pt1 | contig 10770 bp, 8 predicted proteins | sample LaCruzMarch2015__FD_192404 | JGI IMG/M metagenome (GOLD analysis project Ga0247840, IMG submission 192404) | Freshwater microbial communities from meromictic Lake La Cruz, Castile-La Mancha, Spain - LaCruzMarch2015_17m | ecosystem: Environmental > Aquatic > Freshwater > Lake | place: Spain...
CAGTCATGTCCGGCTTTTTTGGCCATATATAAGAATAATCGTTTTATCTTTATGTTGTCTGTATTTTCTAACAATTGTTGCACAACTTCAACTCTCAACGTTGTAAGTTGTTCCATAATATAAAATAGATCTATATAGGCATATTGATTCGGAGCCAATAATAGGCATTCAAGAAATGCCTGTTCGGGTACAGACATGAGTATTTTAAAATCTCCTTTATTGAAGTTTGTCAATTGTGGCTTCTGGAAAACCTTTGTAGAAAAGAATTTGAATTCATATTCAAAATCATATTTTTTCATCCAACCTGGAACTTCACCCTCTTGCGGATGTCCTATCATTAGAACTGGTTTTCCCATTGGAACATAGTGGTTAAATCCAGACAACTCCAATGCTGAATGAGCACCTATGTAAAAACCTTTGTTCAATTGGTTATTGTAACTTGATATTGCTGCAAAGGAAGAAAGTTTGTCCTGTGTTCTGTACATTACACCTTTTGATAATGTAGAAAACCAACCAGACTTACGATATTGTTGCATTAATTGGTCTGAGTATCCATTTTTTTTCAACCAAGAGGAAAACAACAATCCTCCGGGTTGCCAACATTTCAGAAGTTGGTTTAATTTATCTTTGTTTTCTATATTCATACTATACAACTGGCGTTTAAATTCAACCGCAAAAATATAGTATTAAATCAGTTTAAACAAATTTTCCTTGTTTTATTTTAGTAATTAGATTGAATTTGGTTGAATTATTCCGCTTATTATATATTTAAACTATACTTTATACGGAGTAATTCAACTAAACTATTATTACCCCTCCTCACCTCCTCTTATCCTTCGCCCCGCCATCAAACGCAATCAAATTAAACATTTCCCGCATCCGGGAACGAACCCGATTTCCATAATAGTCTTCAAGTTCAGAAGCCGAAAGATTCGTCGTAGCATGAGTGAGCATGTGGTTACTGATAAAATGGTCATATCTGGAGAGTAAAATTTCACCCATAACATTACACTGATTGCCATAATACTTAAAAGTACTTTCCGCCCCAAGGTCATCGAAACATAAAGTATTCGGACGAGAAGCATTTATAGTATTGGAGTAAGCGTTGATACTATACCGTTGTATAACTTCGTAGCCATCTTTGATAAAATCGAATGTTATTTCGCGACAGGATTTTATGCCAAAGCGTTGATGTTGCGGTACGAGCAAACGCATAAGCGACATAAGGCTGGTTTTTCCGCAACCAATCGGTCCGGTCAACAATATGCCTTTGTGGAGGTTGATGTTGTAATGGTTGGCCCCATGCTCATCTTGCAAAAACCATGTTAGCAGTTTATGAAGCACCTCATGATCTTCGGGAAAAACACAAAAGTGTTCACCGAAGACTTCTTTTCCTCTAGTCTGAATTATAGACAGGTTGTTGTTCATATTTTAAAGCGGTTCAGAATAGTTTTTGCCTGTCGTAACATTTAATATCCCCGGTGTCGGTTGTTTTTGTACTTTGGTTTGAGGCTGCGGAGCAAACTGCGGAATGTTCAATATCCAATTACTAGCAGCCGCTTGCCAGTCTTTCATGGGCGCCTTGCCGCCCACTTTCCACCCATTGCTCTGGAAATAGTTGTAGAATTTCTCTGCTTCGATTTCCACACTTTTCTGCGCAACGAAGTAGTTTCGTACCGCAACAATATCCGGAGGCGTAAAAAACGCCTCTGATTTGCTTTTTGGAGCTTTGATTTTTGGCTCTACCTTTTCCCCGTTTATCTCAACTACTTTCACCCTATTTTTTGAAACTTTCAACACAATATCATTTTTTGGTTGGGTTTCTTCGTTTTCAATATTTAAGTTTAAGATGTTTTCTTTGTTTATATAAGGGGCTAATGCTTGTTCAATGCTTGTTTCGATATTAGTATGGTCATGGGTAGATACTAGTTTAGCACTTGACTGCATATCGAACAGGTAAACCAAACTCCCTTTAAACGGATTAAACGAGGGCAAATACTGGATATAACCATAAGTATGTAAGTCTTTTATACATTTATGATAAGTAGCTTTAGCCGAAATCTTACTGATCCGCATAAGCTCCTGCCGGGATATGGATACAGGATTCTGAAAACGCTCTGAATTCCAAAACTGAAAAATAGCCATATAAAGACTAACATGCGTTGGATTAAGGCGATTATCGGCTGCAACTTTTTGAAAGAATCCACTGAGTTGAAGAATATAATTCATCGTGCTTTCTTTTTATTGTTTTCCGACAATAACACCTCTATATCTGAAGCATTATAATAGTTTGTTCCTCCAATCTTTGTATAAGGCAAAGTGCCGTTTATACGCAGCGTTTGGAGTGTCCCTGGTGATATATTAAGCAGCTTCCGTACTTCCACTGATTTCATCCACTTCTTTGTAACTGAAGTTTTCTGTTCACTGATTAGATTCCGTATTTCATCTATCAATTCGACCTTAAAATCCCGAAGGTCATCGGTTGTTATTATTTGTGCTGGCATAATAGCTGATAGTTAGTATTTATAGATTTTTAATCGACGAAAGACAGTGTGCGGGAAAGCCATCCCAATAGAAATTTCTTGTTGGTTGGTCTTCTTCGGATAATAAATACGTAGTATTTTAATTTGTTTACTAATAGGGCTGCTTGGAAATAACCAAAGTCAATGGAATTGATTTTGGATAGGGTTTTTTCTCCCATTATTCCATCGGTTTTTGTTCCAACGACATATTGAACAACCCTTGTTGCGGTTCTTATGCCTACGTTGACCGCATAGTCAAATACCGACTCTGCTGAAGTCTGATTTTGTATTTCATCGGCTTTGAGGGGTTTCCAAAAAGTGTCGAAATAGAATTGTTCCACTAAGGATTTCAACTCATTATTGGCTACAAGTGATTTTGGAAAATTGGTTTTTGATTTGTTTTGATCGATTATTGACCATCCGGGCCAAGAACTGTGTGACTTTCGTGAGATACCTTTGTAAGTTTCACCACCTAAATCATCGGGGTCGTTTACGTAACCGCCTTCATGTGAAAGCACTTTTGAAAGTGCAAGATTGAAATTTGCCATTTTTATTTAGATTTTATAGTCTGAATAAATATTCAGGACTGAAATTAGGATGGCAAAATTGGGAAGTTTTGTTGGATTTTATTCACAACCTATTCCCAATTGGGAATAGAAAAATATTACAATTATGGAGAAATTATCGGCAAGTTAGGGTTCAACGCTTCTGATTTATCTTAAGATGCTAATTGAAATAGAATTACTAAGAATTATTAATTTTTAATTATTAATTACCTCAAAGGTCTTCTTCTATTTTCTTTACTAAACCAACTTTAAGCGAATCCAAAAACTTTGTCGGTATAGCCCGAATCTTTATTTCCAGATAAGTTCTGTAAACATCTGTAAGTCTAACATTAAAAATCTGTTCAAAGAGAGCAACTAATTCCCGGATATCAACATCTCCTTTGTTAATAGCTGTACTGGCTTGAAGGGCATAGATAAGTTCAACTAATGCCGTTTTACTTTCAGTCCATTGGAGTGAACTGGAACCCAAATTCCCAACCTGACCCCAATTGGGATTATTGGCTTTTATCGAAAGCGCATCGATCTCTGTCTTCAAATACACTTCCAACCTGTCATTCGCCATTATTTTTGCAACCATATAATCCTGACTTGTCGAGAATTCCGGATCAACATAAATCATCATATTATCAAGGTGTAAATGGAAGTCTTCACGTCCTCTGACAAATAATTTATCATCCAGAAAAGTCGATTTCATTCTGTAGTAACGATAAAATTCAAGATGACTATTGAAATACGAGGTTAGTTTTTCTAATTCATTTAGTAAGTACCTTTGTTGAATTTCAAAGCTACCTATTGGCCTTTTACTTTCAATATTGTTAAGTTTAGTATAATAAATTAATTGACTAAATATCCCTGGTTTTATCTCTTTAAAAAACAAAATCTCCTCTTCCTCGTTTTTAAATGTGTAATCCAGAATAAAGGCTTTTAGTTTATTAAGTTCTTTCCTTACACATGCAATTGACTTCTGTGCTTTATTAATAAGATTTGTTTCTTCTAAATCAATGATTTGTAATTGTTTATTAAGTTCTTGGTTAAGTTTAGTGATAAAAAGATTCATACGATAATGATTGTATACTTGATTATTTATTTTATTGTACTTTTTGTAATAAAAAGAAAGAATGTCTGAAATTTTGGATTTCACAACATTCTTTCTAACCTTAAAAACTAAACTATTAAACTAAACCTGATTCTTGTTTGTAGGGATTTTGAAAGCTGTTAATTGTTTCGCTCGGTCCAGCAGGTGGAGCTGATTCCAGTGCTAATGATATTTCGTTATCGAGAAATATGATTTCGATACGAGGTTTGATATATTTTTTCTTTTCCATGGTGTTTTGTTTTTTTTACCACAAAAGGCACTAAGTTCTTTCACGAAGTTCTCAAAGCTTTGTGATTTTTGTGTCTTCTTAGTGCTCTTTGTGGTTAATATTTTATTTTACAATAACTCTGGTTGATTGATTATTTACTTTTACCATATAAACTCCTGTATTTAGTTTACAGTTTATAGTATGTAGTTTATTAGTTGTTATACCGTTTTCTATCATCATGCCCACTGCATTATAAACGCTATAATTGCTTTTTTCAGGTGCAATAATCGTTATCTGATTCGCTGCATTTACAAATACCTGTGTATTAGGCTTCTCTGTTGTCTCAATTCCGGTTGTATTACCCGCAGTACGGAAAATTACACTGAAACGGTTGATATCATTTACAACAGATGAACTAAACGCATAAGACTGTCCAGTAGTGAGATCAAACTCTGTGGTGGTTTGTTTGTCCTTTAACATAACTTTTATATCCGAACCAAAGTTTCTGAATTCAGAAGCAGAAATTGTAAAATTATTTCCTTTTTCTGTGGCAAAGCCCAATGGGATTTCGGTTCCTTGATTTAATTCGTTCATGGCATTGATAACTAATTTTTCGTTACCAACTTGTGTGTAAATTTCTGGCTGGTTAGAACCGGCAAGATTAAAGTATTTTGGTGCGTCGTAGGTATCGAAAGCATTACTGGCCTCATTGCTGGCATAAATCACAGCTTCATCGGCACTTGCTCCATTGCTCACATTCAAACGAATCAGCTTTATGTCGTTTGCAGCGTTTTTTGGTGCTTTAAGTGCATTTGATCCACCGCTATTGTGCGAACGCATAATGTTTTTGAATGTAAGCGTGCCTCCTGTACTTTTTACCCAAAATGCCTGCATAGGCGGAACCAGATTGCTTACAGTTGCCGGACTAGCAACACCCGAAGCACTGATTGTAGCAAATAGGTAGATAGACCCCTCGTAATTCCAAACTACTGAACCATCAGTAATACCTGTTAATCCGCCTGTTGGTCCACCCGAAGATGCTGAAGTACCAGCTGTTGTTACTTTGTAAAAACGTGTACCGTTGTACACAATATCATTCAGACTGTATGCTGTAGTTGGTGCCCATGCACTTTTGCCGTTGTAGCTTATGGTGCGATACCACATTGTTCCAGTTGGCATATTAGCAGCGGCATTATCTGCTGCTACAACTGACCAGCTGAGGTACGAAGGATATGGATTACCCACCAAATTGTATCCATTTCCTTTACCAGAAGTATAGGTCAGGGTAACAGGAACATTACCCGAATTGGTTGTTCCGGCAAAGGAAACTGTTCCAGTTGTGCCTTGTGTAGCCGAAGCCACCTGAACATAACCCTTACCACGTGTTAAAGTGCCAGTTGTAACTGTTGGCCATAAACCTGTTACTTCATTGTATTCCGCTACCGAATTACCTTTATTCAAAACTGTGTAATCAGCCGTATTATTCAACGGTGCACTCATATACCAGTTGCGACCGGCTGTTACATATTGTTTAACAATGGCACTTATAGTTGGCTCGGTATAACTATCCATTAAAGTGGCTGTGCCTGTGGCATCGCTTTCGAGGGTTATGCCGTTGGTGGCAGTTAATGTTCCAGAGCTGTGCGTTAGTTTTGCTCCGGGAGCTACAGTAACTGATTGTAAAGTGGCTGTTTGATTTATTACAAGTTCGCCTGTTGAAACAACGATATTGCTATTGGCTAGTTGCGGCACTGTATAATTTGATACATTTGTTGTTGCGCCTGTATTTACTGTAAGCGTAGCTGGATTAATAGTAAATGTGCCTGCGCTTGCACTTGTCAAGTTATTGTAATTTGTACCATCAGTAGGAGTAAAATTGGCTGTAATTGGATAAGAACCGACATTTGTTGGAACAGTTGCTGAACCGGCATACAATACATTGCTTACCGAACCAGCTACAGAACCGTTAACTGACGCTGCCTGAGCTGAACCATTGTAGGTTACTGACGAAGTACTCAACGATAAAGTTGGTGTGGTTTTTGAGATGACGGTAAGAGAATGTGTGTATTGACTTGAACAACCACTCGCATTTATGAATGTAACCACATAATCGCCGCTTTGATTGGACTGAACATTCGTTAACTCAAGTCCGCGTCCAGATGCTGTAAACCCATTTGGTCCACTCCAACTCCATGAACCATCGAGCCAAGCAGGACCAAAATAAACAGATCCGCCTGCCATAAGAGTTGCAACACCAGTAGATACCCACGCTCCACCATTTATTTGTGTAAAGGGAGATATGGTACTGGGTGTACATTGACTTGTAACGGTAAGAGTAAATGTATATTGACTTGAACATCCTCCCGCATTGATAAATGTAACCACATAATTACCGCTTTGGTTGGGCTGTAAATTTGTTAACTGAAGTCCACGGTCATTAAAAGTAAACCCATTTGGCCCACTCCAACTCCATGAGCCAGGGAGCCAACCAGGACCCGGGCCAAAAAAAACAGATCCACCTGAAGCAACTGTTGCAACACCAGTAGCTTCCCACGCCCCTCCGTTGATTTGTGTTTGGGGAGTTATGGCATCGGGAGTACATGTAGCTTTTACCTGTAAGAACAAACTGCAGGAAAGTACTAAAAAAACAGTTTTTAACATATTTGTTTTCATCATTTTGATATTTAAATTTAAGAAATTTTGAATTTAAAACGCTGAGTATATTTTAGTTAATTTAGAAATTTTCAAACGACCATCTCTCATCTTTTTTATACACCCAAAGTGCCAAATTGAACAACCAATAAATTGAGTATTGGTGATGACAGAATATGATTGTAACCTTGAATCTTATTTAGTAATAATCAATTTTTTAGTTACAATTTCTTTGCCCTTTTGTGCTTGAATCATATAAAATCCATTGAACAAACCAGTAAGATCTAAACTTGTTAAATCATCAGCACAATTAGATTTTAAAACCACTTTGCCTAAACTATCAAATATAGATATATCAGCTCCTTTCGCATTGTTAATATTTATGAAGACATTTGCTGGATTTGGGTAGAAACCAAGACCAAATTCTGCTATATTATTTACAGAACTAATTGTGGTATTATCTGTTTTGATCAAAGAGGGTGTACCAGCGACATTGAATGTGTAATTACTTATACATCCATTGTCGTTTGTGTATGAAGCCACATAATCACCAAATTGAGCAACTTGAATATTGGTCAAAGTAATTGCACGCGTAGTTGCTGTAAACCCATTAACGCCTGTCCAACTCCATGAACCTCCAGTCGCGGGTTGCGGACCAAACATAACAGTATCGCCTGCCGAAAGAGTTGCGTTTCCTGACTGTACCCACATCCCATTATTAATTTGAATATAAGGCGTTATGGTAGTTTGAGTACAGGTTATAGCGACATTGAATGTGTATGTACTTGAACATCCTCCCGAATTGATGAATGTAACCACATAATCACCTGACATCTCAGGTTGAACATTAGTTAACTGAAGACTGCGCCCAGATGCTGTAAACCCATTTGGTCCATACCAACTCCATGAACCAGGGAGCCAACCAGGATTCGGGCCAAAAAAAACAGTTCCGCCTGCCTCAAGTGTTGCAACACCGGTTGCTAACCACGCCCCACCATTTATTTGTGTTTGGGGAGATATAGGATCGGGAGTACAGTTTAGAGCAACATTGAATGTGTAAGTACTTATGCATCCGTTGTCGTTTATGTATGTAGCCACATAAGTACCAACCTGAGCAGCTTGAATATTGGTCAAAGTAATTGCGCGAGTATCTGCGGTAAAACCATTAACGCCTGTCCAACTCCATGTACCTCCTGTGGCGGGTTGCGGACCAAACATAACAGTATCACCTAACGCAAGTGTTGCGTTTCCGGATTGCACCCACGCCCCATTGTTAATTTGTATATAAGGCGTTATGGTTGTGGGAGTACAGTTTGGAGTTGTTATGTTTGTGCAATTTGTCAGGGTTACAGCCGCACCAGTCATACCTGTGATAACATTGTTACTTATTTGACCACTATCTGTGTTGTTTACATAAATACCCCTGCCTTTGCCATTTGAAATAGTATTCCGAGCAATGTTTACATTGGTAAATCTGTCATTGCCACTAGCCGGGCCATAATGTATAGCACCATAGTCCCAATAAGTAACATAAGGAGTTTGAATGAATGTGTTATCGGTAATAGTAGCATCATAGCAAGGATTACCTTCGTTCCAATACACTTGATCCATTGTTATACCCAAACCTTGCCCTATTCTAGTAAATGTATTGTTAGTAACACTGACTGTTCTAAACCCTTGTGCCATTACGCGAACTGTACTGTTTGTCCATTTACAGTTTTTCATCTCAAAATATGTGGCATCGTTCGAGTACACATTTAAGTTATCATCCGTACTGCCGTTAAATTCGCATCCATCAAAATAAACCCTAGAGCCAAGACCGAAAGAGTGTTGTGGACCTGATCCTCCAATCAACTGGCTGGTACCTGGTTTCGGAATTGCTTTTACCCGGGTATAATACCAGTCGCCTGTACCGCCACCCCAGCTTATCAGACCAGTACAACCGGTATGTATGGTGATATCCTGAAGAGTCAGTCCATTAACATCTAATAAAGTGCCTAATCCTTCACCTTGTCCTAATACAATATAATCTCCGACTTTCACAATATCTGAACCGTTATAACTGGTAGTAATCGTTCCTGACTGATTGTTGCCCGAAAAAGCAGAGTAAGTCAAAAATGGCCATTGAGCATTTGGCGAAGGCGATTTCCATACTCCGTATTTGTCAAAAACCATAAATCTTATTGTTTGACCTGATGCCGGAGTTTTTGGAGTAGGATATCCTTTCATCACAGCAAAACTGATGGAATTGCTTCCTATAGCAGTAACTTTTGCCTGGGAGTATCCAAGAGGATCGGATTCTATAGTCAAAGGTCCAATTATAGAAATATTGGTTGCATTTTGTATGAAAAATAGTTCGGCAGTAATGTTTTCCTGAATAAAGGTACATCCTGATGCAATAAGAGTAAAATTGCTTCTACCATACAAATTAATCTTCCGTGAGCCATTTGAAAACCGATAAACACCAGGTGAAAAGGTATAGCTAGACCCAGCGAGTGCCAATTGGCTAAGCGCATTGGTAGCCAAAGTTCTTTGAGCTGCTTTTTGCTGAGCTGTGTAAACTACGGTATATGCAGGGGCATTTGGATTCCATGTTTGACCATATACATGCAAGAACAAACTACAAGAAAGCACAAAAAATACTATTTTTAATGTATTAGATTTTATCATTTTGTCTTTTAAATTTAAGTAATTTTGAATTTAAAACGCTGAGTATATTTTAGTCATTGTAGAAGCTTTTAAGCGTCCCACTCTAATTTTTTATTATACACCAAAAGTGCTAAATTGAATAATCACCAATAAATTGGATGTTGTTGATTACAGCCTATGATTGCATTCCTGAAAATATTGAATAATTGATAAATAAAGCTTATTCAACATTTTCAGCATTGTTAATCTTGAGTCGCCCATACCAAAGACTTTACCTATGGTCATAAAAACACTACAACATTGCAGCATTTAATTGTTATGGAATCTTATTTAGTAATAACCAACTTTTTAGTTACAATTTCTTTGCCCTTTTGCGCTCGAATCATATAAAACCCATTGAACAAACCAGCAACATCTACCCTTGTTAAATCATCAACACAACTGGATTTGAACACCACTTTGCCCATACTATCAAATATAGATATATCTGCTCCTTTTGCGTTTCTAACATTAATAAAATCAATTGCTGGATTTGGAAAAACATCAACTATGGCATTATTTGGGGATTTTGTTGAAGTAGAAAGACCGGTAACGGTAAGAGAGTGTGTATATTGGCTTGAACATCCACCCGCATTGATGAATGTAACCACATAATTACCACTTTGATAGGGCTGAACATTCGTTAACTCAAGTCCGCGTCCAGATGCTGTAAACCCATTTGGTCCACTCCAACTCCATGAACCATCGAGCCAAGCAGGTCCAAAATAAACAGACCCGCCTGCCGCCAGTGTTGCAACACCGGTAGATACCCACGCTCCACCATTTATTTGTGTAAAGGGAGATATGGTACTGGGTGTACATTGACTTGTAACGGTAAGAGTGAATGTGTATTGACTTGAACATCCTCCCGCATTGATGAATGTAACCACATAATTACCGCTTTGGTTGGGCTGTACATTCGTTAACTGAAGTCCACGGTCATTAAAAGTAAACCCATTTGGCCCACTCCAACTCCATGAGCCAGGGAGCCAACCAGGACCCGGGCCAAAAAAAACAGATCCACCTGAAGCAACTGTT
>Ga0247840_10011477_pt1 | contig 10770 bp, 7 predicted proteins | sample LaCruzMarch2015__FD_192404 | JGI IMG/M metagenome (GOLD analysis project Ga0247840, IMG submission 192404) | Freshwater microbial communities from meromictic Lake La Cruz, Castile-La Mancha, Spain - LaCruzMarch2015_17m | ecosystem: Environmental > Aquatic > Freshwater > Lake | place: Spain...
AGCCCGGAGAACTGGTCGATGATGCCGTCGCGGCCGGCTACCTGACTCCCGGAGTGGATTTCAACCCGCCGTCACCGCTTAACCGGGATATTTACGGCGTGGCGACCTATGCCGAGTACCGGACTGATTTAGCGCGGGAAGACAGCGGGTCCAGTGCGTTTATCGCTTACTACACCAAAGAACTGGTTTCCCGCTACAAAGCCTCACCGGCTGTCTGGGGGTGGGAATTTGCCAATGAAGCGAATAACAATGTAGATCTCCCGAATATGGCAACCGGCCGTCCTGAACCCAATCCTGCGTTGGGATATTTTCTCCAGCGCGACGATGCCACCGTACCGGCCTGGACGAGTAAAGATGATATCACTCGCGACCATATCCGTGCTGCGAAAATGAACTTTGCCAGAGCTGTTCGTTCTGTCGATTCCTGGCGGTTTATCAGCAGCGGAGATTCCCGCCCGCGGCAGTCTGCTTACAACAACTGGAAGTATCATCGCTGGACGGTGGATACCCGCGCCGAAATTGTGCAGGTTTTGCCGATGGATAATCCCGCGCCGATGAACACGGTTAGTCTGCATATCTATCAGCCGACCGATCCTTATTTTGCCGACAACCCGGTCAGTATCGCGCCGGTGACGGGCGATTACGCCGCGTTTATGACTTTCTTTAAACAGCAGTGCGACCTGATGGGTCAGCCCATGCTGGTCGGTGAATGGGGCGCTAAAGGCGACGGAACTTCCGCCGATGAAAAAACTACCTACCACCGGTTTATGCAGGCGCTGATCGATACCGGAGTGCAACTGTCGCTGCTGTGGGATTTCGATAATATTAATACCGGGCAAGTTGCCGACTTCTGGGTCAATCCCGGCACAGCCAAAGAATATCAGCTTACCAATGGCGATCCGAACCTGTGGGATTTGGAGCAGGCCAACCGGCTTTACGGCTCATGGTGAATCTGGTCGGCGGTACTGGCCCGGCGACAGGTTCATAATCTGTCTGAACTGGCGGGTGAAGTAGTTGCTGTCGCTGAACCCGCACTCAAAGGCGATTTCCGTGATCGTCCGGTTGCTGTGCCGCAGAAGTTCCGCCGCTTTTTGAACCCGCACATGCAGCAGGTGGTCAATGGGTGAGCGGCCCAGACACTCCATGAAAATCCGTTGAAAGTGCCGCTTGGAGAGGTGTGCTTTGTGCGCCAGATCATCGAGAGTGATCTTTTCGGCAAAGCAGGTTTCGATGTGGGCAATGGCGTCGCCGAGCCGCAGCAGATCGAGCGACTCGCCGGACGGTTTATCGGAATAGCAGCGGGAAAGAAATACCGTGAGTTGCATGAAGAGACCTTTAGCCATTACGCGGTAACCGGGATTGCGTGCTTCGGTTTCTCTCATCAGATCGTGAATGATTTCGTTAGCGTGATTAAGCTGCCGTTCGGCAAGTTGCAGCCGGCTGTTGAATTTCTGCTGAGTGCGCAACACTGGCTCTAAAGCAAACAGCGCATGAAAGCCGGGCAGGGCGCGGACGTCCCATTGACTCATTTGCAGTGCATTGGAATCGAAAAGGATGTTCGCCAGCGCCAGCCCGTGCATGTCCTGATACTGATGCTCGTGTGCGCCGGAAATGACGAAAACATCGCCGCTTTTAACGGGGAACTGCCGGTCATCAACGGTATGAATCGCCGTGCCGCGCAGAATGATAACCAGCTCATCAAAACCGTGCGCATGGAGCGGAAATTCCGGTTGCGGGTCACGGATGTGGACTTGCAGGGGCAGTGTCGGATCATCAAAATAATCGCGCTTACGGAGCTTTTCAGTCATGGCGCGATCGTGCTAAAAGATGTCTGTATCGTCAAGGAGATGCGTACTATTCTCTGGTACCTTTTACCGAGGCTTGGAAACTTAACAGGAGATTCTTATGAGCGTGGATAAAGCATACAAACTCGCAAAAGCACGGTACGCGGCATTCGGCATCGACACGGATGCGGCCATTGAACAGGCGCTGAGCCTTCCGATTTCTCTCCACTGCTGGCAGTCAGACGACGTGGCCGGTTTTGAAACCAAACCCGAGGGCCTCGCCGGCGGCGGCATTATGGCTACTGGAAATTACCCCGGCCGCGCCCGCAACGGTGAAGAAGCCCGCGCCGACATCGCCAAGGCGATGTCGCTGATTCCCGGCAAACAGCGCGTAAATGTTCACGCCTGCTATTCCGAAACAACGAAGTTTGTCGACCGTGATGAAATGGATGCTTCCTGTTTCAAAAAATGGATGGACTGGGCCAAAGCACAGGGCATCTGTCTCGACTTCAATCCGACCTTCTTTGCACATCCGAAATCGCAGGACGGCTACACGCTGTCGCATCAGGATGACGATATCCGCGCTTTCTGGGTTCGTCACGGTAAGGCCTGCCGCAAGATCGCCCAGGCGATGGCCAAGGCGCAGGGTTCTCCCTGCTATGTCAACTGGTGGACGCCGGACGGAAGCAAAGATAATCCGGCGGATTGCTGGGGTCCTCGCGCCCGTATGGCCGCTTCGTATGACGCGATCATGAGCGACAAGTCCATCGACCGGAAAAAGTGCGTGGACTTTATCGAAAGCAAATTGTTCGGTATCGGTTCCGAATCCTATGTCGTCAGCTCGGCCGAGTTCTGCGCCGACTATGCGGTCAGCCGCAAAATGGGCCTCTGTCTGGATATGGGACATTTCCATCCGACCGAAACCATCGACGGCAAGATTTCGAGCCACCTGCTGTTCATGGATAAAATTTTACTGCACGTCAGCCGTCCAATCCGCTGGGACTCCGACCATGTAGTGATTTTCAATGACGACCTGAAAAATGTGTTTCTTGAAATCCAGCGCGGCAATGCCTGGAAGCGTGTGGTGCTGGCGCTCGACTTTTTCGACGCGTCCATCAACCGCATCGGCGCGTATGTCACCGGAACCCGTGCGGCACGCAAAGGAATCCTTTTCGCGCTGCTTGATCCGACCAAACAGCTTCAGGCTTATGAAAAAGCGGGCAAGAACGCGCAGCGTATGGCGATGATGGAAGAGTTTAAATCCATGCCGTTCGGTGCGGTTTGGGATCTGCTCTGCGAAAAAGCCGGCGTACCGGTCGGTACCGCCTGGATCGCCGAAATGGAAAAATACGAAACCAAAGTTCTGAGCAAACGCGCTTAAGGCGCGTTGCTGTCGAAAGTCAAAGGTCTGAAGGTCGAAAGTTTGCTGCTTCGCAAATCGGCTGTTCTGACCTTAGACTTTTGACGTTAAGACGTTAGACAAAAGGAGTTCTCATGATCCGTAATGCGTTTAAGATGAAACTCAAGCCGGGCTGCGTCGAAGAATACAAGAAGCGGCACGACGAAATCTGGCCCGAGCTTTCGAAGGCGCACTCGGACGCCGGAATTTTTGATTATTCGATCTATTTCGATGAAGAGACGCTGATCCTGTTCGCGTTTCAAAAACTGGCGGACGATAATACGGCGGACAATCTGAAGAATCTGGCGATTGTCAAAAAGTGGTGGGACTATATGGCCGACCTGATGGAAGTTCACCCGAACAATATGCCGGTTTTTAAACCGCTGACTGAAGTGTTTCACATGGATTGATCATAGAGCCAAAGGAATTATACATGCAGGATTTGAAAACAATTGTTGAGCTGTCGCACGAATTCGGAACAGTTGATTATGTCAAAGGCGGCGGCGGAAATACTTCCGTAAAAAACGACACCACGCTGTGGGTGAAACCGTCCGGCACCACATTGGCGGGGTTGATGGAAAAAACGTTCGTTGCGATGAACCGTGCGAAGATCAATGAACTCTATACGGTTGAAACACCGAAAGTTGCCGCCGCCCGCGAGGAGCTGGTTAAAAATCTGATGGCCGCCGCGGTCGAGAACGATGCCGGGCGTCCGTCCGTCGAAGCTCCGTTGCATAATGTTTTTGAAGCGAAGTTTGTGGTGCATACGCATCCTTGCGCGGTAAACGGAATGACCTGCGCCAAAGACGGTGAAGCCGCCTGTAAAGCGATGTTCCCTGATGCGCTGTGGGTTGAATATATTGATCCCGGTTACACGCTCTGCATGGAAGTCCGCAAGCGGATCGAGTCCTATAAAAAGGCACACGGCAAAGAGCCGGCGCTGCTGGTGCTGAAAAATCACGGCATCTTTATTGCCGCCGACAGTCCGTCGGAAATCCGCGCGCTTTATGCCCGAGTGATGACGGCACTGAATTTGGCCTACAAAAAAGCCGGCATCTCCATAGAGATGGAAATTGCCAGCGCTCCAAAAGATGCTGAGACCGAAGCGAAGATCAAAACGATTTTCGGCGCGGACGCGGCCTTTGTGGCGTCCTCTGGTATTTTCGCCGTTGCGCCGGGTCCGATTACGCCGGATCACCTGGTTTACGCTAAAGCATTTCCGTTCGTCGGTGCGCTAACGGTTGAATCCGCTGCAAAATATAAAGCCGAGCGCGGCTATGCGCCGAAAGTTATTGTCGCCGGCCGCCGCATTTACGGTATCGGCAACTCGCAGAAAAACGCCGATCTGGCGCTTGAGCTGGCTCAGGACGGCGCGCTGGTAATCAAGCTGGCCGAAGCTTTCGGCGGAATTGAATACATGACCGTTGCCGCCCGCGAATTTATCGAAAACTGGGAAGTCGAATCCTACCGGCAGAAGCAGGCAGGCTGACGGCTTTGCCGTCGACAGCCGAAGGTCGGAATGTCTAAGGTTGAAAGTCATGAAGTTGACAGACCTTCGGCTTTTAGACCTTGAGACTTTTGACTAAAAACGAAACGAAGTGGAGTTGTAGAAAATGGCCAGACATTATATCGCAGTTGATTTGGGAGCCTCCAGCGGACGCACAATCGTCGGAACGCTGGAGAACGGCATTCTTACGCTCAAGGAAATGAACCGGTTCTGGAACGGGCCGACAGAAATTAACGGTACGCTTTACTGGGACTTCGTTCATCTGTTCCGCAGCATTCAGGACGGAATTACGCTGGCAAAAAAAGAATTCGGCGACGGCCTTGTTTCGATGGGTATTGACACCTGGGGCGTGGACTTTGGTCTGATCGACAAACAAGGTCGACTGCTCGGCAATCCCGTCAACTACCGCGATGCACGCACCAACGGCATGACCGAAAAGGTATTCGCCGCCGTCGGCAAAGAAACGGTTTTTCAGCAGACCGGTATTCAGTTCATGCAACTGAATACGCTCTATCAGCTCTATTCTCTGGCGCAGTCGAAAGACGCTCAGTATCTGCAGGCCGATAAACTTCTGTTTGTTCCTGACCTGCTTAACTACTGGCTTACCGGCAAAATGGCGACCGAACGTACCTTTGCCAGCACGTCTCAGTTTTATAATCCGGTCACCAAAGACTGGGCGTTTGACCTGTTGAAGAAACTCAACATCCGCACCGATCTCTTCGCCCCGTTCGCCGACCCCGGCACGGTGCTCGGAGAATATAAAGGGCTGCCGGTTGTCAATGTCGGCAGCCACGACACGGCCAGCGCGTTTGCCGCCGTACCAGTGGCTGAGGGCGAACAATGCGCCTTTCTGAGTTCCGGTACCTGGTCGCTCCTTGGCACGGAACTGCCGAAGCCGGTCATCAACAAAGATATTCTGGCCGCCAACTTCACCAACGAAATCGGCGTCTGCGACACCGTCCGCTTCCTGAAAAATCTTTCCGGCCTTTGGATCATGCAGGAAATCCGCCGCATCTGGGCGGAGCAGGGGTTTGATTACACCTGGGACGAAATGGCGGATATGGCGATGCTCTCCAAGCCGTTCGAATTTTTCATCAATCCCGGCGACGATGTGTTTGTGGCCCCCGGCGATATGCCGGCACGGATTCAGGACTACTGTGAGCGCACCGGACAGAAACGCCCGCAGGAACGCGGGCAGATTCTCCGTGCGGCTTATGAAGGCTTGGCGCTGCTCTATGCCGATACCTACGGCACGCTGGAAAAACTTACCGGCAAAAAGATGGATGTCCTGCGGATTGTTGGCGGCGGCTGTCAGAATAAGAATCTCAGCCCGTTTGCTGCCTGTGCCACCGGACGCAAGGTCATTACCGGACCGGTTGAAGCCACCGCCATCGGAAACCTCATTGTCCAGATGTTGGCGATGGGCGACATCGCCTCGCTGGACGAAGGCCGCGAAATCGTCCGCAAATCGTTCGCACACGAATCGAAGACCTTCCTCCCGCAAAATGTCGAGGCCTGGAAAGCGGCCCTCGAAAAATGGCGGGTAATTGTGCGTTCCGGTCAATAGATTGGGCGAGCCGTTTGATGCTCCCGTCCGGACTCCCGCCTTGCTTTTCAGGTAAAAAAACAATATCTATCACGTCACTTTGTGCGTTTTGATTCAACGCGGATAACAACGGAAGCGGGAGATAAGCTATGAAGAAGGTATTTGCGAGCATACTGCTGATCGTCGGATTAAGCTTCTCGGTACAGGCCGCCACCAGAAACTGGATTGGTAGCACGGACACCAATTTCGCCACCGCCGCCAACTGGAACATCGGGTTTGTAAGCGGCGACGTGATGTCGTTCACCAACGCCGGAACTTCCGGCACGACGCTGAATAATAACTTAGCGTCACTCATCAATGTGGCGGGCATAACATTTGCCAGCAACACAGCCCAATCCGCCTACACTATTAATGGGAATGCGATTACGCTGGGTGGAAATATTACTGTAAGCGCCGGAGTGACCAATGGGCAGGTTATCAATCTGCCTATGACACTCAGTGCCGCTCGTACAGCGACGATTAGAGACGGTGCGACGCTGACGCTTGGCGGCCCTGTTAGCGGTGCTTTCGGCTTTACAAAAGCGACTGGGGCAGGGCTGGGCGGTACTTTAATTCTCACCGGGACGAACACGTTCACCGGCGATCTTACTTTAGGAACTGGGTTGGATATAGTTTCGAGCGATGAAAACATGGGCGCGGGAACTAATATCAATTCTGTTCAGAACGCTAAACTGACCACTACGGCCACCTTTGCAACCAGCAAAACAATGACTCTCTCTTCGAACGGAGCCAATCAGGATATTAATCCATACGCGGGAACCACGCTTACGCTCAATGGCGCGATTACTGGTGGTAATGCGGGCGCTACCATGAGACTTGGCGGTGCTGGGAAGATTATTCTGGCCGCGTCAAATAATTATGGCGCCACGACCACTATTCTTAGCGATGTGACGCTCTCCGGCGCCGGCACGATTGGCACGAACAATCTGTCACTCAATTCGGGTACCCTTAATTTGGGCGGAAAATCTCAAACGGTTGGTGCTTTGAGCCTCATTGGCACCAGCAGCCTGCTCACAAACGGCAATATTACGGCCGCCAGCATTCTGGTTAACAACTCCTCAGGTAATGCCATTATTTCAGCCAACCTGCATGGTGCCGCAGTTACCTTTACCAAGACCAACAACGGGATAGCGACACTCTCCGGTGTGAACGACTTCACGGGAGCGACGGCGGTGTCCGGCGGAACCCTGATCGCTGGCGGAGATTCCGCTCTTGGATCCAGTAATATTACAGTGGCTGCCGGCGCGACACTGACGCTCACCAACGGCGTGCTGAATAATTATATTAGTGACACCGCCACGCTGATCTTGACCAGCGGTTCCATCCTGAATCTTTCTTTCAACGGCAGGGATACTATCAGCGGGCTCTCTTTGAATGGCGCGCCCCTTGCAAAGGGAGTCTATGACGCTACAGCTCTTACTTCTGGGGGTGTAACGTGCACCGGTTCCGGCAGTCTGAAGGTGGGTAGGGATGTCCTCCGGCTGATCAGCATCACCTCACCGTAACCGACCCGGTGTTTTGCTGGAACGAACCTCAAAAACTGCAGCTAAGGCTGCAGTTTTTTGTTTTCCGGTAGGCCGCAGGGCGATTCCCACCTTGCTTTTTAGATCAAAAAACAATATCAATCACGGCGCCTTGTGTATTCTGATTAGATGCGTGTAATAACGGAGGCAGGAGATAAGTCATGAGAAAGATCGTCTTAAGTGTGTTGCTGGGTGCTGGTTTTTATTCCGCAGCGCAGGCAGATAACACATGGGATGGCGGCGGCGCCAACGCCAACTGGGGTAACGCAACCAACTGGGGAGTTAATACGCCGCCAACCTGGAGCTCGATGCTCAACTTCGCCGGTACTGCTAACCTGAATCCTACTAATGACCAGCTCGGATTGACGGTAGGAGGATTTACGTTTGCTGTTGGCGCGGGAGCCTTCACGATTCGCGGCAATGCGATTACGCTGGGTGGAGATATTTCTAACTCCAGTGCGAATGTCCAGACGATCAATCTGGATATGAATTTGCCTGTGGTTCGGACGATCGGACTCGGAAATATTACTTTAGGCGGTGCGTTAAGCGGTCTGGGAGGGTTGATGAAGCTCAATGCCACTGGGGCCGCGACGCTCACACTTACCGGCTCGAATACCTATACGGGTGTGACAACTATTCAGAAAGGAACCGTTGTCGCGGCCTCGTTCAATAGCGTAGTCGGAGGGACTTCTTTCAGCAGTCTAGGGGCACCGAATACGGTTTCGAACGGTACGATTGCTATGGGAGCTGGTGTGCAGGCTTCAACTCTTAGATATACTGGAGTCGGGGAGACGTCGGATCGTGTGATTGATCTTGCAGGGGCCTCTACCCAATCTATTGATCATCAAGGAACCGGTTATTTAAAGTTGACCGGAGGTGTGACGGCTATCTCGGGTACAGGTACAAAGACGCTAAGACTCATGGGTGCTACGGGGACTACGGGTGAGGTGGCTGGAGTTATTGCCGCATACTCTGATACAACTCACAAAACCTCCGTTCAGTTCTCGGGTACCGGCGTTTGGATCCTGTCGGGGACGAACACTTTTGTGGGAGATGTAATTCTTAATGCGGGATCAAATCCCGGCTGGCTTCAAGTTTCGAGCGATGCGAATCTGGGATCCGGAACCAACATTAGTCTGGCTCAGAACGCCGCTTTGCGCACCACGGCATCCTTCGGAACCAGCAAAACGATTACTCTCAGCGCGGGCGGACTCAATCAAGATGTCTATGCCGGTGCAGGCACCATACTTACACTCAGTAATAAGGTCACCGGCGGAGCTGGGGGTTCTTTGCGGATTCCCGGTCCGGGGACTGTCGTCTATGTTGCGGCGAACGACCAAAGTGCCACTACTACCGTTATGGGTAACCTGAAGCTCTCTGCCGCCGGCACCATCAACAACGGTTCTGCTACGGTGACGATGAACTCAGGAAATATTGATTTGGGTGGTACGGCGCAGACCATTGGCCTGCTCAATATCATTGGTGGCAACAGCTATCTCACCAACGGCAACCTCACAGTATCTTCTGTAACAAACGGCAGTTTTTCCACCGGTGTTACTCTTATTGGCGCTAATCTGCACGGTACTGGCGCGTACATCGCGCAGAATGTGGGGACATTGAATCTTGCCGGCACAAATAATACCTACGGCGGCGGAACGGTTATATCCGGCGGAACCCTAATTGCTGGTGCAGATTACGCCCTTGGAACCAGCAATATTACAGTGGCTAGCGGCGCGACACTGACTCTTCAGAACGGCGTGCTGAATAATTACATCAACGACACAGCTACGCTGGTGTTAACCAACGGCGCCATCCTGAATCTTTCTTTCAGCGGCAAGGATATTATTGCCGGCATTTCTCTGAATGGCGGCTCCACCTGGCTTCCGAAGGGTACCTATAACGCCGCAGCTCTGAATACCGGAGGCGTAACATGCACCGGTTCCGGCAGTCTGAAGGTGGGCAAGGATGTCCTCCGGCTGATCAGCATTACGTCCCCGTAGTGCTACAAGACGAGACGGGCTGTAAAAACTGCAACTTCGGTTGCAGTTTTTTTGTTTTCAGACTCGTATTAAAGCGTCACCAGAAGACGAATTAACACTTTTCCGGCAGATCGCAGGGCGATTCGCACCTTGCATTTTTGATAAAAAAATAATATATATCCTTATCAATATATGTTTTTACGAGGGGCTGAAAAACAGCGGTTAGAGCGGCTCGTGGACAGATGGAGACGGCTCGACAGGAAGATGTTGCAGGGAGTTTTATGAAGGATAACCGTCAGCGGGGTTTTGGAAGGTCGATACGCTTAATCGGCGCCGCGCTTCTTGTTGCAGGTCTGTGCATTGCGGCGCAGGCGGCCAGTGACAGCTGGAAAACCGATGCAGACGGGGTCTGGAATTCTTCCGGTAGCTGGGCGGGCGGGAATGTCCCGGGATCTACAACACTTACCAACAGCGCGGATGTGGCGACCTTTGCCGTTACGCTCACAACGAATCGCGTGGTTACGGTGGACGCCAACCGCAATATCGGCGGCATCACTTTTGCAAATCCGGCTAATGTGCCGTCAGGGAATGTTGCGACCAGCGTTGGTTACACGCTCAGCGGCGGCAGTTTGAAGTTGAGTAATGGCGGTGTGATTCAGGTAAATAATTTATCAGGCACCAACAGTTCTACGGTCGCCTCGGGTATCACGATACAAGGCAACGGCGGATCGGCCACGATTAAAAATGACGCATCAGGTGAAAAGGCCGGCCTGCTGATCGACGGGGCTGTTGCGGGGGCCGCCACATCCGGAAACGTCGCTACGCTTTATCTGGATGGCGAAAGTACCGGGAATAACACGACGGCCAATATCGGGGACGGAAGCAGCGGGGGTAAACTGAAGCTCGTTAAAACCGGCACCGGCCTTTGGACAATCAGCAAGGTCATCACCGCCAGCACATTCACCGGCGGGT
>Ga0247840_10011478_pt1 | contig 10770 bp, 11 predicted proteins | sample LaCruzMarch2015__FD_192404 | JGI IMG/M metagenome (GOLD analysis project Ga0247840, IMG submission 192404) | Freshwater microbial communities from meromictic Lake La Cruz, Castile-La Mancha, Spain - LaCruzMarch2015_17m | ecosystem: Environmental > Aquatic > Freshwater > Lake | place: Spain...
AATCTACTTTCAGAATTCTTATCTGGGTCGAATCCGGGGTTAATCCAGTCTGGCCATTGTTTTACAAATGATTTTATTTTGGTCGCCATTTCAATGGCGGTATCCCTTTTGTTTGCGACGATAAGTACCTTTTCCGGATTTTTTTCGTCAGCCACTACTAATTTTTTAGAAACCCAACCCGCAGTAACTGTTGTTACACCAGCCTGTCTATATTTTTTAGTGATATTTTCGTTGTAATGCTCGTAATCGTAAATAAGTTGTTTCTGATCTTGAAATAAATCTAAAGGGACAAACTTTTTTTGAGTATTATCGTAAGTTTGAAGATAGGTTCGTAACGCATAGGGAGTGTCACCTATAATTCGTGCCGTTTCTTTTAATTGTTCTATTTTTTGGTTCATACATATATAAATACAAAAAAAAGTGACTATTTCTAACCACTTTTCTTATAAATGACTAATATTGACCTATTAATTCAATGAAATACCCAGATTCGATAAGAAATTTGTCAGCTCTTCATCCGATACATCAGCGGTAAGTTCATCAAGTAATCTTCTAAATTCTGAATCTTCATTTGTGACTTCTTCACCATCTAATTTTTTTGATAAATCATAATACATCGTATCCATAAGTTGTTTACCATTCTGTGTGTTCCCTATTACCTCTTTCATTAGAACTGTAAATTCTTTGGTTGGTAAATTAATGATATTGACATAGATATAATATTGAAATACCTTTTTATCCTCATCTTCAACTATTCTATTTGGAAATAACTTAACAAGTCTTCTCCAAATTGCTGGGCCTAACCTAATATCCCAAATTTCGTGCTGTGGTTGGTCTTCTAATTCCATTGCGGCTTTCGTTTTTTCAGGATTTTCAGGATTTTTTTCCTTACCGAAAAATTCCATAACACCTTTAATCGCCTCGTGAAGTAAAAATGGAAAAATAATTGCTTGTGCGTGTACTGTTGGTGGATTAGTTGAAGTGTCTACACCAGTTTTACCTGATGCCCCTCCTTCATCATCATCTGTTCCTTCGGCGCCAGCCCCCGCTAATAAATTAGGAGGGAATTGCCAATATCCCAACATCATAGTTGCAATAAAAATTGCATATTTTTCTGCAATATTTTGGATTCCCGTGATTTGCTGAAGTTCCGTAGTAACCTTTTCGAACAAATACATAGCATCGACTGCGTGACCTTGTGTCATAGAGTTAACTAATCTTCTTTTTGCCCTTTCTGGAGTTAACTCATTCACATCGTTCATTAATTGTTCTTCTTTTTGCTCGAGCTCTTCTTTAGATTGTTTCTTTTTAGGTTTACCAGATTCCTTAACTAATTTTAATTCAAGATTCAACGCATTTTCAGGAACTTTAAAATATTCACGAATAACTCTTTCCGCCAATTGCTCCAACTCTTGCTCATGGTCGGTTTCAGCTCTCATAACCTCCTGTAAAATACGCATTGCTTGATTTGATAATTGAGCATATTGACCATTAATCCCACTACCAATATTTCTTTGACCTGTGTATTGAGCTAATTTATCCAATGCGTGTTTATATTCTTCCGATGCTAGTAGTTCTTCATAAGTTGTATGACCTTCTGGGGCTTCAGGGAATTTTACCGATTTAAATGGTGTTTCTTTTGATGCCGCTCCCGCCTCAACACTTGGATCAGGTCTACTACCAGTGTCGTCAAACTTCATTTGCTCAACCGTTTCAACTTTTTTTTGACCCAAAATCAATTTATCTTCATTATCGTTCTTTACCATATATGTTATTTTTTTAATCGTTTGATTATCATTTCAGTTATTTGGTCAACATCGTTATCTTTTATGGACGATACAATTGAATCAAATTTTAAAAAATCAGGTAATTCATATTTCGGTCCAGGGTCTGGATTAGGGTTTTCCTTAGGTGGCTCCCACGGATTAGGATATGGTGTTTTTTCAGGTTTTCCTGGTTTAATTGCGGGATTTCCTGGTTTGGTTGTTGGCTTTGTTGTCGGTTCAGCTGGGGCCGGAGCGGCTTGCTCATTCAACTTAACTTTAATCAGTTCCATTATTTCATTCTTGGTTGTTAATGAATGATAATTTTCTTTAACCAATCCTTCAACCCACTCTTTCACTTCTTTGGTTTCGTGTAATTTTTTTAACGTAGAAGCAAGTTTAGCTTTTTTATCGTCTTTTTTCTTAACCTTTTCTACTTTGGTGATTGCTCGTCTAGGACAACCTTCGGAACTCATAACTTTTTCAATCGCAGCGCTCTCACTACTTCCACTCGTTCTTATCTTTACCGTTCCATTATCATGTTTTACGGTCAACACATATTGATTCACTTCAAACTTTTCATTCAATTCTTCTTCCTTTATTTCGTTGGTTTTACCCAATGTTTTAAATGGTTTAGTGATTGATGAAACCTTTGCTCTTTCTTCATTCTTGAATTTATTTTTATTTGCTCGTCCAGCTTGGAATTTAGTCCCCTGTGGCATATTTTTTCTATTTTGGTTCGCAAATGTTCTTGCCGCTTCTTTCGGTTCTTTTTTATCCTCACGCAATTCAACATTAATACCCTGATCGGTCATTCTTTTTATATCCACAGGATTTGCATTCGCTTTCGGGGTCACAACCGCACCTTTTTTCAAACTGCTCATTTGTTCCCCAATGATTCTTTCGGCTAATATATTAATTTTAGTGTCACTCATACTCGCTAATGTTTTTTCTGTAAATCCCTCAGCGACTAGTTTTTTTATAATTTCGTTTCTTTTCATTTTGTTTTCATCAAGGATTATTTTGATGCTCCGTTATATAAATATATTCGTTTAGGGTGTATGACCGTTGATTTCCGCTCTTACTAGAAAATCTTCCCAACACTCCCAAGCAAATTCATTATTTTGTTTATTTCTTTGAAATTGCCAACCTAGATGTTGCATCGTCATATTTCTAAAAGAACAATCATTGTAGATTATATTTAATCCATTATTTTCTATATATTCTATGACTCTGTAAGTATCAAATAATGAAGGTAAATAGGTATCACAATACACCAATTTCTCATTAATACCTTTTTTCTTTAAATCCTCCACGTTATCCTGATTAACGCAAAGTTCGTGTAGGTTAAGATAATCTATTCCTATATCATTAAGCCTTGGTAAAATTTCAATAAGTCTATCTACTTGCCAGAATTCAGACGGCACTTCTACACAAATTTTTTCAAAAATTTTCTTACAATATATAAGTTTATCTATTATATCATCACTATATCTTGTTGCGGCTAAATCAAATCTAATTTCATTTATACCGTGTTCTTTTAATTTGATACAATCATCTTCTGTAACTAGGGTGCCGTTTGTATAAATCCATTTATAAAGGTTGAGTTCTTTGAAATTTTCGTTAATATAATCTAACCATTCAAAAACTTTATTTAAATACATAAACGGTTCACCACCAGAAAACGATATACCTGTAATTCTAGGGTTTTTATCGATAACTCTTTTTAAATCTTCTAATGAAAATATATCATCATTACCACCATTCGCCCATATATAATTCTTAACTCCGTGTCTTGATTTTTGCGGACAAGAAGGGCATTTAAGATTACAACTTACGCCTATATAAACACAAATCCATTGCCCGCTTTTACAAGCGTAGCATCCATTTGATAATTTTTTCCCAATTGGTACTATTGTCGCTCCAAAGTCTGATATTTCAATTTTATCTAAAATTCTTCGTCTAAGTGAGTCTGATATATTTCTTGCATCTGAATATTCTATCATAAATTATTGTAGTTTATATTTGATTTCTTCATTTATTAATCTGTATCCTTTGGACGCTAATTTTTCTGTAACACTGTTCACTTCTTCACCAAAATGAAAAGAAAGTCTCATAGGACTTTCCTCCGCATCTTTATCAAAAGGCTCCCAGCCAAGTGCTATGATATTATCAACAGCATCTATTACGCCGAAATAATCAGAATTTTGTACTAAGTCTAATTGTAAATCTGAATTTTTAAGTAATCCAACCATATCAATACTATCAATCTTTGGTGGAACTGCTCTTCCCGATGATGGTACAATAAACCATTCATCCATCAATAAATCTTGGATATAAGGATCGCGCAACTTTAAGTGCTCGACAAGAGTTTTTCCAAAGATAAATTCATATTGTCGTTGTCCTCTATAGTCTTTCCCAAGTTCATTGATGTAAATTAAATACATTTATCTATTTTTGTCTTATTAAAATATAAATGATATAAAGATATTAATAAAGGAAATTACAACATCTTTTATTGTCGCAATAATTTATTCGAAATATTTACTTAATGTTTCTTTTACGGTATTGTTAATCATATCAGTTAATTCATTAAGTTCGATTTCCTTTGATTTAATGTCTGCACTATCATCTGGAACGGGAATTTCTTCTGCTGTGTATTCTTCGCCCATTTCAGTTGGATCATATCCAGGATCTTCATCGTATAAGTCATCGCTAGTTAATGGAATTTTAGCATCTGGCGTGATTTCTTTATCTAATGTATCGGGTGCAACAACACCTTCACCTTTACAAGTTTCACATTCTTTCCCTCTTCTTATTCCAGTTCCCTTACAGTCTGGACAAACTTCAGTTTCATCATGCGTATCTTCAGCTTCTGGCTCAGGTAAATCTTCTTCATTATCAAACTGGTCGCCAGGATCTGTTGACGTTAAATCATCCGTACCCTCATCACTACCCTCAAGCGGATTTAATAATTCATCAACCTCGCCATTGCTTTTATATGGTTTATCTTCATCGTCATTAAAATCAAATGGAGTGTTAATTAAATCTTCTAATCCACCCATTTCACCCAACTCTCTATCACCATTGTCAGATTGAGGAATTTCAGCACCACCCATATCAGGGGTTTCTGAACCTGGTACTTCACCATTCATTCCTTCATCACCTGTATCTTCGTCACCTTCAAGTTGCGATACAACTTCGTCCTTATCACTGTCATCTAATTTGGTTAAATCTATGGCCGATATTACGGAATTAAGCACATATTTAAGATCATCACTTTTCAATTCATCCATATGATCCCTTAATTTTTCGCCAAGCTTTCCAGTTAATTTTTGGATTCCTTTTAGAAAATCGCCACCTTCGTCTTCATCATCCATACCTGGATTTTCGGCTCCGATATCTTCTGGTGCCGGCTCAGCGCCTGGTATTCCTGCGTCGGGGGCTGGCGGAGATACAGGCGCGGCATCTGTTGGAACAGGTGCTGGCGGTATACCTTCAGCCGTATCGATTGACGGTTTTGGTTTATTTACTTTTAATGTGTATTTGGTATCTTCCTGTAAAAGCTCTTCGCCTTTCAGTAATTCTAATCGTTTTAGTGCCTCAGCATACGAATTAAAACGGTTTTTATTTTTCATAAACATCCCACCGATATAATCAAGGGAGCTTTCTGTTAATCCTTTTTTCACATAATATCCGTCTTTTTCTTTAACGATACCATATGTACCATTTATCGTTTCCGATAAGTACTCTGCATCGACTGACTTCTTAGTCGTCTTGTCAGGATTATAATATGTGAGTTCAAGGATTCGTCTCAATTTGTCGTCACCCTTTAATTTCTCACTACCAAGTGGTTTTAAATCTGCCATTTTTTTGTATATTAAAATGTTGTTATTCTTAAACTATAAATACAAAGAGAACTTAAAAAAATTAGGGTTCTTATTGTGTAACGGATAAATTTTTATCCACAACGCTTCTTTTAAGATTTCTGAGCTTTTCAATATACCCGTTTCTTCGTAGTAGTTTGAAGGTTAAATTTTCATAAGAAAACTCACCACCGCTCTCTAAACCGCTTTGTCTAAACTTCATTATTTTCTTTTTAATGTCATCAATTTCTGCGGTCACATCTTTTCCAGATTCGCCTTTTTCATTAAGGTTATCAATTATTGATGCGTATTCATCACCTTTAGAAAGAATTAAATTGTCATCAATTCCCTGTTTACCCTCCGATGGTTCATTTAACCATTTATTGTTTAATATGGAGTACACTCCAGATGAGAAGAATGGTTCGGATAAATCCTGAACATATATTTCAACGTCATATTTTTTTATCTTTATATTATGCGTTCGATTCCAATTATCTTTTTTTGCGTCAAAGAATTCCTTTACTATGGTTTTAAATTTAGGTTTAGAATCGTCCCCAAGTTCATCAAAATTGATGAATATATGTAAATCAACATCCGAATAATCACACCAATTAAAATTTGCTAATGACCCCACCAACGCAACATCATATATGAAGAACTCGACATCCAAATAATCAACAAAGGCGTTAGCCACATCCAATAGTTTGTTCCTAACACCTTCAATCATTTTGTACGAATTTCCATCTTTAGTGAAAATGTCCGAAGATAACTCGTCCTTTAGATAAAATGTTTTTATTATCTTTTGGTCAATATCTTTATCCTCAATTAATTCGTCAACTAAAGATTTTTTGGTCATTACTTTTTCTTAAATTTGTACTTATCTTTTATATTACTGGTGAAGTATTTTCCTTGTGATTCCGCAGTTCTTAACTTTGTGAATACTTCCCAAGGCACTTCATAGTACTCATAAATACTTCCATTATTGAAAGTAGTTGAAAGAGTTTTAGTTTCGGTATCGTAAGACGCACCCTTTAAGTTAGTTGAATTAATTGTGACGGTAATCTTTGTACCCTCAATTTTTTCTGAAATAATCGCCATAATGTTTTATTTTTTTAAAACATAACGATTTACTTTATGAAAATCAAGATTATTCTGCGGGAATTTCTAATCCGCCACCATTATTACCCTCAAGATTTCCTTGTGCCTGTGGCTCTTGAACATCCGCAGCGTTTTCTTGTGCATTTCTATCGATAATATTAACCATCGATTTAGTTAAGGAATTATATACTTCTTCCCCATATTTTGCTAAAATATCATTATCTTCTGGCCCCCTTAAATCTATAAAATTACCTCCAGCGATAAATCCTAATACGGACTCTAAATTTATTTTTCTCCAACATATTTTGGCGGCCGCCGCTTTATCATCACCATTTTCTCTTAATGCTTTATTATATATATTAAGGTCAACAACGCTTATCTGATTATGCGTTTCATTCATTCCCTGTTGTTTTTCACTTTTTGTCCGTTCACTTGAAATATATGAACCCAGATATTTTTTAAAACACATAGCCCTAACTGAACCGTCTTGTTTTACATATGCAACACCGATTATCTTATTCTTATTAATTGCGTCACGCAATGACTGTAATCTTTCACTGTGTTTAAACTCATCGTGTGTTAATTCATCAAGGTCTGCTGTTTGTTCAACAAGATTGTTAATAACAAATCTAAGTTGTTGCTCAGTTAATTTTATTATTTTTTTGGTCATCTTTTTATTCTCATTAATTGATTCTTTATTTGTTAAATCACTACCAACTATATCTATTGCAAACATAATATTATCTTTTAATTTTTCCACATCGACATTTTCGACCCCATTTTTTAATTCTTCGTAAACAGATTTAAGAAAATCCATTATATCGTCTTTCGGGGTGTTTTTTGGTTTGGTCTCGCTTGTAGGGATATTACCACTATCTATGGGAGTGGATGGAGTTTCATCATCATCTGTGATTGGCTGGTCTTTCGGCCTTACCCCACCAAATTTATATTTGTTAATGTCTAACCCCTTCTTTTCAAATGCCGCTTTTCTTTGTCTTTGAACTTCTTTTCTTGCTTTATCGATATTAAACCCCAGTTGGACCTTTTTAGTCCGGTCGTCTGGATTTGATAATCTTTGATTGATTATATCAACACAAAAACTTCTTAACGTCTCTTTAGGTAAATCTTTAAATTCAGAATAAAAAATATTCTCTTGACCTTTATTACCAACGGAACTGCTGTCCGTACTATTCCTTCCTAAACCACCTAGCCCTCTTAAATGATTAAAATTCGCGGTTTGTTGTCTAAGAGCATCTACGCTAGACCCAATTACGTCTTTTGCCAGTTGTTCCTCCGTAACGCCAAGCCCGCTTAGTCCGTAAATTGAGTTGTATAAACATAACAAATGATCTTCCTCATTCCATTCTTTTTTATAATACCCCCTATTGTGTCTACCGCTACCTTATATCCACCATCATTTTTACGAACATTGATTTGCGGTGTGTCGTTGTAACGATACGTATCGAAAAACTTGTCGAATGTATCAAATGGATCTTTAAATAATGTTAACATAGTCTTTATTTTTTTAATTTAATTATTTATTATAAAAGCAGGTTATCAAAAATACGACCAAAACAAATCTGGTGACATTTTGTCATATATTTTGGCGGTCTCGTTTTTTTATTGTATTTTTGTACCGAAACTTAAAATTTTTTAAAAATGGGTGTAGATTATTTAGATGACAGTCCGAAACAAAGCCAGAAACCAAAAAAAGGTAGTTCAACAACACCAATACTGGATAACTTTTCAAGGGACCTCGTTAAATTAGACGAGGAGGGAAAAATTGACCCTATCGTTGGCCGAGACAAAGAAGTAAACAGAATTGCGCAGATTCTATCTCGTAAAAAAAAGAATAATGCTGTTATAGTTGGTGATGCTGGGGTAGGAAAAACCGCCTTGGTTGAAAAATTGGCATTGATGATACATAAAGGTGATTGCCCTTCCCCTCTATTGGATAAAAGATTAGTATCACTTGATTTAACATCGTTGGTTGCTGGGACAAAATATCGTGGGCAATTTGAAGAGAGAATAAAGGCAATATTGGTCGAACTATTAGATAACCCAAATATTATTGTTTTTATTGACGAATTACATACAATGGTCGGAGCAGGAAATGCAAGTGGTTCAATGGATGCAGCAAATATTCTTAAACCCGCACTTTCAAGGGGTGAGATACAATGTATAGGCTCTACCACATTCGATGATTATAAAAAATATATCGAAAAAGACCAAGCGTTAGTTAGAAGATTCCAGAAAATTATTTTAAAAGAACCAACTAAAGCAGAAACTATCGAGATTTTAAAAAACCTAAAAACCACATACGAAGACTTCCATAAAGTAATTTATATGGAAAATGTTATCGAAACAATCGTAATGCTGTCTGAAAGGTATATTACAGATAGACAATTTCCAGATAAAGCAATCGATGTTTTAGATGAATTAGGGGCAGAAAAAAAGATTTCTGGAAAAATTCCTCAAAGTATAGAAATTATTAAAAGTCAAATCGATGACATTAAAAAGCAAAAACTACAAGTCGTTAAATCACAACAATATGAAAAAGCGGCACAATTGAGGGACGAAGAAAAGTCGTTAGTCACAGAGCTTGAAAATGAAAAGATTGCGTGGGAAGAAAGGAAAAAAGATGACAAGAAACCGATTTCGGTACAAGATGTATATGATATAATATCTAATTCAACAGGAGTACCCATAAATAAATTAGACGCAAAGGAATCGAATCACCTTTTGAAATTAGAAGAAATTATTTCAGGGAAGGTTATAGGACAAGATGATGCCATCACCGCCATCGCCAAAGCAATTAGGAGGAACAGGGTGGGTATTAAGGATAGTAATAGACCTATTGGGTCATTTATGTTCTTGGGTTCAACAGGCGTCGGGAAAACATACCTAGCAAAATGTTTAGCCGAAGTCTTATTCGGAGACCCCAACAAAATTATTCGCATCGATATGAGCGAATATATGGAAAAACATAATGTATCAAGATTAATTGGCGCTCCTCCAGGTTATGTTGGTTATGATGAAGGCGGTCAACTTACTGAGGCAATTAAGAATTGTCCCTTTGCCGTTGTCTTATTTGATGAAATAGAAAAGGCACATAAAGATGTATTCAATATATTCCTACGAATTCTTGATGAGGGAATCGTAACCGATGCGTTCGGAAGAAAAACCAACTTCACCAATACTATAATAATAATGACATCAAATATCGGTTCAAAGAAAGTAGCCGAATTCGGTGGAGGAATTGGGTTCAGAACCACAGACAATAGCGAGGAAAACAAAAAATCTATTATTCAAAGTGAACTAAAGAAGCATTTTGCCCCCGAATTCTTAAATAGAATTGATGATGTTGTTATGTTCAACTCCCTTAACAAAGACGTTCTGGAAAAAATTATATCGATAGAAATGTTAAAATTAACCGACAGACTACTGGAGAAAAATTATATTATCAAGTTTGACAAATCAGTTATCGAAAGAATTTTTGAACTTAATGTAAAGGAAGATTACGGCGCAAGACCATTAAAACGAGTCATTCAAAACTTGGTAGAAGATTTTTTAAGTGAGGAAATTTTGAAAGGCACAATTAAAGAAAATGTTTCCTGTGTATTAAAGTACAAGGACGGCGCAATAGTAACATCCAAAAAATAAAAATGTTAAGACAAAACTTTACTTAAAATCATATATATTTATATCTACCAACGAATTACCCTGACATTCGTTTCTCTTTAATGTGAAATAATCACATAAAGGCCAACAAATTACCCGCCATCTGGTGGGTTTTTTTGTTAAAATTTGTTAATATTAATTTTTTTATATATATTTAATAACATATGAAGAAGTATATTATCATTTTGGTTATTGGTGCAATGGTTGCATTGATGGCCTGTGGTTCAGGATCTACCACAAACGAAACAAATGATTCAACAGCAGTTAAAATCGATACAGTAAAGGTTGACACAACCAAAGCCGTAGCAGATAGCACTGTCAAATTGAAATAAGGGTGAGGTCAATTAATTTTGACCCCCCCC
>Ga0247840_10011479_pt1 | contig 10770 bp, 21 predicted proteins | sample LaCruzMarch2015__FD_192404 | JGI IMG/M metagenome (GOLD analysis project Ga0247840, IMG submission 192404) | Freshwater microbial communities from meromictic Lake La Cruz, Castile-La Mancha, Spain - LaCruzMarch2015_17m | ecosystem: Environmental > Aquatic > Freshwater > Lake | place: Spain...
CTGAGATCCGGTTTGAGTGGGACGGGCCGAAGAGCCGCACGAACAAGCGCAAGCACGGCGTCTCCTTCGAGGAGGCGCAGACGGTCTTCCTGGATGAGCACGCCATGCGCTTCTTCGACCCCGATCAGGCGGCCACCGAGGACAGGTTTCTGATGCTCGGCATGAGCTTCCAGCTGCGGACGCCTCTCGTCTGCCATTGTGTTCGCGCCGGCGACGCCGTGATCCGCATCGTCTCCGCGCGGAAGGCCGACCGCGCGGAGGAGGCCGAGTACTGGAAGGGGAGGTGACGCCATGAGGCAGCACTACGATTTCGGCGCGATGAAGGGTGAGCCGAACCCCTACCTCAAGCAGCTGAAGCAGCCCATCACGATCCGCCTGGACACGGCGACGGTGGCCTACTTCAAGTCGCTCGCCGGGGAGCTGGGGATGCCGTACCAGAACCTCATCAACCTCTATCTGCGGGATTGCGCCGTGCACGAGAAGCGGCTGGATCTCAGGTGGCTGCCGTAGGCGGGCCGTTCATGCCGCCGCGGGCGCCCAGGACGGGTGCGGCGGGCGCTCCCGCGCTTCTGCGCAGCCGCACGGCGCCCAGCAGCCGGCGGCGGAAGCTGTAGGCGCCCGCGAAGCGCGCGTGGCCCAGCCAGCCGGCGAGGCTGCGCCGCACGTCGGCGGCGTCGATCTGGCCGGCCGCGTAGGCGCGCGCCTGCCGCTGCAGCCGGCGCCGCGCCCTGCCCATGTTCTTACGGCGCAGCAGGCGGTGGTGATAGAACAGGCGGTAGCCCAGAAAGTCCACCCCGCTGCCGGTGCGCCGCACCTCGGTCTTGCGGGCGCTCAGGGTCAGCCCGAGCTCCTCCGCCAGGCGCGCCGCCAGCCGCGCCTGCATCTCCGTCACGGCAGCGCGATCGCGGTGCAGAAAGACACCCCCAACCCAGCTCGTCCTTGACCCAATGGTCGAGCGGGTCGAGGTAGAGGTTCGCCAGGAGGCAGGAGACGGAGGAGCCCAGAGGGATGCCCAGGCCTGGGGTCTGCGACCACGCGCCCCACACCGCCAGGTAGCGCGACAGAAGCGCTGTGAGGCGGGCGTCGCGAAAGCGCCGCCGGCAGGTCTCCAGCAGGACCTCGTGGCGCAGGGAGGGGAAGAAGCGCCGCACGTCGGCCTTCAGCAGCCAGCCTGACTGTGGTCTGTCGGGCGCGGCGACGCGGCGCTGGAACGCCATCGCCCGCTCAAGCCGCGCGGTGACCGCCGCGGCCGGGCAGGCCGGCGTAGCTGTCGTGGGTGAAGAAGCGCTCGGCGCGCGGCTGCGGCGCCTGCTTGAGGGCCGGCGGCACGAGGCGGTCCTTCAGCCGGGGCACGGGGATCTTCCTGCCCGAGTCGGTGGAGTGAAAGCCGGCGGGCGCGGCGCAGGGCGCGTAGGTCCCCGCCGCCAGCGAGTCGCCGATGTCGAGGAGGCGGTCTTCGAGACGCCAGGCGAAGGCGCGGCGCGCCTCGGCCGGCAGGCGCTTCTCCAGTACCCGCCAGGCCTGCACGAGATTGGCGAAGGCGGCGGCCTCGGCGAGCAGGTCGGCCATCAAGCGCCCGGCGGCGGCGCGCTCTTCCGCCGGCCGCCAAGCATGCGCCCGACCTCACGCTCCATCCCGGAGAGCTCCTCGTAGCGCGCCGCCGCCACGCAGCGCAGGTCAAAGGCCATGCGCAGCCGCAGGCGCAGGCGGTCCAGCGCCTGGGAGGCGCGCGCCAGATGCGCCTGCCTCCCGGGGCCGCGGCCGTAGCGCGCCGCGCCCAGCGCCTCCAGCAGGTCGAAGGCCGCGGCTTCGCCGCGCCGCCCCAGGCCCGGACGCTGACTGCGCGGAAACTCGCCCACGGCGCGGTCGACCTCGAGGACCAGCCGGTAGGTCAGGTCGATGATGGGCAGTGAGGCGTCAGATGGCATAACGAAGACCGGGGGGCGCAGGTGGAAAGAACCCACCTGCCCCCCCTCCCCCCGCGGAGCATCACGGAGCGGGCAGAAACCCTTCTGCAGAGTCCCCGCCCGCCCCTTTCACGAAGTCGGAGAAGTGCACACCCCTTGCCTTCCGCGGCGGGGTCCGTGGACCGCGCCTTCCTTCACGGATTCCCGAGGGCCAGAAGATCAAGGGCTAAGAATCAGCCTGCTCGCTACATGCTGCGCAGTTGTAGGGAACCAGTGCATGGCATGAATCAAGATCCACATCGGGGCCCGGCTTCTCCCACCTGGGATATGTTTTGCAGAATCCCAAGACAGCCTCCTCCGGCCCGCTCCGCACGAGCACGATCAGTTCAGGTCTGCTCCAGGCTCTTCTCGTCGGCTCGTCCATGGGCTCGCGCCTCCTGCTTCTGGCGACGGCGCTGCCGTCGCCCCTGGGTCATCGCGTTCGCTGCCGACCGTACTCCATTATCGGGGGGGCAAGTGGCAGAGCCGCTGCGTCGCGGCGCGCAGCGCCGAAGCAGAAGCGGCGCAGGCCTTGCCCCGCCTCAGGCGGCGACCAGCAGGCGGCGCGCGACGACCTCAGCCGCGTACTTGGGCAAGCCCCGTGGGAGTATAGTCGGCCGTGGAACCGAGGGGAGGTCGTGGCGCTCATGAGGCAGGACGCAGCAGCAGCGCTTGAGGATCTTAAGCTCAGCTTGATCGCACTGTTCGGCCCGCAGGTGGAGCTGAGGCTCTTTGGCTCGGTGGCCCGCGGTGACGACCGTGACTACTCCGACATCGACGTCCTCGTGCTGCTTCCCGGGCACGTCGATCACGCGCTCGAGGAACGGGTCTTCGACGCCGCTTACGATCTGGAGCTGAAGCACGGCGTCGTCTTCGGCGTCGTCGTCTACGAAAAGGCCTTCTGGGACTCCGAGCTCGCCGCCGGCATGTTCCTGCATCGCAGCATCGAGCGCGAAGGGCTGGCGGTGTGAACGAGCTTCTGATCCGCTTTCGCAGAGACAGGGCCAAAGAGACCCTCGCCGACGCCGGCATGCTGCTGAGTGGCGGCAGCCCGGCCTCCGCGCTCAACCGCATCTACTACGCCATGTTCTACGAGGTCCTGGCCCTGCTTCACACGCAGGATCTGGCTTCCGCGAAGCACTCGGGAGTGCGCGCGCTCTTCAATGAGCGTTTCGTCAAGGTCGGCATCGTGCCGGTGGAGCAGGGGCGTCTGTTCGCGCGCATGTACGACTTCCGGCAGAAGAGCGACTACGGCGACTTCGTGCAGATCGAACCTGAGAAGGTCGCCGAATGGTATGAGCAGGCCGCGGCGTTCATCGACGGGCTCGACCAGATCATCGAGGGGATCCCGGAAGGCCGCGGCCAGAACGGATGACCCACAAGCCGGCCGGTTTCAGGTCTTCCCTCGTCGCCTGAGGCGGATCTGCTCGCAAACGAAGACCGGGGGGGCGCAGGTGGAAAGAGCCCACCTGCGCCCCGCTTGCGGAGCATCACGGAGCGGGCAGCAACCCTTTTGCAGGGTCCCCGCCCGCCCCTTTCACAAGACCGGAGGAGTGCATACCCCCTTGCCTGCCGCGGCGGGGTCCGTGGACCCCGCCTTCCTTCACGGATTCCCGAGGGCTAAGGGCCGAGGGATCAAGGGGTGGGGGCTACGATGCCGCCAGGTTCTGACACACGTAGTTACATGGGGAAGGCAATTGCATGCACGCAGCGTGTATTGCATCGCGGTCAGTCCCGGACGTCCACGTCCTACATCCAAGCAACACCGCCTCCCCCGGCTTACTCCGCACGAGCACGATCAGTTCAGGCTTGCTCCAGGCTCTTCTCGTGGGCTCGTCCATGGGCTCGCGCCTCCTGCCTTTGGCGATGGCACTGCCGCCGCCCCTGGGTCATCGCTTTCGCCACCGACTGTACGCTCTCTTGAAAGGGCGGGGCAATAGACGCCGCCGTTTCGCGGCGCGCAGCGCCGAGGCAGCAGCGGCGCCGGCCCTGCCCCGCCTCAGACGGCGACCAGCATGCGGCACGCGACGAGCTCGGCGACGCGGCCGAGCACGTCGCGTTCTATGGCGCCGTCCTCGGCCTCGTCGAACTCCGGGCTCAGCGCGGCCACCGCGTCGGCGAGGCTGCGCCGCCCGTCGAGCTGGTCCCAGATGGCCTTGCCGGTGTCGTTCAGGGTGAACAGCTCGTCCTCCATGTCGCCGCTGCCGGCGACCAGGGGCACGATGATGATCTCGCCCTCGATCATGCAGGCGGCGACGACGTCCGAGGGTTTGTACACGTCCTCTGCAGAGATGCTTCTATGCGCTCCACTCTCGGTTTCCGATCCGTGATCTGCCATTCAGACGAGGCGCCCCAGCCGCTCCCCGATGGCTTCCACAGCTTCACGAGCCACAAGCAGGGCGTCGTGCGCCTCGGCCTCCGGTGGCGCTTCGTCCGCGCCGGGATAGCGAAACGCCCAGGCAAAGACGGTGAGGTCCCGGGCGGGATCGAGCGCCACGTTCAAGGACGCGTCGATGCCTTCGCACGCCGCCGCCAGTTCGTCGAGGTCATGGGTCTTACGGAAGATCGTGTCGTGCGCCGTCAAGAAGGCTTTCGCGGCCTTTTCGGCCGCCTGCTGGCAGTGGAACAGCGCATCTTCGATCAAGGGAGGATCAGCGGCCAAGTCGACCTGGGCGCTCCGCAAGTCATTGCCGGCCTTGCGGAGCCAGGCCTGGACTTCCCGTCGCTTCTCATCCGCCATAGAGCAGCCTGCCTTCACGCGCCACCGTAGCAGGCAGCGACGACACGACGGCCAAGCCACGCTCGAACTCCTCGCGGGTAAGGACGAGCACGTCCTTCGGGATTCCCATCCCGCACAGGGCGCGGAACGCCTGCTGTTCGCGTTTGTAGCGCGGCAGCGGCGAATCGCGGACCACAACGAGGAAGTCGTAGTCGCTGTCCTCATCCGCTTCATCACGGGCGCGCGATCCGAAGAGGTAGATTCGCTCCACCTGCAGACTGGCCCGTAAGCGCCGTACTGCTTCGGCTGCCAGATCGGCCACCGCGATCGACTGGGTAGTCTCGACCATGATCCTTCCTGCTTCGCCTTCCTTCCAGCCGATGATACCCCTATTCAGGGGGGCCAGAAGGCGTCGCTGTTTCGCGGCGCGCAGGTCCGAAGTGGCAGCGGCGCCGGCCTCGGCTTCCTCGAACTCCGGGCTCGATCGCAGCCACCACACCCGCAGGCTGCGCTGCCCGTCGAGCTGGTCCCAGATGGCTTTGCCGGTGTCGTTCAGGGTGAACAGCTCCTCCATGTCGCCGGTGCCGGCGACCAGGGGCACGATGATGATCTCGCCCTCGATCTCGCGGGCGACGACGTCGTCGGAGGGTTTGTAGACGTTCTCCAGGGCGATGCTCATAGGCGCTCCACTCTCGATCAAGTCGATCATCGAGAAGCACATGGGAGTCGATGCGCAAGGATGCTCTTCAGCGCCGCTCCGGACTTGTTTCCCCCATCCGCTGTTGTCATCATGAGCCAGTGAATATCAAAGACATCCTGACGAGGATCGGCGCGACCGAAGCCCCCTTCGCCCGCCAGATGTTGATGACCGCTTTGATCACCCGCGTTCTGGAGGACCGGGGCAAGCCGGCTCCAGTGCTTGTGGGCGGGCTGGCCCTTTCCTATTACACTCGCGAGGTCTATTTCACGGCCGACATCGACCTGGCTTACGTCGACCGTGACGCTCTGGACGCGGCGCTGCGGGAGCTGGCCTTCGTCAAGAAGGGCCGCTACTGGGTCCATGAGGGCCTCGACCTGGCCGTTGAGGCTCTGGCTTCCGGGCTCGCCGGCGAGGATGCCCCGCGCGAGACCGTCGAGATCGAAGGAGGCCTGCGTTGCGTCGTCATCGGCCTCGAAGACCTGATCATCGACCGGATGAACGCGTGTAAGCACGGCCAATCCCAGGTCGACTGCGAGATGGCGGAGCTTCTGATCGTGCGCTACCGAGAGGAGCTCGACTGGGCCTATCTCGAGCAGAGGGCGGCTCTTCAGGAGAACGACACTCTGGCCGAGCTGCGCACACTGAAAGACCGGGAACCCCTATGAGACCCGCAGGTGAAGCACGACAACAAACGTCCGCCACCGAGATGTTGCTTCTCCGCGACCGCCTCGGACTCCCGAGATTCAAGAAGACCGCGAAGAGGGACCCCGAGAAGAGGGAGCTCCTTCTGGAGCTGGCCTTGAAGAAGATCGAGAAGGCCGAACGCGATAACTTCATTCAGATAGGATTTCGGAGACGACGCGTCCGGTTTCCCGTCGCGTGACGGACGCTCCGTGCTCCGTCGAAACGGTCGGCCCAAGCCAGACCCCACTTCATGAAGACGGGGGGATGCTGACCTTCAAAGCACCGAGCAGATCGAGCTCCTCGGCATCGAGGTGCTTGAGCGCCCGCAGGTTCGTGCGGAAGTCGGCGTAGCGCCGGGCCGCGTCCTCGATGCGCCTCTTCGGCGCGGCGCACGAAGGACGACGTGCGCCTGCCCTCCGGCGTCGCGTCGTAGAACACCACCTGCTCGTGTGAGGGCTCCTCGGCGCACTTCCCGCAGCGCGGATTGCCGCAGGGGCGCCGCTGACCTCGCCCTCGATCTCGCGGGCGACGACCTCGCAATCGTGGTGTTGAGCTTGCCCTTCTGCATGGTGAACGCGCCGATCGACGGCCGCGTCCGCCGGTGCGCGGACGGCGTCAGGAAGCACCTTCGCCGCAGCGTCGGGAACCGCCGGGCAGGGGGCGCAGGATCAGGGCGTCGAGTCTCTCATCATGTCCACGAATGCCCGGGGCGTCACGACTTCGATTCCTTCGTAGTGGCGCACGTCGAGAAGAGCCTTGTCGCCGGTGACGATGTAGGCGGCCTTCAAGGCCAGGGCGCAGGCGATGAAGCGATCGTCGTCCGGATCGGAGACGACGCGGACCTCCGGCGTCCTGATCGTGAATAGGATGTGGGATCCCTCCGCAAAGAGCTTCAGCAACTCATCAAGCTCCGGAGCGCTGTCGAGACCCAGGCCGCCAAGCACTTCGATGTGGTCATCGAGGGTGTCCTGCGAAAGGCAGAGCGTCAGGCGGCCTGTCTTCCAGAGATCGATGACGGCTCTCGGATCGCCTCCGAAGAACGAGGAGATGAAGACATTCGTGTCCACGACGACCCTCACGCCTTGCCGCGCCTGACCTCGCGAATGGCTTCCGCCACCCCTGCGCTCGTGACGTCCCCGCAGGCCAAGCGCCTGCCGATCCTCTCCCAGAGTCCGTCGATGGAGGCGGCGATGTCACGGCTCGCGACGTAGTCCTCCAGCAAGCCCCGGACGACCTCGCTGGTGGTCTTCCCCTCCATCCGCGCCAGCCGACTGACCTTGTCTTTCAGTTGCGGTTCGATGCGGATGATCAGCTGGGTGGACATGGCTCTTCCCTCCCGCGGAATCGTAGTGTATGTATATACGATATAGACACCTGACGAACGAGTCAAGGGATTCCTTGGTGTCAGGTGGACGGGAGGCGGGCGCCGGCAACCGTGATCTGCCCAGGATGTACCCGTCGCAGTGGCCGAGCCTCGTTCAGAAACGCCGCGGTGTGCGCGCCGGGAGAGTGGCGCCGAGCCGCGGGATGTCCCGCCCGAGGAACCTCGCGATGTGCGGTCGGCGCCGGGCGGGTGGCCATCGACGGCAGAGCGGTCGGTCGCCGAGGGAGCGCGGTGAGCCGTGCCTCGACGCTCCGCTCACAGCCGCAGGCGTCGAGAGGTAGAATGGGAAGAGACGCGTCTCCAGCTTGGCCTTCACGGGCGCTGGCCTTCTGGCACAAAAGGGGGCGGCCGCTGGAGCTTCAGCAAGCCGGCTGGGCGCCCACAGGCCGGTGGCCCCGCGAGGCCGCGGGTTTGCGGCGCTCCCGCCACGGGCCACGCGAGTGCCTCATCATCTGTGCCACGGGTTCTGCCACAGACAAGGAGTGTGCCCGATGACGCTGCGACAGATCGCGATCAGTGTGCCCGATCAGGTGCTTCTCGCCGAGAAGACGGACGAGGCAAGCTTCGCGCGCGAGGTGCTGATGCTGGCGGCGGTCAAGCTCTACGAGCTCGGCCGGCTCTCGTCAGGCCGCGCCGCCGAGCTGGCCGGCATGGCGCGCGTCGAGTTCCTGCTCAGCCTGGGTCGCTATCGGGTGTTCCCGCTGGAAGACGAACTGACCGATCTGGAACGGGGCCGTGGCTGACGCCATCCTCAACACCTCGCCGCTGGTCTACCTGCACCGCATCGGCGCGCTCGACTGGCTGCCTCGACTCCTCGGCGCCATCTGGACGCCGAACGCGGTCGTCATCGAGCTCAGCGAGGGTCGCCGGCGCGGCTACGATGTGCCGGACCCGCAGGATCTTGCCTGGCTCCGCCTCGTCGACCCGCAGGTGATCCCCTCTGAGTGGCTGACCCTCGACTTGGGCGCGGGCGAGCTCGCGGCGCTGGCTCTCGCCCTCGAGAACCCGAGGTCCATCGTCGTGCTGGACGACGCGCTCGCGCGGCGCATCGCGACAGCCGCGGGCCTGCCGGTCTGGGGCACGTTGCGCGTGTTGTTCGAGGCGAAGTCGCAGAGCTTGGTGGAAGAGATCGCGCCGCTCGTCACGCGTCTCATCGACAGCGGCATGTGGATCTCAGATGACGTGCGCCGGCGCATCCTCGCGCTCGCCGGCGAGGCCTGACCTGACCTCAGCGGGGGGATGACTGCGGTCCGCCTCGCTGATGAGCGCTCAACTTGCGCCCACCTGTCTGCGACACACCACGAGGGTTCACCCGACCGCGCGAGACGTGTCAGCTCGGCCGGCAGAGGGCGGTTCCGTTCGACGACGGTCGGCGGCACGGGCACAGGGGATCGCCGCGCCCCCCTTGCGGAGCATCACGGAGCGGACAGCAGCCCTTCTGCCGGGTCCCCGCCCGCACCTTTCACAAAGCCGGTGGAGTGCATACCCCTTGCGTTCCGCGGCGGGGTCCGTGGACCCCGCCATCCTTCACGGATTCCCGAGAGCCAAAAGCCAAAGGATCAAGAGGCGGGAGATCACGATCCCAGCGTTGCGTAACATGGCCCAGAATCGCGATTGCACGCGCTGGTATTGGTGCCGGGCCCTCCACGGTCGTCAGATAGCTTGCATGCCTCAGGCACGGCCTCCTCCGGCCCGCTCCGCACGAGCACGATCAGCTCGGGCCTGCTCCAGGCTCCCTTCGTCGGCTCGTTCATGGGCTCGCGCCTCCTGCCTTTGGCGATGGCACTGCCGTTGCGCCCGGGTCATCGCGTTCGCTGCCGACTGTACGCTCTCTTGAAAGGGCGGGGCAATAGACGCCGCCGTTTCGCGGCGCGCAGCGCCGCTATGGCAGCGGCGCCGGCCTTGCCCCGCCTCAGGCGGCGACCAGCATGCGGCGCGCGACGAGCTCGGCGACGAGGCCGAGCACGTCGCGCTCTATAGCGCCGTCCTCGGCCCCCTCGAACTCGGCCTCGATCGCGGCCACCACGTCGGCGAGGCTGCGCTGCCCGTCGAGCTGGTCCCAGATCGCCTTGCCGGTGTCGTTCAGGGTGAAGAGCTCGTCCTCCATGTCGCCGATGCCGGCGACCAGGGGCACGATGATGATCTCGCCCTCGATCTCGCGGGCGACGACGTCGTCGGAGGGTTTGTATACGTCTTCAAGGGCGATGCTCATCTGTACTCCACTTTCGGTTTCCAGTGTTCGATTCGCCAGGCGGATTCGCCGGGCTCCAGCAAGTGCGCTCAACGGGCAAAGAGCCGTTCTGCAAGCGCTTCCCGCGACAGGCCAAGGTGAGCGGCCACCTCTCCAAGGATCGCCGCGACCGTGCCCACGCGAAGCGCATCGTGTCGGGGGATCGTGATGTGGTGCTCGCCGTGATTCTGCGTCGCGAGACGCATGTGGCTGCCCGTCTGGCGCGTCACCGCATATCCCAAAGCCGCAAGAGCGCGAGCGAGATCCTCGCCGGAGAGGTCTCGCGGCAACCTCATACCGCGATCAGTCGGTCCTGGACGGTATGGAGCCGGATCACCCGCGGCCGCTCGGCCTCGTCCTCGAAATGGCAGAGCACCGCATCGCGCACTGCGGACTGCAGAGTATCGAGGTCATCCGCCTCGGTGAAGATGGGCACGCCCAGCGCGCGGGCCACATACCCGCCTTCCGGGGCTTCCTCAACGACGAAGATGATCTCGTTCATGTCACGACCTCTGAGGTAGGGTGGACAGCGGCGTCATTGTACTCCTGGGTCATCTGTCGCGATGCTCATTCATATGCGCTCCACCCTGGCCTTCCAGTAGTCGATCTCCCAGGCGCATTCGCCGGGCTCCAGCAGGCCGAGGTCGCGGGCCTGCTCGTGCGCGACCTCACAGAGGTACTCCACCGGGGTGTCGAGGGTGCCGCTCTCGGCCCACGACTTGGCCGGGCACTGCTCGCAGAGGCCCTTGAGGAAGCAGACCGCGCAGCGGCGCAGGTACTCGAGGTTGGTGGCACGCGTCTCGCGGAGGCGCGGGAAGGCCTCGGTGAGGGCGTAGCGCAGGCGGGCGGCGTCGAAGGCGGCCGGCGCGGCGTCGGAGCCGCCGCCGGGGCCGCTTGGCTCGCCGCCGGGGCCGCTTGGCTCGCCGTCGGGGCCGCCCTCTCCCCCGCCGCCCGGCTCGCCGCGCAGGCTCACGGTGGTCTCAGGGGCGCGCAGCGGCAGGCAGGCCTGCACGGCGCCGTAGGCATCGACGCAGGCGCCGTGCCCGGCGCCGCAGGAGAAGAGCACGTCGCCGGGCGGGCGCATGAACTTCGTGCAGAACTCGCGCA
>Ga0247840_10011484_pt1 | contig 10766 bp, 9 predicted proteins | sample LaCruzMarch2015__FD_192404 | JGI IMG/M metagenome (GOLD analysis project Ga0247840, IMG submission 192404) | Freshwater microbial communities from meromictic Lake La Cruz, Castile-La Mancha, Spain - LaCruzMarch2015_17m | ecosystem: Environmental > Aquatic > Freshwater > Lake | place: Spain...
CCGCAGCAGCTTCTGGCTGATCCGCTTGCACGTCGAGTAGATCGACAGCTCCACCCCGGACGCGCTGTACATCATCGCCGCCGCGAACATGCTCACCGAGATGGTCTTCCCGAACCTGTTGGGTAAAAAATAAATTCCATTAGCGCTGGAACGAAACGTGTGAGACACCCTTGTGTAAACATGGATTGCATCCCTCCTCCTGTTCCTGGTGGGGTGGTATCTTTGCTGCCTAGGGAAATGTGGGCTACTTATTGGAAGTATTTTCCCGATGGGCAACAAGAGCTCCCTGCGAAAATTCCAAAGAAGATATGGACGGACTATTGTGTTGCACAAGGGGTGTATTTCCCCCCTGATCCTCCGCCTGTTTGGGTTGGGTATTGGGGAGGAGTTGATATGGAGGATTATGCAGCTGTTATGCGCCGGATCCCACGGGAGTTTTGGGATGCGTATCTGCAGACATTTCCCAAGGGGTTCAAGTGGGGAAGTGTTTCTCCTGGGTTAAGCTTCGTGTGTCCCGATTGAAACGTACCGCCGCGGGGTGGAGATTAAAATTTCCTGCGACAGCGTGTCCCACCCGTTCAGGTCCAGGATCGTCTGGTGGGCCTTGGCGAAGTTCCCCCCGGCCTCCGTCTTGAAAAACACCCGGGCGCACGCCCGAATGAAGTTCTCGTGGAACATCCGCTGGTGAAACGACCGCTGCCACCCCTTGCGATCGAGCGCGTCGAGCGCCTCCCGGCACTGTCGGATGCGCGTGAACCCGTCCTTGGACTTCGCGCCGGACGCGCGGTGCATGTAGGCCTGCAGGGCGTTGCGCGGCTTCGTCTCGTCCTCGTTGCGGCGCCAGCGCTCGGACTGCAGGGCGTCGTAGGCGTCGTAGAGCGACGCGAAGGAGCGGGGGTGGTGCATGCGTGCGCGCGTGTGTCCTTTCGCATAAATACCCCCCCCTTTATTCGAGCCCTCTGCCGGCGGCGCTCGGCATCAGCAGGTCGTTGGTCCACACCCCGTACAGCGCGGACAGGCACAGGCTCGCCGAGCAGATCCACATCAGGCGGCAGTTCGCGATGGTCGCTGTCGACGGCTCGCGGTCCCACACGTGCCCGATCCCCAGGAAGTAGTCGAGGATCCCCATCAGGAACAGCAGCGTGAACCGGTTCCCGTAGTTCTCGGGCACGCAGTAAAACGCTATGCCCATGCCCGCGCTGTACCCGAGCAGGTTCCCGTTGGCCGTCATGGGGGACCAGAAGGCGCCCGGGTGGACCCCCGGCTCGCCGCCTCCCTCCTGCGGCTGGCAGATCCGGTACATGAAGTGCACCATCAGGTACGTCGCGCCCAGCGCCGCGAACAGGTCGCAGGGGGTGCACGCCGCCATCACGACGATCGCGTGCGCCAGCGCGTGCACGGCCCAGAACATCGCGTTCCACAGCCCGGTCTCGTGCATCGCCTCGCGGGTGTACGCCGTGCGCTCGTCCAGGGCCCCCGCCTCCGACAGCGCGAACGTGCTCGACGCGAACCCCGCCGTCAGCCCCGACGTCAGCAGGCACGGCGTCAGGAGCCACAGCCGGTGCCCTTGCGTCGACCCGCACCCCCTCGCCAGCGTCCCGTTGACCACGCACGGGGTCCGCACGAACAGCTGCACGCTCGCCGGCGGGAAGAACATGATGACCCCCACCGTGATCGCCAGCTGCGACATGCCGTAGCTGTATCCTACGCCTCGGCCCATCAGTGGCATGCGTTGCTTTCTCGGGGCCGGTCCGGGATTAAATAAACCCGGCGGGGCGATGCGCGGTGCTATGCGTCCCGACTCGGACTCGATGGGGATGCTCGGGTGGATGTGGAAGGGCCTCAGCCTGCGGGCCTTTGGTGGGGGGTGCGAGGAGGTGGACGATGACGGCGACACGGAGGTCGTGTGGAGGCGCCCCACGGGGAGGTACGTGATGGAGTCCGATCCCGTCGCGCCCACCAGCATGCGCCTCAGCGATCTCCCGAGCAAGGTGTGGACGCCCTGGGGGGAGGCTGCGGCCAGGGAGGAGGACAGGACCCCCGTGCCACCGTACGCCCCGGCCAAGCCGTCGCCGCCTCCGCCCGTGGTCGCGCCGGCTCGTCGCAGGCGCCCGCTCCCCGCCCTGCCCAAGCCTGCCCCCGAGTGGTCGGAGTGGGCGGAACCCGAGGGGCCGGCGAAGACGCGCGAGCAGCACGTGGCTGCGGATCCGGACAGGCCCCGCCGCATGGGGCGCAGCGCCTACGACGCCGTCGAGACGCACGGGAGCTACGGCCTGATCGACACGGGGGAGGTGCGCCAGTCCATCTGCGAGCTCGTGGCCCACGTGCCCAAGCGCTGCCGCGGCTCCTTCCTGTCCCTCCACCCGGGCGACTCGATCCAGGTCAACAGCGCGCGCGGACGGCCCGTGGGGGGCAGGCTCGACGTCGTGTACGTGACCCCGCACAAGTACTACTCCCCGGGCCGCGCCGTCACCTCGTGCCGGATCGGGGTGCCGGAGTCGCAGTGGAAGCGTTTCGTGAGCGATCGGGTGGTGGAGGGGTGACTAGCGCGACGAATGCCCTGGCGCTGGCGCTCGGTATTTAAGTCCCGTGCGCGCGCCGCATATCGCAAAATGGCGGATTCTCAGCAAACCTCCTCTGCGAACTCATCCTCGTCGTCGCTTCCCAAGGCCCCGCCCGAGCTCTCGTCCATCCTCTCCCAGGTCCAGACCCTCCAGTCGGACCGCGAGCGCCTGCAGAAGGAGCTCGAGGAGGCCAGGCAGAAGATGGACAAGCTGCAGGTTTTCATCCCCTTCCCTCTTCACGTTGACCCCTCGCGCCTCTTACACCTTGTGTTGCGCAGGAGGGTAAGCGTGAGGAGATGAAGAAGGTGCTCGACACCGTCATCGCAAAGTGGCTCACGGACAGCGTGCAGAACGAGGACGTGCGCAAGAATTTTACTGACGGAATGGAGCGCCTGGTCAAGGACACTCGCGCCGAGAGCGGCATCTGGACCGTCGCGTGCGAGGCCTCCAACCTCCACGCGCGCAAGCTCGAGGAGATCGAGCGCCTCCGCACCGAGTGCGAGTCTCTTAAGGCCCTCAACCAGGGCGCGTTCGGATCGGAGGCGGCCCGCAAGCGCGGGAGGGAGGAGTCGCGGCCCAGCGGCAACGCGGGTGATTTTTGGGGCTTCGACCTCGACACCACCAAGACCCAGTGGTCCGCCTGAGGCGGAAACGGGGCGGGCGCGGGGGAATGGTGTGCGGGTGTGATTAAATCGTTCTCTGCAGCGTCGGCTGGCTGTTGATCTTGTAGCCCTTGCCCGCGCGGAGCGACGCGACGCCGATGAAGTCCGGGCCGTGGTGGCCGCTGCCCATCGTCTCGGCGACCACCTGGCCGTTCTCCGCGCTGAGGGTGCGCATCGTCCCCTGGAACGCCAGCGCGTCCGAGGACACCTCGTTCTCCACCGCCGCCAGCCCCGCGTTCTTCCGGATCTTGTGCAGCTCCCAGAAGTTCGGCATCTTCTCCACGTAGGAGTTGTACGCGTTCTGGTAGATCGACTTGTTGAACACGCGGAACTGGTCCGCGTCCACCACGTGGGTGTTGTCGAAGTCCGTCGGCAGGTGCACGGAGTGGGCCCCCGGCTTGTCGTAGAACACGATGGGCGACGGCCAGTTCGTCTTGAACTCCTCCGCGTGCGCCCGGCTGAAGTTGGCCGTGCTCTTGGCCTGCTTGTGGTCGAACGCCATCACCATCATCGACGGGCCACGGTACGGGCGCGTCACGTCCATCGTCTGCGACGACAGGTTCGCCACCGAGTTGGGGTGGAGCTCGTTGTTGTCGTTCCAGTTCACCGCCGAGTCCTCCTTCCCCCCGACGTACCCGTCGTACGCGATGTCCCACAGCCGCACCAGGTTCCGCTCGTTGATCACGATCGCCCGCTCGTTGTACTTGTACGACATGCCCCAGATGCCGTGCATCGAGTCGTCGTAGCACGACAGCTCCGTCTGGCCCCAGAACGTGCTGCCCAGGCTCTCCCCGCCCTGCCCCAGGATGATCCCGAGCATGAAGTGCTCGATGTTGGGCCGCACGATCACCACCTCGATGTCCTTGGTGTTCTCGCTGTGGATCGACTCGACCCCGTGCGCGCCGGGCCTCCCCGGGGTGATCGACTCCGTGCCGTGCGACATCACGGGTCCGCCAAAGTACGGCGAGGTGTACAGCGTCGGGTGCAGGAATTGGTTCGCGTCCGGCCACATCCCCAGCGCGGGCACCACCTCCTCCAGGTGGATCGTCTGGTCCGCCCACATGCGCCACGCCAGCATCTTGAAGAAGTTCTGGACGTCGGCGAGGGTCGCCGCCGGGAGCCGCGTGGTGTCCACTGGCGCTGTCAGCGGGCCGTCCGAGGCTGGGCGTGGGATGGGTGCTCCGCCCCCGTCTGTACCGTGCCCGGCGAGCTCATCGACCACGGCAACGGTGAGGTCCAGCGCGTTGTGAAAGTCGTGCACCTGGCGAACGCGGTGGGCCCATGCCGCTGGGCTGGCGAACACGTCGTCGGTCACGTCGTCGGCCCCGGGCCAGAGCCAGTAGTTCATATGTCCACTGTATACCAGGGAGTTGACTGTGAATTCTCTCCCCGCTATTGATGTGTGGTCCCTGAAGGCGGTCATGATGGGATCAAAATGGTCGTGCGTAATGGTCGCTCGTGTGGCGTCGTCGGCGGTGCCGGCCGCCGCGTCGATTTGGGTCTTGGCGGCGTTGAGCAGGGGGAGCACGGCGCGGAACAGCCCGTCGTACTTCCTGGGGTTCAGGATCACGTCGTAGAGCGCGGTTCCGCTGTAGGGGTCCGTGTTCTGTGTGTGGGGGCGCTGTTTCGTCAGTATATTTACAGATGCAGCCGTGATCAGCACGTTGTATCCGAGGTAGTCGGCCAGCTTGGTGAACGCCGGTGAGCCCATGGCGTCGCCCTGGAAGTGGTTCGGGCAGTAGAACGCGCCCTTGCTGCGCAGGACTTGGTCCAGGGGGTTGGCGGTGTCTGGGGCGGCGGTGAGGTTGAACGCCGTGGCGTACGTCACCACGTTGGTGCGTGGGGTGACCCCGCGGTGTAGCATGTTCTTGGAGATGCCGTACCGCATGAAGTTTCGGGTGGCTAATTTCTCGAGGAGTTCTATATCTTCGGCAGTGTAGGCTGCATGAAGGTTTCGTATGGCCGTATCGGCTGCTCCTCGGTAGGACGGTGGGAAATCGTATGCGATGTAGCCGGCGTGCGCTGGTCCTGCTGGTCCTCCTCCTGCTGCTTTCACAGCGAGGGCGAAGGTCAGGACGTTGCGCGGGTACTGGGACACGGACTGGGTCTTGAACGAGAGGAGGTTCTTGTCGGCGTCGGTTGCTGCACCTGCCCCCCCCAGTGCCGCGATGGCGGCGGCCCTTTTTTCCTCGAGGGCCTGCTTGATGAACGCGGGCAGCGCACGGAACGGGGCCGCCGCGAACAGGTCGTCGTAGGCGTCGGTTTGCGACCGATCCGTCGCGCCGGGCACGAACACGATGTTCGGGTGGACGAACAGGGGCTCCCACGTGAACTCTGGGCAGCGGATCTTGTCGTTGTAGATCTGCGTGTACAGCTCCGTGAGGTGGGCCTTGACGCCCTCGGGCGGGGTGTCGATGGCGCGTCCGAGCGCGGGCGCCGGGGTGGGCCTCCTGTCCGGGTCGGCGTGCCCCGACAGGCCGACGATGGCGTTTCGGATGCGGATGTCGTTGTCGATCCCCGGGAGGGCGGTGTGCGCGCCCCCGCCGTCGGTGGGGTTGGACAGGGACTTCTGCAGGAGGTCCGCGAAGGTGAACGTGGACCACGTGTCCCGCTCCTCGTTGTAGAGCTGGAAGAGCCGCTTGAAGTTGTCCCGGTGGGGGAGGATCCGGTAGTACTCCGCGACCCGCACGCGCCGGCGCAGGATGTCCCTCGGCGCGGCGCCGGTCTCCATCGAGAAGGCCCGCGTGTGGATGATGTTGATGCCGCGGTACGACTGCAGGTCCGGCCCCGTGCGGAGGCGCTTGGCCCCCTCGGGCCCGTTGGCCACGTAGTTGGTGACGTCGGGGGTCATCGTCAGCTGGAACGTCAGCTTCGAGTTGCACAGCATGAAGCTGGGCATCGGGGCCCCCCACGTCTTGAGCAGGCCCTTCGCCTCCTCGATCAGGATGTCCAGCGCGTTCTGGTTCTTCTGGACGAACCCGAACATGTCGACGAACTCCCGGCAGATCTGCGTCGAGGTCTTGTCGTTGGTGAGGTACTTCTCCTGCATCGTCTTCTGGTACGACGGGGCCAGCACGAGCGCCACGTGCACGTCCAGGTCGTTGGTGAGCTGGATCGACCCGATCAGCTGGTTCAGCTGGTTCCGGAAGTTGGTCCGGCCCGCGTCGGTCATCATGAAGTTGTGCTCGAGCACGATGGCCATGCCCTGCCGGATCGTGTACCCGGCGTACGACCGCTTCGACTGCGTCAGGGTGCGCGCCGCGGACTCGTACGGCACGCGCGACGCCAGGCCCTCGTCGAACGACCACACGTTCCACTTGATCTTGCCGTCCACGTTGGTGATGTACTTGTACGGCAGGATGGTGCTCGTGAAAGGCGAGTTCGTCGCGTCCGTGATCAGGCCGTCGATGCGGTCCGTGAGGTACTGATTCGGGCCCTTAAGGATGTCCGGCAGGTGCCACCGGCCGTGGCGCTTGAAGCGCTGCAGGTCCTGCTTGATGTCGCGCGCGGACGGGCCGAAGATGTTTTCGTACGCCTCGAGCGTGGGCTCGACCTGCTGGCTGGTGTACGTCCCGCCGCCGAAGCGGCCGGGGTCCAGGTTCGGGATGTACGAGGTGGGCGCATCGCGATGGTTGGCAAGCGAATCGCCCTCCATTATACCGCTATGCGAAACTTGCGGCGGGGTGCGTTTATATACTGCGAACGGCGTTATCATTCATTCAGGGGCACGCGTGTGCGGCCGTGGGTCACGCGCCGTTGGCGTTGGCGTTCGGCACCTCGTACTCGAGCTGGAGGCGCGCGATGTACTGGTACGGCGTGGTGGAGAACTGGCGGAGGTGGTGCTTCTTCTCCCGGTCGACGTCCTCCTCGGTCCACTTGGACTTGGTCTTGAACCCCTGGAGCGCCACGGTCCCGTCCCCGAAGTCGTCCCACGTCTCCGCGCCGACGCGATGCAGCTGCAGGCTGAACATGTTCATGTCCTGCGTCATCATCTTCGGGAGGATCTTGGTCCGCAGCGTGTGGCAGCACGAGTTCATGATCTGGCGGCTGATCTTGAGCATGCGCCCGTCGATCCGCTGCATCTTGTCCACGTCGCACCCGATCATCTCCTGGTTGTGGCGCAGGAGGCCGATCATGGGGTGCTCCAGGTTCACGAACACGAACGGCTGCCCGGGGACGTCCAGCACGCCCTCGCTCTCCAGGTTCGACTTGTTCCACTTCCCGTACTGCTGGCGCCACACCTGGTTCTCCTGGATCGACGCGTCGCAGGTGTAGACGGCCTGCGGCGACGACAGGCGCGAGTTGGGGAGGACCGTGTAGGCGTACTTGTCGCCCATGTCGGTCATCTCGGAGGGCGGGATGCAGCTCACCGTCACCCCGAGGGTGCACGGGAACGTCGAGTGCTGCTCCATCAGCGTCATGCTGCGGATCAGGCCGTTGCGGATGCTGTTCGTCATCTCGTTGGGGTCGATCTCGCCCTCCAGCGTCGGGCAGAACAGCTCCGTCTCCTTCCCCGTGAGGGGCTTCCACATGGCGGCCTGCGGGCCTGCGAGCGCCAGGTTAGACAGCGAGCCGGTGATGTGCACGCTCAGGGTTCGTTTCACCACGATGTTTTGCGATGGGGACGAGTTGGCTTGCGAAGCGTCGCCGGAGATGGGGGTGACTTGGGGGGCACTCATCTTCTTCGCTGGGAGGATAAACGGCATCGATCTTTAAATATCTCCCGCCAGCGGCCCTATTCGTAGGGTCGGGACGGGCTTACTTAAACGCTGCGGGGCCTCGCGTGGTGTCCGATGAAGGAGGGCGCGGAGTTCACGGAGGCCGTTCGCAGGGCGGTGCGGTTCATCGTGGCGGATAAGATATCCGCGTGCATCGCCGAGATGGCGCCGTCCGTCGTCATGCGCGTCTTGATCACCTTCTCGGCCCTGCTGCTGCTCGTGGTGGCGCGGGGGTTCGATGGCGTGCGCAAGAACTTTTCCCCCTCGAGCGGCGTGTTCGGTGACATCGCCGTGCTGCTGGCCATGACCAACGTCCTGGGGCTCCTGGTGGTGACCGGCCCCCACGGGGACCTCCTGACGTTCGCGCACTACGTCGTCGCGCTCTTCCTCGCGTCCGCCGGTGCGCCGGTGCTCTCCGAGTTCTTCGGGGACTCCTTCGTCCCCAAGCTCATGTACCTCTCCGCGAACTCCCTCGCGGGGATCGTGGCGTCCACGGGGTCCTCCGTGGTCGCGCTGGCGGGGTGCGGGTTCCTGGCGGCGGCGGGGGAGTGGGGCGCGGGCGGCGATAAGCTCCTGAGCTCCACCTTGGTCCTCGCGGCCGTCGGGGTGCTTCGCGTGTTGGTCATGGCGGAGCTCCCCTTCGGCATGCAGGTCCCGTCCATCGTGGGCCTCCTCTGCCTCATTCGCCCCATGTACATATCGGGGCTGATGGGAACGGACGATAACGTCTACTCCTTCGTGCTGTACCAGGCCGCGGAGGCCGTCCAGACGTTCCTGCGCGAGTCACTCTCCGAGCGCGTCGCCGCCCTGGCCGCCATCACGCTGGTGCTGGCCTCCCCCGTGCGCGTCTTTCGCATCGTCTCCCAGATGGCCGCGGTGGGCGCCGTGGCGGACTGGGTCGTCGGCGGGGTGCGCGAGGTCGCCGACACCGACCCGTTCCCTTCCCTGCTGTCCCTCCTTGTGTTCGCCCGGGTCCTCATGCTCGGGGCCGGCTCGTAAAAAAATCGGTGGCATCTTCGCTGGTCCTGCGCGCCCTTTTTAGGGGGGGTTCAAGCGTTGCATGTTCCCCGAGGAGTGGGACACGCAGGTGGGTTCGCGCAGGAAGCGCAAGCCCGGGGACGAGCCCCCGAGCGCCGACGCCGCGGTCGACCCCCCACCGTCGTCCCCGACTCCGCCCATCGCCCTCGAGGACCTCACCGTCCCCAGCCAGATCCTGCGCAACATCAACACGGCCGTCAGGGCCCCCGCCACGCCCGCCGAGCTGGACCTGGACACCCTGCTCTCCCGCGTCCCCTACCGCGACATCCTCGAGAACCTCTACAGCCGCGAGACCTACGCGCCCCCGTCCGTCCCGGTGGTCACGCGCGTCTACGAGGAGTCGTTCCTGCGGGAGCCCGTCGCGGGGGAGCGGGCCTGCGTCGCGGGGGACCTCTGCGAGTGCATGTTCATCGACCCCTGCACCCCCTTCGTGGGCGTCGAGTTCCTCCTCCCGGGCGAGGTCCCCCCCAAGGTCCAGCAGTTCTGCGTCCTCTGCAGCCGGAAGGTCACCCAGAAGCTCTTCTACGACATCCTGTTCACGGGGAAGGAGGTGCACGGGGTCATCCAGCGCTACGGCAACCTCTGCAACGTCCCGGGGGAGTACGCGCGGGAGTGCGTCCTCGTCTGCCCGCCCCACGCCCCGCTCCACTGCATGCCCCTCCCCATCATGTCCCACCAGCGCAACAAGTACCGCGTCCGCCTCTCCGGGGGGATACGCGTCCTGGACCAGCTCCGCGTGCGCTACGAGGATTTTTCGAGCCCCTTGACGGACGCGCAGACCTGAAGATCCACGTTCTGCACCCCCTGCCTCAGTGCAGGGCGTTCGCCAAGGGGGACCTCGATGGATCCCTCCGCTGCTCGGGGGCCGCCCAGCCCCTGCCCGTGGCCTCCCTGTTCATACCGGGGCACCCCGGGCTCAGCAGCGTCGTCGCCGGGCTTCACGCGCTCCTGCCCTGCGACCCTCACGCCCAGATCAAGATCGACGCCTACCTCCCGTGCGGGGCCGCCGCTCACCAGAGCCTCCCCCTGCGCGGGGTCGCCCTGTCCGCCATGGTGCTCCTGCCGGAGGACGCGCCGCAGCTCGGCACCCTCCCGGACCTCGGGCCGGTCTTCCGCGCCTGCATCGTGGCCAAGCAGTGGGGCGCCTCGCTGCTCGCCCACACCCTCCACGGCTGCTTCCCCTGCCCCCGCCCGCCTCTGCGCGGCCCCCCGGACGCCGACTCAGCCTCGGCCTCCGCCCTCATCAACATCCTGCTCGGCTCCCTCCTGGGGCTCTACCCGGGCTGCATCAAGCGGCCCCCGTTCCCCACCCGCTGCGCCGTCTACGGCCGGGTCCACGCCGTCCTCGGGTCGGGCGCCGAGGGCATGGCCGCGTTCGTGCGCAAGTACCCCGCCCTCTTCTCCCTCTCCCTCTCCGAGTACGTCTGCCACGTCCTCCCCCTCTACTTCCCCGCCGAGTTCGAGGGGCTCGTCGAGTCCTGCCCCGTCGCCCCGTTTTTCGCCGCGGGGCCCGCGCTCTTCGATCAGTTTCGGCAGGACCACCTTGACACGGGGGATGAGCCGTGGGGCGTGCTGGCGCAGGCGGCGGTGCAGGTGAACGAGCGCATGGGCCGCGTGTTTCGCTCTAAGTGCCGACAGCCCGCGCCCTTTCTCCGGCGCGTCCCGGGGGGGGGGGCCTCCATGCGCGAGCTCCTGGCCGCCCTCTCGTGCCCCCGCATCACCACCTACCCGTGCCACAAGATCGACGCCACCATGCTCCGGGGGGAGTACGCCGTCCTCCTCGG
>Ga0247840_10011485_pt1 | contig 10765 bp, 9 predicted proteins | sample LaCruzMarch2015__FD_192404 | JGI IMG/M metagenome (GOLD analysis project Ga0247840, IMG submission 192404) | Freshwater microbial communities from meromictic Lake La Cruz, Castile-La Mancha, Spain - LaCruzMarch2015_17m | ecosystem: Environmental > Aquatic > Freshwater > Lake | place: Spain...
GGACGTCCTGTGCCACAAATCCGGCGCCAACCTGACGATCATCACCGACAGCCAGCCGTTCCGGCTGGAAACCGCGCGCCGCCTGGGGGCCGATCACGTGATCAACGTGGCGGACGAGGATCCCGTCGGCCGCGTGCTGGAGCTAACCGGCGGGGTCGGGGCCGACTGCGTGATCGAGGCGGTGGGGCATTACCACGAGTTCGCAGGACGGGAGGCGCCACTGGCGCAAGCCGTCAAGATGATCCGCAACGGCGGCCGCGTCGTGACCGCCGGCCTGGGCGAGCAGCTCTCGGCAGTCCACTTCAAGACGCTGGTCATCAAAGAGGCCGAGATCATCGCCACGCGCGTCACCTGCGGCGAGTTCCCGCGCGCCATCCGGCTGATGGCGCGCGGCGTGCTGCACCCGGAGCTGCTCATCACCGATCAGATGCCGTTGCGCGAGATCGGCGCGGCGTTCGCCAAAGTGGATGGCGAGGATCCCCGCACCATCAAAGTGGTGCTGGATGTGCAACAGGTGTAGGATCTACGTGTACCGCCCGTATCGCTCGGCCGCCTGGCAGAGCGCGGCCAGGTTGGCGTAGGGCGTGCCCAGGTTGATGCTGCCGGCGGTCGTCAGCACGAGGCCGCCGCCTTCCCCTGCCAGTTCGATGCTGCGCTGCGCCGCGGCCAACACCTGCGCCGGCTGGCCCTCCTTCAGGATCAACGGCGGGATGCAGCCGTAGATGATGGCGCGGGGCAACTTGCGGCGGATGAGCGCGGGGTCGGTCTCCGGGTCGGGGTTGATGCCGTTCACGCCGAGGTCGGCCACCATGTCCAACAGGTGGCCGACGCGCGCATCGTTGTGGTAGAAGCGGTCATCGTCCGGGCCGGGCGCCAGTTCCTCGTAGATTTTGCGATAGACCGGCAGGAAGAAACGCTGGAATTGCCGCGGGGAGACCAGCCCGGCCACGTCGTCGAAGATCCCCACCCCCGTCGGCGGCGCGGCCACCAACCGGCGCACCGTCCGGGAATAGGCCACCGTCACCTCGCCGATCAGCTCCAGGAGCGCCAGCATCTCGTCCGGTGCGTCGTAGAGGTACATCCCCATGTCGTTGATGCCGCACAGGAAGCCCAGGATCGTGCCGGGACCATGCACCGCGGTCGCGTCGTGCAGGATGCGCCAGCGATAAGGGCGGCCCAGCTTGTTGTAGTGCTCCACGAACCACGGCACCAGCCCGGCCTGCGCCAGGTCGGTCTGCTCCATGCGCCGGATCAGCGGGGCGATGTCGGCGGGCGCGTGGATGAGATGGCCCAGCCAGGGGGTCGAATCCTCCGGGTACGCGATCGGGTTGCCGTAGATCGAGCCGTGGAGCAGCGAGGACGAATGCACCATCGGCTTGAGGTGATACCCGATCTCGGCCCGCAGCCGCGCGGCGCACTCCGCCCGCACGGTCTGCTGGAAATCGAAGTCCTGGATGAACCGGCGATAGGGCGCGGCGGTGCGCTCGATGATCCAGTCCTCGCCCAGTTCCACCAGCACCGGCACGCGCGACCGCTGCGTCGTGAAGGCGGGCCGCACCGGCCGCGCATCGCCCCACTCCGCCGGCTGATCACCGTAGAGGCAGCGGTCGTTCTCGGCCCAGAAGGCGCGCCACCAGTCAAGATCGGGATAGTTATCTGTCATTCCTATGCTTTCATCCCCGTCAGCGCAATCCCGCGCACGATGTTCCGCCGCAACACCACGAAAACGAGCAGCACCGGCAGGATCGAGAGCATCGAGCCGGCGTTGATCGGGCCAAGCTCGACCGAATAGCGGAACTGGAACATCCCCAGGCCCAATTCCATCGTCCAAAGCTGGCGGTTGCTCGTGATGATCAGCGGCCAGATGAACGCGGCCCAGGTCTGCATGAATGCGAAGATGCCGAGCGCGCCCATCGCTCCGCGCAGGAGCGGCACGACGAGTTGCCAATACATGCGCCATTCGTTGGCGCCATCAATCCGCGCCGCGTCAATCAGCTCATCCGGCAGCGACGCGATGACGTTCTGCCGCATAAAGAAGATGCCGTAGCTCATGATCAGATAGGGCGCGACCAGGCCGGGAAAGGTGTTGATGAACTTGAGGTCCTTCATCACCAGGTAGAGCGGGATCATGTAGGTCTCGAACGGCACCATGGCGGTCGCGAGGATCAAGATAAACAGGAAGCCGCGGCCCGGAAAGCGGTACTTGCCGAAGACGAAACCGGCCAGCGTTGAGGTCAGCAGGATGCTGATGGTCGAGACGCTCGCCATCGCCAGGCTGTTCAGGAAGAAGAGATGGAACGGCGCGGTCTCGAAGACAGTCTGATAGTTCTCCAACGTCGGATGCAGCGGGATGAAGCGCGGTGGCCACGAAATCACCTCAGTCGGCGGCTTCAGCGAGGTCGAGAGCATCCAAACGAAGGGCAACACCATGATGATCGAGCCGAAAATCAGCACGGCTTGCCGCAAGAGGCGCAAGGCCGTATCCTTGCGCAGCAACCGCTCACGGGAGAGTATCGAGTGTGTCATGCTATTCCTCCCGCTGCCGTGAGACCGTGAACTGGATCAGCGTCAATCCCAACACGATCAAGAACAAGATCACCGCCTCGGACGCGGCGTAGCCGGTCTTAAAGTAGCGGAAGGCGTTCTCGTAGATGTCGAACACAACCGTTCGCACCGCGTTGCCGGGCGCGCCCTGCGGGCCAGAGGTCATCACATAGACCTGCGTGAAGATGTTGTAGGCGTTGATCGTCGAAATGACGACCACGAAGAGCAGGATCGGCCGGAGCAGCGGCAGGGTGATGCGCCGGAACACCTGCCAGTTATTGGCCCCATCAATGCGGGCGGCCTCGAAGTAGCTCTCCGGGATATCGCGGATGCCCACCAGGAAGATGACCATGTTATAGCCGATCACCTTCCAAACGCTCATGGCGATGATCGCCCAGATCGCCAGGTCTGGATAAATCAGCCACCCGACGGGACGCAGCCCGAACCACGACAGGATGTAGTTCAACAGACCATATGTGGGGTCGTAGATCCACTTCCAGACGATCGAAACCGGCACCATCGGCGTAATAACCGGCAGGAAATAGAGCGCCTCATAGAAGCCGCCGAAACGCGGCTTGCCGGCCAAGAGCGCGGCCAACCCCAGCGCGAACAGCACGCTGAAGAGAGTCACGAAGACGGCAAACAGCGTGGTGTTGCGCAGGGAAATCAGGAACAAGCGATCTTGAAACAGCGAGATGTAGTTATCAAGCCCAGCGAACGAAGCGCGCGGGTTAGCGATGGTGGAGTTGTAAAACGAGAAAACAAAATTTTGCAGGATCGGAATGATCCGCAGTACAAGATAGATCGCCAGGACCGGGATCAATGCCAGATAGGCGAAAACGCGCTTGCTCAGCTCGAAGCGATTGATACCGAACAGGCGCGCTACGCCCCAGGCGATGCGCTCGCCCGGCGACGCGCCGGGGGGCACGGCACTGATCGCAGCAGTAGATCGGCGGATGGGCATAACGACACCTCGCAAACAGGGCCGGCGAAAAGCCGAAACCACGAATCACACGAATTTCACGCACTGGGCTTGCTGCCCTGCGTGTAATTCGTGCAATTCGTGGCGGAGGCCGGCTTTCTACGTCGCTTTATTCAGCTAACAAACCGGCCTTCTTCAGGATATCGTTCGTCTCTTTCGCCGCGTCGTCCAGCACTTTGGCGATGCCGGCGGGGTTATCGGCCAGGCTCTTGTTGGCGTAGGCGGCCACCAGGCGCTCGGCCAGCTTGGTCGCGACCTCGTCGAACGGGCCGATGACGGGATAGCCATACTCATCGTAGCCCGGATCCTTCATCACGAACGCTTTGAACGGCGGCTTCTTGTTGAGCGAGGCCGTCAGGTCAATGTCCTGGCGCACGGGGAACCAGCCCACATTGTCCAGCATCCATGCTTGCATCTCAGGCTTGACCATGAACAGCGCGAAATCCCAGGCCACGTCGGCGTTCTTCGAGCCGCGGGTGACATAGAGGAACACCGGGTTGGTGATGCGGCCCCAGCGCATGTCCTTGGGCACCGGCGCGGTGTCATATTCCAGGTTGGGCGCCTGCTTCGCCAGCGTGCCGATCACGTTCGATTCGCGGAAGAACATGGCGGTCAGGCCGAGCTGGAACGCCTCGGTATCGTGCTTGATCTCCAGGCTGTCCCATTTGTCTTTGTAGATGGCGTCAATGTAGAACTTGAGCGCCTTGCGGCCCGCGTCATTGTTGTAGCCAGCTTTGTACTTCCCGTTGACCTCTTCCAGGATCGTCCCGCCCATCGGATAAAGCACGAACCAGAACTTCTCGGCGACGCCGGAGCCTTGGCCAAACAAGCGCAGGCTGTGCCCGCTGCGGGTCAGGACGCCGTTGGCGTCGTACTTCGCCAGCTTCTTGGCGTACTCGGTCATCTGCGCGAAGGTCGTCGGCGGGCCATCCAGCCCGGCCTCTTTGAACATGGCCTTGTTCCAATAGAGCGCGGTGCGCCCCATGAAGAGCGGCAGGCCATAGCGCTTGCCCTTAAAGGTGTTGGTCTTGAGGATGAAATCGGTGTAGCGGCCCTTTTCCTCGGTGAACGCTTTGACGTTCGCCGGCAGTTCCGGGATCAGCCCGGCCTCGATGAACTTCTGGTTGGCGTACATCGAGATTTCGATCAGATCGGCAGCCGTGTCGGCCGGGATGGTCGCCGACAACTTCTGCTCGAACTCGCGCAGCGGCTGGGAGACGACCTCAACCGTGACGTTGGGATGCTCTTTCTTGTATTGCTCGGCCGCGTACTTATAGAAGGGTTCCATCTCCGGGAAGCCGCCCCAAATGCTGATGGTGACGGGCTTGTCGGCGGGGGCGGCGGCTTTGGGCGCTTCGGGCGCCTTGGTCGCGGCGGCGGGTGCCTGGGCGGCCGGCGCAGGTGTTGCCGCGGGAACACAACCGGCGAGGAGCATGCTGGCGATCAGGATAAGCGCCAGCGCAGGCGGGACAAAACGGACGGTGCGTTTCATGGGATCAAACCTCCTTCGGTCTTGTGGGGTTTTGCAGATAGGATCGCGTGACGACTGACCAGGTTCACATCACCTCCTTTGCCTTCCACACGGAAGCCGCCGAAAAAGCCATGCGGTTCTGCCGACTTCAGCACACAGCTACAGTATAAAAACAGTAAGGTGATCTGTCAAACCGTCCGGCAACAAAAACGGGCGCGGGGATGAATGAGCGCGCCGCGCCAACCCATCCCCGCGCCCGCCTCAAGTCGCACGGGATTACGCGAACGGCCAGATCATGTACAGATTCACCTTCCCACCCAGATCGGACGCGTACAAAATGCGGTCGCCGTTCCAACTCCAGGTCGGGTGGCAGTGCGCGGTCTGCATGTGCCACGAGGTCTTGTGGTTGCAGAGCAGTTTCAGCGTGGCCGGTTCCTTCGCGATGTCAACCAGCACCAGGTCGTCCACGTCGTCGCCGACCAACAGGCTGTTGTCGGGGTTGGCGTGGTAGTGGTTGCAGTAGAATGGCATGTCAATGCGCTTGACCGTGTTCCCGTCCCGGTCGGCCAGCCCGACGAAGGGGATCATTGCGTTCTGGTTGACCGGCACATCGGTCGCCACGGCTTGCGTGCGCGAGGAGGTGATGGTGCCGTCGTGGCCCGGCCCGCGGTCATCGAAGAAGAGATATCCGTCCTGCGTCCAGAACTCGTGGCCGATCGAATCCTGCTCGTCCTGGCGGAAGCACGGTTTGGCCTCGCGTGACGCGAAGTCGAGCAGCCAGATGCGCTGCGTCACCAGGTTCCACGGCCCCTCGTGACAGAAGGAGCCGATCGTGCTGTCGTCCGGGCAGAACTGGAAGTGGCCGACCCAGTGGGTGTCCTTGAACGCATCGAACCAGCCGGAACCGTCCAGATAGGCGACGGTGATCCGGCCGTCCTTGATGAGGTAGAACGACTCCTTGAAGCCGGTGTAGTTCGGCCCGCGCGGCACGTTCACCCGCTCGTTGCGGCAAAAGGCGATGTAGCGCCGGTTGTGCGCGATGGAGGGCGCGCCCAGGCTGTAATGGCCCGTTTCCTCGTAGACAACGCTGGCCTGCCCGGTCGCCATATCCAGCTTCTTGATCTGATTCCCGGTCTTGTAGACGACCAGCGCGCTGTCGGGAGTCTTGGTCACGCTGCCCACCGAGTCCGGCTCGTCGGTGAGCTGCGTGATGACGCCGCTCGCCAGGTCGAGGCGGAACAAGTTGTAGTGCGGATCGTCCTGCGGCAGCCGATCCTGGCCCGATGCGCGGTCGGACAGGAAGACGATCTCGTTCTTATTTGCATCGAACGAGTTTTCAGTGAAGTAGAGATGGTAGTTGTTGCCCGTGGATGTCAGCTTGAGCACGCGGCGGCCGGTCTTCTCGTCTCGGGATTCGTGCATTTCCGAGGGCCAGGTGTCTCCGATCATGGTGAGTCTCCGTGGTTGATGAGTGAGTTGGGAGACAAGGAGACAAGGAGACAAGGAGACAAGGGGCCTCAGCAGACGAACTTATTCCCCCGTCTACTTGTTTCCCCGTCTACTTATTTCCTCGTCTACTTGTTTCCCCCGCCTACTTGTTTCCTCGTCTACTTGTTTCCTCGTCTACTTGTTTCCCCCGCCTACTTGTTTCCTGTCGCCAGAAAATCCTCGCGCACCGGCGTGAACGCATCAATCAGCACGGTCGGGGCGTAGGTGACGATGTGGTGCTTGATGTTGGCGGGCACGTAGTAGCTGCCGCCGGCCTTGAGCCGGACGGTCTCCTGCCCATCCATGACGAAGTCAATCTCGCCGGAGACGACGTAGCCGAGCTGCTCGTGCGGGTGGTTGTGATGCCACGAGGTCGCGCCGGCATCGAAGGTGAATTGCACCAGCATCATCCCGCCGCCGTAGCTCAAAATGCGGCGTTGCGCGCCGTCTGGGGTCTTCACGACAGGCTCGTTTTCGGCCTGGGCAATCAGTTTCATGTGTTTCTCCTGAGTGTGAATATCATCCACTGCTGATGCCGGCCAGATTGATCTCGTCGGCGCGATGGCAGGCCGCGTAGTGGCCGGGGGTAATCTCGCGATATGCGGGGGCCTCGGTCCTGCACTGGTCAACGCAGAAGCTACAGCGGGGGTGGAAGTAGCAACCGGAGGGCGGCCGGGCCGGGCTGGCAACCTCGCCGGCCAGCTCGACGTTTCCGGTCTTGATGCGCGGGTCGGCGACAGGCAGCGCGGCCAACAGCGCGGCGGTGTAGGGGTGGCGGGGTCGCGCGAACAGCTCTTGGGCGGTCGCGGTTTCGACGATCTTGCCCACATACATCACCGTGACGCGGTCGCAGATGTGCTTGACCACGCTCAGGTTATGCGAGACGAACAGGTAGGTCAGGTGCAGCCGCTTCTGCAGGTTGAGCAACAGGTTGAGCGTCTGCGCTTGCACCGAGACATCCAGCGCGGAAACCGGTTCATCCGCGACGACCAGGCGCGGGTTCAAGGCCAATGCGCGGGCGATGCCGATGCGCTGGCGCTGCCCGCCGCTGAAGGCGTGGGGGAAACGCTGCATGAACTCGGGCCGCAGCCCCACCAGGCCCAGGAGTTCGGCCACGCGATCCTCCCGCTCCTTGCGGTTGCGCATCCCCGTGACATACAGCGGCTCGCCGACGATGTCGAACAGCGTCATGCGGGGGTTGAGCGATCCGTACGGGTCTTGGAAGATCATCTGCATCTGTGCGCGCAGCGGCTTCAACTGCGGCCGGCTGAGCTGGGCCAGGTCTACGACGTCACCTTTGTCCGTGCGGAAGAGCATTTGCCCGGATGTGGGGGTGTGGGCGCGGAGGATGCAGCGCGAGGCCGTCGTCTTGCCGCAGCCGCTCTCGCCCACCAGCCCCAACGTCTCGCCTTCGTTGATGAAGAAATTGATGTCGTCAACGGCCCGGACATAGCCGACCGTCTTGCGCAGGAAGCCTTTGCGGATCGGGAAGTATTTTTTGAGATTGCGCACCTCGAGCAACGGCGCGGGTGTGGGTTGGGTGGACATGAACGGCTCCGGGGCGGGATTAGGGATGGTACAAGAAGCAACTGACCAACTGCTTCTCGCCCACCGGTATCAGCGCCGGGGTTTGCTGATCGCAGACGCCGGCCATGAACTCCGTGCAGCGCGGGTGGAAGGAACAGCCCGCCGGACGGTTGAACGGATGGGGGATCGAGCCGCTGATGGTGGGCAGGTCAATGCGCGGCTCAGTATGGATGCTGGGAATGGACTCCAACAACGCCCGCGTGTAGGGATGCTTGGGGGCGTGGAAAATCTGGTCCACCGGCCCCTGTTCCATCACCAGGCCCAGGTACATCACCGTGACGTAGTCGGCCATCTGCGCGATGACGCCGAGATCGTGCGTGATGAAGATGATGGCGGAGTTGCGCTCCTCCTGCAGCCGGCGCAGCAGGCGCAGCACCTGCGCCTGGGTCGTCACGTCCACCGCGGTGGTCGGCTCGTCGGCGATCAGGATGAGCGGGTTGCACGAGAGCGCCATGGCGATCATCGCGCGCTGGCGCAGCCCGCCGCTGAGCTGCCACGAAAACTCGTCCAGCCGCTGCTCCGGTGAGGGAACGCCGACGTTCCGAAGCTGCTGCAGGGCAATCTTGCGCGCCGCGCGCTCATTCACGTCGCGATGCAACCGGATCGTTTCAATGATTTGATTGCCGATCGTATGCACAGGACTGAAGGCAGCCATCGGCTCTTGCGGGATCAGGGCGATTTCGCCGCCCCGCACCTCGCGCATTTCCTGGCCCCGGGGATGCAGTTGCGCCAGATCAACCGTTTCGGCCGTGCCATCTTTGCGGGTGCGGTGCAGCAGCATCTCGCCCGACACGATCCGGCCCGGCGGTTCGACGATACGCAGCAGCGCCTTCATCGTCACGCTCTTGCCGCAGCCGCTTTCCCCCACGATGCCGAACACCTGGCCGGGGTGAATGTCGAACGAAATCCCATCTACCGCCTTGACCACCCCTTCATCCATGAAGAAGTGGACGCGGAGGTCTTTGACTTGTAACAACGGGCGACTCGCGTTGTCCATGGTTTGGTTCCTATCGAAAGCTGGCGTCCAGAAGCCAGTATCCGGCTTCAAGCATCAATGGCTGTACGGATCCGCCGCATCGCGCAAGCCGTCGCCGACCAGGTTGAACGCCAGCACCGCGATGATCACGGCCAGGCCGGACATCATCAGCCAGGGGGCCTGCGCGACGGTCTGGATGTTCTGGGCCTCCTGGAGCAGCACGCCCCAACTGATGGCCGGTGGGCGGATGCCCAGGCCCAGGAAGCTCAGCGACGACTCGTTGATAATCATCACGGGGATCGCAAGTGTGCTGGTGGCGATGATGTGGCTCATGAACGCCGGAACCATGTGGCGCGTGATGATGCGGAAGCGGCTGGCGCCCGACAACTCGGCGGCGAGCACGAAATCCTCCTCGCGCAACGAGAGGAAGCGGCCGCGCACTTCGCGGCCCAATGTGGTCCAGCCGATGAAGGCGAGGATGATGGTAATGGCGAAGAAGACGCGCGTGGGCGCCCAGTCGCGGGGCAGTGCGGCGGTCATGGCCAGCCAGATGGGGATGGTCGGCAGCGACTGGAGGATCTCGATGACCCGTTGGATGATCAGATCGGCGATCCCGCCGAAGTAGCCGGATACGCCGCCCAGGAGCACGCCCAGCACCACGCTCAAGAGCACGGCCACCAGGCCCACCGTCATCGAGGTGCGTGTGCCAAACATCAGACGCGACCATTGGTCACGTCCCAGGCCGTCCGTGCCCAGCAGATAGATACCCTCTTGCGCGTTGGGGTCCGCCGTACCTAACAGGTGCAGGTCCGTCTCAAAAAGGCCCAGCGCTTTGTACTTGAATCCCCGCGTGAAGAGCGCGACGGGGATCCGATGCTCAGGATCAGTGGTCCACTCCATCCGCAGGGTCACCTTGTTGCGGGCGCCGACGATGGATGGCACGGATAGCGCCAGCCGGCCGTTGGTCACCAGCGCAGGCCGCTGAGGCGGGATGAAGCCCGATTTGGCTGAAGTGGCCTCCGGATCCTGAGTGGCAAAAAAGTCCGGGACCAGGACGACCATATAGAAAAGGATCAGCACGAGGGCGCTGGCGACCGCCAGGCGGTTCTTGCGGAACCGCCACCAGACGAGTTTCCAGTTGGGGGCAACCGAAACGCGATCCTCGGCTTTGGATTTCGGCGCCAACTCGACCGTGGAGGCTACGGGGAGCGCTTCACTCATTTCAGTTGCCTCCCTCCATGCGAATACGCGGATCAGCCACCGCCAAGAGGATGTCCGAGATCAGCGTGCCGATGATCGTCAACAGGCAGTAGATCAGCAGAATGCTGCCGGCCAGGTACATGTCCTGCTGCTGCAACGACCGCAAAAGCAACGGGCCGATGTTGGGCAGGTTCATCACGGTGGCCACGATGAGGCTGCCGGAGAAGAGTTGCGGCAGATACCAGCCGATGGTGCTGATCAAGGGGTTGAACGCCAGACGCACCGGATATTTCATCACGAGCCGCCACTCCGACATGCCTTTGGCGCGACCGGTGATGACGTACTGCTTATTAAGCTCGTCCAGCAAGTTGGCCCGCATCACGCGCGTCAGCCGCGCCGTACCTGCGACACCCAGCACGATGGCGGGCACCCAAATGTGCTTCGCCAGATCCACAAGCCGATCCCAGCTCCAGGGCGCCTGCACGTAGTCGGGTGAGAAAAGACCGGTGATACTGAT
>Ga0247840_10011489_pt1 | contig 10762 bp, 19 predicted proteins | sample LaCruzMarch2015__FD_192404 | JGI IMG/M metagenome (GOLD analysis project Ga0247840, IMG submission 192404) | Freshwater microbial communities from meromictic Lake La Cruz, Castile-La Mancha, Spain - LaCruzMarch2015_17m | ecosystem: Environmental > Aquatic > Freshwater > Lake | place: Spain...
TTTTGTAAACCGGCCTCTTACAGTATGAATAGAGGGCCTGTATGACATAATCTTGAGGTAGTCCTTCCACCCCTATATTATATACTCTTAGGCGCCGGCAGCAAGATCTCTTTGACGCTTAGCAGAGTTAATAATAAAACCTTTAAGAATTTCAGATAATTGTCTTGCTTGTTCAGCAAGTTTAATAATATCTGAAGAAGTTTCACGAGAAATACCTTGGAACAGTGAACCAGCTCTGTCCATATCTGTTACCATTTGTTGAAGTGATCCTGTATCAACACCGTTTAGAGTATCAGCAAATTCATCCAGCTTTGCAATATAATTTTTAATAGACCCAGCATCCCCAGTAGGAGCAGCCATAGGTGCTGGCTCTACGTCGTAATTGTCTGGGGTCGGGATACCACCGTCTTTAGTAGGAAGAGGTTCTTCGGGAGTCGCATCAGCAGCTTCTTCTTCAGTTTCAACTGGAACTGGAATATCTTCTTGTTCTGTAATAAAGACGGTTTTAAAAAGGCTGTCAAATTTCATATGTTTTTATAAGTATATTTATGGTAAACCTATGGGTTTTTATTAATTTAATTAGTCTACTTGTAACTATAATGATAGTCTGGTTTAACTCAGGCGCTTTTCCGGTTTATTGTAAATTACTCGGCTTCCGTAAAATACTATTAGGATATGATAAAAATTCCGATGGTTTAACATTTCCGCAATATCTTTACATCAAAAGCAGGTCAGTTTTTAAGTGTTCTATATGCAGTTTTATTATAGAACTAATAACTTGCCCACTTTGTATAGCTTTATGGCTAAGTATTTTTGGTGCTTGTTTAGCTCTAAGCTACATTTATATACCTTTTGTATATCTTACTACTTTAGTCGTCTATACCTTGCTCTCTCGCCTGCTCAATTAGAAATTTTTCCATAAGAGCAACACATTCTTCTCCAAGATATTTTAGTTCAATAATTTTGTAATCTTCGTTATTCACTGAAAACCAAACAATCTTAAGTTTGTCGATCTTTATATCGGTATATTTTTGAATAAAGATTTTATATAAAGACAATTGAAGTGAATAGATATTAAATTCACATTCGTCGAGATGCTGTACAGGGGGTAGGAGTTTCTTTTCGAATTCAGAACACTCAGTAAATCTTTTATTTGTCTTAAAGTCAAAAATTTCAAATTGATTAGACATTGTGTTATATGCTAACATATCTAGCATACCACAAATTCGAGTATCTCCTAAATCTCCAACTACAAACTCATTCTTAATAGGTAGAATGTATTCACTTGTATCTGTATAAAAGTTATTAAATTGTTTAACAAGTGTTTTGAGATTACCGTACATTTTGTCATGAAGAACGTCGCCAAGAATAGCTTTGGCAGCTACTCTGTCATATGGCTTAACTTTATTCTGATAAAAATTATCAATGTAGTTGTGAAGAACTGAGCCTTGATAGGTAGACATTTGGTTATTTTTTTTCCAGACAAGCTTCATTTCTTCCGGAGAAAAGCCAAACTCTTTAGCTTTAATTTTAGCCCACTTTTCTTCGTCAAAAGGTTCTTTGACGGTATTAACTAGACCAGTTACTGAAACTTTAGCAGATGGTTCTCCACCTATTTTGTAGGTGTGATCACTATCGTAAAATGTGACACGATCAAATACTTTTAGCTTTTTTAACTCTTCTATCATGAGGCTTTCGTTTGAGATTTTTAGTTGGACAAGCGCAATTATCTTTTAGTATACATGCCTCACATCCTAAGTCAAGATAGATATCAGGACGCCAGCAGGCAAAGGATGTCACTTCAGCACAAACATCTTTGTTCTTAACCATATTAATAGGTTCAGAACCCTTCCACTGCATTACAATAGGTTTAGACTTATACTCTTCAGCTATCTTCTTTTGTCTCTTACGATCTACAGCGTCCTTTGATTTAAATTTCTTAACGTAACACTTCAGTATATGAAAAGGAATAGACTTTGTTTCCTTACAATCATACTGTTTACGTATCTCTAATTCCGAATTACCCTTAGAAAGTAATTTACGAGCATCTCGCGAGATAAAATAATTGATATAATCTTCAACGTCGTCGAACTTAAGCTTCTTCGCTTGTTTTTCAACTCGGGCTCTGGGTTGCTTAAGGATTGCTTCCCCTGTTAGAATACAAACAAGATCTACCCTCTTTTGACGTTTTTGTTTTTTCTCAGCCATTTTGTAATATATTGCTTAATTAATCTTAATATGCCACTAAAATCTGGTAAATCCCAAAAGACAGTTGGTAAGAATGTATCTGAGCTTATGAAGACTTACAAAAAATCTGGTAAGATTGGTTCTTCAAAACCTAAGTCCAAAAAAGCTGCACAGAAACAGGCTGTTGCTATTGCTTTATCAAAGGCAGGGAAATCAAAAATGAAAGAATCACTTTCTTTTGACGAGCTTGTTAAAACGCTCCTTAGCTGAATCTAAGTCCAAGTGTGTCCAACCTAAAATACCCCATTGGGTAGAACCAGGGTAAACTTCAGCTGCTGCAATCTTCGATCCACCAATTTCATACCCGTTGTGAGATTTAATCTCAACAACTTCGTAACGTTTAGAAGAATTTTTGATTTTAGCATTTTCTTGCTGATAAATAGCATGACTACCCTTACGAACAACTTGTGTATATTTGAAACCTTTTTTACTGAATGTGACTTCTAATTTTTTCATACAATCAGTATAAAAGGGACCCGGCCTTAAGTCAAGCTCAAAGCCGGGTCCATGATGTAACTACTTACCGATTAACGAGCACGGCGGGAGTTGCGGATCTTAGCAAAACGGCCATTGTTGTCGCGAACGTTGTGGAAACGCTCACGGAGGATGGCGGTGTTGCTGCGATCAACGAACCCGAGAAACTCGTAACGAGTAGTGTCGAGGTAGTTCTCAACGATGCAGGACTTAACATTCTTAGGCGCATTGGCCGGAATGTAGAAGTCAGCGATTTCGTCAAGACCCATTGTCGTGATGGTTGTATTTTTCATAACGCGTTTAATAATATATGATGATTTTGGTATATCAACTGACTATCTTAAAAAAAGCCCATTCTTTTTTCTTCGACCAGCTCTTTTGTAGTAAGTGTTTCAGGCTCATTAGTATTGAATATTTCTGCTAACGACATAGGCTCTTTAGCAATGAAATTAATTTTATTTTCATTAAGAATTTTCTGTGCCTGTTCGACAGGAAGTTTATCAAACTTATGTTCACCTTTTAATCTGCCCTTACGAAGTAATGCCTTGTCAATACCGGCTCTAGGTGAATTATATGTAGCAATAACAGATATACTAAACACATTACCCATAATACCATCTGTGATATTGAGAATAGCAGAAACAAGGGAGGACGAATCGCCTGGTTCACGAGCTAATAAAGCTTTTTCAGCATCTTCAATAACAAGAATCGAATGACGCTTTTTAAGCAGCGCTGGTAAAAACGAAGGATCAACTAAAGAGTCGATAAACGCTACAGGGACATAAATTATATCTCTGTTAATAAGGCTCGCAAGATGTTTGATATATGTTGTTTTACCTGTACCAGGTTCACCGTGAAAGAGATATAACCCTGATTCATTCTTTTGTAGTGTTTCAACAATATGTTTGTGAATAGGTTGGAACTCTTTTGTATAGTATTTTTCTACAGAGTACCCTTCAGGTACAACAGTTTCGAAAGGCTCAAAAACAATTCCTCCATGTTCATCTCGGAAAATTGTATGAATAACACTGTTAAGTTTTTCTTCAAATAAAAATTTATCAAAGTCTTTAATAGGAGGCTTTGTACCGGGCTTGTAATAAACAGAAACAGTAAAAAGAGGCGGGGTATCGGTAGTTTTTTTATGCTTGCGAGAAGGCGCCCGTTGAAATTGTACAACACAGTCTTTATATAAGAATGTTCCTTTGTATTCAGGTTCATCCATTTCGAAGTCATCTTGATACATACTAAGGGTCATTGATCTCGGTGAGGTTGCTGCAACTGAAACCATATCTTGAAAAATCTCACCTTTTTCTCTTAAGAAGAAAACCAAATCTTCCGTATATGTTTTATTAATATGTATAGTTGAAGGCATTACACCATATGTTGATGTAAAATAAATTCCAAAAGGAAAAAACGACCCATGATGAGAGGTATCAAAGTATCGAACGTTTTCTTTTATTTTAGCAGGTGTTCCTTGACCGATGTTTTTAGGTAATTGAATTTTACTCATAATAAGCTACAATAAGTATTGTTGTGAGTATAAAGTGTTTTTTAGTTCTGGCAACTCTATTACTCTGTAGTTGTCAAATTTCTGGAAAGTATGCCTATACAAAAGAAGGTATATCAGAAACTCATCACAATGAAACAGTTTTTACTTATACTACAAAGATAAAAGACTACGAATATAAAGTCTATAATAAGATTAATTTTGATCCGCAAACCCCTGACAAGCCTCCTTACTACGAGACTTCTCATGAAATTTGGTTTTGGTAATAAAGCACTCTCGGCGGGGCTCGAACCCGCATTTGCTTTCGCCTTCCGGGATGAAAACCCGGCGTGCTGACCAATTACACCACGAGAGCCTAAAATTATTTATGGTGCGCCTGGAAAGGATCGAACTTTCGACTTACGGATTAGAAATCCGCTACTCTATCCACTGAGTTACAGGCGCATAAAAACACTTGGGGAAGGACTCGAACCTTCATAGCGGTTGCCCGCATACGAGACATTAACAGTGTCTTCACATACCATTTGTGCACCCAAGTAAAAGTAAATAGGTTGGGAGGTAGTTGCAACCTCACGAAAGCCGGATTAAAAGTCCGGTGCCCGTCTACTGTGGCTTCCAACCCGTAAAAATGTGGGGCGTCTGGGATTCGAACCCAGGATTTTTCGATTATGAGCCGACTACTTTTGACCGCTAAGTTAACACCCCGTTAAAAATGTAAAAGAACTGCTCCTACTTGGACTTGAACCAAGATTCGTCCGTTATAAACAGACCGTTCTAACCTTTGAACTATAAGAGCTAAAAATCATTAAATGCCTAGGCCGTCAAAGTCTTCCATATTATCGAACGTTAAAAACTGTTTTATCGAGCATCAAAGCAGGTAAAGTCTTTTGATTAACAATAATTCTAAGTTCGTCTACCTGAGTCTGTAAGTTTTTGATTCGACAATGTTGAAGTTCTGAAACAATGCTTTCGACAATAAGGCCTAAAGCAATAAGAAAGAGAATAGCTGTATCTAATTTCATAATCTATAATATACCGGAACCTCTTAGAACACGCAACTAGAAATATGCTGCGGGAAAACGACTTGAACGTTTAATGCTTATTCAGCGCCGGGTTCAAAGCCCGGTGGGTCTACCAATTCCCCCATCCCGCAGTAATTAAAATTTATTTTTAACGATAAGAAAACTATTGGTTCTGAGCTTGATATCTATATACCTCAATTAAAACTAGCTTTTGAACTTAACGGTATTTTTCATTATATTCCTGTGTATGGTGAAAATACATTAACAAAAATACAAAACAGAGATAAACAAAAAGCTATACAATGTTTTGAACAAGGAATAGAGCTTGTTACAATAAATTTAGGTAATTGCGGTTTTACTAAAAAGTTTGCTAAAAATGTTTATCAACAAATTTATCAATTAATAGATAAAAATAAAAATCGAATAAACTGCGCTGTCTGAGAATCGAACTCAGTCTTACACAAAGGTAATTTGGTTTACAGCCAAACCCGCGTCCATAACGGAATACCAGCGCTTTAGATTATTAATATTAAAACTGTCAAAGATCAAAAAGAAACCCCAGCTTCTTGCGAGGCCGGGGTTCTCAAAACAAAACGAATCAAGAACTCAGCCCATAAAGGGAAGTTTTCTATTATATTCATTTTGTATGTAATAAAACATCGTTATTATTTATTACAAACAACGACGGCTTTACCACAAGGCTTAACTTCTTTTTTAGAAGCACAAGCAGTAGTCATAACAGCAGAGACTACTAAAACTGCGAGTAGGATGTATTTCATATCACCATGATTCTAATAGCTATTTTAACAATTGCAATCAAGTAGTTGATATTTTTAGGTATTTTGGTTAACTATTATATTATGCCTAATACAACAGAAACATTAAAACAACTCGTTGAAACCTTTGCCGTTGAAGCTGAAAAATTCTACGGTGGGAATAATGCTGCTGGAGCTCGTGCTCGCAAAGCTCTTCAAGAAATTGGTAAATATACCAAAACAGAGCGTAAAGCTATTCAAGAAGAAAAGAACGCTCGTAAAACCGCTAAAACAGCTTAATTACGAGGTGCTTGCTGTCTTTTCAGCTTTAAAAGTTTGCGCTGCTTAGCTAGTCTTCTAGCTTTGCGGCGTTTCTTTTCAGCATCGTTCTCAAAAGCACGTTTTGTGCGAACGGTTTCAAGAACGCCTTCATTTTCAATTTTACCTTTGAGTCTCTTGAGAGCACGATCAATATGTTCTCTACCAGAAAACTCACCTTTTTGTAAGTAAACTACTACGTTTTCCATTTGCTTGATATTATACTATCAATAAATATTAAGTCAATGAAATTTCGTGAGTTTGTAAAAGAAGACTATGTAGGCGCAGGTATAGTGTTTGTGACACCTGATAAAAAAATACTTCTTTTACAAAAAGAAAATGGTAAATGGACTTTCCCTGGCGGGCACCGCGAACCTAACGAAGAGCCTTGGCAAACAGCTCAAAGAGAATGTTTTGAAGAGTTAGGAATGAATCCTGATGGAGAAATTCTAGGTAAACTAAAAATTACAAAAGAAGAAGTCAAAAAACCGGTTTACTCTTTTTTTAAAGCTGTTGATAACGAGTTTACTCCAGCACTATCTTGGGAGCATAAAGACTATGCCTGGGTTAATTACAAGAAGCTAAAATCTGAAAAACTTACAAAAGTATTTCAATCATACTGGGAGCTTTATAAAAGATTTATAAAGTCAATTTAACAGTCGAGAGATTCCCATGGCTGAACTATCCAAGTTTTTTCGTCTACTTCTTCAGCATACGAATCTGGTTTAAACATCGAGCAAGGTTTATAAAAAACAGAAGCGGTTTCTACTTTTTCGCAGCCGTTTTTAGTAAACTTTTTTACAGCATATTCAAAGGTTTCGCCAGAATCAGCAATATCATCGACAATAAGAATATTCAAATCTCTTAAATTATCAAAGCATAGGATAGGTTGATATTCGTGAATATTGCCTCGTGTTTGTCCTTTATATGACTTTAAACCGAAATTTAAATTGTTACAATCAAATATTTCTGCTAAAATAACACCAGGGATTGAACCACCCTTACCAATAGAAACTATAATGTCGGGCTTTGCTTTAACTCTCTTTTTAACTTCTCCAACTAATGTGTGGAAGTGTTCCCAAGAGTAGTATTGCTTTTTTGGTTGTTTTAAGTGTGCTATTTCGTCCGGTGATACAGATGTTGGTCCCATGCACGTATTATATATAAAAAAATAAGAGCAGGCAACCCTGCTCTTATTCCAGAATCGTCACTCAACTCCATTTACTACCGAGTGGGGCTGTGAAACAATTCTGTAAGTAGTGCTATATAACCAATAAACATTAATTTAAAGTTAATAAGCACTATTATTGTTCCTAGTGTTATCATATTATTATCTCCTTAGCAGGCACTTTTATATGTCTGCTACAGAAATAATAACATTATTATTTAATTGTTAATATCAATAACTTCCCAGGCATCAGTAATTCGACAAAACGTCTTAGGTTTTACCATATCAATAGCTACACCATCTTTAATTACAAAAACGTGCCTGGTAATTCTTACATAAAAGGTACCAACAGGGTATTTTTTTACAAATTTATTAAGAGTAATTTCTTTTCTAAACTTTAATTTTTTAAACCAAAGACCTAAAACAATTTTATTATTTTCAAAGAACTTTCGAATATTAGTACCTTTATTTTGCTTACGACCAAAAGTTTGCAAAATAGAATATGCCTCATCGTAGGGCCGACCTGTAGAAATAGCTAAAGCTCTTACAGTACAATCATTACGTTCATAATCAGGTGAACCCCCATCATCTTTAAAATATTCGATCATTTGTAATGAGTATATAGGAAATACCTTTAATATCAAATGTAAAACTAAATATTATTGGAGAAATATTACTTTTTAGCCTTTGTTATATGGCTGATACTTTTTTGTTATTCAAGATAGAAAAAGACCCCTTGGCAACCGAAGCTACCAAGGGGTGCTAGTGTTACTTACCTAGCTCTATATTTAGTTCAGAGCCAACAAGTTTTTCTGGACAAATCCAGTCTTAGCAAACCGCATGCCGATTTTAAGAGCAGCGTCCTTAACCATTTTACCGGTTCCGAATCCAATGTATTGAACACGGCCTTCGTCTCCGTTACGAGGGGTCTTGTGATGGTCAACGTACTCAGTGATGGCGTTGTAGGTTCCCCAAAGGGTTCCACGAACACCCTTGATGTCGGTTCCGCGACCGTTCTCAACCAACGTCATAACGTTGTTAACTTCAGTCTGAAGACGAACTGACATACCTTCTTCTTGTTGAAGACGGGCAATTTCCAGAGCCTCTTCTTCAGTCTTAACACCACCGTAAGGACGGAGAGCCTCAGCGATGTAGGTACGCATTTGCTTATCCTTCATATGAACTGTAGCAAACTTACGATAAACTTCAGAAAGTTCATCGTAGAAGGCGCCAACCTTAGCGAGAAGTTCACCAGCGAACTCAAGACGGTTAGCAACGTTACCGCGATGGACAATACGAATCTCTTCCTTAACACGCTTACCCATAGCAGCCGTCAGTGTATTATCACAGACAACGCGAACCGGGGTAACACGACCACAGACAGCACGCAATCCATCGTGACTGTTAGTCAGAAGGAAGTACTTGTTGATAGGGTCATTTTTAAGAATGTCGATCTGGCCTTGAATCTTAGCAAGGAGCCAAACCTGACGCCCACCCTTAAGAGCGCCAGCAGTCTCGTAAAGAGCTGTTTTGTCCTTAACAAGAGCATCAAAGAAGCGAAAGGCGTCTTTATTTTGCAGAGGTTCGTAGTTATTGCCAACAACACCTAATATAGTATTGGTGTCGGTACGAACGATCGCTTTATGCGATTCGCAAGTAACGTGAGGAGTTGACAGTTCTTGAAGCTCGACCTCATAATCGAGCCCAGCAGCCTCGAGCGCTTCTTCGGAAGTGAAGCCCTTTTTGAACCAGGTCCCGAAGGTGTGCCAAGGTGTTTCTCCGGTGTAAGCAATTGCTGCTTTACCTTTGGTGAAGTCTAGTTGATGTGCCATATGTTTATTATTTTGTTATGTTTGTGTCTAATTGACAAACATCATTGTAGATGATCTACGAGGAACTGCAACAAAAAAATTAGATTTTAGGGAATAAATTTACCATAGAGTTTGTATCATCTTGGCCATGATCAACTAATAAACATTCAATTCCCGCCATATAAGCCAAAGTACAAACTTCGACACTATCATCTATATGAAGCTTTGAACCAAGCTTTTTAAGTGTAGGTACTTTGTTTTTACCGTCTGTACAATGTACTGAGTAGATAGGTAACTTATAACCTTTAATAAAATCAGTTACTTCACGCTTATCGTCTTCTGAGCGAAACGTAACAACATGTACAGCCCAGCCGCTAGCAGCCTTATCTCGTACAAAGTCTAGTATTCTCTGTATAGGTTGCAGAGAAGAGCCGCCCCAGCCACTTGTTGTAGTTGCTGCTAAGGTGTCATCAAAATCTACTGTTAGTACTTTCATTGTATTATTTAAGGATGGTGCGCGCGGAGGGGATCGAACCCCCGACAATCTGCGTGTAAGGCAGACGCTACTACCGCTGAGCTACGCGCGCATTAACTATTCCAGCAATTAATAAGAATCGTATTCGTCGTCTTTCTTATACTTAAACCAGGCGTACCCAAGAATCGAGCACATAATGAGACCGGTACAATAATTTAAAAACCACCAAAGACCAAAGGTTCCAAGAAACATATAAACCATACCTGAAATATACCCTCCAATAGACATGAGTATAAGCATTAAAGAAACATCTCGAGAAGACTTGTTCTTAAAAATCTTAACAATCTGTGGTATGTAACAGAGCATAAAACAAAGCATCATTACAATACCAGCAATCTCTTTGATAATTTCTTGCATTAATACATTCTATATGTATCATTTTGATAATGCAAGAGAAATGTAGGTTCTAAAAAATAAGCTTTTTTAATCGGTGTATCTGGAAATATTATTTCAGCTAATTGTAATGGATCGTAAATTGGTCTTTCATATAGAGGGTATGAACCAAGACCTGGGTTATAGACAAAAGTAAAATTTTTATAAACAAAAACATTAACAGCATGCCCCACCTTATTGTAAAAGTGTATAGCTAAAACCCTTGACCAAAGATATGGTTTAAGCTTTTCATTTGCTTCCATCGCCATTTTGTGATGCAAGGCGTAAACTAAGCAACCGTCTTCAAGAATTATTAATTTTGGCGTCTCGAACTCTGTATAGTTAGGTAAGAAGAAAACAAAAGCAGCTAGTAATAAAATAATAGGCCACCACTTCATAATTGTATTTAATGGATCCTCCAGGATTCGAACCTAGAATGTAACGTCCGTAGCGTTAAGTGATGATCCATTTCACTAAGGATCCGGGATGGCGGTTCGTAGGGGTTATGCTCCCCTGCTACTAGAGTGACAATCTAGTGTACTGCTATTATACT
>Ga0247840_10011491_pt1 | contig 10761 bp, 10 predicted proteins | sample LaCruzMarch2015__FD_192404 | JGI IMG/M metagenome (GOLD analysis project Ga0247840, IMG submission 192404) | Freshwater microbial communities from meromictic Lake La Cruz, Castile-La Mancha, Spain - LaCruzMarch2015_17m | ecosystem: Environmental > Aquatic > Freshwater > Lake | place: Spain...
ATGGTTACAAGTTATGGCGGAGAGGGAGGGATTCGAACCCTCGTTAGGATATTATCCTAAACACGCTTTCCAGGCAGGTTATTTAAGTGGCTGTATAGCAAGTAACAGCATGGGTTTTATGGAGAATTGCTGGTAATATTTTAGCCATTCGGGGCAAATTCGGGGCAGTTCGAATGGCATACATCACTCGCAGAGAATATTGGCACGCCACAGTCCGCAACAAGAAAGGGGCCGAGCAAACCCGGTATTTTGAGGACAAGGTAGCTGCCGAGGCGTGGGCTGGTGCGTCACTCATCAAACTGGAAAAGGCTGGCGAGATCTGGCAGGCAAGAGTGAGAAAAAAGGGCTGGCCTACTGAGTCGAAGTCATTTCGCACCAAAACCGAGGCCGACGCCTGGGCCAAGCAGGTCGAGGCAGGCATGGAACGTGGCGCATACCAGTCGGCCTCGGATGCAGAGCGGACCACGCTGCGGGATCTGATCAAGGATTTCAAAACAGAATTTGCTCCTCACCATTACCGAGTCAGGCAGGATGAAAAGGAAGCTTGGCGTTATCAGCTCGCGCGCCTGGATAGCGCACTTGGTGAATACAGCCTCGCAGCCATCGATCAGAAACTGGTGGCCAAGTTCCGCGATGAACGCCTCAAGGGGACGGCCGAGCGACCGAGCGTCAGTGAGAGCACCGTCAGGAAGGAAATTTACATGCTCTCGAAGGTTCTGGGTTTTGCCCAGAATGAAAAGGGCATCACCTTGCCAAGAGGTAATCCTGTCGAGAAAATCAGAAAGCCATCGGACAGTGCCGGTCGTGATCGTCGTCTCACTGCTGATGAGTGGACCGCATTTACCAACGAGTGCAAGAGATCCAGAAACCCATGGCTATGGTCAGCAGTCCAGTTGGCCGTCGAGACGGCAATGCGACAAGGTGAACTGCTGGGCCTGACTTGGAGTCAGGTTGATCGAAAACGCAAGCTGATACTCCTGCTTGACCCCGAAAAAATCAAGAACGAAGAACCTCGCGCTGTTCCTCTCTCACCCGCCGCACTCGAGCTTCTGGATAAGCTGCCGCGAAGCACGTCAGGAAAGGTTCTGCCTGTTGAGCGACTCACTCTGTATCACGCATTCAGTTACGCCTGCGATCGCGCGAAGATCAAGAATTTCACATTCCATGATCTTCGTCACGAGGCCCTTTCTCGCCTGGCCGAAAGAGGAGATTTTTCAGTGCTCGAGTTGGCCGCAGTATCTGGGCACAAGACTTTGCAGATGCTGAAGCGTTACACACATCTGCAGGCAGAGCGCTTGGCTGACAAATTGGCGAAGAAGAGGACCAAGCGGGCGTAGGTGGCAGTTCTGTAGCAAGGTAAGGCAGGTACGGGCCGCTATCACGAAATCAAGTCAAAAAATATTTGAAATGCTCCCGTTTTGTGCGTTTATAGCCGATCGGGAGCGAGATCAGTTATGTAGACTGCCGTTCATGGATGTTCTTTCCCTGCTTTTCTGCGAATCGCCAACTGATCGACAATCAGTGCCAAGGATATGGCGCTACGTTGCGATCAGCGCCATTGCGCTGGTGCTGATTGGAGCGGGTCCCGAACTTGTTAGTCTGTGGCTTGGCTTTGCGGTGGGTCTCTGTCTTCGTGGCAGAGCGCAGGCCGGGGCCAAAGAGATTCGTGATGTATGGCGGCTGGCATGTGGCTACACTCAGCAAGTTATAAGCCGCATCTGGCGTGCACAATTATTCAGCCAAGCTACCGAGATCAAGATCAAGCTGATCTCGTCCCGCAGGGGCTGCGTGGCATTGAGCGCGCTGAGCACTTATCAGCCGCATTTCGGGATACCCCTGACCGCCTCTCCGCCAAGCCGCTGAAACGCCTCGCCGATTCGGTGTAGGCAACCCCAACCTTCGTATTCCCTTCACTACCTTCCTGATCCCTCCTCACGAGGCGATCGGCAGGCTCTCTATTCCCTATTTTTGTTGAGGCAAGAATGAACATCATCGACTTTCGCGGTCGCCTGGCCATCCACCCAGGCGAGGCGTTGTATCTCATCGGCTATAGCCGAACCTTGCAAGGTGCCAAGAAGACCGCCCGCAATCTGATCTACCGCAATGCATTTCCTCTCCCGCTGACCATGGTTGCTGGCCACTATCGCGTCCTGGTTCCCGATCTGTTTCGCGGACTGGGGCTTGACGGGGCGGAGCCGCCAGAACCCACCGTACAACCCGCCATGCCGAAGCGCGGCCCCGGCCGTCCGCGCAAGATAGCGCCGTTGCCTGGAGGTGACCATGAGAAATAACGATATCGTTGTTCGCAAACGTCGTTCCTGGTCATCAGTGCCGGATGATGTCCTGGAAGATTTGCGACTCCATACACGCTCCCGCCTTCTTCTCGCCTGGATGTTGGGGCGTCCCAATGACTGGAAAATACAAATTGGGCACATGCTTAAAGTGCTCGGTGTGTCCAATTACGAGTGGCGGTCGTCCCGTGCAGAGCTTCAGCGCTATGGCTACTACCTGCAAATGCGCATCAGGCTGACCAATGGGGCCTTTTCCTGGAAAAAGGAGGTTTTTGATCCCCCATTGCCACCATCCTCAAAAAACTCAAGGATGGTGGGCGCGATCGGTGATTTTGTCGATGATGAGTTACTCGCACATGAGTCAGTGATTGGCGAGTTTCTCGAGGATATACCACCATCAAGTAAACAAGATCAGTTACCACCACCACCTACCTCCTCCAGGAAGCACGCCCGATCGGGATCAACACCACAGCAGGTGGTGGCGGATATGGATGAGCTGGTTGAAGCGGCCTACTGGCAAGCCATGAAGGCAGACAAGCCAATCAAGAATCCTTCGGCATGGCGGGCGAGTGTTCGAAAGCGTATTCAAGAAAACGGCCCCAGTCCGGAAGACCAGCAGTGCCTTGAGGAATGGCGCGCATTCAACAAGGCCCAAGAACGCCGGCAGGCCGAGGCAGCCGATAAAGCTGCCAATGCGGCACCCGTCTCAGATCCTGATTTAGCTAGGGAACGTGCGAGCAACCTAAGCCGTTCCTTTGGCAGATCGGCATCGTGTCGGAAAAATCCCGGCAACGGCGAAACAACGGTAATCCAACCCCAAGATGACGGAGAAATGCCATCATGATTCTGGCAATCCTCAATACCAAGGGTGGCGTCGGCAAGACCACCACCGCACTCAACCTGACCATCGCCTGCAAGCTTCATGGTCGTGATGTTCTGGCTGTCGATGGCGATCGTCAAGGCACCTTGATTGCCTCTCTTGCTGCTCGAGAACTTGACCCCAAGATTCCCTGCGTCCATTACCCAGATGGACAGGCATTGCGTCAGCAGGTGAATCTGGCCAGGGAGCGCTATACCGACATCGTCATCGATGCCGGCGGCCGGGACTCTACGGCGCTACGTGCCGCCCTGGTGCTGGCCGATCATGTTCTGATTCCATTGCAGCCGAGATCTTTCGATCTATGGGCACTGAACGATATGACCGGCCTGTTGGCCCAAGCACGCGCTACTCGTGACATTTCGGCCTCCGTATTTTTGTGCATGGCCGATCCGACTGGCAGGGACAATGCCGAGACAGCGGGATCGCTGCCACCCGGTGTGGGTTATGTCGATGCGCCTGTGATTCGTCGCAAGGCCGTTGCAATGCTCGCGGCACTGGGCTGTTCGATCCTCGAATATCCGAGCCGTGACGAGAAGGCTGCCCATGAATACCGCTGCCTGGCCGCTGCGGTATTCGGTTTGCCGAACAGTGAAGTCAGCGGCGAAACGACGGAAGGATGACGGTGAACCGATGGCGAAACTACGGAAACCTGATGTAGCTCCGAATCAGGCTGACATCGACGATTTCATCGATCAGGCGCCGGATGGCAGGAAGTCCCCAAAACGGACTGAAAAGAAGTACTCCATTACGGTGTCGATTGCGCCGGCCGTCCTCGAACGGCTGGATGACTGGGCCAGAGGCAGGGGGATCAGTCGGGCGGCGGCAATTGCCGTGGCAGTGGCGAAGTTGAAGGGATGAACCGGTAACCCCCACATGCATTACACGCTGTAAGAATATCTGGGTTATATTTGTAATTCGTAAAAATATCCTTGGCTGGGTAAGAAAATCATGACCTTTGTCGGCTACGAAAAGCTTCGTCAGCAATTTGGGCTTGCCGCTTTTGATATCGAGTGGCCGACGAAGGTCATGCCAGTCACCCGCATCGAGCAAACGCCGCAAGGGATATGGGTTCCCAAATCAACAGCGCCGGCAACCGATGATCCTCTCGAACATCTGTTATTCGCCTTGAAGCACGAGGGCATCAACATGCCGATCATCGTTCAGGCGGTATCAAGGATACCGCCTGAACGCCTGTTAGGGGAAATTCGGGCAACACCCAACGGTTCAAATATTCGCAAAGCTTGTTATCTGTGGGAAACCTATACGGGCAAAAGTCTCGATGACATTCCCTCGATCGGCGGTCAGGTAGCCGATCTGTTCGATACGGCGAAATATGTGACCACAGCGGGCGTGCGGAATGCGAAGTGGCGTGTCAGGTTCAACGGCTTGGGTTCTCCGGCATATTGCCCGACGGTCGAGCGTACGCCGACCATCAATGCCTTGATTGATGCAGAAATCCTTGCGCAAGCCAACGCGTTCATCGGTTCATTGAGTCACGAGATGATGGACCGGGCCTTGGCGTGGGCCTATTTGAGCGAGACAGAGAGTTCGTTTGCAATCGAACGGGAAACCCCGAGCGAGAGTAAGGCGGAATCATTTGCCAACCTGTTGCGCCAGGCGCACGATCCACAGCCGTTGAGCGAGTCCTATCTGTCAGCACTTCAATCCTCAGTCGTTAGTTCCGCCATTGACCAGGCATCATCGTTTCGGGGAGAACAGAACTGGCTGCGCGGCCCCCTGCGCGGATCTGCCGGTGTGACCTACGTGCCACCAGCACCAGTGCAGGTGGCCGAATTGATGGACGGTCTGATTTCCTTCGGCAATGGATTAGCTCGTGACATCGATCCGATTGTGGCTGCATCGATCATCTCATTTGGATTCGTCTTCATCCATCCATTCATGGACGGCAACGGTAGGCTTTCACGCTTCCTGTTTCATCATGCCCTATGTCAGTCTGGCAAGCTGGAAAAAGGCTTCATGCTGCCGGTGTCCATTGCGATGAAACGAAATGAAACCGACTATCTGGCAGCCCTGAATGGCTTCTCCAAGAAGGCTCGGCGCTACTGGGACGTTACTTGGCTCGATGGGGATGAATTCGATTTTAAGTTTACCGGTCACCCTTCGATTTATCAGTTCTGGAATGCCACGCAGTGCGTCGAGTTTGGCTTCAAGATGGCTCAGCAGGCGTTAGAAGTCGATCTGCGCAAGGAGACCGAGTTCTTGTCGCAGTACGATCAGGTTGTCTGGGCCGTCAATGATGCCGTCGATATTCGCAACAGCGATCTGGCCACCTTGGTGGTTTCGTGCCTGCAGCAAAACGGGACAATCTCCAAGAATCGCCGCAAGCAGTACGGCGTGCGCGTTCCTGAGACTACATTTGCGCTGATTGAACGCATTACGCGCGAAAAATTAAATCAGCCCGAATAGTGTCCCCTCTCGTCCCAACCATTCCCTTAGTATCACTGGCAGTCACGAGTGTTCGGAGTGCCTACCGAACGCCTACTTGACACCCGATTTCCCGATCGATATCGTTCGCCCATCAACCGTGACGCGTAACGCATCGCGGCCAAGATGGTAGCTGGCCACGCAAAACAAACAGCATTGATGAGTGTCGTAACTGGGCAACCGGTTCGCCACATTTGACAACGGCAGCCGACATCGGCGACCGTCGGATCGCAGGGCTCAAGAGAGTTCTCGTCCATTCAGGCAGCGATAGCGATTTCGCTCGTCCCTGCATTCCACGGCAATCACCGCCTAGGCGGTTTTTATTTTCTGTTTTGGCCGTCAAAGAGACGGGAAGCGATAGAAAAAAACTCACATGCCCAGCAGCCATGGGCTTTGAACGCTTTGGCAGGCACTCTGCCACGGCACTAAAACCAGCACTAAAACTCACGCTCAACGCTCAAGACAACGGGGGCCACCGAATTTCGGCAGCCAGCAGGCCAGGCAATCTGCCATCCCCGCGACGAGAGTATCAGCGTGAAACAGACTCCACACTGCACCATCGGCCGCCATGCCGATAACCATCCTCCCGCCGGGCGAAAGCCTTCCGCGATGGTGTGCGTGTGTATCAATGGGCACGAGGCCTGCCCGATAGTTACCAGTAGCCTCATCCCGGTCGTGATCGACGACCAGCACTCCGCAGCGACCGGCTGAATCCGGTTCAACACTCACCAACGGGTGGCGGGGATCGGAGAGCGACTGGGCCCCGGAAGATCGGTGGGCGTGCGTGATCTGCACCCCGCTTCGATCCTCGCTTACCGTGGCCGGCGTCCAGTCATCGATCAACCTCAAGAACTGAACAGGAATAGTCATGAGCAAGTTCACCACACAACGTAATTTCGGCTTCGGCAAGCAGATGGACTGGGCCGGCCATCAGGCCCTCAAGGATATCTATGGCCGGGGCCATTTTGGCACGGTCGCCAGCCATGCCCAACGCTGGCGACAATTCTGCAACTGGGCAAAATTCCTACATGGCGTCAACGATGCCTGTGCCGTCGATCAATCGTTGCTGGAAAGCTATGCCGCCGATTTGGCAGAACGAGTCGAGGACGAAACACTGGCGGTCAGCTATGCGCAGAATCTGATCGTCTCGGCCAACATCACTCTGGAAGCCCTGCGTCAGGACAAGGCAATCCGTATCGAATCCCCAGCAACCTGGGTCGGAAAACGCCAGATCTTGCGCACCAGAGTACCGGACGGCATGGACTGGGCAGACATTGATCGCCTGGCTGCCTGCCTGCGCCAGAAAAATCTCCACAGGACAGCCGCCATCGTCCTGCTATGCCGGAGTTTCGGGGTACGCATCAGGGAAGCAGTCCTTGCCATCCTCGCAGACTGGCAACGTCAGGCAAGGGCACGTGGGCAGATCGATATCCGGGAAGGCACCAAAGGGGGCCGAGGCAAGGAAGTCGAACGCTGGGTGCAGGTCAGCGAACGTGGCCGGCTTGCCCTTCGAGAGGCTGTCCTGGTCAGGAATCAGTTGGGCGGACAGAACCTGCTCAGACCTGACGAGAGCTTTGACGATCTGGTCAATGATGGCGAGATCCATCGGGCACGGAAGATCCTGCACGAATTCGGCATCAAGGGTTATCACGAACTCAGGGCCGCTTGGGCCTGCGAGAGGTACGAGGAAATCTCGGGAGAGACCGCGCCGATCCTGCAGGCAGGCAGCTCACCTGGACAGCAAAACGATGCCCCTTTCCGGCTGACCCTGGCGCGCGAACTCGGGCATGACCGGGTCGATGTCGTGGCCGCCTACATCGGGGCACGGCCATGAGCATCGCGATCTTGCTTAAACGATCACTGCCAGGATCGAAGTCGAGCATCGCTGGCCACATTGAGCGGGGCGAACGGATTGCCCTTGCGATTCAACAGCGCTTCAGCATCAGCGAACCGCACCAGTGGCAGGCAAAGCATCTGCGCTGGGTATTGGATCGCTGGGCCAATAAAAAATCGGATGCGACGCGGTATGACTACTGGAGGACGGTGCGGGTGCTGAGCGCAGCGTTGGGAAAATGGCAGAACTGGCAACCACACTTGGAGGGGGATTGGTGTCGGCATGGGGTAGGAGGGCGGCCGCCGAAAATTCCCAATCGGATTTCAAGCTGACTGCTGATCGGCCGCAGCCGCCGTTGAGTCGGCGGCCCGTGTCGGTCGCTAATATGCCGGATACCTGTCGCTTATCCCCAAGGCACGATCAATGAACGCTTGTCACTTTAGGCTATAGCTAAAACGCCACCAAGCTTCTTCCGAAAATCTCAAATTCGAATTCCTGCTGAGTTGCTGCAATAAATTATCACGCCTATCTCACCCCACACAGATGCAATTGCGCCCCGACTCCTTCGCTGTATAAAGCGCCGTATCGGCCATGCCGACAATCGCTTCCGGATCGGTAATGCTCCCGTTGAAAAGCACTACGCCGGCACTCATGGTGACGCGCAAGTTATCCGCAGGTGCTGGGAAGGTTTTTTCCGCAATCGCCAAGCGTACCCGCTCAAGTACGCCGACGGCCGCATCTACCGGCGTGTCCGGTAGCAGGACGACGAATTCCTCGCCGCCCCAGCGCCCGGCGATGTCGGAGCCACGTAGTTGATCGCGCAGGGTCTGCGCGAATACCTTGAGCACCAAATCGCCCACAGGATGGCCGTACGTATCGTTGACGCGCTTGAAATGGTCGAGATCGAGAATGGCGATTGACAAGGGCGAGTTCTCGCGTTGCGCCCGGCCGACCTCGGCCTGGAATCGTTCCAGAAAAGATCGACGCAGCAACAGGCCGGTCAAGGCGTCGGTGCTCGCGATGCGTTCGAGCTGATCGCGGCACTGCCGCAGACGCTGGAAGTTCCTGACACCGATAATCAGCCCGCCGATGACCAAAGTGCCGAGCGGAAATGCCAAATGCGCAACATGGCCGGCGTTGGTCAGTACCGCAAATGCGATGACCAGCGCAAGCAAGGCGCCACCCAGTAAAAACGTTATCCGGCGCGGCTGGGACATCAGGCTGGCGGTCATCAGCGCCGCTACGGCCAGCAACGCCAGCGCGCCATCGGTCCAGGCACTGCGGGGCACCATCAGGCGATCCTGCAGCAGACTTTGGTGCGTCAGGGCGAGCATGGCGGTGCCCGACATCGTGCCAAGAGGCGTATTGACACGGTCCGATAACTGCGCGGTACTGCCGATGAACACGGCTTTACCTTTGAAGAAAGCGGCGGCATCTTCAAGGCGAACGGTACCGAGGGCCGCTTCGGCGACCTGGCGGAACGGCAGGGTCAGGATGCTATCCCGGTTGCGTGGCAATGCCGGGTACACCGCGCCGGTGGCATCGATGGGCCACCGGTGGTTGGCGAAGCTGACACGGTGCGTGTCTGCGTCAACCGTGAGCCCGGAGGCTTGCCCGGGTTTGAGCAGCGCCGCGAGCGCCGGTGAAGGCAGGGCGATATCACCGACGCGATGGATCAGCGGCAGTCGGCGCAATACGCCATCGACATCATCAACGACCGCCGCGATGGCGAGATGCGCCCGGCCGGCCGTGCCCCGGATGACTTCGCTGGCCGGCAGACTGACATTGCGCCATGTGATGGCCGGAAGTTGGGGCGGCACCGACCAGGCGAAGGAACTTAAATTTTCGGTATGTCCGCTGCCGCCGTTGCCGCCGGCCCCGGGCTGCGCGCTGACGATCAGGGCGGCGTTGCCGTGTTGCTTCAGGGCAGCAGCCAGGGCGTCGTCGCCGGGCCTTGGATCGGCAAACAGGATGTCGAACACCACGCTCGTCGCGCCCTGCTCGGTCAGCCAGTCGAGCACCAGCGCATGGGCATCGCGCTGGTACGGCCACGAGCCGAAATGGGGGCGCAGGGCATCGATCGAGGCATCGTCGATATCGACCACCACCGCATCGCTGAACCGAACCTCATGCGCCACGAGATGCTGCATGGCATCGCCCAGCCACAACTCGAAACGCACTGTGGCGGGCGCCAGCGTCAGTAGCCAGGCGGCCAGCAGCGCGACTGCGGGAATCCACGGATCGGCTACTCGCTTCATCAGCGACTTTCGCTCAGCACCATCTGCTGCGCCGTTTCAAACGTCGTTGCCAAGCCATCCGGATCGATGCGGCGCAATCGCAGGAAATACGGCCCCTTGCCCGGCGGGACGAAGTTCGCCCGGGATTCGGTTTGCGTCACGTCGAGCAACAGCTGCCTGAATTGAGCATCGCTGGCCACCTGCAACTGCACCTTCTGCCCTTCGCTACCCGCCCGCCATGCCAGCTGTACCGCTTGTTCAGCCGACGGAAGCGCCACGCCGGCGCCTGCTTGCAGCTCGAAACTCGCCACGGCGCTGTCCGGCCCCCAGCCGGCTTCCTTGTGCGACGCCGCGACCCGCCAGAAATAGCGGCCCGGCGGTAGGGTGAAATCAATGCCTCCCACGGCGCCGGGCAGCTGCTTCACTTGCGCGACGATGCGTGCAAAGTCGGCCGTGTCGGAAACCTGCAGGCGGAAATGCTGGCTACCGAGCGGACGCGCCCAGCGGAAGGCGACCTTTTCCCCACCGAGTGAGGTGCCCACCAGCGGGTGGCGCAGGATGGGCGGTGCCGGTTTGCCGTTGAGCGCGAAGGCATGCACCGCCGGACGCCCTTCCAGGCCGCTGGCGTCGATGGCGCGTACGCGCAGCTGATACTCACCGTCGGGCAGGCTTGCCCAGCGCGCACGCGACTCCATGCTGACCAGTTCATCGACTTGGTTGGCGCCGTCACGATCGAGCAGCTCGATGCGATATTGCCGGGCCTCGGCTGCCGCGCGCCAGTCGAAGCGGATCGGTAGTATTTCCAGTTGTGCCGCTGCCGCAAGCAGTGTGGGCGCAGGCAACAGATCGCGGGCCGGCGATGGCGCAGCCCCCTTCGCTGCATATGTCCCTTGTCCGGCTGCCAGCGCAACTTCCTGGCCCTGTGCACTTGCCAGCACCTTGCCGTCTTCGACCTCGCTGCGCGTCATGCCGGTAGTGCTATCCACCACCACGCGAAAACGGGTGCCGCGCACCGCCAGATTCAGTGTCGGCGTCTTCACCTCGTAGCGGGCATCGATCTTCTCGCCGCGCTGC
>Ga0247840_10011492_pt1 | contig 10759 bp, 12 predicted proteins | sample LaCruzMarch2015__FD_192404 | JGI IMG/M metagenome (GOLD analysis project Ga0247840, IMG submission 192404) | Freshwater microbial communities from meromictic Lake La Cruz, Castile-La Mancha, Spain - LaCruzMarch2015_17m | ecosystem: Environmental > Aquatic > Freshwater > Lake | place: Spain...
ATTTTTCAGAATGACATCAAGAAGGTGCTTGCCTACTCGACCATCAGCCAGCTTGGGTACATGTTTTTAGGGCTCAGTGTGGGCGCCTTCACCGGGGCCATGTTCCACCTCACCACGCATGCCTTTTTCAAGGCCCTGCTTTTCCTTGCTGCCGGAAGTGTGATCCACGCGCTGGGAGGCGAACAGGATATCAGAAACATGGGCGGATTGCGCAGCAAACTGCCAAAAACTTACTGGACATTCCTCATCGCAACTATTGCCATTGCCGGAATTCCGCCATTATCGGGATTCTTCTCCAAGGATGAGATCCTGTTACATCTCTTTGAACATCATGTTGCCTGGTGGGCGCTTGCCTTCGTCGGATCGGCCATGACCGCCTTTTACATGTTCCGGCTGCTTTACCTGACTTTTTTCAGGGAGTTCCGTGGAACAGCTGAACAGAAACACCATCTTCATGAATCTCCGGCAGTAATGACTGTTCCATTGATCCTGCTCGCCATCCTGGCAGCCTTAGGCGGATTGTTCAACATCCCGGCAGTATTTGGCGGAGGGAGCTGGCTTGCAGGTTTTCTGGCCCCTGTCTTTGCCGGTGCGGTTGCATTGGCGCCACAACAAGCGCCTTTGTCCCATACAACCGAATGGCTGCTCATGGCAACCACCCTGACAGGGTGTCTCGTTATGATCCTGTGGGCCTGGCGGCGGTATGTAAAACAGGCAAAGGGGTTATTGCCCGATGAAGCCAAACGATCATTCGTGGTTCAGCTGGTTTCGAAAAAGTATTACATCGATGAACTCTATGATTTCCTGTTTGTAAAACCCTCGCTCTGGCTGTCGCGCTTCCTCCATGAGGTTGTTGAAATCCGGTTTATCGACCGCATTGTCAACGGCGTTGGCCAGGTAGTTGTATGGACCGGCAACACCGTTCGTTATGTGCAAACAGGGAATGTGGGTTTTTATATGTTTATCATGATCCTGGGGATCATATTGATCTTATTTTTTAATATCCTGATCTGACCGATGCTGACTGTTACACTCATACTGTTGCCCCTGGCGCTCTCGCTGATCATCCTGGCCCTGAAGGATGAAAAAGCCATCCGGCAATTCGCGCTGGCCGGTTCGCTGATTGAATTCGGAGTGGGTGTGGCTGCCTTCATCCAGTATAAAACCATGTGTCACTGCAATTTGCTTGTCAATATCGACTGGCTTGCAACACTGGGAGTAAACCTGAAGTTTGGAATGGATGGCATCAGCCTGTTGCTGGTCATGCTTACAGCTTTCCTGGTCCCCATCATCATTCTGGCCTCCTTCAACCATTCGTACAGCCGTCCTTCGGCTTTCTACAGTCTCATCCTTTTAATGGAGATGGCGCTGATCGGGGTGTTTACAGCCTTCGACGGCCTGATGTTCTACATCTTCTGGGAACTTGCCCTCATACCGGCTTATTTTATTTGCGCCGTTTGGGGAGGAAACGACCGGATCAGGATCACCTTCAAATTTTTTATATACACCTTCGTGGGAAGTTTGTTCATGCTGGTGGCCCTGATCTATCTTTATTTCAAAACGCCGGTACCGCACTCCTTTGATTTTCAGTGGCTCTATGCAGTGACGCTGACCCCCGCTGAGCAAACCTGGATTTTCCTGGCCTTTTTTATTGCTTTTGCCGTAAAGATCCCTGTTTTTCCGTTCCACACCTGGCAGCCCGACACCTATGCCGGTGCGCCTGCGGCCGGAAGCATGCTGCTGGCCGGGATCATGCTAAAGATGGGCATTTACGGGATGATCAGGTGGATGATACCCATTTGTCACGATGCGGTACAACAATGGGGTGGAATTGTGCTCATCCTGGCCATCACCGGGATTGTGTATGCTTCGCTCATAGCCATCAGGCAAAGCGACATGAAGCGGCTGGTTGCCTATTCCTCGATTGCGCATGTGGGACTGATCGCCGCCGGGGTATTTTCCCTGACCACCTGGGCCATGCAGGGCGCCGTAATTCAAATGGTATCGCATGGGATCAACATCGTGGGGCTTTTCATTGTGATCGACCTGATCGAACAACGCACCGGAACACGCACCATCGGCGACCTTGGCGGCATCGCCCTGAAAGCCCCCCGGCTTGCCATTTTCTTTATGATCATCCTGCTGGGCAGCGTGGCGCTGCCGCTCACCAACGGCTTCGTTGGCGAATTCCTGCTCCTGCTCGGGATCTTTGAATATTCAGCGATATTTGCAGCGGTGGCCGGGCTTACCATCATCTTCAGCGCCGTTTACATGCTGTGGATGTACCAGCGAACCATGCTGGGAAAACCGAATGAATGGACCGAAAACATCGCGGACCTTACCTGGACTGAAATGGCGACACTCATTCCCCTTGTCATCCTCATCTTCTGGATCGGACTTTTCCCGGGATTGTTCCTGGATGTGGCGCTGTCTGATGTAATGAAGATTTTAAACAGCATCAACCCTTAAAAAAGATAAAAGGTCATAGTTTCACATATTTTCCTGTTACCACAGATTTATCATTGGTCAACCGCACAAAATAAACCCCGCCGGGCAGATTTGTGACATCAATTTGGGTTTTGGGCCCTGTAATCTGGCATGTGAAAAGGTTCTTACCACTTGAATTCAGGATGGATAATTGATCGTGTCCGGAGATTTCGGATGTTTCGATGGTGAATGCGCCGGAAGAGGGATTTGGATAGATGTTTAGCAGGTTAGAGGTACTTGATAAACCGGCCGTGCCAACGGGGAAAGTTCCTCCTACGCTCGTTTTTATAATCGTTCCGAAAATACCCGTTACATAACCGGTATCAGCATTGGAGAAGTAAATCGAAAATAAACCATCTTCTGTTCCCGATGGTATCTGAAGCCAGGTGTTACCTCCGTTGAGGGTTTTAAATATTGTTCCCATGCTGCCCGCCACATAACCTGTATTGTTATCGGGAAAGAATACGGAACTAAAAGTATTACTTGTTCCGGATGGGTAATTGGTCCATGTTGTGCCCCCGTTTATGGTTTTTAGAAGCATTCCGAACATCCCCACGGCAAACCCTGTTTCAGTACCGGTAAAGTCAACGGAATATAAACCATTAAAGGTTCCGGCCGACAAGGTAGACCAGTTATCACCGCCATCGGTGGTCTTCAGGATGACCCCTCCTGTCGCCATGAAGGGATTGATCCCCACTGCATAACCTGTATCGGCATCCGGGAAACAAACTGAAAGCAACACAGCAACTGTGCCGGTTGAAACATCTGTCCAGGTAGTTCCACCATCGATGGTTTTCAGGATGGTTTCATTACCCATAAAATCACCCCCAACGGCAATCCCGGTATCGGGACCGGTAAAACAGATTGAAAACAGGTCGCTTGTGGTTCCTGTTGGCAATACCACCCAGGTTGCACCCGAATCGATTGTTTTCAGGATTAGTCCCATCCTTCCTGCCGCGTAACCTGTATCGGCGCTGGTAAAATAAACCGATTGTAAATCATTGGTTGTCCCACTCGGCAAAGCTATCCAATCAGACCCGGCATCGATGGTTTTCAGGATGGTCCCCGAACTACCCACAACATATCCCGTATTGTCGAAGGGAAAATAAACAGAATTCAAATGATTGGTTGTGCCGCTCGGTAAAACCGTCCATTGTGAAAAAGCAAGCATGGCATTCAGGGAAAGGCAAAAGAAAACGACAACTTTTTTCATACACATGGATAGATTAGCAATATCGTGAAGAGATTTTCATTTCAATGTTCTGCCTGTTTAATATATACATAGTCAAAATAATCCCCCGCTTCAAGAGAAATTTTCATGATTCTGACATTTCCTGTTTTGTTTTCATTCAATTTTACGAAAAGTGTATTTTTATCCCGTCGTTCTACCAGGAAACAATCCTCCTTAATTGAATAAAAGTCTGATTCAAGATTTATATCTTCTCTGTGATAGTAAATATATGTGCTATCTTCAAATGAAATTCCATCAATCCACCACCAATCACCTTCGGTTGTTATAATAATTGAATCTGTTTCAACTTTTAAGTTGACATTTTTTGTTGATAATTTAATAATGTCATCCCATTTCCCAATAGGGTCTTCTTTATCTGAGCATGAAATCATAAAGAAAATACCTGCAAATAAAATAATTATTTTATTCAAAGCTCTGATGTTTAATTTGGTAGCCATATAATCTGAATTAAAGTTTGTTTAGGCCTTATTGTTCATTCAACTCAGATATAAATACTTTGACAATAAGGTCAAATTTACCGAAATATCAATCCTGTTATACATGTTATGAATATTATTACTTATTTGACAGATATTGAACCACATAGAAAATACTTGTCAGGTCGAAAAGCACACGAATGTAGCTATACCTGACGGTTGGTGGTATGGCCACTCCGATACCCTTGAAGATGTGGGAGCAGACAATCCGTCCCGCTAGTCCTTCACGCAGCGAACGGCAAACCCGGCATCTTTAAACCATCGCCACGGGGAAATGCTGTCGGGCATGATGGTCAATGAAATTGGCTTTTGAAATAGTATTTTGTTTAGCCTGTTTTGCCTTCAAAATATACTCATAATCTATTGATTTATAATATATATGCACGAATCCTTTCCAATCTGAACAAGTCCTCCATTATAAAATATTTTTAATGTATCATAATGGGTTGAACCAAATGGTTGATAACTTGAAAATGTGATTTTTAAAGTGTCGTGCAGCTTAGCTTTATACTCATAGGTAAAAGTGCCATTTGATTTTAGCGTGAATGGACCAGATGTTACAGTCGAATCACCGATTCGGTAGGATAACTGATGATAATAGCAGGTTGCCAGTTCAAAACCTTGCCATGTAGCAAAATATTTTACATCATAATTGTTTGCAGGAGTGTCGTTGGTTTTCTTACACCCAACAATAATGAGCAAAATTGCAAGAAGATAAAATAAATTTTTCATATAATTTGCAATTGACAGATGGTGAGATTCATTTCAAGATTCATTATAAGTTACCGAATCACTAATTTCTTACTCTCAACTACCTCCCGGGTTTGAATTTTCACCAGGTAAATCCCTTTGGCCAGCGTGCTCACATCCATTTCCATCGGACTTTGGTTTAGGAATTTTTCCAGCTTAACTTCTTCACCATTTATGTCAAAAACGCTAATCTTTTATTATTTTCTTTGTTGTCAGGAGTTTGCTGTTTCGGAGCTGAAAAAAGTATAAGCCCGCAGGGAGATCTTCCAGGTCAATTGACTGAAGAGGAACAACCGTCCCATGTTTTTGGCGCCTGCCCTGTAAATCATAAAAGGTAAACTCCGCAGGCTGGTCAAGATTGGCAATCTCCAAAAACCTGCTTGCAGGATTTGGGTATATCGTGACATCTACTGTCTTACCTTTATCAGTAATACCGGTTAATATCTGCTCACAATCCTGAAAATTCCATCCGTTTTCTGAATGATACGGATTGATAAATAATCCGGTCGTGGAATCCTCATAACATCTGAGCGGGCCATCAAGGGACAGATCAAGTCTCGGAAACATATAAGTTAGATTCCCAATTCCTTCAATGACAATGCCTCCGAATTCAATGACCAGTCCATCGCCGCAGGATACATATTGCAGTTTCCGGGTTTCACCATTGATGATGATCGAATCCGTCGAATCAATGAACATTTTTAGTGGTGAGCCATCATATGTGGTATAATAGCCCAATGTGATGGTGTCGCCGGTTATGGCGCCAAAATCATACAGCAGGTGAAAGCTGTTTCCGGCATAAAAGAACACACTGTCGTTCACCGAATACATATATAAGTAAGATGTTTCGGTGCCTGCCATCCTTGAAATCTTCATTAATTTCCTACAGGAGATTCCATTTATTATTGTGTCGGAGATTGACTCGATGGTTTGATAGGTAGTTAAGTCAGGATTAAAAGTTCCCTGGTCATAATGCCACTTCGCGCCAATCGGGGCAAATTCCTGTGATGTGGCGTGAAATGATATGGCGGTCAGGATTAGGAGAATAAGTTTTTTCATCTGGTTTAATTTTGGCAGACGGTATCATGCATGTTGGCGATTCACTGGTTCAGCTTTCTAATCCCGGTGGTTTTCATCATGGGCTTTAGTTGCAATGTTATGGCACGTAGTTGAATATGTATGTATACCTGGTTTGATAATATTCAAAATTGCTTATGTGTTGAGTTGTATTCCCGATATTCCTGGTTTCATTTTTTTCGGTGATATATCCACCGGAATCAAGCGAATAAGAGAAAGAGCTGATCTTAAAAGCACCCAGGCCATAATATCCGTTGATCTCCCTGATCAGATGCTTGTAAATTTTACCCACAATTCCGTTGTAATACGGGTGCCAGAAAATATCTATCTTATTGAGCATATCGTAATATGAATATTTTTCTGAATTGAGCATCATCAAATCACCATCTTTCTCATAAAAATAGCAGGGATTATTATTGCTTTCCCAAAAAGATAGATAACCTGCGGAATCAAGATAAATTTCATTATAATCAACCGTTACAACCGGCGTTGTTGGATTATCCGATTTATGGCAGCCAAAAATGACGAGAAAACCTAGAACACAAAGGAATGATTTTGTCATATGGGTTTATCTTGAAGCGGTTTGTCAATAAAATTTTCAGCAACCGATACAGCGGTCGTGTCGGGTGTACCGCAGCTGATTCCATTTTCATGGTTATTCAGCAACAAATCCTATTTGCTCCTCAATTTCAATTTTAAATTTCACTTTGGCTTTCATTGCTTGAAACACTTTCAGCACAGTAGAAATGGTCGCACTATTGTTGCCACTTTCAAGTTTTGAAATTTGAGCTTTCTGCACTCCAATCATTTTGCCTAATTGCGCCTGGGTCAATTTCTGATCCTTCCTGATTTGTTTTAATTTTTCTCCAAGAATATCCATTGAAAGTTCAAATTCATATTGCTCCCTCCCGGCTGTACCGGATATTCCATAGTACTTATCCTCTAACTCACTCAAAGTTTTATAATTCTTAACAGCTTCCATTGTAACCTCCTTATATTAATCCATTAAAATACTTATCTTTAGTATCCTCAGCTTTTTTAATTTCAGATTTTGGGATTTTATTCGTTTTCTTAATCAATCCATGCGTGCAAACTACAAGTGTTTGCTGTCCATCTCTTGAGTCCCAAAAAGAAAACAGTCGATAAAATTTGCCTTGATTTTCTACCCGGAATTCAAAGAGATCATTGGTGTCAGTCAGTTTTTTAAACCAGTCACCAAAAATCCTGGATTTGGTTTTACGCATGGATATGAAAAACTTCTTTCTGACTGGCTGTCCAATTTCATCAATGAATATTTCTGCTTGCTTCAACAAAATGATTTCAATAGGCCTTTCCATCATAATCCGATTCTATACAAAGATAATGAATGTTTCTAAAAATGGAAACAATAGTTTTCATTTGTTGTCAATTCCTGTGAATGATTATTTTACTGTTTACCTGTGCGGCACTCGTTTTAATGCACATCACATACACTCCTTCCGGAATTGCCATTACATCAACACCGGAGCTGACTGCATTCATGTTTTGACGGAATACCGTTTTTCCCAGGATCTCATTGATTTCTACATATAGAATCACCATATTTCCCGGATTTCTTATCCAAAGCCGGTCTGATACAGGATTGGGGAAGATTGTTAATCCTTCTTCCATAAGATTTTCAGAAACCGATACCGCGGTTGTGTCGGGTGTGCCGCAGCTGATTCCATTTTTTTGATAGTAGATCAGCACGTTATCCCAAACTACATTATTCGGAATGGCGGATGCAGAGAAATAGTAGTCTTCTACACCTCCCAATCCTTTGCCAAACTGTTTGATGATTATATCAGGTTCAAAGGCATTTTTTTCGTAATGACACCCATTGATGACTGAATCACAATAGTTTTCAGCGATAAAATCAATGGTGTCGTAAGCATACATTGAACTGTCATAAGGAACCCAGAAATTTGAGATGCTTGAATCAAGATCAGTATAAAACACCGTATCAGTTTTTGTCCAGAAATGATATTCAATATAAGGGGGTTCAAACAACATGCTGGTATAGTACGAATCGTGGGAACGTAAATAAAACAGCGTATCGCTGTTAACGGAGTAAAACCTGCCGGTAATGGTTATTCTGTCGCAATTTGGCGGCTGACCGCCGGCTTTTCCCGAAATCTGGAATTTATCCCCAATCGAAAAATCAAATACTTCTCCAACGGTCAATAAACCCTGGGCTGAACTTTCTGCAGAGAATAATAATGTTAATGTAAATGCATTGAACACAGCTAATAAATAAGGCTTCGTGTGGTCGCCCTTCGCGACCCAACATGAAGCCGTGTTGCACGAAATCCAAGGCAGAGGGCTAACTAAGCATTATGGGGATTGAAACAACCAGATTGAAATTCCGGTGAAGCAGTAAACAACGTTCTTTGAAATACTGAAGTAGAAACAGACAGAAATTGAGATTTGAGCGAAGTGGTCTTGAGGTTAAAATTGCCAGATTTTCTGAAAGTTTGCAATACAGAATCGGTTCCGGTTTCAGGAATGAATCAGGGATGTTTATTATTTTTTCTTTCGGGAAAAAAGATGCGAAGGTGGACTTCTTTCGGGAATAATTCGTTCTATAAGAACCATTGTGCCTGATTTGCAATGAGGACACTGATCGGGATCGAATTGAAGATGGATGCGGCAGATTTCTTTCCATGATTTTCTGACTTGTTTTTTGTTTACAGGGGATGGTTTCAAACCCATACTGACCTGAAGCTGACGGAAATCCTTCTTACGGGTGGATGAAAGTATACCGAAGTGCCTGATACGGACAAACGCGGAAGGAAGGATATGCTGACAAAACCGGCGCAGGAACTCTACTGCGTCGAGGGTCATGGTTTTCTGTAAATTGTCCCGGTAATCGCGCCAGCGAAAGGTTACTTCCTGGTCTTTGATATCGAGCAACCGGTGGTTGGAAATAGCGACCTTATGGGTATACCGCCCCAGGTATTCGACCACAGAGTCAGGTCCTGTAAATGGTTCTTTGGTGTAGACCACCCAGTCATGGTTCCACGATGCGGATATCCGCTCTTTTTGTTCAGGGTAAGCTTGTCTGAGTCTTGAAGTGAGTTTTCCTCTGAAAACCTTTGAAAGTGCTTTGACCGGAAACAGGTAAGCCTTGCCGTTCTCTGAAACGGAGATGTGTTTCCAAATTCCTTTAAATCCTATTCCTCCGCCTGGTACGATGCAGTGAATATGCGGGTGCAGTGAAAGGTTCTGTCCCCAGGTATGCAGCACAGCGATCATTCCGCCTTCTGCGTACAACTGAGTAAGGAAAAACTGGTTCATGGTTTCCCAGACCGATCGGAACAGAAGGTTGTACATCCCGGCGCTGTCGGCAAAAAACAGGGGGTTGAGTGTATCAGGTACTGTAAAGACCATGTGGAAATAGGGCACCGATAGAAGATCCTGTTTTCGGTCTTCTATCCATGCTTCACGTTGGGTATTCTGGCACTTGGGACAATGACGGTTACGGCAGCTATTGTAGCTTATGCGGATGTGCCCGCAGGTGTCGCACCGGTCCTTATGACCGCCCAGGGATGCGGTACGGCAGCTACGGATGGCCCCCAGGGTCCTGAGAATGTACCCGTTGGGTTGATACCTGTCCGCAAACTGACTGCCAAACCGATCAATGACCTGTGCCAGTTCAAAAGCCGGTTTCAACCAGCCTTGTAGAGGCGGTCGAAGGGACTGAAAAGGTTGGAACGGTTGGGTCGGGCCACATGCAGGTAAATCATGGTGGTATCGATGCGTACATGACCGAGCAGGTCTTTAATGGTCACAATGTCCATCCCAAACTCAAGAAGATGGGTGGCATAACTGTGGCGAAGGGTATGGAGGGTGATTCCTTTCTGGAGTTTGCACTTCTTTACGGCTTGCCTTAACACCCACTGTATTCCGGTCACGCTCATGGGCTTGCCGGACTCCATGCCATTGAACAGGTATTCCACCGGATGGCAGGCGGAGTAGTACTTGCGCAATCCTTGCAGGATACAATGCGACAACGGAACATAGCGGTCTTTGTTATACTTGCTTTGCCGGATGTGGATCATCATCCTGCCGGAATCGATATCAGCAAGTTTCAGATGACTGGCTTCATGGGCACGAAGGCCGGCCGAATAGATCAGGGCCAGAAGTACCCGGTGTTTGAGAAGGTCTGGAGCATTGAAAAGAGCTTTGCATTCATTGTAGTTAAGAACCACTGGTAGCTTTTTGGCTTGCTTGAGACTGGGCAAACTGACCGCTTTTTCGTTCATCCCAAGCAAACGGTAGCAATACCGCAATCCATAGACCATGAACTTGAAGTTGCTTAACGAGGGGGTCTTGCTCTGCCTGGCCAGGTTGGCCAGGTACTTATTCAACTCCTTCTCGCCGATGTGCTCCGGTAGCTTACCAAAGTGGAGACTCAACTGGGCCAGTTGTCTGGAGTAATTGATCAGGGTGCTTTCCGATTGACCCGAAAGACGGATCTTATCATCAAGCTCTTCGTAAAGTTTACGAAACCCATGAATCTGGTGACATGCCTGTTCTACGACAGTTAATGACTTTTTTCTTAGCTTTGATTGTGTTTTCATATCGTATTGGTTTTGAGACAACCCTTATACGATGAATTCACAAAAAAGCTATCCTGTCCCCGGATTTTCTCCGGGGGCAGGATTTAGTGCAACATGCCGCTAAATCGCAACAAAAC
>Ga0247840_10011493_pt1 | contig 10758 bp, 4 predicted proteins | sample LaCruzMarch2015__FD_192404 | JGI IMG/M metagenome (GOLD analysis project Ga0247840, IMG submission 192404) | Freshwater microbial communities from meromictic Lake La Cruz, Castile-La Mancha, Spain - LaCruzMarch2015_17m | ecosystem: Environmental > Aquatic > Freshwater > Lake | place: Spain...
GGAAACTTGCGACGCGATCAGCAACATCATCGCTTCGGTGACCACCACCAATGCGGTAACCTACCAATGGTTCAACAGCAACGGGGTAGTGGTAGACAACGATGCAGTTTTGAATATCGCCACAGCGGGTATCAATACCTATACGGTTGTAGCCACGGATATCAATGGTTGCACGGATTCCGAAAACGTAACCATCAAAGGTTCCGCGATTGAAAATGTGAGCATTAATGTGCTCAATGGCGGTGCAAATGCATGCGTCCCCGGTACAGACACCATCAAAGTAACCGGTCCAGCCAACTACATCTACACCTGGACACCTGATGCGACCTTGAATTTGGCAAATGCGCCGTTTACGGTATTAGCTAACCCAAGTGTAACAACCACCTACACATTAACCGTCAACAACGGTATTTGCGATAGCATTTTCAAGGTAACGATTGTTCGTACTAATTCACCAATTGGCCTGCAAGTAAGCACCAACAACCTGGAAACTTGCGACGCGATCAGCAACATCATCGCTTCTGTAACCACGACCAATGCGGTTACCTACCAATGGTTGAACAGCAACGGAGTGGTGGTAGACAATGATGCAGTGTTGAATATTGCCACAGCGGGCACGAACACCTACACCGTGGTTGCCACCGACATCAATGGTTGCACGGATTCCGAAAACGTAACCATCAAAGGTTTCGCGATTGAAAATGTAAGCATTAATGTGCTCAATGGCGGTGTAAACGCGTGCGCACCGGGTACAGATACGATCAAAGTAACCGGTCCGGCAAACTACACGTACACCTGGACGCCTAATGCGACTTTGAACTTGGCAAATGCGCCGTTTACGGTAATTGCCAATCCGAGTGTAACAACCACTTATACGTTAACGGTCAACAACGGCATTTGCGACAGCATATTCAAGGTAACGGTTGCGCGTTCCAACACCCCAATTGGCCTGCAAGTAAGCACCAACAACCTGGAAACTTGCGATACAATCAGCAACATCATCGCTTCGGTAACCACGACTAATGCGGTTACCTACCAATGGTTGAATAGCAATGGGGTAGTAGTAGACAACGATGCGGTGTTGAATATCGCCACAGCGGGCACGAACACCTACACCGTGGTTGCTACCGACATCAATGGTTGCACGGATTCAGAAACCGTAACCATCAAAGGTTCCGCGATTGAAAATGTAAGCATTAATGTACTTAATGGCGGCGTAAACGCGTGCGCACCGGGTACAGACACAATTAAAGTAACCGGTCCAGCAAACTATACATACACCTGGACACCTGCTGCGACCTTGAATTTGGCAAATGCGCCATTTACCGTATTAGCCAATCCAAGTGTAACAACCACCTACACATTAACCGTCAACAACGGCATTTGCGACAGCATTTTCACGGTAACTATTCAGCGTTCAAGCTCGCCGATTGGCTTGGAAGTGAGCACCGATTCTCTGATAACTTGCGATGCGATCAGCAACATCATCGCATCCGTTACGACCACCAATGCGGTAACTTACCAATGGTTGAACAGCAACGGAGTGGTGGTAGACAATGATGCAGTGTTGAATATCGCCACAGCGGGCATCAACACCTATACCGTTGTAGCCACGGATATCAATGGTTGTACGGAATCTAAACCCGTATTTATCAAAGGAGATGCGATTGAAAATGTAGATATTATTTTGCTCAATGGCGGCGTAAACGCATGCGCACCGGGCACAGATACCATTAAAGTAACAGGCCCGGCGAACTACATCTACACCTGGACACCTGCTGCGACCTTGAATTTGGCAAATGCGCCATTTACCGTACTAGCCAACCCAAGTGTAACTACAACGTACACATTAACCGTAAACAACGGCATTTGCGACAGCATCTTCACGGTAACAATTCAGCGTTCGAACACGCCGACGATTGGCTTGGAAGTGAGCACTGATTCTCTGATAACTTGCGACGCGATCAGCAACATCATCGCCACGGTAACCACCACGAATGCGGTAACCTACCAATGGTTGAACAGCAACGGGGTGGTGGTAGACAATGATGCAGTATTGAATATTGCCACAGCTGGCATCAATACTTATACGGTTGTAGCCACGGACATCAATGGTTGTACGGAATCTAAACCCGTATTTATCAAAGGAGATGCGATTGAAAATGTAGACATTACTTTGCTCAATGGCGGCGCAAACGCATGCGCACCAGGCACAGATACCATTAAAGTAACAGGCCCGGCCAACTACATCTACACCTGGACACCTGATGCGACCTTGAATTTGACCAATGCGCCATTTACCGTACTAGCCAATCCAAGTGTAACTACAACGTACACATTAACCGTTAACAACGGCATTTGCGACAGCATCTTCACGGTAACGATTCAGCGTTCGAACACGCCGACGATTGGCTTGGAAGTGAGCACCGATTCTCTGATAACTTGCGACGCAATCAGCAACATCATTGCATCCGTTACGACTACCAATGCGGTAACGTTCCAATGGTTGAACAGCAACGGAGTGGTAGTAGACAATGATGCGGTGTTGAATATCGCCACAGCGGGCATCAACACGTATACCGTTGTAGCCACGGATATCAATGGTTGTACGGAATCTAAACCCGTAAAAATTATCGGAAATGGCGTTGAAAACATAAATATTCAGGTGCAGGCCAATACCGACCCCTGCGCGCTCAATCCAATTCCAATCAAGGTAACGGGCAGTTTAACGTATACCTATAACTGGACCAGTAACCCAACGCTCGATTTAAGCGGCGCTCCTTTTAATGTGATCGCCAATCCAACACAAACGACCACGTATTTTCTTCAGGTAAACAACGGCAATTGTACCCGCAACTTTGAAATTCCGGTCGTGGTGAATTTCCAACAGATTAACCTGACGGTATCAACAGACTCGGTTGTAACCTGCGCACCAACCACTACAATTAGTGCAAATGCAAGCAGCAACGTCACGTACCAATGGTTCAACAGCAACGGCGTGGAGGTTGACAAAGATGCCTTGTTGAATATTGCCACGGCAGGCTCCAATACCTATACCGTGGTGGCCACCGATGTAAATGGTTGTACGGAATCTATCCCAGTGGACATTATCGGCAATGGTGTTTCAAATGTAAGTTTGGATATCGTATCCGGCGGAAATCCATGTGATACTTTGCCCGTTTTGATCAAAGTAATTGGAGATCCTAATAATTCTTACCTCTGGATTCCAAACGCAAGCCTGGATCAGTCGCAAGGCGGCCCATTCAGTGTACTTGCAAACCCAAAAGTAACCACCACTTATTTCCTTCAGGTAAGTAACCTGTTCTGCGACAGTACATTTACACTGACCATCGAACGCAATCCTCCTGTATCGGTGCAAGTTTCTACCAAAGTAGAAAACACTTGTGCAGCGGTCAGCAACATTACAGCCAGTTCAACGGGCGGTGCAAATGTTACTTATCAATGGATTGACGCGGCGAATGGCCAAGTGGTGGACCAGGACGCCTTGCTTAACGTACCCAGCGCAGGAACCCATAATTACACCGTAATTGTAACCGACGGTGTAACTGGATGTACCGCTGCTGAAACCGTAACGGTAGTAGGACAAGGGGTGGATATTACCTTAGACACTTCTTTACCGGATAAAGAATGCGAAGGCAAGCAATTGCAGGTATGCGTGAATAACCTTGATCCAAACGACGTTTTAACCTATAATTGGACGGGAACTTTCGGTGTCAATATTAGCCCGAACAACGCTGATTGTGCTACGATTACTGGCCCTGCCGGGGTGTACACGCTTACGCTGGTGGCAACCAACCAGTTTAATTGTGCGGATACCATGCAGGTGCCAGTGGAATTTGAAAAATCAATTTCATTGGAAGGCGCCATTAGTCTTGACTTGTGCAATATGCTGAAAGTAGGATTTTTGAATACTTCGGGTGTGGCAGGTACCTGGACTTTTGGTGATAACAGCACTTCCACAGAGCAAAGTCCGACCCACACTTACGGCACAGCAGGCACTTATACGGTTGTATTCACACCCGCCCAAACCAGCAATTGTATTGCACCTTTTGATACGGTGATTAAAGTGACCAATATCCCATCGCCGCTGGCAAACTTCACCAGTACGACGGCCTCCTGTATCAATAATGCGGTGGTAGACTTTACCGACAATTCGATCTTCCAATTCCCGGTAGTTGCCTGGAGCTGGAGTTTCCCGAATGGTCAGCCAACTACCTCTAATTTGCAAAACCCAAGTGCACAATTCAGTCAGGACGGCAATCCTTTGGTTACCCTGGTGGTTACCGATGAGCGCGGTTGTACCAATACCATCACCAAACCATTGGAAATCGACATTATTCCAATGCTGCTGGAAGACTCCTTGAAGTTTTGCTTAGGTGCTTCGGTGCAACTCAATCCGAATTTGAGCACCAACTTTGAATATACCTGGAGTGCCAATCCTGGTGATCCAAATTTGCAGGTGAACAATCCAAATCCGAGTGTTTCGCCCTCTGTACCAACGATATACAGTGTAAATGTCAAAAATGGCTTCTGTAGCACGGACTTTACGGTGTTTGTTGATCCGCAACCACAGGCCACCGTTGATATTGTGGGCAACAGCAAGGATACCGTGTTGTGTAATCTGACGCCCATTACCTTGACGGCCAACAGCAACAATGCCGCGACCTTAAGTTGGTCGAATAACCTCAGTTTTAACCCGATTTTGGGTACGGGCCCTGCATATACCTTGCAAACCCTCGATCCAAATTACGTATTGTATGTAAAAGCCGGATTGAATGGCTGTGATGCCATTGATTCTATTGTGGTGCGCAACCAAACGGTGCAACTAGAGGTAGGTGCTTATGATAACTTCATTTGTAATGGCGCTGGTACCAATTTGAACCTGATCAACCTCGTTCCTGCGCAAAATTTGACCTATACCTGGTCGCCCAATTTACCGGGCATCAATAACCCATTTGTGAACCCAACCCTCAACACGACCTACACCGTTACAGCTACCAATGCCGCAGGTTGTACCGCTACAGCAAGCATGTCGGTGGGTGTTGCAAGCATTTCAGTCGATGCAACGGTGGTCGGTCCAGATAGCATTTATTTGGGACAAACAGCCACTTTGTTGGCAACATCTACCAGCACAGGTGGTGTGGTGAGTTATCAATGGATTCCAACGACTGGCCTGAGCAATCCGCTCGCAGCCGAAACAACGGCAAGTCCGACAGAAGATAGCACCATTTACACGGTGATTGCCCAGGTAGATGGCCGCTGCCCGGACACTGCCCAAGTTGTGGTTTACCTGCGCAACGAGATTTGTATTGAGCCTTATATCTTTGTTCCGAATGCATTTTCGCCCAATGGCGACCAGCACAACGACCTGTTTATTGTACGGTTTACCGATATCACTGAACTGGAATTCCGGGTGTGGAACCGCTGGGGAGAAATTGTGTACCAAACGACCGATATTAATGCGGCAGGATGGGATGGCAGTTATAAAGGCAAAGATGCGACGCCTGATTCTTATGCGTGGTATGTGCGCATCAAATGTGGTGACGGCAACGACTTTGTACGACAAGGAAATGTTACGTTGTTTAAATAATTAAGGTTTTTTACGCCGTATGGTGGTTAATGTATAAATCCCGAATTTTGGTGAAAACTAAAATTCGGGATTTTTTATCTATTACACACTACTGGACATTTTTCACGCAGATGCAACGCAGATGCATTTTCGCAGATTTTACGCAGATTTTTCTGCGTAAAATCTGCCCTTTTTCAGTGTAACATCTGCGCGAAATAAAATGTCCAGTAGTATGATCCATTACCATGAATATTCGGCAAAAGAGTCCTAATTAACAGAAAAAAGATACCAAGGCTACCCAAATCAAGCATAACACCTGAGGCCTCCTTTAGTCCCGTATAAATGCGTAAATTTTATTGACGGGGCGACTTTTTCAGTCACCCCGCCAATAAAATTTACACGCCACCACGAATCCTTGATAAATTTTTACAGGCTCTTAAGTATTAAAAAAATTTCGTGTAAATGCACGAATGCCTATGCGTTATCCTGTACAAATGTTCGACTTCTCCGAAGTCGTGAGGGGGTTCGGACATTGTATCTTTTCTACAAATGTTCGACCTCTAGCGAGGTCGTCGCGTTGCCCAATGATTTATTGATTAAAAACCATCTCCGCGCGCGAGCGGATAAAAAATCCCGAATTCTGGTTTCCACCAAAATTCGGGATGATGCATATTTTATACGAAGTTGCCTAATGATCGTACTTGATCAAACCAGCGTGTTTTTATTCAATCAAACCGCGGCCTTCTTTCACGATTTTTTCCTCTTTCACCAGTTTCTTCATCAGGCGGTCCAGGATACCATTGATAAAGTCCTTGCTTTTGTCGGTGGAGTACACCTTGGAGATTTCCACAAATTCATTGAGGGTAACCTTGGTCGGGATGGTTGGGAAAAACAACAGTTCACACAAAGCCATTTTAAGCATAATCATATCGAGAATGGCGACCCGGTCGGCATCCCAGTTTTTCAGGGTAGGCTCAATATGTTCCAGAAGGGTATGGTCTTCCTGACAGGTTTTGCGCAACAATTGTTCGCCAAATTCGCGCACAGTTTCGTCGGCAGGCTCAAATTCCTTGTAAAACTCACCTTGCGTTGGAAGTGCTTTAATCGACTTTTTAATCGCACCAACCACCAGCGATTCATCATCCTGCCAATTGTTAAACCGATCTTCCGACATTTCGATAAACACGTCATGGTTTACGAGGGTACGATACAGTTCGAGCAAAATTTTGTTGTGATCTTCCGGTGCCGGTTCGGCAAGCGTCAAATAAGCCTTGTATTCGGCCGTTTCATTAAAAGCCTGGTAGAGGGTGCGAATATGATCCTCATCCAATCCTTCATTGAAATTGTACTTTTCCACCAAATTCAGAAACTGAACGTGGTTCGCAAGGGCTTGCGCGGATGGGTTGGTGTATAAACGCGGGGTAAATGCTCTGTCATCGTCTGATGGTAAATGCTTGGCAGCACGGTTTGCAGCACTTTTCTCTGCATACTGTGCAACTTTCAACATTACGTACAGCTGAAAAATATACAACTCGTATGCTTTCCAGATGCCATCGTTGTATGATTTCATAACATTCGGGAAACTCAATTGCTCATCCCGGTTAAGCATATACAACAATTGCATTACTTTAATGCGAACGCTGCGACGACTTAGCATAATATTTCAAAGGACTTTTGTGGCAACACTGCCTGTTTAAGCCGCAAAGAAAAGAAATTATTCTCACAACCCAAAAATCAATTTTAACAAATATTACAACTGCCTCAATTACTGCGTTTTATATTTTTATTAAACGCTGCGTAACCGTCCCGGCGTTCGTATGCAGCACACAATGGTACACGCCCGACGGTAACTTTGTCAAATCGGCCTTGTACGGGGCGCTGCCTTGTTCCAGTTCGGGAGACTGCCAGCACAATTGTCCGGTAGCACTGAAAATTCGGATCAGCACCGGTGTGTTCAGTTGCCACTGAAACGTAAGTTGATCGCTGGCCGGATTGGGTTGGATTTGAAACCCGAACGGCTGCGCGTTGGGGGAGGTAGTGGCAATGAGCGCATCCCGGGCAACCAAGATATCGTCTAATTGCAGGATGTAGTCATCGTACGAATCATGCAAAAAGGCCACATACACGGTTTTGCCTACATAATCCTTTAACCAATAGCGGTGGGGCTCCATTTTACCCTGGTAAAGATCTTTTCCTTCTACCTGGGTGATTTTGAAATAGGCCGTATCGGTATAGGCATTTGCGTGCAAATAGCCCGGTGAATAGGTATATTGGGATACATCCAGCGGAAAACCTAAACTGTTGCTGACTGCATAAGGGGTGGTGGTTTCGGCTGCACTAAATATAGTGTCCGTAAAGTTTCCCGGGAAATTGCCGGTTTCTGAAATCAAAACATGGTACCCATCCGTCAGAAAAGGGCCTTGTAGTGCCAAGGATCGCCAGGATAAAGCATAGGTTGAATCTTCTACATAAATGGGCGGTGTGATCAGCCAGTTGTGGTTTCTAAAAGCGGGGTCTCCATAAGAACAGCTGGTAAACACATTATTTACCTGACTGGAAGGGGCGATACCCAGGTCATATTCCCAATACCAAGTACCCAAAGGAAAACCATTCTCTGGATCAAAGGCGCAATTGGTGGGTGCGCCGTCCTCATCCCAATTCACCCAAAAAACATCATCTCCGTTGGGATAACTCAACATTTCGTCGCTTGGGTCAATTTCAAACGTTTCTTTCAATAAAGTGTCGGGGGCAAACGTAGTTATTTGAGCAATAGCCTGCTCGACCATGCCTCCAAAAAGTAGGGTGAATAAAATATACCGCATATCAAGATGATTTAGTTTCGCATTTTTTCGAATTCGGCTGCCAGCAAATCCGGTTGTACCGGAACCACGCCCGCAAATTCGCAAACTTGCCCCCCTGCCAGGTTTGATAACACCGCGATGGTGGGTAAATCCAGCCCCGCCCCCAGTCCCAAGGCCGCAATACTGATTACCGTGTCGCCCGCACCACTCACATCGGCCACATTGCGCGCTTCTGTTGGGTAAATACATCCCTTGTCCGATTCATCGTCCAAATATAGTCCTTTTTCGGATAAAGTAATCATGGTAAACCGATTTTGTAAGCGGTCACGCAAAAAAGCAGCAGCCTGGTCTAAAGATTCCAAGGTGGGCTGAATGGAAAAAGGGGCGCTGTCTCGAATTTCTTTTAAATTGGGTTTAAATAAATCAACCCCAACATAAGCAAAAAAGTTCGCTTTTTTAGGGTCGACCGCCGTCGGGATACCCCGTTTTTTTGCCCAACCGATGATGGTGGCGATCACTTCGGCGCTCAAAACCCCTTTGTTATAATCCTGAAAAATAATCACCCGAATGTTGCGGGTCGTCAGCAAATGATCTACTCGGGTGAGCAAATCGGCTGATTCCTGGGGCGTGAGCGGGTGTACTTCTTCCCGGTCGATGCGCAACATTTGCTGGTTATTGCCCAATACCCTTGTTTTGACCGTGGTGCAACGCGCATCCGATAAAACCACGCCGACCGATTCGATGCCGTATTGGGGTAAAATGTGATCCACCAATTGAGCGCCTTCCGCATCCTTACCTGCGATGGTGCATAAGAGTGGAATACCACCTAAGGCCTTGATATTCAGTGCTACATTGGCTGCGCCGCCCAAACGATCTTCCGTTTGCTGATACAATACCACGGGTACCGGCGCTTCCGGCGAGATACGGCTCACGGAGCCCATGAGGTAGCGATCGAGCATCACATCGCCAATAATGAGTACTTCCTGGTTTTTGAGTTTTGCGAGTACCGCTTGTGCAGTGTCGGTGTGGTTTTGCAACGTATAGATTAATTTATGATTGAACACTGGGGCCTACCCCTTGCTTTTTCCAATACCGCAACAATCCTGCCACGGACATAAAGGCTGGATTGGCGGCCTCATAACGTGCCAGGCCAGCCTCTTCCACCCCGTAGGCCAGAAGTTCATCGCGCACATGTTCCTTGAAAAATGGAATAATGGCCTCGGCGGGCGCACCACTTTCTGCGTAGGGCCGCATCCAGTTCGCCCATTCAAGCAAACGGTGCTCCAGTACGGTTAGGTGGTTTTGTTTGTCGGTTATTTTGCCAAAATGGGTCAAATAAAGGGTATCCACGGGCAAATGATGCATCAAATGAATGGATGCACGCCAGTCTTCCAGGTTTATATCGGGCGGTGGACAAGGCGGCGCGACCAAACCATCCTCTATTTTCACCCCTGCTACATCTCCGGTAAAGAGCACCCGCGCAGCGCGGGTCGATGCTTCATCCAGGCCAATGGGTTCGGCCATCCAGGCAATGTGGTGCACGGCATGTCCGGGGGTGTACCAGGCGGTAAAACGAATACCCGCCAGTTCCAGGACCGCGCCATGTTCCGGTGCAACCAATTGGTTTTCAGGGATCGGGCGCATTTCACCCCACAAACGATCCATTTGATCGCCATAAATTTGACGGGCAGAGTTGTACAGTTTCTCCGGTGCTGCCAAATGCGGTAATCCTTTCGGATGCACATACACCGTAGCGCCCGCCTCCGCAAACGCCCAGGCAGCACCCGCATGGTCGAAGTGGATATGGCTGAGCAAAACATGCTTGATATCCTTCAAATCGACCCCTTTTTGGGTCAACAAGTCCTTCAAATGGGCAAAATTGGAGTAGGGGCCGGATTCGATTAATACATAGCCATCCGTACCTTGAATCAAGAAAACGGCAATGGCATGATCAATGGCCAAAAACTGAAGATCGAGGATGTCAACTTTCATACATACGTGTTGGAAAGGCAAAAATAGCAAAAGGCCGCCCACTTGCCACTGCCTTTGATGTAATCTTAAGTCTAAAATCCTTAAATCCTTAAGTCAACGGCATAGCGGCCAAGGCCGGACGGCCTTTTGATTTCTTTTTAGGCGTAAGGGCCACCGAGGTGATTATCCTTTCAGCGCTTCCCTGGAAATCACTAATTTTTGAATTTCGGAAGTGCCTTCGCCGATCGTACACAACTTGGAGTCGCGGTAGAATTTTTCCACCGGAAAATCCTTGGTATAGCCGTATCCGCCAAAGATCTGTACGGCATCCGTGCTGACCTGAACCGATATTTCAGACGCGTAATATTTGGCCATGGCCGCTTCTTTGGTGCATTT
>Ga0247840_10011495_pt1 | contig 10757 bp, 8 predicted proteins | sample LaCruzMarch2015__FD_192404 | JGI IMG/M metagenome (GOLD analysis project Ga0247840, IMG submission 192404) | Freshwater microbial communities from meromictic Lake La Cruz, Castile-La Mancha, Spain - LaCruzMarch2015_17m | ecosystem: Environmental > Aquatic > Freshwater > Lake | place: Spain...
CTCTTGAATGACCGCGATGCCTGGCAACGGGTTTCCTTCCATGAATTCTAAGGACGCTCCACCACCAGTTGAGATGTGGCTAAATCCATCTTCAAAACCATTCTCGATCGCAGCCGCTGCGGAGTCTCCTCCACCGATGACTGTATACGCGCCTGGTAATTCAGACATCGCTTTACAGATGGCGATCGTTCCGATCGCATAAGGCTTCATCTCAAATACACCCATAGGACCATTCCAAACAACTGTCTTGGCACCTTGTAGTTCTTTTTCAAACAACTTGATCGATTTAGGTCCAATATCAAGACCCATATAGTTAGCAGGAATATGATCTGCATCGACGACATAATGATCTGCATCTTCCGCAAAAGCAGCAGCAACTGTAAAGTCTACAGGCAAGACCAACTTTTCCCCATGATGGGTCAAGAAGTCTTTGGCCATATCGACCTTATCAGCTTCCAATAAGGAAGTTCCGATTTCTTTGCCTTGTGCTTTTAAGAAGGTATAAGCCATACCACCACCGATGATGACTTTATCAGCGATCTTCAGTAGATTTTCAATAACTTTGATCTTATCAGAAACCTTAGCTCCTCCTAAGATGGCCACGAATGGTTTCTCAGGTTCAAATACAGCCTTGGTCAACATCAACACTTCTTTTTCAACTAGGAAACCTAATGCGCTAGGCAATAGTTGAGCGATTCCTACAGTTGAAGCATGAGCTCTGTGTACAGAACCAAAGGCATCTGTGACAAAGAGTTCTCCTAGAGATGCCCAATACTTGGACAATTCTGGATCATTCTTTTCTTCACCCTTTTCATAACGGGTGTTTTGAATAACGACGATTTCTCCGTCTTTCAAATCAGTGACAGCTTTCTCAAGATCAGCGCCTCGTGTTTGAGCTACGAAGCTTACTTTGGTCTTCAAGTGCCCAGCCAATTTCGCTGCGACAGGAGCCATGTTGTTTTTAGCTTTGTCTGCGTCGGTCTTGCTTGGATCCTTGTGATCAACTTTGCCTAAGTGGGACAAGAGGATGATTCTTGCGCCATGTTCCACCAAATAATTGATGGTCGGTAACGCTTGTACGATGCGGTTTTCGTCTTTAACGACGCCATCTTTTATGGGTACATTGAAGTCGACTCTCACAATGACACGTTTACCTTTAACTTGTAAATCTCTAACTGTCTTTTTTGCCATTTTAGGTTCCTCCTAATACGTAAAGATTATACCATTATGAAGGGCTTATCTCAACGCTTTTTGCCTTCTTTGTTAACGAATTCACAGGATAAAGAAAAGGGATTTCTCCCTTTATTTCAATCGTTTATTGATTATTTTAGCGTAAGCCTTCGCAGATTTATCCCAAGAAACATCTTTATGCATGGCTTGTTTGATCATGGTCTTGAAGTCATCATGTCTAAAGGTATAGACTTCATAAGCCATCCACAAGACATGTTTGAAGTCTTCTACACTGAAAGGTCCAAAGGTAAAGCCTGTGCCCTTTTTAGTATGTTCATTATAAGGCTCAACGGTGTCTTTTAATCCACCAGTCTCTCTTACCAAAGGCAAGGTCCCATAATGCATCGCAATGAGCTGTGATATCCCACAAGGTTCAAATAATGAAGGCATCAATAAGACATCAGCCCCTGCATAGATCTTATGAGCTAAGGATTCATTGTATCCACAATAGAAGACTGCTCTATGAGGAAAACGATACTCTATCGATTTAAGTTGGCCTTCTACGTGTTGGTCTCCTGTGCCTAAAACGATCAACTGGATGTCCCATCCCATGATTTGATTCATGGATTGAAGCAATAACCAGATGCCTTTTTGGTCAGTTAAACGAGATACCATCGCCACCAACATCACATTAGGATCTTGTCTAAGACCCAGTTCTTGTTGAATGGCCAGTTTATTGGTTTGTTTTCCTTTAGCGATGTTTTGGGTACTATAAGGTACCGCAAGATATTTATCGCTCGCAGGATTCCAGTCTTTCACATCGATCCCATTGACGATCCCAAAGAGATCGTGTTGGCGTAGTTTTAAGATCTCTTCCATGTTTTCCCCAAATTCAGGAGTCAAGATTTCAGAGGCATAGGTTTCTGATACGGTCGTAACGAGATCCGCATACATGATCCCTGCTTTCATAAAACTGATCCCATCTTTGAATCTTAAGGATCCATCGAAATAGTAACTGTTTGGTAGACCCACACAGCTTTCTAACATCGAATAAGGGAAACAGCCTTGAAAGAAGAGATTATGGATCGTAAACAAAGTCAAAGGCGTTTTGATTCGAGTCTTATACAGAGTCTTGACCAATAAAGGGATCAAGCCAGTATGCCAATCATGGCTATGCAAGACATCTGGTTCGATGATCTTTTCTTCGATCATACGCATTACTGCATGTTGAAAGAAAGAGAATCTTTCCCCATCATCAGGATAACCATAGTAGCCTTCCCTTTCAAAGTAAGTCGCATGTTCAATCAAATAATAATCGATCTCATCGATGGTCTTTAGATAGACTGTAGCGATCGTATCGAAGATGCCTACTTTGACAGGATATGTTTTTACTTTCGTCAACGAAGCATGCATCGTCTTGGCCGTCTTCAAATACAACGGCATTACCACACTGGTGTGAAACCCTTCACGATGAAGTGCTTGCGGCAAGGAGCCGATGACATCTGCTAAGCCTCCTGTTTTAACAAACGGAAGACCTTCTGAAGCGACAAAGAGGATTTTTTTCATTAAATGTTGTCCTTTCGTTTGACGTAGATGATCTTATCAGGTGAACCTGTTAGGTCCACTTTATGATTGATCTTGGCGAATTTATCGACGACCACATTCTTTAGATGAACATTATCATAGATCTTAGTATTGGCCATAATGACACAATCTTCTACGACTGCCCCTTTATGGATCTCTACATCTCGACCTATAACACTATGTTTAACTGTTCCTTCAATGAGACAATTGTTGGATACGACGGAAGCACTAATGTCTGCAGTTGCGGTATAACGTGTAGGACAAGAGTCATTGGTATGAGTATAGATCGGCCAATCAGGATCAAACAAGGTCTTAGAGACCGCATAATCCGTCAACTCTAGAGATACACGATGATACTCTTCTAAGGTATTGATACAGGCCACATAACCATGAACTGGGAAGCCTACGACATTCATCATAGGTAGTTGATCTTTGATGACATCTCTAAAGGTAAATAAACTAGAGGTTTCATTGGCTAAATGGACCATCGTTACGAAATTCTCTTTACTCATGACATAGGTCGATAAAGAAATATGTCTATTTTTGAATTTGCCTTGATTGGTTTCAATTGCAACGACTTTACGAGGTTTCTCGATTGATAAGGTCGCTACTCGAGCATAAGCTGTATCAGCATTATCGACTGTCTTATACAGCATCGTGATATCTGCTTTGCTTTCGATGTGGGCTTTTAAGACCTCTTCGAAATTGACACGATAGACCATATAACTTGGGGCGATGATGACATAGTCTTGATGAGCATCTTCGATAAACTGCATGTTGGCGATATAGGCTGAGATATCATGATGATAGATCTCGTTTTGAACGTTGGCTTCTCCTGTTAAGATACGAAGCTTACCGCTTTTTGAGTTGATGTTGTAATGACGGCCTGTTCCTACATGTTCAATGACAGAACGAGGCTTATTCTTAACATAAACTTGGATGTTTGAGATCTCTGAATTGGTCATATTGCTTAAGACGAAGTCGATTAAACGATAACGACCTAAGAAAGAAACTGAAGGCATAGGACGTGTATCATTTAAACCAGGAATATTAACGAAATCATCATAACTGACGATACCAAGTGCGTTACACATACTTAGACCCCCTTTACATCATGGGCAATCAATTCGATCTCGCCCTTAGGACTACCAACCTTAGCATTCTCTCCGATGACGACATTCTCATCAGTGATGATGCGTTGAACTTTAGCACCTGATTTAACTTTGGTATTAGGCATCAAAACACAATCTAAAACTTCTGCCCCAGCTTCAACGATGACGCCTGTAAAAAGAACCGAGTTGGTTACTTTCCCATTGACGACACAGCCTTGATTGATGTAGGCATTGGATACTTTCGCTTTAGACCCAAAGTTTTGCGCAGGAACCGTTCTATCTTCTGTATAGATCTTCCAACTAGGATCAGCTAGATTAAGCTCTTCTGAGCGATATAAAAGATCCATATTGGCTTCCCATAAGGAATCTATGGTTCCAACATCTTTCCAATAACCTTTGAAACGATAGGCAAAAAGTCTCTTGTCTGTGTTTAAGAAAGTAGGAATGATATCTTTCCCAAAGTCATGATTTGATGTAGGATTCTTAACATCATCGATCAAAGCTTTTCTTAATTGTTTCCAATTGAAGATATAGATCCCCATCGACGCTAGATTGCTTTTCGCATTCTTTGGTTTTTCTTCGAATTCTACGATACGATCGTTTTCATCCGTATTCATGATCCCAAAACGATGGGTATCTTTCATAGGGACTTCTAAAACAGCGATGGTAGCATCGGCATTGTTTTTATTATGACAATCCAGCATCTTAGAATAATCCATTTTATAAATATGATCTCCTGATAGAATCAAAACAGTCTCAGGATCATATTGATCCAAGAAGTCGATGTTTTGTGTTATGGCATCTGCGGTGCCTCTGTATAGCCCAAAGCCTTCGATCTTCTCTCTAGGAGGCAAGACATAGACTCCTGAGTCTTTCGCATCTAAGCCCCATAATGAAGCCTTAGCGACATAAGAATTCAATAAAACAGACTCATATTGAGTCAAGACTCCAACCACATCTATTCCCGAATTCGCACAATTGCTTAAGGGAAAATCTATGATTCTATATTTCCCTCCGAAGAATACTGCTGGCTTCGCTACCTTATTGGTAAGATCTAAGAGTCGAGTTCCTCGACCTCCAGCTAAGATCATGGCAACCATATTATTTTGGCGCATCATTAACCCTCCACGATTATCTACATTATACTTTATTTAGGAGATTACTTTGTAAAAAAACAGTGAATACTCACTGTTTTGGGTGTAAATATTGGCAGTCATCGATGATGACTAAACGAATGATAAATTAATAGATAAAGTGTTAGATTTATATGAACACTTAAATGCTTAATTTATGAAATATGTCTTTAAAACTATCAATTTCTGAAAGCATCGCATCGACGACATCTGGATCAAACTGATACCCTGATTGCATTTCGATGTATTCAACAGCCTTTTCGATCGACCAAGCTGGTTTATAGACACGGTGATTGGTCAAGGCATCAAAGACATCGACCAAAGCCATAATACGAGCGCTTAATGGGATCTCTTCTGCTTTTAGCCCATCAGGATAACCACTCCCATCATAATGTTCATGATGAGATCTTACGATATTCATGGCTTCTTTAAAGAATTCTATCGGTAATGAATCCCCGCTGGAATTCAAGAGGTCTCTTAAGATCGAGTTATCTACTGCACGTTGAATGGAACGATAACCGATCATAACGTGTTCTTTCATCAGATCATATTCTTCTGAAGTCAATATCCCAGGTTTAAGTAAGATCTGATCAGAGATGCCTACTTTACCGATATCATGTAAAGGACAAGCCTTTACGAGACGTTCAATATAGGCCTCATCGATCAAGCCAGTATATCTAGGATTCATCGCCAATCGACGAGTCAAGACTTCCATATAGGCTCTTGAACGTGTAATATGATGAGCTGTTTCTTCATCTCTGGTTTCTACCAATTGGGTTACGATATCCATGGTGACATCAAAGATCAATTGATTTTCTCTAAAGCGTTTTGCGACTTCTTTTTCTAAATAAACATTCTCTCCTTTTAAACGATCACGACTGTCTTTAAGTTCGATTTGTAGTCTTACTCTCGCTAAGATGATTTGAGCGTGAAAAGGTTTCGTAATGAAGTCAACGGCTCCTGCGTTAAGCCCTTTTTCTTCATCGGATACAGAATCCCTAACCGTTAGAATCATGACTGGAATATCTCGTGTAGATTCACCTTTATTTAGACGCTCTAGGATCTCATATCCATTGAGCTCAGGCATATTCACATCAAGCAAGATAAGATCAGGTTTCTTCCCAAGCTCTATTTGTTTTAGGGCTTCTACTCCTGATTTAAATACGCTTACGATGAAGTGAGGTTTAAGCACTTCCGATAAAACGGAGATGTTGATGACTTCATCGTCTATGATCATAATTTCATGTTTATTGTCTAGCATAGTTCACCTTGATATTATTATACACCACTGTGTGATAACAGTGCCTTCTTTTAACATACTTGCCTTTACTTTAAGACATAATATAGATACAATGATATCGACTAAACAAGGAGCTAAGCCATGACCAACTTGAAAAAAAGCAAAACCGATTTTAAAGCCCTGGCGAAAGCCCTAGAAGAAGCCGATCTTTCAATTCCTGTAACTGCATCTCCTGATGAATTAAGGCTCTATCAATTGGTGGCCTTGGTTTCTAAAACGATGTTGAAATCCTCCTATGAGAATCTTCCTCAAGCCTTTGAACTCAGTCTAAAGATCGTAGGATCCTTCTTAGATGTTGATCGTGTCTATATATTCAAACTCAATGAAGAACTTACTCGTATGAGTAACACCACAGAGTGGTGTCATAAAGGGGTAGAACCCGCCATAGAAATGCTTCAAGATCTCGATGTAGAGATCTTTCCTTGGTGGATGAAGACACTAAAAAGCGGTCAAATCATCCAAGTCGAAGATGTTTCTAAAATGGACGATAATCAATTGGCTGAACGAGAGATCCTTCAAGCCCAATCGATCAAGTCAGTACTTGTAGTTCCTTTGATCCTAGATCAAAAATTAGCTGGTTTCTTAGGCTTCGACTACGTTAGAAATAAACGTAAATGGTCTACAGAAGAAATCAATAGTCTTATCTTCTTAAGCGATATCTTCTCTTCTGCGACTCGTAGACAAGAGAATGAAAATAAACTACGTGCTTCTCGCGATCAACTAGAAAGCATCCTCAATCAAACCGTAGAGTCTTTTGGGACCATCATTGGGATCAACGATCCTTATACGATGAATCATCAAGTCAGAGTTTCTCAATTGGTCGTTCAAATTGGAAAAGCAATGAAGTTGGATCCATTTATGGTCGAAGGCATCAAGCTCGCTGCGATGATGCATGATGTAGGAGTCATTCATTTTCCTTCTCAGATCATCAATAAGACTTCAGCCTTAACACCTAAAGAATATGCCTTAATCAAGACCCATCCTAGACGAGGTTATGAGATCGTTCATCGTATCGATTTCCCTCAACCTGTCGCCGATATCATTCTTCAACACCATGAGAAAATCGATGGGAGTGGTTATCCTCAAGGATTAAAGGGTAATGAGATCTTACTTCAAGCGAGAATCTTATGTGTATGCGACGTCTATGAATCGATGGTATCTGATCGACCTTATCGTAAGGCCTTCAGTTCTGCAGTAGCCTTGGATTTCTTGATTAGAAACAAAGGCATCTTGTTTGAACCTGCTGTAGTCGAGGCGTGTGTAAGCTTAGTCAACGAAAAAGGCTTCGTCTTCTGGGAGATAGAAGAATAAATAAACAAAAGAGACAGATTCTGTCTCTTTTTTATGATTTACATTGATACTAAGTACTAAACGATGCTTAGTTTATTTGCTTATTTCTTTAATCGTTGTAGACTTCTATAAATAAAATACGCTAAGAAAGTATTCAAGACCACAAAGAAACTGGCTTTGATACTACGGACAATGACTTGTATCTCAAAAGGGATCCCATAGAGCTGAGTGATCCAAAGTGGAGTCAAGATCACATTGATCAAGACCTCGATCAATATCACCGATAAGAGCCATTTTTGAAATAGAGATTGTTGAAGGTCTTTATTTTTTAATTTACGATATATGAAATAGGTAATCGGTAGTATCGCTAAACTTAAGCTAATCAAAGCGATCTTCACAGGTCCATCTAAGACATAGGTCACAGATGAAGCCGTTACTGAGCTCGTGTTTAAGATGAATAGGATACTTGATCCATAAAGTAAAGTAACCATCCCTAAAATAAGCAGTTTTAGTTGATTAGGATATTTCTTTGCGAAGAGAAAAACTACGCCTGGAATGATCCCAATCAGAGCTTTATTTAGAGTAAATCCAATATAGGGAGATACTACAGTTCCACTGGCCAATTCTAAGAGATCTTCTAAGACCCCTGCGATCATTCCCCACCAAGGTCCAAACAGAGCCCCTGATATCATAATAGGAAGCTGAGAGAAACCGAATTTAAGCGATGGGAATCCAAACAAGGGAATCATGATTGATAGATAAGCTGCTAAAACCATAGACAATAGACTCATAAAACTAACGATGACCATCGTCTTAAGTTCAAACTTGGTTTTAGTAGTTACTTGAACAAGCGCTATGATCGATACTAAGGCAACGCTGATCATCAACACATAGGTAAGATTACTTGAACTCATAGTTCTCTTCCTAAAAGTTCAGGCAAGATCTTCTGTCTTACTTCAGAGATGAAGTATAGAGACCCTGTGATCAATAAAGAGCCTCCTTTAGATCTCATAATGCCTTTCTTAATGGCTTCTTTAGGATCCTTGACTTTCTCTACAGGAAAATCTTTCGCCAAGAGATCGACGGTAGAAGCACGATAGAAATCAAATTCAGTTACGATCAAATGAGGAGTCACATCCAACATCTGTCCAATCATCTTATCTGTTTCTTTATCTTTTAAAGCACTAAAGACCACAAAGATCGGTTGAGGCAACAACTTAACGCTTTCTTTTAAGGCAGCGATCCCATGAGAATTATGGGCCCCATCTAAAATGATCAACGGAGAATCACTTACTTTCTCGAAACGGCCTTTCCATTCTGCTTTTGATAAACCATCGATGATGGCTTGATCAGAGATCTCAAGACCTAAAGTCCTTAAGAATAAAGCAGCTTCACAAGCGGTTGCGGAATTCTTGATTTGATATAGAGCCATCGTTGAGAGATGGATCGTTAGACCTTGATAGATGTAGCTAAGACCACTTGTACTTGGGATCTTTTTTGTTTTAGAAAGTTGAATCAAAGGTGAGTGATGAAGTTCACACACTTCTTGGAATACAGAGAGGCAATTTTTCTTTGGTTCTGCGGTTAGACAAGGAACCTTATCTTTGATGATCCCTGCTTTTTCTTTTGAGATGAGTTTTAAGGTATTACCTAAAAGTTCCATATGATCAAAACCGATCGTGGTGATGATGGATAGTAAAGGTGTAACGATATTGGTAGCGTCTAAGCGACCACCCAATCCAACCTCATATAAGGCGTAATCAACTTTCTGTTCTTTAAAATAAGTCACCGCAAAAAGCATATCGATCTCAAACATCGATAGATTATTGGCTTCGATAAAGTCATAGAAACGATTCCCATAGATAAGCAATTGTTCATCTGTGATATAGACATCATTGATTCTTATACGATCGTTATGAACGATCAGATGAGGTGAGGTAAAAGATCCTACTTTATAGCCTGCTTCTTGTAGGATACTTCTTAGATAGTTGGTAGTGGAACCTTTCCCATTGGTTCCTGCGATATGGATGCATTTGATCTCATGTTGAGGATTGCCTAAATCTTCCATGGCTTTCTTAAAATGATCAAATCCAAAACGACCTTTGGCCATACGTGCTTCTGAATAAGTGATGAAATCTTCGATCGTCTTGAACATCATAGGCACCAGTTAATTTCTTTCCTGCCGTTTTTAAGTAAAAAGGCATTCGTTTTAGAGAAAGGCTTTGAGCCAAAGAATCCTCGATATACAGATAAGGGAGATGGATGAGGCGCCATCAGGATCAAATGCTTAGGATCACTGATCAAGCTTGCCTTAGATTGAGCGTTTTTTCCCCATAAGATAAATACACAAGGCTTAGGATGTTTATTACATAAACTGAGTATCCTATCTGTAAAGATCTCCCAACCTTGATTTTGATGAGATAAAGGTTGATTGGCTTCTACAGTTAGGATCGTATTTAACAGTAAGACACCTTGCTTAGCCCAAGGAATAAGCGATCCAGTTCGTGGAATATCACATCCCATATCATCGCTTAACTCTTTAAAGATGTTTTGTAGACTAGGAGGAAAGGCAATCCCAGGATTCACTGAGAAACATAAACCATGGGCTTGATGAGGCTGATGATAAGGATCTTGACCAATCAAGATCACCTTAAGTTCATTATAGTCAAAATAAGAGAAAGCGTTGAAGATTTGATCTTTAGGAGGATAAACGGTTTTCGTCTCATAGGCTTCTTTTAGAAAAAGCGAGAGCTTTTTAAAGTAAGCTTCTTCGAATTGGCCTTTAATGATCTCGTTGAAGTTCATATTAGCCCCGCTTTAAGTGGTCTCTTTGACGATGATAGTTTCCTGCGTATATAACCAAGATCGGAGCGAAGATCGCTGAACAGAAGACCGCAACGGCCATATACATCGATTCAGGTAAGAAGACATAGGCAACTAGAATAAAGCCCATCCCAATCAATCTTCCTATATTCAACATGACTTCCTTGATGATCATATGCCCATAAACAGAGCCTTTTTCCATATAGTCTTGCATCGCATTCATAACGATGATCGAATAAGGATTGATAAAGAATGGGGCTGCGATCGCATTGACTGTCCCATAAATCAAAGCTCCAACTAGATTAGGACTTAATACTAAAACCATAGCTGCCCCAAATAAGGCAA
>Ga0247840_10011500_pt1 | contig 10753 bp, 10 predicted proteins | sample LaCruzMarch2015__FD_192404 | JGI IMG/M metagenome (GOLD analysis project Ga0247840, IMG submission 192404) | Freshwater microbial communities from meromictic Lake La Cruz, Castile-La Mancha, Spain - LaCruzMarch2015_17m | ecosystem: Environmental > Aquatic > Freshwater > Lake | place: Spain...
GGCCTGAGGCCTCATGGTCCGGCGGAATCAACCTGGATCCGGCACTTGCCCGCGAATCACGCAAATCACCGCGAATAAAATCAGGAAGCGAGAAAGAAACCGGCACTCATCCGCAGGGTGAAATGAGTATCTTTCATCAGTTGCTGTCATTTGCGTCTTTTGGCGTGATTCGCGGGCACCCTCTGCTCTTTTAAGGGTTATCCGCGAAGGAAACCATCGATGTCGCTTTTGTCGGCCAGCCAGACACGCGAATTTCCTTTGTAGAGAAGGCGGAGCGGCGTGCTGGAAAATTCCCGCCAGGAGAAGGAAGCGTCCTCGTTCAGGACTATTTCCAGATCGATCCCCGGCGGGAAGTCCGGGCCGGCTTGTTCCAGGTTGCTCCGGATGATTTCCCAGCTCTTCCGGGAATTGATGAATAGCAACAGATCGATATCGGATTCCTTCGTCACGTAGCGAAGCCCGGTGAGGTGCTGCCAGGCGTGGCTTCCAAACGTCCGGAGCTCAACGCCGCCCGCTTCCGCAGCCGCGCGGATCGGTTCTACAGCGGGGACATTCCTGAAGGCGCAATCTTCCCAGAGCGGTGGTGCGGATACGTCCCGCACGGAGGATCGAGGCAACTCAAACGCGATCCGGCGCTTGTGCGGGGTCGGCGGAAGCGCGAGCCCCACGCTGACCTGCTTTTCATCGGGACTCAGGCAGGGCTGACGCACGATGAGCGGGCGTTCCTGCTCCAGCCAGTCTTGCAGGACATTGTCGTCCTCTGTGTGCGGCTGGGTATGGTTTGCGGACGGCTCGAAGGACACGAACGCGTGCCGGTGAAAACGCTCAGGCCCGAAGGACTTCGTCGATGACATCCTGTGCGCTCTTGCGTCCGCCCCGCGCCTGGCCCAGCCGGGCGCGAAGGTCCTGGGAGACATCTGACTTCAAAAGCTGTTGCAGGCGTCCGCTGAAGTCGTCGTTCCAGATTTCGTAAACGCCACCCATTTTGAAAAAGTTGTCACAGCCGGGAGCGAAGACCGAGATCGTTTTGGCGAGGTTTTCGAGTTTTTCCAGCGGCATCTTGGTGACCCGCGAAATGGCTTCCAGCGCCATGACCGAGGGCTCCGCGCCGGGTACGGCGATGATCCGGTCCGCCAGCATTCCGAAAGCGATAAACCCTCCGGCGATGGCCGGACCGTAGAGAATCGCGATGAGCTTGCTGCCGTTCAGGCGCGCCAGTTGCTGGGCTTTGAGGAGATGAGCGACATACTCGGGCAGAACGAGAAGCTCCTCGTTCAGGGCCATACGCTGGCCACGGTTATCGACCAGCATGATGACCGGGCGACCGGGATGCTGCTCCGAGATTGCCAGGAGCTTGTCGGAAACAATCAGGGCCTCAGCAGCCCCGATGAATGCGTGGTTTGTCGTGCCCAGAACGGAGACCGTTCCGCCGTCGAGCACCGCCTCGCCGGAGACCAGCCAGTCGTTCACCGCGATGGAATGGCCGTTCGGGAAGAAGGCTTGGAGCAAGTCAGGGAGTTCCATGATCAGGATTTTTTTGCGGCGGCGGTGAGTTCCTCCGCGGACATCTCCGGGACCTGCGCGGCATCGAGGCCCATCTGGCTCCAGATTTCGCGGGCATCCGTGTCCTTGCCATAGAGGTCGAGGCGGGATTGAAGCTTTTGCTGTTCCTGGCGGAGGATTCCGGAAGTGATCGCCTGAGGCGGCACGAGGAATTCCGAGACGGCCGCGCGGAAGTCGGGAATGTGATCGTTGACGAGCCGCGCGATTTTTCCAAAGAGGAAGCGGTTCTTGCCGCCGGTGGTCCGCCAGACAAGCGCCTTGTCGCGGGAATCGAAGGCCTCGACGCCCATGATCGTCTCGATGACTTCCGGGCCGGAGACGCTGAGGCGGCCTTCCTCGGAAGCGATGAGGACATCGCAGCAGCAGCTGATAATGCTGGCTCCGCCGAAGCATCCGCAGCTGCCGCCGATCAGGCCGATGACCGGCACGCCGGCCTTCTGAACATCGAAGATGGCCCGGATGATTTCCGTCGCGCCGATTTCTCCGGCATTTGCTTCCTCGAGACGCACGCCGCCGGAGTCAAACAAGCCGACCACGGCCACCGGCTTTTTCACAGCAGCCCTTTGCAGAAGGCCGATGATTTTTGCGGAGTGAACCTCCCCGAGCGAGCCGCCACGGAATTTTCCCTCCTGCGCAAAAATGAAGACCGGCTTGCCGTTGATCGTGGCCTCGCCGATAACCGCGCCGTCGTCGAAGGAGACCGGCGCGTCGAAGAGTCCCAGATGCGGGCTCACTCGCTTTTCCTGCGGAGGCAGGATCTCGCGTAAGGAACCCGGATCGACCAGGCCGGCAATCCGCTTGCGCGCGGTGGCTTCCAAAAAGCTGATGTGGATGGGCAGGCTCATGATGGGGTTACTCCGAAAGGCTCTCCCAGGCTTGGTCCAACCGGAAGCTGACCACCGGAGGAGTGGCCGCAAAATCGTTGATCGAGAACAGGACGTCGCGCGGCTTTTGGCGCTCCATGAAATCCGCGAAGACCGCCTTCCAGACCTCGTCGAAATTTGCCACGGTCGTCGCCACTTCAAACCGGCATTTTCCTCCCAGGTCGGCCGGCTGCGCCAGGACTTCCAGATTGCTGGAGGCGACAACGCCCACGAGCGCGGGCACCCGGCCGTGCTTGGGCACATTCGCACCCCCTTCAAATTCAAATTTCAGATGTTCCATAGAATCACCAATTTCGAAACCGGCTGGGTGGATTGTAGAGACCGCCGGACCACCGGACCAGGTCATGAATGCTGCGGGCGGCGAGCCGGTCGCGCGAAACGTCGCTCTTGCGGATTCCCAGATCCTCGGCGCGCTGGATGACTCCCCGGTCGCGAAGATTTTCCACCATTTTGTGATCGCGCTTCAGCCCCACAGGCGTGAAGCCCGCCACGCCGCGCACCGCCTGCTCACGCTCGGCAAGGCTGCGGCAGAGGAGCAGGTTGGCCACCCCTTCTTCAGTCACGATATGGCTCACGTCGTCTCCATAGATCATGATCGGCGGAATCTCAAACCCCGCTTTTTCCATCGCCTCCCAGGCCTCGAGACGTTCCAAAAATGTCGGCTGGTTGGCGGCTTGAAAGGTTTCCACAATCTGCACGACCAGCTTCCGCCCCTGGGGCATTGGCTCTCCCGCATGGGCTTCCTTGCCGGCCATGAGAAAGGCTTCGGAAAGATGCCGGCGTGAACGGTTTTCGGCTCCGAAGTTGGGTGCGCCGCCAAAGCCGACAAGGCGGCTGGCAGTCACCGTGGAACTGTTCGCCAGCGGATCGACCTGAAGCGTGGCTCCGATGAACATGTCGGCATAGTGGCCGGTCATCTGTCCAAAACAACGGTTCGAGCGCAGACTTCCATCGCTGCCCAGCGGAAAAATATGCGGGCGCGCCGCCACGTAATCATCCATTCCGATTTCGCCGCCGATACAGGCGATGGCCTCGACGAACCCGCTCTCGATCGCCGGAATCATCGTGGGGTGCGGATTCAACGCCCAGTGCGTGCAGGCCTTGCCCTTAAGACCAAGCTCCTCGCCGTAGGTGGGGAGGAGAAGCTCGATGGCGGCTGTATTGAAACCCACTCCGTGGTTGAGCGCCTTCGGATGGTATTTCGCGTAGATCGACTTCATCGCCATCATGGCCATGAGGATTTTCGTCTCGTCCACCATCGCCGGATCTTTGGTGAAGAGCGCTTCGAGGTGGAACGGCTTCGGCGACTCGACGACAAAATCCACCCACTCCCCGGGAATATCCACCCGCCGGACCTTGTCCACGATCTTGTTCACCTGCACGACCACGATCGCACCGCGGAAGGTCGCAGCCTCGATCAATGCGGGCGTCTCCTCGGTATTGGGTCCCGTGTAGAGATTGCCCGCGCTGTCGGCTTCGAGGGCCACCAGGCACGCGACATCGGGGATCAGCTCCGCAAAATACCGGGCGTAAAGCTCCACATAAGTGTGAATCGCGCCGATCTTCACCTTGCCCGCAAAAACCATCTCCGCCAAGTGGCTCCCCTGCGGGCCCGCGTAGGCAAAATTGACTTCCGAAGCCAAGCCGTTCTCAAAAAGGTCCAGATGCGCGGGCAGACCGAGGCACGACGCGCAGAGCGAAAGGTCGCGGATTTTTTCCGGATTCATCCGGGCCAGTTGCTCCGCGAGAAAATCCCCCTGCTTCTGGTTGTCGCCCTCGTGAATGATCCGGTCGCCGGAACGAACGACAGTCTCCAGAAACTCCGTGGTGCGCGCGGCGGGAATGACCTTGCCGGGGCCGAAGGCCTTCTCAACAAGTGCCAACTTTTCTTTTTTGGTCGCCAGCCGATTTGCCATGCCCCGTCTTAGGGGACAGCATGATTGACGTCAAGGATTCGCACGCCGATTCCCATGACGATTTTATTTACTTTCGAATCGCCTGGAGAAACCGCAGGAGACAGAAAGCAGCGCCACAATAGGAAGACCGGCAAAGGTGACATGTCCCCCGGTGTGGTATCCTGCCGTCAAAGCGATCGCCGAAAGACAGGCGAATACGAACACCAAAATATTCAGCCGACGGAACATCTTCAATTCGACTCCCACATTTACCGGGCGCTCTTGGGCTGATTTTCTGTCAAAACTCGGGGAGTGACGAGGGCTGCCAAGCAAACCCCGATGACCCGGTGCAACAAGATTTGGACCCGGACAAGATGCGATGGCGCACTCATCGGGGCGGGCCCCTCCGGCAAAATGTCTTCGCTCCCGCGACGCGGACGGATTTGCGGGCCCCTCCGGGTTCCGCGCGAATCTGGCTGGTCTTTGTCCGATCCTTCCTTCTTGATAGCGCTTGCTCCCGCTGCCGGGGTAAACTTTTTATCAATCCATGATTCCCGCAAAATCCCGTTTCGATGCGTTGCTCTACATCTGCAACCGCGTCGTTGCCTACTTCCCCTCCTCGCGGGCGCGGAAATTGTTTTACCGCCACGTGATGCGACTGGAACTGGCACCCGGAGTTCAGATCCTTTCCGGCCTGTGGCTTGACTGCCGCGGACAGTGCCGCATCGGACGGAACACGATCATTAACCAGAACTGCTGGATCGATAATCGCGGAGGGATTGAGATCGGTTCCAACGTCAGCATCTCCCCTTGTGTCCAAATCCTGACGGCCGACCATGATCTCGCCTCGCCTGACTTTTCCGGCAGCGAACGGCCGGTGCGCATCGGGGATCGGGCTTTTATCGGCACGCGGGCCCTCCTTCTTCCCGGCATCACGCTTGGGGAGGGATGCGGGGTCGGGGCCGGAAGCGTCGTCACGAAGGATGTGGCTCCCGGAGTGATTGTTGCGGGGGTTCCCGCCCGGGAGATCGGCCGGAGACCGGAGACTTTGCGCTATGACCTGGCCTATCCTCGCCACTTTTTTTAGGGTGGCCGTTCCGCTATGAGGATCGCACTGTTGTCCGGGGCCTATCCACCGGCAGTCGATGGGATTGGCGATTACACGCACCTGCTGGCGAAGGCGATGGCCGAACGGCATGAGGTTACGGTTTTTACCGGCCTCCAGGATTCCTTCACGGCGACGGATAAAGTTTCCGTGCGCGGAGTTTTTCATCCCTCCCGGCCAGCGACGATCAAAAACCTTTTCGCATCCGTCCTGCAAAGCCCGATGCCGGACCGGCTGGTTGTTCAATACAATCCGTTCGGATTCGGACCGCGGGGATTCAACCCGTGGCTTCCCCTCACGCTCGCGCGTGTCCGGAAGCGCGTCCCGATTTCGGTGATGTTTCACGAAACCTATGTCCCCTGCGAAAGCGCGGCGCAGTTTGCCATGCGGCTCTGGCAGATCCCGCAGTTTTTTTTCCTCTGCCGGATTGCTGATCCGCTCTTCGCCTCGTGCGATCGCTGGCTGCCGGCCATCCGACGCGCCAGCGGACGGGAGGCGGTTTCTTTGCCCGTGGGCTCAAACGTTGAACGATCCCGCCTCACCCGCGGGGAAGCGCGTGCGCGGTTGGGGATCGGGGACAACACGCTCGTTCCGGGAGTCTTCGGCTCCGCCCATCCCAGCCGGCTTCTGGATTGGATTTCCCATGCGGCGAGCAGGCTGAAGAGTGGGAGGCGGGATCTCCTGCTCCTTTATATCGGTGCGGACGGGGAAAAAGTTCGCGCCAGCCTCGGGCCGGATGTCCGGTTTTTGGATTGCGGCCTGCTGCCTGCGGATGCGGTCGGGGATCACCTGATGGCCATGGACATGCTGCTCGCCCCCTTTACCGACGGGCTTTCAACGCGGAGGGGTTCGGTGGCCGCGGCCTTTCAACACGGGATCCCCGTTGTGTCCACATCTTCCGTTTGGACGGATGTGCTGCTGCTCCGTGAGGAGGAGCGTCTGGTTTTTCTCTCCCCCAGAGAAAAGGGCGTGGAGGCGTTTGCTTCGCTCGCCCTGGCTGTGGCCGCCCAGGTCCCCTTCTCTGATTCGCGGGGATTGGCGCTTCGAGATTTTTATGATCAGCACTTTCCATGGACGCAGGTTTCGAGCAGATTCGCGGGCGATCTCCTGACTGCTTAAAAAATGACGACGCTTGACGATACTCCATTTGCTCCCGAGCATCAACGGGTGAAATCATTCCGAATCAGTGAGGGCGACCGTTGCGACTGGGCGGCGGACTCCATTGAGAGGCCCGTGGACAGCGTTCTGGATATCGGGTGTGGATACGGATGGACGATCGGCCGCCTCACGGGAAAGGTTCCGAATCTTGTGGGAATCGATCTCGATGCGGAAGCCATCGAGAGTGCCCGGAAGCATTATCCCGGGATTCATTTTGAGCTTCAGACCGGCGCCTCGCTGCCCTTTGAGGATGAGCGTTTCGATGCGGTGATTCTGTCGGATGTCATCGAGCACGTGGGGGACTGGAACAAGGAACTGGTGACCGGAGAAGCCTGGCGTGTTCTGAAGCCCGGTGGACAATTTATCTTTTCGGCCCCTTATGCCGGTATTTTTGCCTGGGCGGATCCGATGGACTTCAAGCGACGCTTCCCGGCCGTTTACGGGCTCTACATGCGGTGGACATCCTACACCCCGAGCACCGCTGTTGAGATCGGCCACAAGCACGTTTCCTTCGCGGAAGTTGAGGGATTGTTCGCCAACCGGTTTGTCATGGAACGCGTTGTCTACAGCGGATTTTTCATGCCTCTGTTTGCCTGGGTCCTGGCCATCAATGTCCGCCTGCGTGTGCTGCCCCGGCGATTGCATGATTTTCTCACGCGGTTGCAGGGCTGGGAAAGCGGAGTTCCCTGCGGACCGGTGTTGTCGTATTCCATCCGGATTTCCGCGCGGAAGAAATGACCTCCCGGCCGGCCAACTCACCGGCGCTGTGGCAAGTGCCGTGAAAAGCACGGCACTGAAGCTTGCTGTCACCGGATTTGTCTCGCCGAATGCGGGCAGCATGGCCGGAGCGAACGGGCTTCTGCTCAGAGCCCTGCTGGAACGGGGGTGCCGGATCGATTTTTTTTCCAAACCTTCCTTTGTGGACCCGCGGCCGGTGATCGGAAGCCATCCGCTTTTTCATTTTCATGCCACGGACAATCCCTTTGCCGACCGACTCCGGGCACGGGTGGAAGCGGTGCCGGGAATCGGACTGCTTGGCCGAAGGTTCGATTCCTTCACCTATCACCGGGCTATCCTTCAGGCAGTCGCGGCCGGGCATCGCTCGACTCCTTTTGATCTCTTCCTCTGGCTGGGTGACTACGCGAGGGGGAGGGTTGCGGGACTGCCTAACGTCTCCTTTGCGCAAGGCCCTCCGGGGACCGATGCGCGCTCGGTTTTCCGTCACTTCGGACAAATTCAAAAACTCTCCGGAAGCCTGAGCGCCTGGAAATGGTGGTTTCTGGCCCGCCTGCGGCTCTCCCGTTTCGGGCGCCCTCCCTTCAGCTTTTCCGATCACATCATTGTCGGAAGCGGGCAGTCCAAGCTCACGCTTATGGAACTTTTTGGTTTCCAAGACGCGCAGGTTTCCCCGCTGCCTTATCCCGTGGATTTGCAGGTGTTCCGGCCGGTGCAGGGCGTGAGGAGTTCCGAGGAATTGCGCTGTCTCTGGCTCGGAAGAATCGTGCCGAGAAAACGGCTCGATCTTTTTCTCGATGCGGCGGCTCTGGCGATTTCCCGTGGAGTGGATATCCGTCTGACCATCGCCGGGGACTTCCGCATGGTTCCCGGCTACGAGGCCTTGATCAAGGGCTTCCCGTATCCGGACCGTCTCCTTTGGCGGAAGCACGTGCCCCGGAAGGAAGTGCCGGATCTTCTCCGCAGCCATGATGTTCTCATCCAGCCCAGCGAAGAGGAGGACTTCGGGTCCTCGGTGGCCGAGGCCCAGGCCTGCGGGCTGCCTGTGATTGTGGGATCCACGAATGGAAACCGTGACTACCTGAGCTCCCGTGACATCGTTCTGGAGGAGGACTCGGCACACGCGCTTTGCGCCGCTCTCATTGCAATGGCAACGCGTGAGGAATCCCCGGATGCGCCAAGCCTTTCACGGCGTGCCGCGAAAGAATTCTTCGATATCGACCGCGTGGCAGATCAGTTGCTCGCTCTGCTTGAAGTGCAAAATAGCCCGCGGTAAAAGCAGGCATACACCCGGCTTTGACGTGACAGGCCGGCCGGCCGGACTTAGTATTTTTGTATTGAGTGCCGGATGACAACTTCCCCCCAGCGAGCTTGGATTGTGACAGCCGATATGGGTTACGGCCATCAGCGTGCGGCCTATCCGTTTCTGGATATCGCGCGGGAGCGTGTGATTACGGCCAACAGCGATACGGTCGTGGGCGAGGCGGAGAGGAAGATGTGGCGGCAGTTCCAGGGGTTTTATGAAATGGTCTCAAGGCTGGGGCGCGTTCCGCTGGCCGGTCCCTGGCTCTGGAAGGCGTATGATTACTTCCAAAGCATCTCGCCCTTTTATCCGTTCCGGGATCTTTCCAAACCCAGCTTCGGGTCGCTGCGCCTGCACCGGATGATCCGTCGCGGATTCGCGCGGAGTGTTCCCGCGTATGCGAGCCGGGAATCGATCCCGTTCCTCACCACCTTTTTTGCCATTGCCCTTGCCGCCGATTATTACGGCCTGCCGGATGTTTCCTGTGTCGTGACAGATTCCGATATCAACCGGATCTGGGTTGCTGAAAAGCCGCTGAAAAGCGGCGTTGCCTATTTCGCTCCGAGCGAGCGGGCCTGCAAGCGACTGATGCTTTATGGTGTTCCGCAGGAGCGGGTATTTTTCACGGGATTCCCGCTGCCTGCGGAAAATGTGGAACCCGTGCGTGATGATCTGGCCCGGCGGATTGGCGTGCTGGACCCGCGCGGGACGTTTCATTCAAAATACCGTCCGCTGGTTGCCGGCGAACTCGGGCCAATCCCGAAGCCGGACCGCCCGTTGACCATCATTTTTGCCGTCGGCGGGGCCGGGGCCCAGGCGGAAGTGGCCCGTGGGATTCTCATCAGTTTGAAACCGGCCCTGGAGAGCGGAAAGGTCCGCATCCATCTCGTCGCTGGCACACGCCTGGAGGTGAATTGTTTTTTCCTCGAAACAATCCAGGAAGTCGGGCTGGGCGAGCAGTTGGGCCGCTCGGTGCATGTGCTTTGCTCGTTGAGCAAGGCGGACTATTTTGTGAAGTTCAACCAACTGATCCGCGAGGCGGATGTTCTGTGGACGAAGCCGAGTGAGCTGAGCTTCTACTGTGCGCTCGGTCTGCCGGTGGTGATGACGAGCCCGATCGGCTCCCATGAGGAATGCAACAGCGATTGGCTCATCAAAATCGGGGCGGGCCTGCCGCAGGAAGATCCCTCGGCGGTGGCCGACTGGATCTTCGATTGGCAGGAGCGCGGGCTGCTGGCGCACGCGGCTTTCAACGGGTTTCACCACGCTCCCAGGCACGGAACGGAAAATATCAAGAACCTGTTGTTTGCGATGGACCGCGCACAGGTCAAACTCCGGATGTGAGGAGCGGGCGGAAAGATTTCGCTCCCCCCCGGCCCGATGTTTTGCATGATGCCCCATGATGACACATCTCCTGCGCCCATTATTTTGCGCTGCCTTATTCCGAGCGTGGCGATTCCTTCCCCTCGCGGCGGTTGCCGGAGGGCTGCCCCTCGCCGGTTGCGCCTCAAACCGGGAGGCAAAAATCACCCAGTTTTCCACCATCGACGCCCTGCTCGCCGGCGTTTACGACGGTGATTTCTCCTGCGCTCAAGTCACTCGCGGCGGAAATCTCGGCCTCGGAACCTTCAACTGCCTGGACGGTGAAATGGTGGTGCTGGAGGGGAAGGTTTATCAGGTCAGGTCGGACGGGAAGGTCTATCGGGCTCCCGGCACCCTGCACACGCCGTTTGCCGCGGTCACCCGCTTCCGCAAGGATCAAACCCTCCGGTCAGGAAACGTCCTCTCGCTCGCGGGACTTCAGAAAACCCTGGATCGCATCTGTCCCAACCCGAACGGGATTTATGCCTTCCGCATCGAGGGCGAATTCCCGGCCGTCAAAACCCGCAGCGTGACGGCCCAGAAAAAGCCGTATCGCGAATTGGTGGAGGTGACAAAGGAGCAGTCCGTCTTCGCGCTGGGACCCGTCAAGGGAACGCTGGTCGGCTTCCGGTTCCCCGCCTATTTCCAAGGAATCAACGTCCCCGGCTACCACCTGCATTTCCTCGCGAGCGACCGCCGCAGCGGAGGTCATGTCCTCGATCTCACCCTCGCGTCCGGCGCAACAATC
>Ga0247840_10011504_pt1 | contig 10752 bp, 7 predicted proteins | sample LaCruzMarch2015__FD_192404 | JGI IMG/M metagenome (GOLD analysis project Ga0247840, IMG submission 192404) | Freshwater microbial communities from meromictic Lake La Cruz, Castile-La Mancha, Spain - LaCruzMarch2015_17m | ecosystem: Environmental > Aquatic > Freshwater > Lake | place: Spain...
CGGCTCGGATGTGGGCGAGATTATCCGTTGCCCTGTCGTCGATGAGCGGATCTTGGTGCTCGTCACACATGGCGGATTTATATATTTTTCTCCCACTGCTCCCTTTTTTATTTTTTTTAAAACAGCTGGTTCGTCGCCCGAACCGTCATCATCCGGAACCCAAAGAAACAAACATGCTCCGTCGCTTCCTGTGTTGCTGCTGGCCCGCGCGGCCGTCGTACGTGCACGTCGCGGATCCAGACGACCAAGCGAAAGCCAGTGTGGAGCACGCGCTGGTCGGCATCGAGCCCAGCTTCCAAGTCTGCGCCGAGCGCGTGTACTGCGCACCGCCTGCCTACAAGACGGCGACCGAGCCAGCCGACCTGGTGGTGATCGGCGAGTGCGCCGTGTACGTAGACTATCGGCGCACTTATCGCGGATGCTCCTATTACCTTCGCGGCATGCCGCTGGCCGCGATGATGCAGGAGTGCCTGGAGCGATGGTCGCCGGCGCACCTCGGATCCGTTTCGTGGTCGACCTCGTGGGGCGGCAAGTACCAATGCACCATCGACGACTCCTACAGCGCGGCCGAGATGCTGAGCTTTTTCAGGCACTCGTGCCGTGACCCCGCGACCGGGCTCATCTGCGCGCCCCGAGAGATTAGCATTTGTCTCATAAACGATGCAGAGTCGAGCGACTCTGAAGCGGACTCGTCGGATGGCGACTGATCTCGGTGTTTTAGTTATAGTGCGCTTCCACTACATACAGACTTGCTTGTGCGAGAAATGATTAAAAGTTTATTTTTATCCATATACTCGCGCGACTTGGCTCCATGACGAGCGACAGATAGGGCACCGACCGCCACTACCGAGCGCGGCGTTGCATCCCAGACACACGCACAGATGGCCACACAGCGTGCTCATCACCACCGCCTTGTTCCCCAGGCAGACGGCGCACGGCTCGCGTGGGCGGTCGTCGGCCGGCTCGTCGGTGCCCTCCAGCGGAGGCGGCGACTTTTTCGGTGAGCGTGGACAGGGGACGCCGTGCGTGCCCAGCGTCGCCGCGGCGGCGGCCACCAACTCGCCCAACTCGAGCGTCGGATTACGGTCATGCACCGAGCGTGCCGCCTGCCCCAGTAGCCGGCCGGCGCGCATCACCGCGCCGCCATAGACATCGATCAAGCACGCGGCCGCGATCAGCACAAACGTGCTGAGCGCCAGCGCGATCGCCGCGACCACGACGCAGACCCGCGGCTCGTACGCCATGATGACTGCCGTGCACCCCGAAATGGTCGATGCACGGAACCGCATCGACTCGCGATCGCGCCACCACGGCCTCGACATTCGTCTCCCGATGCTTTTAAAGTTTTAAAAATCGCCCGAGCGTCTCTCGTGGGTTGGCCCAAAAGATAGCAGCCGACATGCCACCCCCGCCCAGCCCGATCGGATCCGGTTGGACGCCCCGACACCTTCCGGACGCCGCTCTCGTCTACGCCGCGCCGCCCGCGTACTACGTGCCGGCCGACGGTGGCGCCGAGCCGGTCGAGCCGGTCGACAAGCGCGCCGCCTCGGCCGAGCCGCCGACGCACGTCACCACCCAGGACGGCGCGCTGAGCTTTCTGATTACGCGCGACCCCCCGACGCTCCGCGCGGTCGACACGGCCGATGGCGACACGTACGAGGCGCCGCTGGATCGCTTCTCGGGGGACGCGCGCGTGGGAAGCACGCTCGACGACTTTCTCCGGATCGTGGAGCGCGCGGCGCGCGGCGCCGTGTGCGCCGGCACCTTGTCGCCTGAGGGGCGCCTCCAGGCGACGTACGAGCTGTCCTGTGAGTGGGTGCGCCTCGGGTTTGTCGTCCGCCCGGCCGACCCCGTGCTCGACGCCGAGTACGGCGGCTCGATCGACCTGCCGCTGCTGAGACACGCGACGCCGCACGAGATGGTCGAGATCATGCGGCGCCAGATGTGGACCGACCAACAGGTTCTGGTGTACGATCGCCGCCGAGGCGCGCTCCGGCGCGTCCACCCGTCGTGCGTCGAGTGCGAGCCGGGGGAGGCGCCGTGGTGGACGGTGGTGGCGCGCGCGCCGCTCCGCCTGACGCATGATCTCCAAGTCGACGCGACGTTTGGTGTGAATGATCTCGAGGCCGTGCGCGGCGTGCCGTTTGTGCAGACGCTCGACCTGAGGTTTACGCACGGGGTCGGCTGGATCGGCGCCGGTGGCGACCTGGGTCCGCTGCGATCGTGCGTCGCGCTCAGCGTCGTTCGCATCCACCACGACGCTCGGCTCGGCGACTTGAGCGCGCTCGGCGCGCTTCCGCTGCTTTGTGAGCTCTCGCTCGTGGGGTGCACGGCGCTCACGGATACGTCGGCGCTCTCGGCGTGCGAGCGGCTCACCGCGCTCGACGTCAGCGGGTGCGTCGAGCTCCAGGTGCTGCCGATTATCAGAGGGCTCACCGAGCTCAAGGCGCGCGGGTGCGTGCGGCTGCACGACCTAGGGCCGCTCGTGGGGTCCTCGGTCAACCACGGCCAAGTCGTCGCGGCCGACCGCACTTGGGCGCTGGGACCGCGGCCAACCGATTACAGCTGGGTCATCGAGATGGCCGGGGGGCGCGCGGTGCGGTCGCCGGCCGCCACCAGCTACACGCTCGACTTTGCTGGTTATTCCTCGTCGCAGCCCCAAGTGGCCGAGCTGTTGGAGTCGACCGCGGTCCACAGGATGCGCGTCGGCTACGACGATACCAACCAGGTGCGCGTGCGGGTCGACTTGGTGCCCATCCGCCAAGCGTGGTCGTACCTCGAGGCGCTCGGGCAGCGCGAGGACCACGGCCCGGTCATAACCGGCCGGCTGTCGGCGCTTTCGGTCGATCTGAGGGACACCGAGGTGACGGCCGACGACATGAGGGTGCTCGCGCGATGGTACGACGGCCTGCAGTCGCATGGGGCGATCGTTCGGATCCACACTCTCAAGAGCCGCGTCAAGCAGGTCCCCGGAGATTCCATGCTCGTAGCAGCAAGTGCGTGGCCGATCGGGGGCACCGAGCTGTTCGTGCCCCCGATCGGCCACACTGGCTATTTGGTCGACGGCCGCGCGCCCGGCGGCGAGGTGTGGGGCGAGTAGAAAGAAGAGAGATTCAGTAGATGTAAAAATATTAATATAATAAACGCGCATGGAATTCGATCGCCTAGCCGCCAGCAAGTCGCCCGAGCTTGGTGTCGGCCCGGACGTGCTGCGCGCCGTGCTGGCGGAGACCGAGACGTGGGTCGCGCGCCTAGTGTGCCGCGAGTGGCGCGACGCGTGCGCCGCGCGGCCCTGCGGGGCGTCGGGGGCGGTCGACTCGATCGAGCGATGCCGCCTCGCGCTGCAGCTAGGTCTGGCGGGCCACGAGGCGGCGCGCGCGGCCGCGCGGACCGGTCGGCTCGACACGTTGCAGTGGCTGGTCGCCGAGCGCCACGCGCCACTCAGAGACGACGCATACGCGCTGGATGCGGCGCGTGGGGGGCATGTCGATGTGCTCGAGTGGCTCGCAGCTGTGCTCGAGTGGCTCGCACCAACGACCAACCCACCAAACGTCCACCTCACGGCCGCTCGGTGGGGCGAGATGGCGGTGCTCGAGTGGTCGCGCATTAGAATGCTACGCTATGAGCCGCATCGGAGCGACGCGTGGGGCAATGGCGTCATGTACTATGCCGCGCTCGGCGCGCACGTGAACGTCATACGCTGGGCCCGCGCGCAAGGGTTTTGCTGGTCCGCGACCGCACCGTTGGGCGCGGCGCACGGCGGCAACCTCGATCTCTTGCGGTGGTTGGCTAATCAAGACGGATGTTGGATGGACCACGCGCATTTGCTCAACGGGGCGGCGGCGTGGAACCAACTAAAGGTCCTCGAGTGGCTCGTGGAAGAGCGGCGAGCCACGCTCCACCCCGAAGCGAGTCGACACGCTGCACGGCACGGGTCGGTCGAGGCGGTCGAGTGGCTGAGAGAACGTGGTTGCTACGACGACGACGTGTGTCGCATCTCGGCGCGCACGTATCCGCGGCTCCTCGAGTGGATGCGATCAAACAATCTATAGTCGGCGCGACGCGGAAAAATATTTTCGGATTGCACTACCAAAAAATTTAACAATGGACGACGACTGGCTTGCCTACGAGTACCAATCGATCAAGGAACACGCAGCTACGTATCCAGAGGCCAACGTCCGTCACTGGACGCACGTTCCAGAGTCGATGCTCATCGAGGCTGGTTACATCCACGATGCCAACACGTGGCGTCTGGACCGCAAGCGCCGCTTCGAAGCCGACCCCACGCTCAACCAGGTGAGCGACTACGGACTCGACGGGCTGGCGCGCATCCGACCCGGTGAGTTTCACGGGCTCCAGGCCAAGCGCCGCAAGACCGGCAGCTTTCTGCGAGCGTGCGATGTTGGGACGTACATGTCGGTCATCCATCGCATGCGCCTCAAGCACCCCGAAAGCCGCGGGTTTCTTTACACCGACGCCAAGCTGACGCACGAGCTGTCCGACGACATGACACTGCACCCGGCCTTCCAGGTCGTCCGCATGCCGCTCGAGGCACCCACGAAGGTGGTCGCGTCCGCGCCCCCGGCGATGAGCGCGTGGCCCCATCAGCTCGAGGCGATCGCGGCGCTCCAGGCATCGAACGAACCGCGCGGAGCCCTCATCATGCCGCCTGGCAGCGGCAAGACTTTCGTCATGGGCGCGTGGGGTCGCGACGCAGCCCGCGTGGTCGTTTGCAGCCCGACGCGCGCACTCGCGGCGCAGACGCTCGACGCCATGAGCCGCTTGATGCCAGACCATCGCCTCCTACTGGTCGACTCGGACTCGGCCGGCACCCGGGAGGCGTCGGTCGTCGCGGCCGCGTGGGCCGCCGACGGACCCTTGCTGATTTCGACCACGTACGCCAGCATGTGCGACCTGGGGGTCGGTTGTATCACCGCCGACGCCATCGTCATGGTCGACGAGGGCCACCATCTCGCGGGCGACGCGCGGCTCTGCGCCGCCACCGCCGAGCTCCAATGTCGCGTCTTGATTGTGACTGGCACACCTCCCGCCGCGCTGCTCGACGACGATGTTGACGACGAAACCGCGCCGTTCCCGATCGTCTACCAGTACCCGTACGACCGAGCGGTGCGCGACGAGCGTATCTGCGATTACCGAATCTACCTTCCGCTCATTCAAGACCCTGTTGGCGACCGTGACCACGATGAGCTCGTCGTCGCGCTGGGCGCCGACATTGTGAGCCGGTGCCATTTTCTGGCCAACGGCATGCTCCGCGCCGGCGCGACGCGATGCATCGTCTACGCCGGCACCGTCGAGGAGGCCGAGACGTACCGCGTCACCCTTCCGCGTCTCGCCGCCCAGTTTCACGGCATTTGCGCGTGGTCCGGACTGATTACCGGAGAGACTGCGGTCACTAGGCGCGACGAGCAGCTCGCGGCATTCCAGGCTCGCAACCCATTGTTTCGCTGGTTCTTCATGTGCTCGGTGCGCGTACTCGACGAGGGCATCGACGTACCGGCGTGCGACGGCGTCTACATTTCCCAGAGCATCGGAAACCAGTCGCGGTTCGTCCAGCGCATGTGCCGCGCCAACCGCCTCGATTACCCCGGCAAGGTTGCCAGCGTGTTTGTGTGGAGCGACGAAGTCGACCTGGACGCAACATTGCGTGCGACCGCGCGCGTCGCAGGGGCGCTGAGTCGGACAGACCAATCGATGCGCGTCGAGCGCGTGTCGACCGACTACGCCGGCGCGATCGCCGCGTCAGTCGACGCCGACTTTATCGATCGCGTGCGCGTCACGTGCGCGACAGCCTCCGAAAGATGGCACTTTCGCATGCAGCAGGCCGATGCGTTTATGAGCGCTCACCATAAACGCCCGAGCCAGAAATCGCGCGACCCCGTGGAGAAACGGCTCGGTATTTGGGTTAATAATCAGATCGCAAGGCACGCCCCCGACCCGGCGACATCCCAACAAATTATGAAGGATCCGATTATACATTTGGCCTGGGCTACCTTAATCACCAGGCAGGCGGCGATGTTCGAGTCAAGCGAGCAAGCGTGGCGCAGATCGGCCAATGAGACAGAGGCGTTTATGAGCGCGCGGCAAAAACGCCCGAGTCAAAAATCGCTCGACCGTAAGGAGAAGCGGCTCGGTATGTGGGTTTGTGTACAGATCAAAAACCACGCCGCCGACCCGGCGAAATCCAAAGACATCATGAAAAATCCGGATGTCCATTCTGCTTGGGTAGCCTTGGTCGTGAGGCACGCGGCGCTCTTCGAGTCACCAGACCAGGCATGGCGCAGATCGGCCACCGAGACAGAGGCGTTTATGAGCGCGCGACAAAAACGCCCGAGCTGTAAATCGCGCGATCCCGTGGAGAAACGGCTTGGTAATTGGGTCAATAAGCAGGTCGCAGCGTACGCCGCGGATCCGGCTACATCTCGAAATATCATGAAGAATCCGGATGTCCACTCAGCCTGGGCAGCGTTGGTCCGCGGAAACGCGGCGCTGTTTGAGTCACCCGAATTGGCGTGGCGCCGATCGGCCGATGAGGCAGATGCGTTTATGAGCGCGCGACAGAAACGGCCTAGCCAGAAATCGCGCGGCCCTGAGGAAAAACGACTCGGTTGTTGGGTAACTAATCAGATCGCAAACCACGCCGCCGATCCGGAGACATCCCAATATATCATGAAGAATCCCGTTATCCATTCGGCCTGGGTAGCGTTGGTTCAAAGAAACGCGGTCTTGTTCAAGCACTAGAGATCACCTGATTTGGCGCTCTATCCACCAATAAAATAGGTAGTGTCGGTTTTTAATAAAGTGTCTGCTCGAACCCTATTCCAAGTCGTCGTCCCACGTCAGTGGAACCTGGGCGTGCTCAAATGACTCGTACGGCACAGCTTCGATACAAACGCCGCCTGGGAAAACGAGGTTATCAAGGCCGCGGCGCACGTGCATGCAGCACGCGGCATCCGGCAGCTCGCCGGTCCAGGCCCATACATGCTCTTCCACTAGGACAGCTGGGCCCACATAGGATCCATTGTCGAAATGTAGGATGTCCCGGAGCTGGCGCGCGCGACCACAGAGCCCGCGCGCGTCGGCGGCGTCGGCGCGCTCTAGCATTGCGCGCACAAAGGCCGCGTGCACAGGGTTGGGGTAGGTGGTAATGTCGGTCGACATTTTTTTTATTTGGAACCAGGCCAAATAAAAAAACCAAGAAAATGCGTGCGACCGAGCTTCCGGACGAGCTGATGGTCGGCGCGGTGCTGGCGCGCGTGGGAGTCGGGGCGCTGCTGCATACGGCGGCGTGCTCGGTCGACATGCTGCGCGCCGCGAACCGCGCGGCGCTCAATCTGTTGATATTCCGCATGCAGCGCGCCGAGTTTGTCGATCCGCACCGCGCGGCGCGCTGGCTTGTGGACGACTCCAATGGTTGGCGCGCCGCGCTCTGCTGGCTGCGTCTGGCGCTGGACGGCGAGTTTGCGTCGACCCCGACCCCTCTTAGCCCCGCGTGGTACTTTGACACCCTGGTGGCTGGCCGACGACCCGAGTCGCCACCCAACTGGCTGCTGAGCGGCTCGATCTGGGACCTGCACCCGTACGTCGCGCGGCCGCCCGCGGGACCCCCGCGCCGCCGCGTCGCCGTCGTCTTGGGGTGCCCAGCACAAATCTATCTCGATTTTATCCATTCCATCGACCGGCACATACCCGCGGGCGTCCAGTGCCCGCGCACACTGTTTGGCGATGGGGTCGACCTGGGGTTGTGGCGCAGCGTGTGCGGCGCGCTCGCCCTGGGGAGTGGCGACATGGTCGTCATCCGGGGGGGCGAGCAGACGGCCGAGCTCATCGAGGCGCTCCCACAGGACGTCGGCGTCGTGATCGCCGCGGCGACACGCGCGGATCTGTCGGAAGCCGTGTGGCGCCAGGCGACATCCATCGTCAACATTACCCGGTGGACGACCGACCGTTGCGCGATGTGGGGCGAGCACCGCTGGCCCCAGGGCGATGAGACGGTTCGCGCAGTCGCACTGTCACGAGAGGGAAGCCTATGCGAATTTAACATAATAAACCATTAAGCTAGCTAAATAAAAAAATTGTAATTCTCACACCTAATTAATCGCTGGCCGCGCGGCGGCGCTGCGCTTGGTCCTGGAGGCGCTCGAGCTCGAGCTCGGCCGTGATGGCGGCGCGCTTGGCCGCGCACTCTTCGGCGTACTTGATTTCCTCGGAGATAACGCACTCGCTCTCCCTTAGCCAGGCGGCGTGCCGCACCTCGGCCGATATTGCCTCCTTTGTGCGGAACGCTTGGTGCTGCATCTCGCGCTCGGTCTTAAGACTCTCGAGCCGGTCCTGACAAGTAACCAGCTCGGCTTCCTGGGAAATGTGCGCGATGCGAGCCGCCATCTCGGCCGCGCGCTCCGCCGCCGACTGCTGGATCGCCTCGAGCCGGCTCTTGGCGGCGATGCGCTGCGATCTTAGCTCGGCGTCCGCAGTGTGCGCCTCGAGGCGCGCGCGGGTCAGCCGGGCGCGCTCGTCCTGAGGGGGAGTCGGCGGGGTAGTGCGAGCGGCCGCAGCGCCCGAGTGGCGGTCGAGTGACGCGGACGCTTCGCTGCGCTCCTGGGACTTGGGGGCGACCGGCTCGGCGCCGGGCCGCGCACCGATGAACCGCTTGAGCCACGCCGCCACCAAGGGGTGACCGGCACGCTCGGCATCACGCACGGCGCGCTGTTCGACCACGCAGCCGTGGGTGCACAGCCACTTCAGAGTCTCGAGGTGCCCGTTCGTCGCCGCCCCACAGGTAGCGTCGGCGTCAAACACGAATCCGTGGGCGTCCATCCACTTGATCGTCTCCAGGTGACCGCCGCGCGCCGCCGCGCGGCCGACCGCGGCGTTCCACCGGACCCCGCACTCCCTTAGGTACTGGAGGGTCTCGAGGTGCCCACCGGCGGCGGCGGCGCAGCACGTCGAGGACGACGCGCGCGTGCTGTTTTCCATCAGCCAAACAAGCGTCTCGAGGTGCCCGCCGGTAGCCGCGAGGTCGCACAGATGGAAGCCGGTCTTGAGCCGCAGCCACCCCACTAGACCCAAGGCGCGGCCCGCGTCGTCAAACGCGATGCGCGGCTCGCCGGCCATGTACTTGAGCATCTTCAAATCACCGGCGCGGATCGCCTCGATCGCCTCTCTTTGCACGGTCGAGCCCTTGGCGAGCGCAACACTAAGGCGGTTTTTGGCATCAGGCGATGACGCGGCCGCGTGCTGGGCGACGCGCAGCGCCGACTTCCACGCTCCGAACGCGCGGCGCGCCGACGCCGCGCCGACCACAAGCGCGCGGCGGCCGGCGCCGGTGCAGCACGGCGCATACGTGGGGCCGATCGCGCCGGCGCGCTTCGTTAGGGTGACGGAAAGCGTCGCGCCGCACCCGCAAGCCGCGCACGGCTTGCGCGCCCGCGTACCTGCCGGGGGCGCGCAGTCGGGGCAGCGCGAGCGGATCTCCTGGGACGCGTAGCCGAGATTGATGCGACGCACGCGCACCTTGGACCCGTGGCACGCCACGCACGCCGCGCGAACTGTCTCGGCGGCCGGCGTGCGCGCCTCCAGAGCGCGCGCGCGCTTCGACGTCAGTGCGCGTCGCAACACCGCATTCGCGCGCAAATAACCAAGCGCGCGCCGGACCGTGTGCCACACGCGCCAGACGTACAGCGCGCGGCGCGCGGCCGCGTCGTCGTCGTGGGGAGAGATGTTGCGCGCAATCCACCGGTCGCGCGCCTGAAGGTATGCCGTGGCGAGTGATCCGGTGCGGCCATCCAGGGCGCGCTCGGTTTCCTCGGGCGTCAGCTCGCCCGCGTAGGCGACGTTTCCGGTTCCGATCGAGTCGCCGATCGATTGCGCCGCCCACGCGCCCACTAGCTGTGTCTGGAGCGACCGGCCGAGCGTCTTGAGCCACCGGGCGCGCGCGAGATACCACACGGCGAGCAGCTGTTGAGGCGCGTTCTTGTGATCCAGCGCGTGCTTGATCTCGTCGGGCGTCAAGTGTGCCGAGCAATACTTGGCGTTGGTCTGGCGGTCGCCGATGCCCCACTCGGCCCACGCTGATTCGACTTGGACGCGCAGAGGGATGGCGGCGGAGTCCGGCGTGGTCTCGACCGGCAGCATGGCGATCGCCGGCGACGTCTCGGCCGCGTCGGCGGGTGCCCGCGCACGCGTGGTGCCGACCATCGACATGTCCCCGCCCCACTTGGGCCCGACCGAAAGGGGAAGCTCGTGCCCCCACACGCCGCACGACACTGCCGCGCCGTATTGGTGTGTGTGCGGCGACTCGACGGGCGGATGGTACGCCCACAGCACGCGCGAGTCGCGCGGTGAGCTCGACTCTATTGATTTCACGCTGTCGGCCATCCACATGTACGGCATACCATAGGGCCGAAGATGCTTGCCGCCGCCGCACAAGCGGACCCACTTGCCGCCCGCTTGGGCGCGCGTCATCGTTCCCGCGGGGGCGTCGACGTCGACGTCGACGACTTGCGGCCGCGCCGGCGCGGCGGGGGGCTCGGCGACCGCCTGCCGCTCGGATGGCGGCTCGGCCGAGCTGTTGGCCCAGTAGCAGCGCACGCCCTTGAGCGACGCGTAAAACTCCGGCGTGCCCTTGGCCCCTGTCGGCTGCTTGGCGCAATAAATGACGCGGGGGTCCTTGGGTCCCGACAGATTCATGGCATAGTTGGTGTAGCGCCACACCCACGGCGTCAGCCCCGCCAA
>Ga0247840_10011507_pt1 | contig 10749 bp, 8 predicted proteins | sample LaCruzMarch2015__FD_192404 | JGI IMG/M metagenome (GOLD analysis project Ga0247840, IMG submission 192404) | Freshwater microbial communities from meromictic Lake La Cruz, Castile-La Mancha, Spain - LaCruzMarch2015_17m | ecosystem: Environmental > Aquatic > Freshwater > Lake | place: Spain...
CTGCTCTCAGGCTCGGTCATCAAGATCAAGAACGGGCAGGTGCGCGTCGAAGGGCGACTCGTGGACGTGGTCTCCAGCCAGGTCGTGGCTGCAGAGAGCTTTTTGTCCACCGAGGACCTAGGGCAACTCGGCGCCGAGGCTAACAAGTTTATGCAACGGCTACGCAACAAGCTCGGCCAGCCTCAGGGCGCGGCGACCTCCGGCCCAGCTGGACTCAGCGCCAAATTCTACCTGCATTCCGCAAGCGGCCTGTCCTTTGAAATCAGGGACGAGGACTCCATGACCGCCGAGGAAGGCTATTACATCCTGGTCGATCTCAGCAAACAAAGCTATGTCTACGCCGCGCAAATCGACGCGCGCGGCGACCTCTTCCCCATCTTCCCGAACAAGGAATTCTCGGCCAAGGCCAATCCCCTGCCCGCGGGCAAGGGGTTCCGGCTGCCCGCCCAGGATTTCTTTTTTCTCGACCAAAATACTGGCAAGGAACGCGTCTTTGTCCTGGCCTCGGACACGCCGCTCAAGGACATCGACGCGCTGTTTGCCCAAGCCGCGTCCGGAGGATCGGGCGGAAAAATCGCCGAGAGCTTCGACGCCGCTTTCCAAAAGGTGCAGCCTCTGGCCAAGCGCTCGGTTTGGTTCTGGCATAAGTAGGCGAATAAACACCGTTCACACACTCATCCCAGCGAAAAGGAGACGGCCGCATGAAACCCACGAGAAAACGCCTGTTGTTCGCCCTGTTCATCCTCTTTGCATTCGCCGTTGTCGTTGTCGCGGATTCGCAATCGCCAGCGCAATTGACCTCCAATGCCCTGAGCAAGGAGGCCGAAGGCACGGCGGTCAAGACCAAATCCGCCGACGTTCTCAGCGCCGACAGCCTGACCACCAAAAAGAAGGCCGACGCCCCGAAAAAGAAGGCCCAGCCCAAAAAGATCCCCGGCGCCCCGGCCGAAGAGCCAATGGTCACGGCTGATTACGACATCGAACAAAAGTGCAGCCAGTTTGGCCAGTTGGTCAACAGGGCCGAACAAGAGCGCAGCTCAGCGAAGAAAGTCTCGGAAGGCACCAAGTCCGAAATCAACGCGCTCAAAGCTGAAATCAACGCCTATTATCGCGACAAGGCCGAAGAAGCCACCATCATTGGCCGGCCAGACCTGGTCTCGCTCTATGAATCCAGCGGTCGCAAGATCAACGCCATCGGCAACGTCGCGGTCAAGGACGTCATCACCAAGGCCGACATTGACGCGGTCAACGCCGCGACCGGGCCGGAAAACAACAACTTCAACGCCATCCTTAAAAAGACTGACAAGTCCAAGGTCACGGCCGAGCAGCGCACCTACCTGCAACAGCGCGCTGCGGTCTACTTCCAGGATTCCTTGCAGTACTTCATGTCCATGCTCAACGTGGTCATGTCGCTCATCAACCAAGTCGCGGGCGCGGTCTCCGACCCGGTCGGCGCAGGCATCGGCTGCGCCACCACGACCATCATCCGCGCTGCCCAGGGCGGCAGCCTGCTCCCGCCGGAACTTGAAATGCTGCGCACACTTTCCAGCTTGCTCAACGCCAACGTCGCGGCCTATAAGGAAACCGTGGCCAACATCAAGGCGCTGACAGACTGATCCTAACCAACCCCGCCCCGAGCCGGCTCGACCGGCTCGGGGCCCACCACGCGCCGTAAGGGGGGGGAACCGAGATGAAAAAAGCCAAGTTGAAACTTTTCATGGCCATCGTTCTGGTCCTGCTTCTGGCCGTCGCGGTCGTGGCCGTCATGCAGTCCGGATCCCAACTCGTGGCCGCGGCCGGGCAACAGGAGGTCAAGGACACCCGGACCAAAGACCTGGCCCTCGACGCGCTGGCCTCGGCAAAAGTCAAAAAGGCCAAGCCCGCTTCCCCAAAAAAACCGAGCGCTAAACCCGGCGAAACCGCGGCCGAGCCTGCCGCTGTCGCGGCCTCTGCCGAACAGAAACACCAGGAGCTCGCGGCCCTCATCGACCAGGCCGAACGCGAGCGCGGTGCTGCCAAAAAGGTCGCTGAACCCACCAAGTCGTCCATCCTCAAGCTCAAGGACGAACTCGTGGGCTATTATCGCGCCAAGGCTGAAGACTCGGCCGTCGCGGCTGAACCCGAACGCGTCGCATTTTACGAGGCAGCGGCCAAAAAGATCGAGGCCGTGGCCCTGACCGCGACCAAAGACGCTGTGCTGCCAGCCGACGTCGAAACCATTGGCAGAACCTCGGCGCCAGAAACGCGCGCCTTCAACACCGTGCTGAAAAAGACCGAAAAGAGCAGCGTCTCTGCGGACCAGAAGAATTTTCTCTACGACCACGTGGCCATGCCGCTGCTGCGCTCGCTCAATATCTTTCTCTCGCTCTTCAACACTGCCCAATCGCTCGCGCAGCAGTCCCAGTCCCCGAGCCCAGGCGCCGCGGGCGCTGGTTGCAGCACCACCGCGCGCACCGCTCCAGCGCTAGCCAGCGCAGACCTAGGCCTCTTGCAAGCGCTGCTCGGACTGTTTCAAAACACCATCCAGGGCTACCGCGAGACGCTGTTCGCGTTGCAAGACCTGACTGGCCGGGCAATCAGCGTTCCGGCGCTCCAGCAGCCCAAGCCCGCCCAGGCCGCGCTGGTCATGCCCACTGCCGAATCCATCGCCAAGGAGCGCGAGGCAGACAAAACCAGCGAGGAAAAGCAGGTTGATTTTCTCAAGAAGCTCAGCCCGAACCCAGGCAGCGGGGGCAGCCCCGGCGGCTCTGCTGGTGGCAGTTCTGGCAGTAGCGGCGGCTGAGGGTGACGCTAAAAACTGTTTTGGCGTGACCAAAACAACGACCCCGTACTGAAGACTGGCAACCGCGCAACAACGAGAACACACAAGCGACGAGCAGTGACCAAGAGTGACCCGACTGAACGGAGAACACCGAGGAACCCGTATGTCCCACATGACATCCCCTGAGCCCTGCGCGCGGCGCGTTTCCAACCTGGCCTTTTTTTTCGGGGCGCTCTTCTGCGCCCTTCTTTGCGCCGCGGCGCCTCGCGCCACCGCGGCCGACGACCCCAAAGCGCTGCTCACCCAGTTCAAGCAAGCTTACACCGAGGCCAACGCCGCCTTTGAAAAGAAGGAGTTCGCCCAGGCCCAGCCCCTATACGAAAAGGCTTACGAGGCCTTGAGCCGCTTCGAGGATAACGACAAGCTCGGGCCCTTTGTCGAAGACTGCCTCATGAAACTCGCCGAATGCTTCAGCGGCCTGTATCGCGCTGAACCAGCCAACAACGAGCTGTACAAGAACGCCAAAAACTACTTCGATCTGCTGCTCAAGCGCAAAAAGCTCTATGACCTGAGCAAGGACGAAATACTTCTGCGTTATGCCGGGCTCAACTTTAGCAAGAGCCGTTCCTTTGCCGACACAGGCAACTACAAGGAGGCAGAAAAGTTTGCGATGGTCGGGCTCGACCAGATCAAGCTGGTCAAGAAGACTGGCAGCGTCGAAGAATCCCTGGCGCGCGAGTACAGTTGGCTCGGAAAAATCTACAAATACCTCGGCAAGTACAAAGAGGCCCTGGCCACGCTCGACTACAGCCTTAAATACTGGGAAAAGACCAACAACCAGACAGAACTTATCCGTGAAAAGGGACTAGCCAACAGCATCAAGATGGACATGGGCCGCGTGGGCGAGGCCGAGGACGATTACAGCCGGCTTATCGCCGACCTCCAGGCCGCGGGGCAGGCCGAAAGCATCCAGAACGTCGAGTTCCACGTGAACAAGTCGGTCTGCGCCATCATCCTCGGCAAATACAAGCAGGCCGCGGCGCTTCTGGATAAGGCCGAGGCCATTGCGGCCAAGCTCCCGGACTTCAAGGGCAAAGACGCCATTACCAACAACCGCGGCATCATCGCCTTTCGGCAGGGGCTTTACTATGAAGGCATCTCCTTCTTTACCGAGGCTGCCAAGAGCCCGAACCAACAGCTCAAATCCCAGGCCCTGGGCAACATGGGCGGCGTGTACCTGAACCTCTACAAGGGCGCGGCCGACAACCTCTATTTCGAGCGCGGCGAGGCCAGCCTCTCCCAGGCCATCAAGCTCGCCGACGCGGTCAGCGACGTGCGCTCACAAATGGCCGCGGGCTCCAACCTGGGCAAGCTCTTCATCCTGCGCGCCCAGCGCCGCAGCGACCGCGAACAGGCCCTCGAAGACTACAACAACGCCATGGACGTGCTCTTTCGCTTCTTCAACGTGGCCGCCGAGTTCGACAAGAACAACATCCCCACGCCAGAATACGCAGACATCTCCAATCACCTGGGCGACCTCTACCTGAGCCTACACGGTCGCAAGGACAAACCCCTCAAGAACCAGACCCTGTGCCCAGGCGGCGTTATTCTGGATTGCGCAGAACGTTCCTTTTATCTCGCCTCGCAGGTCGCGGCGCGGCTCAACTCGCCCGAAGACCTCTGGTACGCCTACTACGGCCTGGCCCGCACAGCCGTGGCCAAAGGGAACACGGCTAAAGCTGTGGAATATTACAAAAAGGCCATCGATATCATCGAAGGCATGCGCAACCTCGTTGGCGGCAAGGCCGCGGTCGGGTTCTTCCACGACAAGCACATGGCCTACACCGACCTGGTAGATGTGCTGCTCGACGAATGGGAACATGCCTCAGACGCGACCAAACGCAAACAACTTGCGAATACCGCGCTCGAATACCTGGAAAAGAGCCGACTCAACGGCCTAAAGGCCCTTTTTGAGCAGGCTCTGCCCGAAGACAAGCAGGCCGCGGCCGAGGAGCTCGCCGAACTCAACTACCGGCTGGCCATCCTTTCCCTCGACGAAAAGCGCAATGTGGCCGAGATACAATCCATCCGCAAGCTGCTGCCCAACCTGGAAAAGGCCATGGAGAAGGACGACCCCTTCCTCCGCCGGCCCGCCTTGCCCCTGCAGGCCGTGCAGCAGAAGCTCGCCAATGACCGCCTAGTGCTCGAATTCTACTACAACAAGCGCAACATCTACGTCTGGAAGATTGACAAGGTGTCGGTCGCGCTCCATTCGGCCAAACGCTTCGATGTGGACCCAGCCACCGACGATGAAGTGGATTTCTTCACCCTGGTCGTGGACGACTTCTGCAAAAACATCGACGCTGGCGGCGACGGACGAATTGCCAAGATCAAAACCGACCTGGACAAGCTCTACCAGCGCTTCTTTATAGACACCAAGCTCGGGCTCGACCCAGCCAAATACGCCTCGTTGACCATCATTCCTTACAAAAAGATCAGCATTCTGCCCTTTGCGGCCTTTATCACCGATAAGCAGGCCAACACCGTGCTTGGCCAGAAGTACCGCGTGCATACCCTGAGTTCGCTCAACCAACTCCTGCTCGAACCCTCGGTCGCCGACGTCGGCCTCTTCGGCGTGGGCAACCCCAATATGCCCGGCGCAATCGCGCCCGAAGCCGATTCCGGCAAACGCAGCGAGGCCGCGGCCACGGCCGCGCTCGCTACGCCTGAAATCCAGCGCATCCGCCTCGAACTCTTGAGCGCCTTGTCCGCAGACTCAGGCCCGAAACGCTCGGCCCCGTCCGTCAGTTTTGCGCAGCTCCCCGACGCAGGAAGCGAAGTCGAGGCCATTGGCAGGCTCTTCAGCCAGAAGAACCCCACCGCTGTCCGGCTCGCGGTCAACAGCGCCGTGCCGCTCAAACCCGTCATGGACGATCTTGGCAAGAACCCCTACGCTTACTTGCACTTTGCCACGCACGGCAAACTCCTGAGCAAGGCGCCGCTGCTCTCCTTCCTGGCCTTTTCCGAAGACATGCAGGAGACCGACCCGAGTTTGCGCAACGGTTATTTCACGGTCAAGATGATCCGAGAAAGCTTGTTCGGAAAACTCAAAAAAACCAGACTCTGCGTGCTTTCTGCCTGCCAAACCGCGCTCATCGGCGAGGTCGACGGCATGGAGTTCGCCTCCCTGGCCGGCGCTTTTCAGTCCGCGGGCGTGAACACCATCGTGGCCACGCTCTGGGAGGTCCCTTCCAAGCAGACCGCGGCCATGATGCAGGCTTTTTACGAACATCTCTTCAACCAAACCGGCGGGCGTAACTACGCCGAGGCCCTCAAGGCCGCACAGGAAAAAGTCCGGGCCGTGCACGACGACCCCTTCTTCTGGGCCGCCTTCATCGTCCTCGGGCCGGAAAGCTGACAGTACAGGAGGTCTTTATGCGATCGATACCTATTGTCTTGGCTGCGTTTCTCGTTCTGACCTTGGCCGTCCCTCTTGCCGCCAGCGCAGCCGACTGCGACGCGGTCTACAAGGATTTGAAGGACATCCAGGAAAACGAGGCCGAGCTGCTCAAACGCGCGCAGCAGAACCCCGAGTGCGGCAAGCTTTTCGTCAAGCTCGGCGATCTGTACTTCAACAAAAAAATGTGGTCCGACGCGCTCAAAAACTACGACAAGGCCCTGACCTTCTTCCCGGACAGCAAATACGTGCAAAACCAGCAGTTCGAGACGAAAAAGAACGTTCCCGTGCAGCTCAAGGACGGCGGGCAGGTGGACCTGGCAGCCGAGGTTTCCAAGCGCGGCCTGGGCGGCACCAAAAAGCTCCCGCCCTTTGCCATGGAAGTGCACTTCGCCAAGGGCAGCAGCGAAATCCCCGCGGCCGACCAATCTGTTCTGGACAAATTTGGGGAAATCGTGAAGAGTAACTATAGCACTTATACTTTCGAGGTCCAAGGCCACACTGACGCCACGGGCTCGCCCCAGTCGAACCAGAGCCTCTCGGAAAAACGGGCCGCGTCGGTGAAAAACTACCTGCAAAAGAAACAAGGACTCGATGGCAATAAATTGACCGTCAAAGGCTACGGAGACACCCAGCCCATTGCCTCTAACCAGACCGAGGAAGGCATGGGCCAAAACAGGCGCGTCCAGTTTCAAGGTTTTCAAAACTAACGCGGCAACGTGAAGGACAACGGTATGCGACGAAACGCTCTGATTCTGCCTCTCGTCATGGCCCTGGCGCTGGGCTTGGCCTGCAACGCCGCGAGCCCCAAGACCGCTATCGCGGCCGAGGGCAAGACCATGACCGTCTCGGCCGAGGGCCTGGCCGACCCCAACGCCGACGCTTACAAGCGCGACAAGGCGCTCATGGTCGAGGACCTGCGGCGCGACGCCAAGGCCCAAATCCTGGAAAAGGCCGTGGGCTCCTTTGTCGAAACTTCTACGCTCATGGAAAACTACGCGCTCATCCACGACCGCGTGCTGACGCGCTCGCAGGGCATGATCAAATCGGTCATCAAGGAGAGCCCGCCCTGGATCGGCGAAGACGGCTTTGCCCACATGCTCATGAAGGCCGAAGTGTACGTCAACGACATCCGCAACGCGCTCAAGGAGATGTCCAAGGGTGAAAAGCGCGCCATCATCAAGGAACGCGGAGACCCGAAAATCTCGGTAGCAATCTTTGTCCAGGACGCAGAGCGCGACACCGGCACGCGGCCGCAGCGCTCGGACATTGCGGAAAACATTCTCAAAGAGCGCATCAAGGGCTTCGGCTACCGCGTCTGGTCTGAAGACCAGACCGCGAAACTCCGGACCGAGATGATGGTCAAAAGCTCGATGGAAAACCAGGTGGACGCCACGATCTCGGTGCAGCAGTCCAAGGCCGCGGACTTCTTTATCGAGGGCGCGGCCAAGTTCAAGCGCGTGACGCAAACCCTGCAGCCCGCAAACATCACGGTCACTAAATACGTGCTCACCTCCTGGTCGGTGAAGTGCGTGGATTCGCACACCGGCGAGGAAATCCTCTACAATAACCAAATTCCCAAGGGCAAAGCCTGGCCCTCCGAGGACCAGGCCATCGAGGACATCGGCAAACTCATCGGCGAAGAGTTCTCCAAGGACTTTTTCACCGAGCATTTGCAGTCACCTTCCAAGATATTCCAGCTCCAGGTCCTGGGGCTGCCGAACTACGACGTCGGCCAGCTCCTTAAAAAGGAGTTCATCGGTCTGCGCCCCGTGCTCAACGTTGATTTTCGCGAGTTCGACAAGTCCGGCGCCTCGCTGTACGAAGTGGAGTTCGCCGGCTCGCCTGACAATTTCAACAACCTGCTCAACTCCGTGGTCATCGGCCCGCTCAACCAAAAAATTGCCGAGCAGGCCTTTAGTCTCGACTCGGCGCGCGGGAACATGATCCGCGTCACTTACCGCTCGAACAAGAGCGCCGAGGCTATCACCAAGCAGCTCCAGACCGCGCCCCCGGCTTCCTTTGCCACAGCGGCGCCAGAGCGTCTCAAGGACGTGATCAAGAGCGAGGAGACCCTGAAAAAGGTCGCGGCCGTGGCGCCCGAAATGGCTAAAAAAATCGAAGGCTCCATCCTCGGCGCAGATGGGGGCAAGGACGCCGCAAAGAATTTTTAAGGACTTAAGCCAAAAATAGTGGAACATTTTATCTAAATAAGGCAGCTCATGTGTCATCTCGACCGCAGGGAGAGATCTCGGTACTTGTAGTATCGTTGCGACTGACCATAAGATTTCTCCCTTTGTTTGAGTGAGTCATTTTCATCGGCGCGAATTGTACTGGCAATAGACCATCAACAAACACCATAAAGGAGAATCGTCATGCCGAAATGCGTACGCTTAGGACTGTTCCTCGCACTACTTGTCTTGACCGTCACCGGGTGCCCGCCGCAACAGCAGCAGCCCATTTACCCCCAGCCGCAGCCGCAGCAGCAAGTGCGCAATCCCGTGGACGACGCCATCGCCTTCTTCAACCAAGGCAACTACGCCGAAGCCAAACGCATCCTGCTCAACGAGTCGCGCTACAACTCCATGGACCCGCGCGTTTACGTGTACCTCGGACGCGTCTACATGTACGAACGCGAATGCCCCTCCGCCCTGGCGCAGTTCCAGAAGGCCCTGATCATCGACCCCACGCACTACGAAGCCAAACAGCAGTTGCAACTGGCCAAGCAGCAGTGCGGGACAAAGCAGCCTGCCACATCCTCTGGCTCTGGCTCCCAGCGGACGCCTTCCGAACCTAAACCGCGCGAATCCAATGAGTTCAAGGGCGGCGCCAAGGCCATTGACCCTGAAAAGTTCTAACCTGGCCCGGAGGATAGCGTGAACATCGCGGTTACGCACGGCCTAGGCCTGCACTGGCTCGCCACCGTCCTGGCTTTCGGCCTTACCCTCTTTATCGGCCTTGAGCCGGCCTTGGCCGGAAACAAGGAACTCTTGGACAACTGGGCGAAGAACAAACAGCAGATCAAGCAAAAAGTCTTCGAACAGCTCCAGAAAGAAGGGAAAGTCCCGAAAAACGGCACGGTTTACTTCGAAGCGCGGACCAAACCCGACCCGGCGAACAAAAGCAACGTACTCGTCGAGGTCGATACCATCCGCGTTGAAGAGTCCGGGGAAGCCACGACCTGGAAGCAAAAGCAGACTGCCGGCGATGAGCCCGGCTACGTCCGCAAAGGCGCCATTGAAACGCCCGTAACCAAACCCGGCGCTGCCGGAAAACCGCAGACAGGACTGTCCGTGCCCGTACCCATCAAGCCCGTGGACATCACTGGCTACGTGCGCTACGGCACGCTGGACATACCCGTGGGCGAAGTCGTTCAGGACGCGCTGCGCATCCGCGATGGAAAAATAGCGCCTGATACCCCCGCCCCTGGGAAAAAGAAACCAAGCAGCGGGAGCGAAGTAGTGCCCTAACCAAATCGACAGGGAAGGCCGGCCTGATCCGGCCTTCCTATACCGCTGCACACCAAAGCATCACGGAGGAAGTATGAAACGCATATTTATCTTGGTCGCACTCACCACCGCGCTGGCCCTACTCCTCGCCGCCGGCGCTTACGCTGGCAACAAACAACTCATGACCATCAAAATGGCCAAACAAGACCTCAAACGCAACTTCGTCGAATCCGTCGTCGGATTCAAAGTCAAGAGCTCAGGAGAATTCGGTTTGACTGAAGACGCGGCCTACAAGGTCGATTCCAAAGCCGAAGCCGTGATCAAAGGCGTTATTGTCGACGAATGCATCTACGACGAGGCCAAAGACGTCGCGCTCTGCTACGGGCACATGGACCTGGGCGATATCCAGAACGTCCTCGGACAATACATCCGCTACAAAGGCGTGACCCTCAAGAACATCGGCCTGGGCTCCATGACCGAATCCTCGCGTCCGGCCCTCCAGGCCCTGCGCGCCGCCATGCTCAACGCCTACGACGAAATGGCCACAACCCTCGTTGGCGAAAAAATCACCTCGCGCAGCTCGGCCGAAAACTTCGTGCTCTCTAAAGACACTAACCGCTCGTCCATGTGCGCCGCGGTTTACGGCGCCTACATCCCCCAACAGTCCATCAAGTTCGGCAAAAAAGGCTGGGGCTGGGACGAACAAGGCAATGCCTACGTCATCCTTCAGCTCGACGTAGAGAAGGTCAAAGACCTCCTTGGCGGCAACATGAAGTACAAAGGACAAAACATCATCGAAGTCATGGGCCAGGGCTCCATGAAAGACGACCTCAAAGGCGACAGCGACACCCAACCATCCGGACCCACTGGCGCCAAAACTAAAATGACCTCCGGCAACCTCGGCATCCCCACCGGCGCCGAGGACAAAGGAAAAGACGAATACAAAGGCGGGGCTGAAGCGAAGAAGTAGAGAGAGAGAGAGAAAGAAAGAGACAGAGAGAGAGGGAGAGGGAGAGGGAGAGAGAAGGGAAAAGTCGTGGGAGGGAGGGGAAGAGAACCTTTTTGTTAAAAAGGTTCTCTCC
>Ga0247840_10011508_pt1 | contig 10749 bp, 15 predicted proteins | sample LaCruzMarch2015__FD_192404 | JGI IMG/M metagenome (GOLD analysis project Ga0247840, IMG submission 192404) | Freshwater microbial communities from meromictic Lake La Cruz, Castile-La Mancha, Spain - LaCruzMarch2015_17m | ecosystem: Environmental > Aquatic > Freshwater > Lake | place: Spain...
TTCCTTTTTTTTTCGGCTTGCTGGTAACACGTATATATACGAATCCAAAATTGTATATGCGAATTGATAATTCGTATATATTTATTGTAAAAGTAAAATTCTATTGTGTTATGTTGTTGATATTCTGTCGTATATGTAAATTTAGATAATTTAGGAGAATTCGCATAGCCAATTTGTTAAAGCAGGTAAAAAAAGGTGCTTTTATTTGCTTTTAATTAAATTAAGCCCCAAAGATAAATACTTTTTCTAACATTTACAACTCATTTTTAATTTATTTCTAATTTATCTAACGGACTTTTTATTTGGTCGAATCCTTTGGTTGTAATATGGGTGTAAATCTCTGTAGTTTTACCGCTCGAATGTCCCAACAACGATTGTATATAACGTATATCAGTTCCTGATTCTAACAAATGTGTTGCAAAGCTGTGGCGCAAAGTGTGTACAGATATTTTTTTCTTTATCCCTGTTTTATCTACCGATTTTTTAAGTATTTCCTGAATACTTCTCGATTTATATGGCTCGCCTTCGTAACCTTCAAACAACCATATCTTTGGTTTGTATTGTACTATATATTTTCGTAAAATATCTAACGTGCGATTGCCAAGTAAGGTGTATCTATCTTTTTTTCCCTTTGCCTGCTCCACCCGTATTTGCATTCTGTTACTATCAATATCTTTAATCTTCAGATTGGTTAACTCGCTTACACGCAATCCTGCCGAGTAAATTGTCATCAAAATGGCTTTGTGTTTCAGATTCTCTGTTGCGTTTATAATTTTTGCAACTTCTTCTTCACTCAGCACTTCGGGCAAATACTTTTCCTTGCGTGGACGGTCGATGGTATATACTTTGCGCTGTCCACCCAATACGCGTTCGAAATAAAATTTTATGGAGTTAATCGACTGGTTTTGATACGACCCCGAAATATTTCGTTCGTTGACCAAGTAGCGCAGAAAATCAACAATCATCTCATCGCTTATTTCCCGTATTTCTACAGTTGGATAATAATTTATAAACTCCTCGAACATGTGTTTGTAGGTGTCAATGGTATTCTGACTATAACGCAGTTCTTTTAGTTTGTTAATATATTCAGCAGGACACAAGCGATAATTCTCAATGTCGTGCCTCGAAAGTCTGGGTTTCACTTTTGGTTTTTGTTCCGTGCTGTATATAAATCGAAGCGAAAAGTTTTCGGCTAATCGCTTTAATTCATCCAAGTATTTTTCCGAATAGGGTATCGACCAATAATGTCCATCGGCAAACCATTGTGTGTATGGGATTTTTTTAATTTCAACAACCATTTCTTTGTTAAAGCTAAAATATACTTTAAATGACTTTTGCGAATGATTAATTACCAACATTTCTGTTCTCGTAAAAGTAGGCTGAGTGGTGGTTTGCTCTGCTGGTTCGGTTGAAAATAATTCTGTTATTGTTGGATTTCGAGCATTAAAATATGCTTTTATCTTTTCGGATATGTTTTTATAATTCGGTATGCTCCAACAATAATTTTTAGCATCCCAAAGCACAAATTTAAAAGAGCGTATAAATGCAATATCTGCATCATTTTTAGGCATTTTGACGTAAATATGGCGTGAAGTAATTTCGATACTTATTTCACATTTGATGTCTGAATTTGTTACAACGTCCAATTGCGTTAGCTCAATTTTTTTTAAAGCTTCAGGTTCAGCTTTTTTTAAAGTCAATACTTTTTTGACTTCTTCCTTTTTTACTTCCTCAATTGCAGCTTCGTGTTGAGACGTGGCATGCCGCGTCTCTACGGCAGAAATATATTCCACATCCGGAAACAATTCTTTCAATTGAGCAAAAGCCTCTTTGGTATACGGTATATGCCAGCATTTGTGCGTTCGACTCCAGCGGGTGTCGGGTATTTGGCGCAGCCGAGCTGTAGCTTCGGCATTATACGGAAATTCCACCGCAATGCGGAGCTCGTTTTTGTGGGTAATTTTGGATAGTTTCATGGTAAATTATTTTCAGCAATTAGGCATTTATAGGCATGTCTGCAAGTAACTGAGGATGCCTCAAAAAAAATCTTTTGAGACACCCTCGTAGCTGTAGGCGTATTCATAAATTTGAAACACCAAAGATAATTACAATATTTTAGAAAAACAATATCCTTTTTGTGTTTAGTATTCAGCGTTTCGGGTAATGTAGCTTGTGGCAAGTAGTAAAATAGCCATAATTGCTAAAATATGAACCGCTATGCTATTGGTGAAAAACGCAAATACAAACATCCAAATGAGAGCAAAAATTAATGCTGCAAGGAAAAATATTTTGGAAACCATAATATTTAGTTGTTAATGGATAATTTTTAAGTAAGAAGAATTTATTATTGATATGTTTCTTAAATCAGTTGTAATGTGCCCCCAAACCCTTCCCGTCTTCGTCGGGATAAACTGCGGGGACTAAGATATATTCTCTACAGTTGATAGGAGAATTTAAATATATAGCGTCTTGAAGCCTCCGTCGGCTGAAGGATTGAGGGTCAGAACAAAACATATCATTTATTATTTTCAATAATTTAATGGTTAATTCGTAATTTATAATTGAGTCCACTCCGAAAAAGAGTAGAACGCAAATTACGCAAATTTTCACAAATAATACATAATGATTAGAAGTCTGTTTTCCAATAATATAACTCAGCAATAATTTATTTAAATTTGCGTCCCGATAGCTATCGGGATTGCGTAATTTGCGTTCAAAAATACTTTTAGGAGCAGACTCATAATTCGTAATTATTAATTCTTTTCTGCATTTTGGTCGATATACTTTTGCAAGGTTAGTCGCGCCAACAAGTAGCTTACCGTCGATTCGGCTCCTTGGTTTAGATTTACATTGTGTTCTTCGAGTCCGTCGTAGCATCCACCGGTGCAGGGGTTGTATACAATCTGATTTAGCCTGTTTTCGCCCAAAAACCAGTTGAAAGCCTGAATCATTTTGTCGAGATATTCCTTTTTATTAAATCGGTCGTAAAACATGCTCAATGTCATAATGGTATATGCCACATCAATGGGTTGTTCGCCAAATTTGGGGGCTTCTTTACCTCTATAAAACCTGCTTTTGTTCGATATAACTTCAATACCATTTGCATTGAATATATTATTTAGCAAAAAATCGAACGATTCGACAGCAATACCTTCAAAATGTTTTTTACCTGTAACGTTTGCAGCACAGAGCATAGCTTCGGGAAGTATACTATTGGCATAAGTGAGGTAACTTTCGAACCACTCCCAGTTTTTGGTCGATTCGTGCAAATACATGTTTACCAACCTATCAGCTAAGCGCTCGGTAAGCACTTTGATGTTGGCGGTTTTAACAACCGAATTGTAATAGTAGAGTCCTTTGATAATAAATGCCAAGGCTCTTGTGGAATGTATTGTTTCGATATGAGGCATGGTTTGTTCGAAAATAGAAAGTGCTTTTGAAACTATTTCGTCGGGCAATTTCGATAGAGGGGTCATTCAGGTCGAGCAGCGCTGCACAAGCCGAGTAAATTAAGCCACGTTCTGTAGATTCAACGCCGTGATAAATAAGCAACCAGCCAGCTTGCGTTTCGATAGGCGGGCAGCCGCTTCCTGATAATAGAATTTGTGGTTTCGGTAGTAGTTTTCGCTTACCATGCCATTTTTTTCGGCCCAATACACAAATTTCGAATAGGTAACAGCTGGTACAATTAATCCATGCCTTTTAAAATTTTTCAAATCTTTGGAAATTGCTAATGCACCTCGCGCATTGATGCCATCGTAACCCGTATAAGTCATGTAATAAAAACGCCCTTGTTTCAGAAAACTGTTGGGAGCGGTATGTTTACAGCTCAGTGTACTTGTCGTCCCGATACGAAGTGAGGGAAATAATATTTATATTTCTTCCGCTGGCCCCGCTTTGGCGGGATGTGCCATCGAAATGACAAGGGTTGTATGGAGTCATCTTTCCGTCGCCTACCGGTTTTGAAATTTGGAGTTTTTATCGAGCGACGGGTGCGAAGTACAAAAAAATCCGACCAAATTCCATTTCTGGAATTTGGTCGGATAGTTTACTTTTACAATTAGTTTCGACTTGCTTTTTTAAGTCTTTTCTCTTCTTTTTTTTCTTTAGGAGTTTTTAATGCATCCTTTTTGACGTTTTTCTTTGCATCTTCTGATTTTGCCATGATGTTCTATTTTTTAGTTTACAAACCAATTATCTTAAATACTACTTTACCAAATATATAATTAAAGATACGATAGTATTATACATCCCCTTCAGGGGCTTGGTGCAGAGTAAAAAATCAAATTATTAACTGCCCCTATATCCCCTAAAGGGGACTTGAAGTTACTACTGTATAGAATAATTCTTGTTAAACAAACTAATTAAGTAAAGTAGAATTATTATTCAACAAAATTAATAATAAATTTCAAACTTCGACAATTTAAGAACAATTTTTTATTTTGGTTGCACAATATCAATAATTACGGTGCGGTTGTAAAAGCGTTCTTCGGGCAATTTATTGGCAAAAGGCGCATCATCAGCATCCATTCCAAAAGCAATTACATCATACGTAACACCAGTTTTACCGGCATCGAAAGTAGCTTTTTGCAGAATGGTGTTTCTTTGGCGCTTTAATCAGTATGGTCATACTTTGGATACTTAGGGATGCACGTAAGAAATACATAGTAGGAAGATAAAAGAAATTTTATACTGCGCTAAATTATAGCTTAAAATCGGCCTCGTTTCAAGAATAAAACTTGAAACGTAGCCGTATTTTTTGTTGCAAACAATATTTAAATGCTATTTGTTATTCAATCAAAAAGAAGTTTTGTACATTTGCAATAAATTAAACAAATACATTTATGATAAACTCAACTATTCAAGATTATTTACCAAAAGTAATAGAGTTGTTCAAAAAGCATAAGATAAAAAAAGCTTATATTTTTGGATCAGCATTGACTGACAGGTTTAACAACGATAGCGATGTTGACTTTCTTGTTAATCTTCAAGACGGATTGAATCCTGTTGATGCCGGAGAACATTTGTGGGATTTGGAGTATGAATTGAAAGATTTATTACATCGCAATGTTGATTTGCTAACTGAGCGGTCGCTAAAAAATCCGTATTTTATTTCAGAAGTCAATTCAACCAAAGTTGCTATTTATGGATAATAAATCAAATAAAATACTAAAGGACATCTTAATTTGTATCGAAAATATTGATAATTATCTGGGTGAAAACAAGATATTTAACGAGTATGATTCAAATTATTTGTTGCAAGATGCTGTTGAACGTAATCTAATTACAATAGGCGAAGCTGTTAATCTGTTATTAAAAAGAATACCTGAAATTGCTATTACAAATGCTCGCAAAATTGTTGACACAAGAAACAAGTTAACTCATGGGTATGATGAAATTGAAAATGTACAGATTTGGAGTATTGTGATTAAGCATTTGCCAGTTTTAAAAGTAGAAGTAGAACAGCTAATTTTCAAATGAAATTCCCGCTATTAATAACATATAATCTTTCACTTTGCTTTGTATATTAAAAAGCCATTTGTTATTCAATCAAAAAAAAGTTTAGTATATTTGCAATCGTATATAGATAGGATTAAACAATTAATGCCATGACAACAATTCAATTAAAAAAATCCATAATGCATCAAATAGCTGATATAGAAGATGCTTCGTTTCTAAATGCATTAAAAACTATTATTGAAACAAAAACTAAGTCCAATATCATTCAACTCACCAATGAACAACGAAATGAAATTGTTCATTCGAAAAAGCAAATTGAAAATGGACAATATACAAATCAGGAAGATTTAAATCAGGATTTTGAAAAATGGCTAAGCGCAAATTAATATGGTCGCAGATTGCTAAAATAAAGCTTTTTGAAATACTTGATTTCTTTAATGGTAGAAATAACAGTACTACCTATTCCCAAAAACTTTATACAAAAATAGTACGTGAGGCTTCTGTGTTGATAAAACATCCTGAAATTGGTATAAAAACAGATATTGACGATGTAAGATGTTTAATCATTGATAATTACATGGTTTTTTATGAACAGAATGAAACGAATATTATCATTCATACAATATGGGATACTCGCCAAAATCCTGAAACCCTAAAAATAAAATAGTATTTACTTTATAGCGGCATGTACCACTAAACTTGCATATTTAATATTTTCGGCTGCGTTTCAAAAATCACTTGAAACGCAGCCGGTTTTTTAGGGCAAACATTATTAAAAAGCCATTTATTAATCAACTAAAAAGAAGTTTTGTATATTTGCACAAGCAATTAGTAATATCGAAACGATATGATACAAACAGTAAAATCTAAACTGCTCGTAAATAGTCATAATGTAGTTCTTAAAACTATCAAAACTCATAATAATCAAGAGTTTAAGTCTGCTTAGAATGTAGTTATTCCTAAGGGTTACTTCACGGTTGAAGAGTTTATAGAAATTGCAAATGAGAAAAGACATTCATTTTGCAATAAATATGGTATTATTTAAATACTACTTGGTATATAATTTACGATATCGATTTAGCAAGTAATACTATTTACATTCAACACATTACTTCAAACCACATTACCATTTCAGAATAGAAAATCCAGAGTGGTATCCGCAGTTTCTTTAGCTATAAAAAAATCGCTCCGATAAAAAATGAATTTTATCAGAGCAATTCCGTAGTTAAGGTATAGTAAGTAATTGAAAATATTAAATGATATGTTTTATTCTGACCCCCAACCCCCAAAGGGGGCTAAGACATATTCTCTATAAAAGATAGGAGAATTTAAAGATACTGCGTCTTGAAGCCCCCTTTGGGGGTTGGGGGTCATATTACAAATAATTTAAGAAACATATCAATAATAAATTCTACTTACTTAATTCTTATTTGATGCTAATATTTTTATACAAGTGGTTTTGTTTTTAATACTACAAAGGTGAGGATATTTGTGAACGAAAGCGTTACATAAACTGAGAAGAAAGTTGTAAAAATCACAGAATCCCTTTCGTCGGCATTGTATCTCCAAGTAGCAACCCAAAAGGTTTAAGCGGCTCAATATGATCGCACATTACTTTTAAAATAGCAACAAGCGGTATAGACAGAAACATGCCCGAAATACCCCATAATGCACCGCCCGCTAATACGGATACTATTGAAACCAAGGCGTTAATCCGCACTTTAGAAGCTACAATTTTTGGAACTAAATAATTATTATCAATGAGTTGTACTACATAATAAAGTATCATAACATAAAAAGCCGACCACGTCGAATCTTTTGTTACCAAAGCTATCATCATGGGAATTGCCACCGCTATTAAACCTCCAATATAGGGAATTAGGTTAAGCATGGCTCCAAAAATGCCTATTACAACCGCATATTCAATACCCAGTAATAGCAATCCGATGGCATCGAGGGCTGCTACCAAAGCAATTTCGATCAATAGCCCGGTAAGGTAACTTTGAATTACCGATTTTGTTTGTGTAACAACAAGCCCAACTTGTGTTTGTCGATTGTTGGCAAAAAGCCGATGAATAAAATCGAGCAAAAGTGGTTTGTAATACAAAAACAAAAAAATATACACCGGAATAAGAAAAACAACTACCAAACCACTTCCAACTGATAGTAATGTTTGACCAACAACTAAGCCACTGCCATGCACTAAATCTGCCTTTGTATCAGCAATCCAAGCATTCACCTTTACGGCGCTAATATCGAAATATCCGGGTATCCAATGAATGGTATTATTTATAAGCAAGGTAAATTTATCCACAAAAACAGGCCAAGATTCACTAAACCTACTCAGTTGCGAAATGAGAAACAAGCCTAAACTGGCAATTACCATTACCGAAAGTAAAAGCGTTAAAATTATTGCCACAATACGGTTGAACTTCCAACGCAAAAAAAACCTCACAACAGGGTGAAGCACAATGGCTAACAAAGCTCCAAGAATTAAAGGAACAATTAGCGTTTGACCAATGGAAAGCATAGATACGAACAAATAAAATCCTACTAAAAGTAAGGATATTTTTGCGTAAAGGGGTAGTTTGAGGGTCATGATGTGGTGATGTGGTGATGTGATGATGTGGTGCCCCGATAGCTATCGGGGTGATGATGTGGTGATATGATGATAAAAAGATTTGAAGATATTTGATTATTAATCATCTTCAAATCTTCTTATCTTAAATTTTCCCCTTTAGGGGTTAGGGGTCATTACAATCGGAACGAAAGTCCCAGTTTGCCACCTGTGAAGGCATTTCCACCACCAAATTCGATATTTATACCAAAGCTGTTCGAGAAATAATAGCGCCCGCCTATTTGAGCCCCCAAGCCTAAATTCGAGCTATGATTACCCGTGTAGCTATTAGGCGACGACCAGACATAAAATCCTAAATTTGCACCAGCATACAAATCCCAGCGTGGCAAAATGCCAAACAGTGTATTGAAATGGTAGTTCAAATTGCCCGAAATTCCGATAATGTTGTGATCGTAATAATTGTTTTGCCAGTTTTCGTTGTATCCGCGATACGACAATTCAGCACCTAAAGTTAAATCGTTCAATACACTATGGTCGAAGCCGATATACAACGGAATGCCCGAATCGGAAAAACCCATGCCTAAATTTAATTGATTTGAACCACGATACAAAGCACTCTGACTGAACGCCAACGACGTAATCAGAATTAGTGTTAATGAGAGAATAATCTTTTTCATGATGTTCTTTTAATTTTAAACCAGCCCCCTAACCCCCTAAAGGGGGAATAAGACGGGTAATGATAATTGTTTGATAATTTAAAATTGTAAATAATTCTAACGATTTTTCACGTTCAGAATATCCGTTGTCAGAATAACTTCCGAGAACGAAGGATATTGAACAGCAACATCATTTTCGGCCGTAATCACAATTTTAACTGGTTTTGAAGCAGATATGGCTTCGAAAGTTGCATTCAGGCTTTTCGACATAAAGTTATCCGAACTGTTTAATTGTCCGAGGCTTTTTGCCGAATTGTCTTCACCTATTAACCAAACGATATAAGCTAAACTTGGTGGTGTAAGGCGCGAAGATGGCGAAAGATTCGAGATTTCGAGCTTAATTACATAATTGTCATTCTTGTCGGTTGAAACTTGCACAAATCCTTGTGCTGCCGGAACAACTGCCGATGTCATAAAATGTGATTTTACGGCACACGAACTAAAAGAGAATAATACTGCTGCGCTTGCTACAAAGGCAACAAGGACTTGTTTGAAACGATTTGTTTTCATTTTGTTTGTTTTTTTTTAGTGTAAATAATAATTGATATTTATTGTTTGATTTTTTGTTGTTATTAAATTTTTATAAAAGTGATTTTATCTATTCTTTATCACTTTCGCGTTTTTTGAAACGTTGAGTCAGTTCACTAATGGTCGAGAATATATTCATTAAGTTATTGTTGACTAATGAAGTCGTAAAACGTTCTAAAATTATGGAACTTATAAATCCTTTTATACTCCTATATCTGCCTAAAGCTAAATCTATTATTAAGTCGATTGTCATATTCACAACAGATTTTGCCAACTCAAGTGGCTGCTCTACTGTAGTGTTTTTAAAAATTGAAATAATATTAAGAGCCTTAAATGCTTCTTTCAGTGTAAGTTTAAGTTCCTCTTCCTGGATATCTTTGTACATACGCAACTCAGCAATGCGGAGTTGAAGTTGAACGTGGTTGGTAATAACTGTCTTTTCCATATTAGGAGTTTTTCAGAATTTTTTCGATAACCTTATCTCGCAATGGTTTTTCAATCAGTTTTTTACGACCAACATATAGAATAATGGCGAGTGTAAAATAAAATGCGGCAATAATGACAAATCCTGAATAAGCATTGCCAAGCAAAGCCGAGATGTAAAATCCGAGACCAATGCTCAATGTAAATACAAACATAAAAGCCGTAATACCGACAAGCAAAATGGCTGTGAGCGATGCTCCAATATGCGAAATACGTTCAGTAGCTTCGAGTTTCAATAGCTCGAAATTTAACAACAGATATTCTTTGATACTGTCGGTAATTTCTTCTAATTTATTATATTCGGGCATGGTGTTTAAAATTTAAACCCCCAACCCCTTCCCGATAGCTATCGTGGAGGGGCTTAGAATAGTACCGAATGGTGTTTTTTCTTTCTCCCCTTTAGGGGTTGGGGGTCTGTTTTTGTTATTTGTGATTGTTGGTAACGTCGGCAGTTTTGTGTTTCACATCATGAATCACTTCTTCCACTTTATCTTTGGCTTGTTGTTCCAAGTCTTCGGCTTTTTTGCGTAACGCTGCTGCTTCATCTTTCAACTTGCGTTTCATATCGCCTACTATATCCTTAGCACCATCCACAATATTACTGCGTGTGCGGCTTCCTTTTTCGGGTGCAAATAAAATTCCGAGTGCTGCTCCGGCTAATGCGCCAACTACTAATGCACCTACTAATCGTCCTGTTCCATTGAAATTTTCCATCTTGTTTGTTTTTTATGAAAATAAAATTCTATTATTGTTTTAAACTATATATCCTTATTTAATTTGCCCCAAGCCCCTCCACGATAGCTATCGGGAAGAGGTTGGGAGCAGTATTAATTCTGTTTTTAATTGATATTTTAAATCGTAAATTCAATTAGTAAATGCAACTTTGTAGACAAAATATAAAAGTTTATTTTTACAGAGCAAGGAGGATTAACTCCCTCTTGCTCTGATGGAAAAAATCACTTATATTGTCTACCTACCAAAGTT
>Ga0247840_10011509_pt1 | contig 10749 bp, 7 predicted proteins | sample LaCruzMarch2015__FD_192404 | JGI IMG/M metagenome (GOLD analysis project Ga0247840, IMG submission 192404) | Freshwater microbial communities from meromictic Lake La Cruz, Castile-La Mancha, Spain - LaCruzMarch2015_17m | ecosystem: Environmental > Aquatic > Freshwater > Lake | place: Spain...
GGCTTCGCGTTCAGCGAGGCGTGAGCCGGCGGGCGCGGCGCCGTTGTCGGGTCTATACTTCCGGCGAACGCAGGCCCACGATGACCAAGGAGCAAGCGATCGCCGCGCCGCTGACTGTTCTCGCCATCGACGACGACGCCGACGTGCTGCGCGCCACGGAGCGCATCCTGCGGGAAGCGGGTTTTCGCGTTGTCACCGGGGCCACCGCCGCCGCGGCCCTCGAGCTCACCCGCCTTCACCACCCCGCCCTCGTCCTGCTCGACGTGATGCTGCCCGACGGCAACGGCCTCGACGTGGCGCGGCGGCTCAAGGGCGATCCCGCGCTGGCCGACGTCTTCGTGATCCTCTATTCAGGCTCGAAGGTATCCTCCGACGACCAGGCGAAGGGTCTGGTCGAGGGTCTGGCGGACGGGTACATGACGCGGCCGCTCAGCAAGCCTGAGCTGCTCGCGCGCATCGAGGCGTTTCTGCGCATCCGCGAGACGCAGCAGGCGCTGCGCGAGAGCGAGGCGAAGTACCGCCTCCTCATCGAGAACAGCCACGACATCATCTACACGCTCACCGCGGACGGGGTGTTCACCTTCGTCTCCCCGGCTTGGACCGCGCTCCTCGGGCACCCGCTGGACCAGGTTGCCGGCCAACCGTTCCAGCAGTTCGTCCACCCCGACGATCTGCCGGGGTGCATGGTGTTCCTGCAGTCCGTGATCGAGACGGGGCAGCGACAGGAGGGCGTCGAGTACCGCGTGCGCCACCTCGACGGGTCATGGTACTGGCACACCTCAAGCGCCGTTCCCTTGAGGGACGAAGCCGGCACGGTGATCGGTTTCGAGGGCATTGCCAGAGACATCACCGACCGCAAACGCGCCGAGACGGCGCTGACTCATTCCCATGACTTGATGCGCTACATCATCGAACACAATCGCAGCGCCGTCGCGGTACACGACAGGGACCTGAAGTACATCTACGTGAGCGAGCGCTACCTTCACGATTACGGAGTGACAGAACAAGATGTGATCGGGAAGCGCCACTATGACGTGTTTCCGGATCTGCCGCAGAAGTGGAGAGACGTGCACCAGAAGGCGCTCGCCGGAGAGATCTCGAGCGCGGAAGACGATCCCTACGTGCGCGAAGACGGCAGCGTGGACTGGACGCGTTGGGAATGCCGTCCGTGGTATGAGGCGGATGGCTCTATCGGCGGGATCATCGTCTACACGGAGGTCATCACCGCGCGCAAGCAGGCGGAGAACGCGCTTCTCGAGAGCGAAGAGCGTTTTCGGCGCGTCTCCGAGGCCACCTCCGACTTCGCCTACTCCTGCGTCAGGCCGCCGGGAGGTCCCTTCAGCTTCGATTGGCTGACCGGCGCGGTGGAGCCCATCACCGGCTGGAGCCGCGAGGAGCTGCTCGAATGGGGGTGCTGGAAGGCCCTCGTCCTCGAGGAGGACGTGCCGGTCTTTGGGGAGCGGGTGATCGGCCTGGCGCCCGGAGAGTCCAGCGCCTGCGAGCTGCGCATCCGCGACAAGCAGGGCGGCGTCCGCTGGCTGGCGGCCTACAGCGTGGCCGAGCATGACGCCGAGGACCCAGCGGTCCATCGTCTGTACGGGGCCTGCCAGGACATCACCGCGCGCAAGCGCGCCGAAGAGGAGCTCCTCGAGAGCCTCGCCGCCCAGAGGACCATCACCGAGGGGGTGATCGCGGCGCTCGTGCGCACCATCGAGGTCCGTGATCCCTACACCGCCGGCCACCAGCGCCGCGTCAGCCGGCTCGCCGCGGCCATGGCGCGCCGCATGGGCCTCGCTGAGGAGCGCGCCGAGGGCCTGCGCGTGGGCGGCCTGCTGCACGACGTCGGCATGGTCAGCATCCCCGCCGAGATCCTCTCCCGGCCAGGGCGCCTTGCGACGCTGGAGCTCGAACTGGTCAAGGCGCACGCCCAGGCCGGCTACGAGATCCTGGAGGCGATCCACTTCCCCTGGCGCGTCGCCGAGATCGCTTTGCAGCACCACGAGCGCCTGGACGGCTCCGGCTATCCGGCGGGGCTCTGCGGCGAGGACATCCTGCCGGAGGCGCGCATCCTCGCCGTCGCCGACGTCGTCGAGGCGATGGCCTCGCACCGGCCCTACCGGCCCGCGCTCGGCCTCGAGGCCGCCCTCGCCGAGGTACGCGGCGGCGCCGGCATGCGCTACGACGCGGGCGCCGTGGCCGCCTGCGAGCAGGTGTTCGCGGAGGGCTTCGCCTTCACCGAGCCGTGAGTCGGAGCGCGCGAGGCGGCGACGACAGCGACGACGGAGAGTCACCGCTTCCCCGGGCGCCGGAATGGTCGCGCGATGGAGGATGGGGGTGACTTGGCCGGGCGCTTCGCCGATCCGCCGGACGCTCGCAGCGCGTCCGCAGCGGCGGGACGGGTAGTCCTGCGAGGGAAGACAAGAAGATGGGGCCGCTCCCTATCTTCCCCTTTCTGCACTACCCCGCGCCGGAGTGGCGGAGCCGCCCGCCTGCGAGCCTCCGGCGGAAACGGCGGGCTTCGACCGACGGCGGAAGCGCCGCCGGCTTCGGCGGCGGTCTCGTCCACCAGCTCGGCGGTCAGGTGGGCCGGCGCTTGGTTTCGCTGCGGGATCTCGACCTCACGCCGGCGCCTGATCCCTCTCGGCCGCGAGACGCGGGCGGCCTTGCGCGACGACTGGCGCCTCCTCGGCCCCTCTTCATCGAGAGGCGACGCAGCCTGCTCTTGCCCCCTTGGCGGGAGTAGTCTAGCCTGACGGTCAGGCGCACATCGGTGGCGATCGGGGGGCAGGGATGACGACCAGAGAGCGCGAGCCGGCTGTCAACGGCGGCCGCGCTGCCTTCTGCTTGACTCTACGCGGGGAGAGACGATGAAGATCGAACAGCGCATCTGGACCCCGGAAGGGGGCTGGCGTGCGGGCGGACCGGGCGGGCTCGGCGCGCAGGCTCAGTTGGTCCTTCTCTTCTGGGAGAACGAGCTGTTCCATCGTGACGATGTAGCGGCCGAAGTGCGCAAGGCCTATCCCCGGGCGCATCTGGCGGGCTGTTCCACGGCCGGCGAGATCATCGGTCCGGAGGTGCTGGACGAGGCGCTGACCGTCACGGCCATCCACTTCGAGAGCGCCGCCGTGCAAGCGGCCGGCGTCACCCTGCGCCCGGGTGAATCCAGTCGCGCAGCCGGACAGCGACTGGCCGCGGCGCTGGACGCGAAGCATCTGGTGCACGTTCTCGTCTTCTCCGACGGGCTGCAGGTGAACGGCAGCGAGCTGGTGGCGGGCCTCACCGCGGGCCTGCCCCCCGGGGTCAGCCTGACCGGCGGCCTGTCCGCGGACGGACCACGCTTCAAGTCGACGCGCGTCCTTCTGGAAGGTCGGCCACGCGTGGGCGCCGTTGCGGCCATCGGTCTCTCTGGCGACAGGCTGCGGGTCGGCTACGGATCGCTCGGCGGCTGGGATCCCTTCGGCCCCGAGCGCACCATCACGCGGTCCGCGGGCAATGTCCTCTACGAATTGGACGGCCGCTCCGCGCTGGATCTGTACAAGCTGTACCTCGGGGACTACGCCCGCGATCTGCCTTCGTCCGGGCTGCTGTTCCCCCTGCTGGTCCGCGCGCCCGCCGAGGAGCGCGGCGTCGTGCGCACCATCCTCGCCGTGGACGAGCACGCGCAGAGCATGACCTTCGCCGGCGACATGCCGTCTGGCGCCTACGCGCGCCTGATGCGGGCGAACTTCGACCGCTTGATCGACGGGGCGGCGGGCGCCGCCCGCGTCAACCAGCAGGCGCTGGCGGGTCAGGCGGCCGACCTCGCCATCCTGATCAGCTGCGTGGGACGCAAGCTCGTGCTCGGACAGCGCACCGAAGAAGAGGTGGACGCGGTGCGCGATGTGCTCGGCGCGGACACGGCGCTGACGGGATTCTACTCCTACGGCGAGATCTCCCCCATGACGCCGGGGGCGCGCTGTGAGCTGCACAACCAGACCATGACCATCACCACCATGTCCGAGATCTAGGGACCGGCGAGGCGCGCCCCGTGCACACCCTTCTCCAGCGTCAGCTGCGCAAGATGTTCGGCTCCGAGCGGAGCGTGCCCGCGGACCTCAGTCGTCTCCTGGTGCTGGTGGACGCGGCCTACCGCCAGTTCGACCAGGACCGCATCATGCTGGAGCGGTCTCTGGACCTCAGCTCGCAGGAGCTCCTGCAGGCCAACCAGGATATCCGCGCCGTGCTGCGCCTGTTTCCCGAGCTCTTCTTCCGCCTCCAGGCGGATGGCACGGTCCTCGACTGCAACATGAGCACGACCGGCCACCTGCAGGTCGCTCCCGGAGAGGTCGTCGGCCGACGCCTCCAGGACGTGGTCGCGCCGGAGGTGGGCCGGCTCTTCGAGGACGCGCTGCAGCGCGTCAAGCAGCGGCAAGAGGCCATCACCATGGAATACGCCGCATCGACCCGCGCCGCGAGCCTCTACTATGAGGCCAGCCTCCTGCCCCTGCAGGAAGAGCAGGTCATCGTTCTTGTCCGCGACATCAGCGAGCGCAAACAGGCGGAGGAAGAGGTGCGCCGCCAGGCGGAGCAGCTGCGGCGCACCGTCGAGGGCGCCGTGCTGGCCATGAGCCTCGTCGTCGAGACCCGCGACCCCTACACCGCCGGGCACGAGCGCCGCGTCTCAGAGCTGGCCACGGCGATCGCGAAGAACATGGGCATGGAGGGCGAAGCGCTCACCGCCCTGCGCCTCGGCGGCCTCATCCACGACATCGGCAAGATCGCCGTGCCCGCTGAGATCCTCGCCAAGCCGGGGCGCCTCAGCGAGATCGAGCTCAACATCATCAAGCAGCACTCCGCCTCCGGCTTCGACATCCTCGGGGCCATCGACTTCGGGCTGCCGATCGCCGAGATGGTGCTGCAGCACCACGAGCGCCAGGACGGCTCCGGCTACCCGCGGGGGCTGAGCGGCGAGGACATCCTGCCGGAGGCCCGCATCCTCGCCGTCGCCGACGTCGTCGAGGCCATGGTTTCGCACCGGCCCTACCGGGCGGCGCTCGGCCTCGAGGCCGCCCTCGCCGAGGTGCGCTCCGGCGCCGGCACGCGCTACGAGGCCGACGCCGTGGCCGCCTGCGAGCAGGTGTTCGCGCAGGGCTTCGTGTTCACGGAGCCGTGATGGTGGGCGGCGGGAGCGCCGCCGGCTTCGCCGCCGCCCGTCAACCGCCGCCCGTCAACCGCCGCCGGCCACGGCGTCGCCGCCGTCGCGCTTGGCGGCGTAGAGCGCCTCGTCGGCGCGCCGCAGGAGGTCGTCGGGGAGCTCGCCCGGGGTCCACTGCGCGACCCCGGCGCTCACCGTGACGCCGCGCTCCGCGAGCGCCTCGTAGGAGCGCACCGCCGCCAGCAGCCGCTCGGCGAGCCCGCGCCCCCCGCCGAGCTCGATGCCCGGCAGGAGCAGGCTGAACTCGTCGCCGCCGAGCCGGCCCGGCAGGTCCTCGGTGCGGCACAGGGCGGTGAGGAGCGCGGCGAAGCTCGTGAGCACCTCGTCGCCGGCCTCATGACCGGCGCTGTCGTTGACCCGCTTGAGGCTGTCGAGGTCGAAGCTCACGAGAGCCAGGGGGCTGCCGTGGCGCCGCGCCAGCGAGATCGCCTTCTCCAGGGACTCATAGAAACAGCGCCGGTTGGCGAGCCCGGTGAGATGATCCGTGTCGGCGATCCGCGTGATCGTGGCGTTGGCCTCTGCGAGCGCGGCGGTCTCGCTCACCAGCTCGTCGTTCAGGTGGGCCAGCTCCTGGTTTCGCTGCCGGACCTCCTCCTCCGCGCGTTTCTCGGCGGTGATGTCCCAGTTGGTGCCGATCATGTGCGTGGCCCGCCCGGAGGCGTCGCGCTGCACGAGGGCCAGAGCGCGGATGTCGTGGATCGTCCCGTCCGGCCAGAGCACGCGGAACCCGGTGTCGAACTCCTTTTCGCCGCGCAGCGCCGCCTGGATCTCGGCGTCGCCGCGCTCGCGGTCCTCGGGGTGCAGGCCCGCCTGCCAGGCCTCGTAGGCGCCGCCGAACTGCTCGCGCGTGATGCCGTAGAGGGCGAACATCTGCTCGTCCCAGGTGAGCGTGTCGTTGACGGTGTCGTAGTCCCATACGCCCACGCCGCCGGCGCGCGTGGCCAGCGCCAGGCGGTCGCCGGCCAGGCGCAGGGCCTCCTCCGCCTGCTTGCGCGCGGTGATGTCGCGGCTCACGCCGAGCAGACCGATGATCCGCCCGTCGGCATCCCTCAACGGCGCCTTGAGCGTGTCGATGAGAATGCGGGCGCCATCGGGGTAGTCGATCCATTCCTCGTTGTGGCGCGGCTTGCCGCGAACCATCATGACGCGGTCCTGTTCGCGGAAGAAGTCGGCGACCTCTTTGCCGAACAGCTCGTGGTCTGTGGCGCCGACGACGCCGGCCACGTCCCGGCCCACGAACCGCGCGAACTCGGGATTGCAGCCCAGGTAGACGCCCTGCCCGTCCTTGAAGAAGACGATGTCGGGGATGGAGGTCAGCAGACCGGAGAGCAGCGCCGTCTTCTCGCGCAGCGCGTCCTCGGCCTGCTTGCGATCGGTGATGTCGCGATTGGTCTCGCGGCGGCCCAGCCACTGCCCGCCTTCACCGTAGACGGCGGTACACGAATGGCCGATCCAACGGGTTTCGCCGCTGGGCGTGAGGATGCGAAAATCGAAGGCCAAGTCCTGTCCCTGGGCTTGGTGAGCGACCGCGTACTCATGCTCGATGACCTTTGACTGGTCGTCCGGGTGCGTGATCTGTACCAGGATGTTCGCGTCCGCCAGGAGCTCGGCCGCCGCGTGCCCGGTGATGCGTTCACAGGAAGGGGAGACGTAGCGATACGCGCCATCGGGCGCCCGCCACGCCTCCCAGTCGTAGGCGAAGTCCGCCACTGTGCGGTACTTCTCTTCGCTCTCGCGCAACGCCTCCTCGGCGCGCTTGCGCTCCGTGTGGTCGATCATGACGGTGAGGAAGTACTGCCGCCCCTGGCTCTCGATGACCTCCCCTGAGAAGAGGCCGTCGAGGATGGCGCCGTCCTTGCGCCTGACCTTGAGCTCGCGATCGCTGATGCGACCCTGCGCCTGCATCTGCTTCGCCAGGGCGAGCTGCTGCTCCGGGTCGACGGCGAGTCCCAGCTCCTCGCTGGTCTTGCCGAGGACCTCCGCGCGCGAGTAGCCGAGCGCGCTCAGGTAGGCCTCGTTGACCTCGGTGAACCTGCGGTCCGGCAGGCTGCTCACCGCCATCAGGGCGGGGTTGCCGCGGAACAGCCGGTCGAACTTCTGCAGCGCCTCCTGCTCTGTGGTGAGGTCCTTGGAGACGCCGAACATGCACTCGGCGCCGTCCCAGCGGCCGAACCACACGCGGGTCTCCACGGGGACCAGCGCCCCGGACCTGGCCTGCAGCGGCAGGGGGCAGCTCTCGCGTTCGCCGCGGAACATGGCGGCGAAGATCGCCTCGGCCTCGCGGCGCTTGTCGGGAGGGTGCAGGTCGAGCACCCGCAGCGCCGTGAGCTCGGCGGCGCTGTAGCCGAGCTTGGCCGAGACGGCCGGATTGGCGTAGACGAGCCGGCCGTCGGGAGTGGCCACCACGACGATGTCGTCGATGGCGTCGAAGAAGGCGCGGAAGTTGGCCACGCTCTCGCGCAGCGCCTCCTCGGCCCGCAGGCGCGCGCTGATGTCGCTGAAGGTCACCCGGGAGGAGAGCGTCTCGCCGTCGGCGGCGCGCTGCGGCCGGCTCTCAAGGTGCGCCCAGAAGTGGCCGGGGGCCGCTTCGCCGCCCGCCCCGGCTCCACCGCCCGCCCCGGCTGTGGCTTCCGCTTCGCCGCCGAAGCGCAGCAGACGCAGCTCGCAGGTCTGCGGCTCGGCGGTCTGCTTGAGCATCCGCAGGAGCTGGTAGTACACATCGCGATCGGGCGCGAGGACGAAGGCGGTGAACGGCAGCCCGACGAGCCGCTGCCGCTCCACGCCCAACAGGGAGGCGGCGGTCAGGTTGGCATCGCGCACGACGCTCGTGTCGTTCAGAGTGAGATAGCCCACCGGCGCCAGGTCGAAGAGGTCGAAGTACTTCTCGCGCTGCGCGTCCAGCTCGTACTGGGCGCGGCGCAGCTCCTCGTTCTGCATCTCGAGCTCGATCTGGTGCACGCGCAGCTCGTGGACGGCGGCGGTGAGGTCCTCCCGCACGGGGGCGGCGGCGGCGGAGAGCCCGTCGAGGCGCTCCTCGGCCTGCCGGCGCAGCTCGGCGGCCGCGTCCGGCGCCGGCGCGTCCCCGGGCACTGCCGCCGGCTCGCCGTCTCTGGTCGTCATCCCCGTCCTCCGATCGCCGCCGATCCTCGCCTGACCGTCAGGCTAGACTACCTCCCGCGCAGGGACAATAGCACGTAGTGCCACCCGCCGAACTGGGGTTGAAGAGGGGCCGTTCGTCGCGCGGGGCCGCGAGCGCCGTGAGCGTCTCCTGGTCGAGAGGAATCAGGTGCGGACGGGGGGTCCTGATCGTCAGGGACGCGGTGGTGGCGTGGGGGAGAGGTGGAGCCCGGTCGCGGACTCGAACCGCGGACCCCCTCCTTACCATGGAGGTGCTCTGCCGACTGAGCTAACCGGGCGACGCTGGTGGGGGAGCTAGGATTTGAACCTAGGTAGGCTGCGCCAACGGATTTACAGTCCGCCCCCTTTAACCACTCGGGCACTCCCCCGGGAGCGCGCCTGAGGCTACAGGAAAGCGGGACCTCTTTCAACCAGATGGGCGCCGCGCCGGCGGCAGACGGGCGCCGCGCCGGCGCAGCCGCAAGCGCGCCGCGAGCAGGCCTTTCCGCCGGATTGAGCGCCCCTCGCGCCTGTGGTACCTTTGTCCTCCGCCGTGGCGGCGTAGCTCAGCTGGTCAGAGCAGCGGAATCATAATCCGCGTGTCGAAGGTTCGAGTCCTTCCGCCGCTACCACTCTTCTCCCTCACAATTCCCTGCTCAGGAGCGTTTCTGTGCGTCTCGGAAGGACTCCAGCCCACAAGCTCAAAACCGCAATTGCCTGATTCTGCTGGCGCGGCAGTCTGCTGAGGACGCGGCCGATGGAATCCACCGGCTCAAGATCCTGCACGCTTCCATGCCCGAAGAGTGGCGCCAGCCGATCGAAGCCGACAACGTGATGACTCTTGGCCTGGCCAACGGCAGCCGCTTTCAGGCACTCACGGCAACGCGGCGCATCGGCCGCGGCAGGGCCGCGTATGGCGGCATCGCGGATGAGGCCGCGTGGTGGGATGACACGGCCGTACAGCTCACGGCGCTGGACGCGGCGTGTGAGCGCCTGCATCTGCTCACGACGGCCAAGGGGCCCGGCGACACGGCGCACGAGTGTGGCAGCAGGCGCAAGCCGGGAAGGGCCGGTGGCGCCCGCTCTTCACCGCGTGGAACGCGTATCCGAAGAGGGGCAAGCGGTGGTATCAAGCCACAGTCGAAGAGGCGCCGGATCCGCGCCTCGCGCGCCGGGAGTTTCCCTCATCGCCAGAACAGGCCTTCGAGGATGCCGCCCGCGGGCGCTTCTTCAAGCGGTTCACGGCAGCACGCAACGTGGCCAAGGTCGACGTAGTGCCCGGCTGGCGCTTCTACCGTTGCGCGGACTTCGGCTATCGCCACGCCGCCGCCGCGTGGTGCCAGGTGTCGCCCGCCGGCCTGCTCTTCATCGTGTCTGAGCTGCCCCTCACGAATCACACGACCACGGAGTTGGCAGCGTTACCTTGAGGAGGGCCGCTAGATGACCCCCAAGCCCCTCGACGTCGAGGAGGCCCGCGCCGAGCTGCGCGACCGGCTCGCCACGAACGACGCCGCCAGCGCCGAGGTGCGCGACCGGCTCGGCGCCCTGGCACTCGATGTGATCCTCGGCAACGCGGCGCAGTCCGAACTCGACGCCGCCTGCGCCGAGCAGGCACACGTGCAGACGAAAGGCGAGGCCCTCACGCAGGCCCTCGCCGAAGTGGACAAGCGCGAGGCGGCGCAGCAGGAGAAGGACGCGGCCGCCGAGCGCAAGCGCGACGAAGCCGAGCACGCCCGCCAGCTGGCGAAGATGCAGGCCGCCGGCACAGAGGCCGCCGCGATCGTCGAGAAGCTCGCCGCGGCCGCCGGAGAGGCCGTCGCCGCCGAGCGGGAGGCCCCGCGGCTCGCTGCTCGTCTCGGCATCCCGCAGCGCGCCAGCCTGCAGCACGACCTCGCCGAGGCCGTGGTCGGCGCCTTGGACTTCCTGAGGCCGTTTCCGTTGGCCGTACCTCTCCCGCATCGGGGCGACGCCGCTGAGCGCCTGAGGGCCGTCTGATGGCCGCGCCAGAGAACACCGTGAGCGTCATCCTCGCGACTTGCTTCGTCCAGGCCCGCGACTGCCTCGAGGCGTACAGGGGGCTTCCGCCCTCCAAGGACAAGGCCGTCGCCGAGCAGGCATCGGCGACAATCGACGCTCTCGCAATAGCCGTGCCGTACTTGGCCCTCGCGGTCGCCCGGTCGGTCGGCTGTGAAGCGCCGAAGCCGCCTGAGCCTCACAAGACGGCGTGACGGACCTCTCGGCGCTCAAAGGCGAGCCGGCGGCGAGCGCCTCACCAGGCGCAGGCCGCCGAGCTCGCCGAGGCTTCGGACTGGACGCCGAATCCGGGCTGCGCTGGCGGGAGCCGCTGCCGCTGCGTGACAGCAGGCGAGCTCAGGCAGTGAGTGCCTCTGACAACTCGAACGTGACGGAGATGACCGTGATAGGCTCTCTGAGACACC
>Ga0247840_10011511_pt1 | contig 10745 bp, 9 predicted proteins | sample LaCruzMarch2015__FD_192404 | JGI IMG/M metagenome (GOLD analysis project Ga0247840, IMG submission 192404) | Freshwater microbial communities from meromictic Lake La Cruz, Castile-La Mancha, Spain - LaCruzMarch2015_17m | ecosystem: Environmental > Aquatic > Freshwater > Lake | place: Spain...
TCCCGCGGCCAGGTGGCGGGGTCCCACAGGGTTTCATTGAAGGTCCGGCCGTCGCCTGACTTGATGTTGGCGACGAGCGCGTCGTACCAGCCCTGCATGGCGTCGACCACGATCTTGCTCTCCAGGGTGCGGGCGGCGGTGCGGCCCAGGGTGGAGAAGAGTGCGCGCGGTTCGAGCTTAAGCGTCGCGAGCGTCATGTCGACCAACTCCTTGGTCTGGGCATGGCCCTGGGCATAGAGCATGAGGACGCGCGCCAATGGGCCGACCTCGACCGCGTGACCCTTCCAGCGCGGGGCCTTGAGCCAGGTATAGCCGTCGGTGACATCGAGTTGTTGGTACGGCGGCTTGACGCCGCCGCGCCCGTCGTAGTCGAGCCTGGTCTCACCCTGGTATGGGTGCAGGCCGGTGTCCTTGCCGCCCTTATAGTCGTACCAGGCGTGGGAGACGAATTCCTGGATCTGGCTGTCGTCGTGCAGGTCGACGTCATGGATGGTCGTCAGATCACGATTGAGGATGACCCCGCGCGGGAACAGAAAGGTGGCGGGATCGGCACTGCCGGTGGCGGGCAGGTCCCCATAGCACATGAAGTTGCCGAGCCCCTCGCCGCGCTGGAACCAGTCCGGATAGAAGCCGGCGATGGCGAGCGTATCCGGCACATAGACCTGGTCGACGAACTGGCGCATGGCGGCGATGACGGACTGCACCTCCGCGAGCTTCTTTGCGTTGATGGCCGAGTCTGAATTCAGATCGATGGGGCAGGCGACACCGCCCACCACAAAATTGGGGTGGGGGTTCTTGCCGCCGAAGATGGCCTGCAGCCGGGCCGCGTCGCGCTGCCAGGCCAGTGCCTCCAGATAGTGGGCGACGGCCATCAGGTTGGCCTCGGGCGGAAGCTTATAGGCCGGATGGCCCCAATAGCCGTTGGCGAAGATGCCGAGCTGGCCGGACTCCACAAAGCCCTTGAGCCGCTTTTGGGTGTCGGAGAAATAGCCCGGCGAGGACTTTGACCAACTGCTGATGGACTGGGCAAGGGTGGAGGTCGCCTTGGGGTCGGCGCCGAGCGCGCTCACCACGTCCACCCAATCGAGCGCGTGCAGGTGGTAGAAGTGCATGACGTGGTCATGCACATACTGGGCGCCGATCATCAGGTTGCGGATCAATTGGGCATTGGTCGACAGCTCGATTGCAAGCGCATCCTCCACCGAGCGCACCGCGGCCAGGCCATGCACCAGGGTACAGACGCCGCAGATGCGCTGGGCGAAGGCCCAGGCGTCGCGCGGGTCGCGGCCCTGCAGGATGGTCTCGATGCCGCGCACCATGGTGCCCGAGGACCAGGCCTGCGCGATGTTCGCGCCGTCCATCTGGGCCTCGATGCGCAGATGGCCCTCGATGCGGGTGATGGGATCGACGACGATACGTTCGCTCATGTTGCGCCCTCTGCTTGTTCGGCCGGCTCGCGCTCAACCAGGTGCTCGGCGATCAGCTCGGTGAGACCCACCACCGGGATGTCCATGTTGAAGTGTTCCAGGCCCTCCTCCAATTGGGTCCGGCAGGTGGCGCACATGGTCACCATCCGCTCGGGCTCCACCTCCTCGATCTGGGCCTTCTTCATCCTGAACGCGGCCAATTTCAGGGGCTCGGCGCGCTCATTGGAGCTGACCCCGCCGCCGGCACCGCAGCACCACTGGAACTTGCCATGCTCCTTCAACTCGACGAAGTCCTCGGCGATCAGGTCCATCAGGTTGCGTTGCTGCTGTATCACGCCGCTCTTGCGGGCCAGGTTACAGGGGTCGTGCAGGGACAGCCGGTCGGTCTCCATGCCTTCAGTCTTGATCCGGCCCGCGGCGCGCAGTTGGTCCAGTACCTCGATGATGTGAAAGACGTGGAAGGGGTAGGGCCGGCCGATCAGGTTCGGCCCCTCCCAGCGGATGGCCGTATAGGCGTGACCACACTCGGGGCTGATGACGTTCTTCACCCCCAGCGTCACCGCCGCGTCCACCACCCGCTGCACCAGGATCGCCGCCACGTCCTTGTTGCCGATCTGGATGCCGGCGTTGGTCGCCTCGAAGCACTGGGTGCTGAGCGTCCAACTGACCCCGGCGTGGTCGAAGATGCGGGTGATGGCCTCCAGGTATTCGGGGAAGTTGATGACCTCCATGGAGGAGAGCATCACCAGATAGTCCGCCCCCGCCTGATCCACCGGCACCGTGAGACCCGTGCTGGTCTCGATATGATTGATCTGAACCTGGAGCGTCTTCCATTGGAGCCCCATGGGGCTGCCGGTCTGCACCGCCCGCACCGAGGCGCCGATCAGCCCCTCCGGCGCATGGCCGGAGGCGACCATTCCCTCGCGTGACTTGCGCACCATGGCCTGGATGTCGTTGCCCACCGGGCACACCAGCGAGCAGCGGCCGCACATGGAGCAGGAGTCATAGATCAACTCCTCCCATTGCGTCAACATCTCATCCGTGACCTGCTTATTGAGACCCAAGAACCCCTTGAGCCGCCCCAGCAGGGTGAACTCCGCCGCCCAGATCAGGCGCAGGGGTTCGAGCTTCAGGATCGGCGTGTACTTGGGGTCCCCGGTTTCCAGGTAGAAGGGACAGGACTGGGCACAGACCCCGCAATGCACGCAACTGGAGAAGAAGGCGGCCACGGGCCCGTCGATCTCCGCCCGGAAGGCGGCCAGGCCGCGCTCCAGGGTGAAGGGGCTCGATTCCGGGCTGCAGGTTGAACTCGGTGTTGCGCTCATGACTCGACTCCCCGGCGGCCGAAGCTGGCCCCGTTGTACCAGCGCGCGATGAACGCGGTGAAGATGTGGGTGAGCTTGGTAAAGGGCAGGACGATGAGAAAGACCTCGGCGCTCAGGATGTGCAGCCCCAATGCCAGCGGATAGGGGTTGATGATCCGGTTATAGGCGAGATACCCGGAGAGAACCACCAGAAAGACCAGGGTCCAGACCAGATAATCCTCCAGGGTGCTGATGCGCCGCTTCACCGGGTGGGTGCGGCGATGCACCAGGGTCGCCACCAGGGTGACCAGGGTCACGGCGGTCACCAGATCCACCACCGGGTTGGGCAGCCCCGGCCAGGAGATGCCGAGCAGGCTCTTGATCAATGCGATGTGGGGGATGAAGAACAGCAGGGTGACGATGAAACCCAGATGCCAGAGCCAGCCCACCACCACATTGAAGGGCGCCCGCTTGAAGGTACCCGGGTCCGGCACGGAGCGGGTGAGAACGGTGCGCAGCCCCGGCAGCCATTGGCCGCCGCGCGCCTCGCTGTAGTTCGGCCGCCGCCCGTTGATCAGGATCTCCAGGATGCGGGCGGCTAGCCCCAAGGCGAAGACGGTGATCGCGAGGTCGAACAGCGGGCCCTTGGTGAGCAGCAGAAAGTCCATCGGGTCGCTCATAGCTTCTGCTCCAGTTCTTCGACGGTGACTGGTTGACGAACGGCCGCCTCCGCCTTGACCCGGCCCCGCGCGCTGGTCGCGACGACACCGCCGACGACGGCGCCGAGCGCGCCGGCCGCGAGCAGATAGTCCTGGGTGGGACCGGTGGGCACCGACAGCGGCACATAGAAGCCCCCGGCGTCCCAGAAGCGGGGTTCGGCGCAGCCCAGACAGGGGTGCCCGGCCTCGATCGGCCAACTGGTGCCCGAATTCCAGCGCATGGTGGCGCAGGCGTTGTAGGTGCTGGGGCCCTTGCAGCCGAGCCGGTAGAGGCACCAGCCCGCGCGCGCGCCCGCGTCGTCGAAGGTCTCGGCGAACAGGCCCTTGTCATAGAAGGGCCGGCGATAGCAGCGGTCGTGGATCGACTGGCCGAAGAAGGCCAGGGGCCGGTGATATTCATCCAACTCGGGCAGGCGCCCGAAGGTCAGGAAGTGGGCGAGGACGCCGGTGATGACCATGGGCACCGGCGGGCAGCCGGAGACATTCACGACCGGCTTGTCCTTCACGAGATCCATGACCGAGACCGCCCCGGTCGGGTTGGGGGCGGCCGCCGGCAAGCCGCCGAAGGCTGCGCAGGTGCCGACCGCTATCACCGCCGCGGCGCCCTCCACCGCCTCCATCAGCATGGCATAGTTGCTGACCCCGGCGATGGTGGAATAGCCCGGATTGGCGTCCGGACCCGGGAGCGACCCATCGACGATCAACAGATAGCTGCCGTGGTTGTCGCGCATGGCCTGCTCGCGGGCGGCCTCGGCGGCCGCCCCGGCCGCGGCCTGGAGGGTGTGGTGATAGTCGAGCGAGACCAGGTCCAGGATCAGGTCCTCGACGGTCGGCGCATGGCTGCGCGTCAGGGACTCGGTGCACCCGGTGCACTCCTGGAAGGACAGCCAGATCACGCTGGGGCGCCGCGCCCGCTCCAGGGCCGCGGCAATGGCCGGGATCATGGCGGGCGGCAGGGCCATCATGGAGGCCGTGGCGGCGCAGAACTTCAGGAAGCCGCGGCGCGAGACGCCGTGCTCGCGCAGGCGCTCGGCCAGGCCCTTCTCAAGCGGATTTTTCTCAAAGACCCTCATGGTCGCTCCTGTAAGGATGTCAGGATAGCGGGTGCGAGCCGCCCGGTGTCGCCGTGCTCAGGCGGGCCTCGAGCGCGGCGACGGCGGTGTCGAGTTCCCGGCACTGGGTGCGCAGGATCCCGGGGATACGGGTAATTTCCAGATGCAGGGCCAGGCGTTGGCCCTCGGCATTGCGGTAATCCACGAGCCAAACCCCGGGGATGGCGGTCTCCTGGACGCTGGTCGGGCCCAGGGCCTCGATAGTGGCGCGGACCTCCCCGGTGCCGAGCAGGGCGGCGAGCCAGGCCTCGTCCCCCGCGCCGAACGGCAGCGCGTGCAGATCGATCCGGGTCGCCTCGCCGGTACTGATCAGGCGTTCCAGGGCGTGGCGGACCTCATGCAGGATGGCGAGCGCATTGCCATGGCAGGCGCCGCCATCCGCCGCGACGCGCACTGGGATGCTGGACAACCCGGACATGGCTTGGGCCTCTTGACATGGTTGGATGACTTCAGGTGCCGCGACCCGCGGGGGATATAACGCTGCCCAGTATGTTAGCAGTTTAGCAAACGCCGAAATACTCTGTTGCGCGTGTCGGGCCAGCGTTCCGGTCGCCAGCGAGGAACTGGACAGGATTAACAGGATTTTTCAGGATTAACAGGATAATAACGACGCGATTGCAGTCATCGGCACTTCCGGAAACCCTGTTAATCTTACGTAATTCTATTGCCCCTGTCTAGTTGCGACCATCCGATACGGTTGTCGATGCTTGGTTTGTGGCCCGTGACTGCTCGGTCTCAGGCAAAGCCTCGCAATCCTGGGTGTCCCACATCCCGAGCAGTTCCTGCACCCGAGCCATAGCGACCGGCACCGCCGCGGCCACGGCCGGGGTGAGGCCGTCGCCCCAGTCGATAACGGCGGGCTCGATGCCGATCAGGGCGCGCCGCTCGGGCAGGCGGCCGGTCAGGCGCACCATGTCCATCAGGTCCGCGAGGCTCACCTCGTGCACGCTCTTGGCGGGCAGGCTCACCTGGCGGTCCATCGCCTCGCCCTCGAAGACCCGCACGCTCCCCGGGGCCTCCCCCAGGGCCGCGGCGTCCACCACGATCAGGCGCTCACACTCCTCGATCGGCATCGCCAGCGTAAAGCTCAGGGTCCCGCCGTCGAGGAACAGCAGGGGCGCGGCCGGGTCCGTCTCGGACTCGAGGCGCCGCACCACGATAGGTCCCACGGCCTCGTCGATCATGAGGGTGTTGCCGAGGCCGAGGATCAGGGTTTTCCGGGTCATAGGGTTTTGTCCATTGCGCGCAAGAATCGTGACTAAGGCCAAAGAACGCACAGTCGGGCCGGCAAAGGTCGCGGTTGCCAGTCGATAATTTAGACAGGATTAACAGGATTTTTCAGGATTAACAGGATGACATCGCGGCAACATTAGCCACTACCACTTCAAAAATCCTGTTAATCCTGCGAAATCCTGTTAATCCTGTCCATTTGCAATCGCTCGGTGCGGCCTTCGCTGCTTGGTTATTGACCGCTGTGTCGTTGCTCTGAGGCGAAGCCGTGCGGAAATCTCGCGGACGCCTTGCCCCGGGGGGCTCCAAGGCTTAGCCTGTGTCGATCATCCCAGGTTCGGAGCCCGCCTACCGTGTGTCTCGGCATCCCGATGCAGATCCAGTCCATCGACGGTTTCGTCGCTCAATGCACCGCCAAGGGCGCGCAGCGCGAGGCCAATCTCTTCATGCTCCAGCACGAGCCGCTGGCCGTCGGTGACTATGTGGTCATCCATTTGGGCTACGCCGTGAACCGCATCAGCGAGGAGGACGCCGCAGCCGCCTGGGAGGTCTACGACGAGATGCTGGCCGCCGACGATGCCGCCGCACCGCCGCGTCATCCCGCGTAGGGTCCGCTGCGCGGACCTGCCCACGTAGGGTCCGCTGCGCGGACCAAAGACCTCGCAGGACGAAATCACTCTGGTTGCCATCGCGTTTTTCGCAGCGCGATGCCCAAATCCAGCATTAACCCAGCGCGAAAAACGCGTTCGCGATGGCATACTGACGCTCCGCCTCGCTCACCTGCGCCACCTCCTCGGACTCCATCATCGCGCAGTTGACCGCCATGCGCGCCTGGACCGCGGCCTTCCAGGCCGGATTCTGGCGCTCGGCCAGTTGCGCCTCGGGGGTCAGGGCGGCGGCGACGGCGGCGGCGACGAAGTGATCGGCCTGGGCCAGCCAATCCGTGTCCTTGCCGCAGTCCGTGTAGGTCCGCGTCGCGTAGCCCTTGGCCGCCCGGTAGGCGTCCTCCAGTTCCCCTGGGGCCGCGTCCGCGCGCAGCGCCGTCTCGATGGCGCGCCTGACGCGCTCGTCGCCCAAGAGCGACGCGACACCCTGGGCGAAGCGGGCGCCGAGCAACCTTTGGCGCTCCGGGCCGAGCGCCTTGACGGCATCGCGCAGTTCCAGATCGTTCTGAATCTTCGGCATGGTGTGCTCCTCGAACCGGCGGGTGACAGATCGGGCAGGGGGGACGGCTGGGGACCGCCCCGGATCGTTTCTTAGTATATCAGCAACTGCCGATGCAACCCGCGTTGACCTGGCCTACAACAGCTTGACCAGTGCCGCCAAGGCGCCGACCTGGGCGAACATGAGCGGGATGAGCCACATGAGCAGGGTGTTGCGGCTGCGTTCGATCGCGGTCGTGACCTCACCACGCAACTGCTCGATGTCGGTCTTCAACTCGCCGCGCAACTGCTCGATGTCGGTCTTGACCTCGCCGCGCAAGCGCTCGATCTGCAGACTGAGATCCGCGCGCACTTGCTCGATCTCTTTCTGGAGCCGCAGCTCGGTTTCGCGCAACTGCTGATGGGTGACCAGGTCGGGCAGATGCGGATAGCGCTCTTCCAGACGCTCGAAGGCCGCCGCGATCAGGCGCGCCCGTGCCCGCTCGTCCGGCGCGCTGGCGAGGGCTTCATAAAGTTCGACGACAGAGCCCATGGGGTTGGTCCCTCCGGGGATACGGGGTTGGTCCGGCGACAGTGTACCCTAGACTTCGAGGCCGACCGGTCGGGTTCTATTTGCGCAAGACATAGGTCCCGGGCGCGGCGCATAGCGGACTCAGCCCCTTCTCCGGCGCGCCCAGCGCGGGCGGCGGCACCTGCTCCACGGCCGAATACCGCACCAGCCACGCCTCCCAGACCGGCCACCAGGAGCCGCTCTGCCTGGGCGTCGCGGCCTGCCAGGTGTCGGGATCGACATAGCGATCCGCATCGGTGCGCGATGCGACCTGGTAACTGCGTCGGGCATGTCCCGGCTCGCTGACGATACCGGCATTGTGACCGCCGCTGGTGAGCAGGAAGCTGACCTCCTCGGCATCGGCCAACAGGTTGATCTTGTACACGGAGCGCCAGGGGGCGACGTGGTCCTGCTCGGTGGCGACCGCGAAGATCGGCGCCCGGATATCGGTGATGGCGATGGCACGGTCATTGACCCGGTAATGCCCCATCGCCAGTTCGTTGCGCAGGAATAGCTGACGCAGGTACTGCGAGTGCATCCGAAACGGCAGCCGGGTCGGATCGGCATTCCAGGCCATCAGGTCGTTCTGCGAGTGGCGCCGGCCCAGTAGATAGTCATGGATCAGCCGTGACCAGATCAGGTCATTGGAGCGCAGCAACTGGAAGGCGCCCGCCATCCGGTCGGCGGCCAGATAGCCTTGTTCCCACATCACGTCTTCGAGAAAGGCGACCTGATTTTCATTGATGAACAACAGCAATTCACCGGCCTCGGTGAAATCGGTCTGGGCCGCGAGCAGGGTGACCGTTTTGAGGCGCCGATCGTTGTCGCGGGCCATGGCCGCGGCGGCGATGGTCAGCAGGGTCCCGCCCAGGCAATAGCCGACCGCGTGGACCGCGCTCCCCGGCCGGATCGCGGAGATCGCGTCCAGCGCCGCCATCACCCCCTCCTGCCGATAATCCGCCAGACCCAGGTCGCGGTCCTCGGCACCCGGATTCAGCCAGGAGATGGTGAATACCGTGTACCCCTGCTCCACCAGAAAGCGGATCATCGAGTTGTGCGGCGACAGATCGAGGATATAGTATTTCATGATCCAGGCAGGCACGATGAGGATCGGCTCGGCATAGACCAGCGGCGTGGCCGGCTGGTACTGAATCAATTCGATCAGCGCGTTGCGGAAGATGACCTGGCCGGGCGTAACCGCCACATCGCGACCGACGACAAAGGTGTCGCCCGCCGCGTCGCGCGGTTCACCGCCACTGCGGCTTTGCATATCGGCCAGGAAATTGGTCCACCCGCGGACCAGATTCTGCCCGCCCTCCGCCATGGTCGCCTTGAGTATCTCGGGATTGGTGAGCGGCCAGTTCGACGGCGAGAACATATCCAGAATCTGCCGGGTCACGAATGACACGATCGCCTCATTGCGCTCATCGACCCCGCGATTATGGGTGGTGGCGTTGTGCCACCACTGCTGGGTCAGCAGGAATGACTGATAGATCAGGTTATAGGGCCACTGCTGCCAGGCCTCACCGGTAAACCGATGGTCCTGGGGCAGGGGTGCGATGCAGGGCGCCGCCTGCCCTTGCAGCGACTCGCCCGCATACACCGCCAGCCGGACCAGCTTGCGGACCGCCTTTTCAGTCAGCAGGGCCTGCTTACCCGGCGCCAGCCCCAGATGCATCAGCCAATCGCAATAGGCCATGGCCAGCACGGTCGGGGAGATACCCCCGGTACCGCGCGCCAGATTGGCGTTGACCATCCGGTCGATGGTCTCGGGGACCTGGTTACCGAGCAACGAGCGCACAATCGCATCGACCCGATCGGGCGCCGACGATTCGCCGCCCGCCCCTGCCGCCGCCGCAACCGCCGGCCCGGCAGGCGGCGGTGCGTGCACCGCCGTGGGCGGCAGGGCGGCCGGGGCGCCCGTGCCGGGGTTCGTCGGGCGGGGCTCATTCGGGTCTGGCATGAAGGTACACCTGCGGCTGGCGGACGATACTGTTTCCAGGGGCCACGCGACGGGCAGCGGCACCGGGTGGAGACGCTGATCGGGCTTGAACTGCGACGACACCCCAAGCATAGCGCATCTGGGGTCGGCCTCGGCCGCGGTCCCGCTCAAGGGGCGGACCGGCCCTCGCCGCCGAGGTCCAGGGGTAAAGCGCGCCGCAGGCCTTTGCTCTGCGAGAAGTTGCCACCATTGACCGGGGACATGATAATGATCCAATCTTGCCGCCCTTGGGCGGCCACCACAACCCAACCACACCAACAGGAAAAATAACAGCATGAAGATCGGGGTTCCTCTGGAGACTCGGCCGGGAGAGGCGCGTGTCGCCTCCACGCCTGAGGTGGTAAAGAAGTTCGCGGCCAAGGGCTTCGAGGTGCTCGTCGAGCGCGGCGCCGGGGTGCGGGCCGGTTACCCGGACACGGAGTACGAGGCGGCCGGTGCCCGCGTGACGGACCGGGCCGACGCCTACGACACGGACCTGCTGCTCAAGGTGCGCCGCCCGGACGCCGCGGACGTGGCGGACATGCGCCAGGGCGGGATCTATATCGGGCTGATGGAGGGCTGCGGCGAGGACGAGATGGTCGCCGCCATGCGGGCCAAGGGCATCAGGGTGCTGGCCATGGAGCGGATGCCCCGTACCTCGCGCGCCCAGTCGATGGACGTGCTGTCCTCGCAGGCGAATATCGCCGGTTACCGGGCGGTGATCGAGGCGGCCGCCCGCTATGGGCGCTTCTTCCCGATGATGATGACCTCCGCCGGGTCGGCCAAGCCCGCGCGGCTGGTGGTGCTGGGGGCCGGGGTCGCGGGGCTCCAGGCGATCGCCACCGCCCGCCGACTTGGGGCCGAGGTCTTCGGCTACGACGTGCGCCCCGAGACCCGTGAGCAAATCCTCTCGCTCGGCGCCAAGCCGATCGACCTGGATCTCGGTGAAACCGGCTCGGGCGAAGGCGGCTACGCCAAGGAACTGTCCGCCGAGGCCAAGGCGCGCCAGCAGGCGGCCCTGGCCGATCAGCTCGCCCGCGCCCATGTCATCATCACCACTGCTCAGATCCCCTGTCGGCCGGCCCCGGTGCTGGTCACGGAGGCGGTTGTCCAGCGCCTGCGCCCGGGCTCCGTGATCGTGGACCTGGCGGCGGGCAGCGGCGGCAACTGCCCCCTGACGGTCCCGGACCAGGTGGTGGAGCGCCACGGGGTCGTGATCGTCGGCCACACCAATTACCCGTCCATGGTCGCCGCCGATG
>Ga0247840_10011512_pt1 | contig 10745 bp, 10 predicted proteins | sample LaCruzMarch2015__FD_192404 | JGI IMG/M metagenome (GOLD analysis project Ga0247840, IMG submission 192404) | Freshwater microbial communities from meromictic Lake La Cruz, Castile-La Mancha, Spain - LaCruzMarch2015_17m | ecosystem: Environmental > Aquatic > Freshwater > Lake | place: Spain...
TTGTAGTATCATAAAAAGAACCATAAAAACCTAAAGCACCTCCTCCTCCAGTAGGACCAAATATACCTTGATTTCCTTGATTTCCTTGATTTCCTTGATTTCCTTGATTTCCTTGATTTCCTTGATAACCTTGATAACCTTGATAACCTTGATAACCTTGATAACCTTGATAACCTTGATAACCTTGATAACCTTGATAACCTTGAAGGCCTGTAGCACCTGTATTAGATGCGGAACCAGCTAAACCTTGAAACCCTAAAATACCTTGAAAGCCTTGAGGTCCTTGAAAACCAGATATAATAGAAGAATTATATTCAGATAAATCATATCTAGAATTTTCAATAACTATATTTTTACTTCTTAAAATAATATTATTATTAGATATAGTGCTCATAATATATAAAATATACACTATAATAATTTTTTTTACATAAATATAAAATTTAAATTAATATTTAAATAATATATTTATATATATTATATTTATATTATTATATAATAAAGATGAATAAAGAACCTATTTTATCACCAGAAAATAATCGTATTAGATTATATCCAATAATATATCAAGATATCTGGAATTTATATAAAGATGCATTTGCAGCATTTTGGATACCTGAAGAGATAAGTTTATTAGATGATATAAAAGATTGGAATAGTGATAAATTAGATGAAGAAGAGAAAAGATTTATATTAATAGTATTATCATTTTTTTCAGCCAGTGATTTTATAGTAAATGAAAATTTAGATAATAATTTTTGTGAACAAATAACTATACCTGAATATAAAATGTTGATTCATTTTCAAGAAATGATAGAAGATGTTCATAGTCAAGTATATCAAACATTGATTCAAACATTAGTTCAAGATGAAAATAAAAGGGATGAATTATTTAATGGTATTAAAAATTTTAATAGTATTAAAAAGAAAGCAGATTGGGCTAGAAAATGGATTAATGAAGGAGATTTTGTTCAAAGATTAGTAGCATTTACATGTGTAGAAGGTATATTTTTTTCAGGTTCATTTTGTTCAATTTTTTGGTTAAAGAAAAAAGGATTAATGCCGGGATTATGTCAATCAAATGAATTAATAGCAAGAGATGAAGGTATGCATAGAGATACAGGATGTTTAATATATAGAAATTATATAGTAAATAAATTATCAAATGAAACAGTGAAAGAGATAATTAGAGAAGCAGTAAATGTAGAATTTGACTTTGTAGAAGAATGTTTACCATATAAATTAAAAGGAATGAATTCAGAGTTAATGAAACAATATATACAATTTGTAGCAGATCATTTAAGTGATTCATTGATAGAAGAAAAAATATATAATGTAGAGAATCCATTTCCATGGATGGATTTAATATCATTAGAAGGAAAAAAGAATTTTTTTGAAAAAAAAGTATCACAGTATGCTAAACAAAGTGTAATTACATCAAAAGAAGAGAGTGAAATAAGATTTGATACAGATTTTTAAATTCTTTTTTTAAAGAGTTAAATTGATAGTTTGAAGGAAAAATTAATTTTTATTAAATTTAATAAAAAAATATTTTATTTATAGATTATAAATAAAATAGTAATGACACAAACATATCATTATGGAGTTCCTGCAAAATTGATATGGATATCACATATATTATTTGGTTTATTTTTTATATATTTAGGATATAGATTATTAGAAAATAAACCTATTAATAAATATATATCTATATTGTTAATAGTAATGGGAGTTATGGCCATATTATATCATAGTCATTTATGGTATAATTATACTTATGGTGATTATGACAAGAAATAATAAACTAAAAAATAAATAATTTTCATTAGGAAAAATTAAAAGTACTTATTCCCTTTTAATTAAATGATTTTATAGAACAATATATAAAAATAATAAAAGAATTATATATAAAAATATAAGATGTATGATTATATAATAAATCATACTATTAAAATAATAGATGAATTATGTATGACATGGATACATATACCTTATAATTATAGATTTTATATATTAAATGAATTATTAAGAATAGATGATGTCTATATTGAAATGGATTATGAAATAAAAAATATATTTTATTTAATAATAATTAAAACCATAGATATGTATGAAGAAGATAAAATAGTAAATAATATAGACTATGATGTAAAATTATCATTACAAATATTATTTATGGATAATTATATAGAATATTTAAATTATTTAAAAATATATAAATTAAAAGGAAAAATTAGTTATTTAATTGAATTATTTGATGAATATTTACCTTCAATAATAGAGATGATATGGAAATATATATATTCATATATAATAAATATAGATATAAAACAAGTAGATATGTTGTTAGTTAGTGATTTTATGTTTGAAATGAAGAAGATGTCAATAAATAGAGAAAATTATAATAAACAAACAAATTATTTTGAATTAATGGATTAATTAAAAGGGCTTATCCTTTTTAAATTTAGAAAACTCTTTTAATTTTTGTATTTAAAAATAATTAATCTTCCCTTTTTCTTATTAAAAAGGCTTTTACTTCCGTAAAAGGGAAAAATTATTTTACATATTTTAAAAATATGTAAAATTTTAAAAATATAACTTTTTATTTTTCTTTTAGAAAAATTAAGTTTTTTTAAATTTAAAAAGAGAGTTTACCATAAGTAGCACCAGAATAACCTAAATTTTGTGATTCAGCAGCTTCTCTTTCAAGAGCAGAAGTGCTATCTAATTTAGAAAAAGTAGAATATTGAGAATTATTACTAAATTTAGTAGTAATACCTCCTTCTAAACTAGTATCAGTTCTGTTTTTAGCTTCTTCTAAACCTAATTGATAAGCTCTGTTTTGGGTTTGTTGACCAAATTGAGTATCAAATTTAGTATCAATATTACCATAACCAACAATACCGGCAGCATTTAATCTAGCATAATATTCAGGTCTAGCTTGTTGTTCAACAGCTAAACGATGAACAACGAATGGAGTTGAACCAGCACAAGTATCAGGGAGAGAAGCAAAATCAACAGGACCTCTGCCATATTGATCGAAAGACCATTGTTGACCATTTAAACACGAAGAACCATCAGGACTATAATTAGAGGAGAAAGCATAACCTTGAACATCTTTACCTACTCTAGAAGTTGTATAAACTTGTTTAGAAACAGACATTTATATAATATTTATATTATAACAAGAAATAAAAAAAAAATAAATTTTGAAATAAAATTAAAAAGAATAAATAATTGATTTAAATGCTATCCTATATTAATTAATACATCAATATTTATTTATACTATCAAAGAAATGAATAAAATAAAGACATTATCAAAAGCTGAAAAATTTAATAATGCTTTAAATAAAAAAAATATATCTTTAGAAACAGATACAGATAAACATATAGATGAATCTTTAGAAACTAAAAAATCTAAAGATGAAATCAAAAAAGATGTTAGAACTAAAGAATTAGAATATAAAAAATTAGAATTAAGAGATCAAATTTTATTAAGACCTGATACTTATATTGGTTCTGTTAAAAAAAATAAATCTCTTGATCCTATTTGGATTTTTAGAAATAAAAAGATAATTCAAGATAATGTATCTTATACTGAAGGTTTTATTAGATTATTTATAGAAGTTATATCAAATGCTATTGATAATGTCTGGAGAAGTAATGAATTTAAAATTCCTATGAAATTTATTAAAATTAATATTGATTATACTAATAATATATTTTCTGTATGCAATGATGGTAAATGTATTCCGCTTACTATTCAACCTAATGAAAATATGTATATTCCTGAAATGATATTTGGTAATTTACTTACTTCATCTAATTATAATGATAATGAAGAAAGAAAAACTAGCGGAAAAAATGGTCTTGGTATCAAACTATCAAATATTTTTTCAACAGAATTCTCAATTGAATGTTTTAATCCTAAAGATAATATGATATATAGTCAAAAATGGAATAATAACATGTCAATTAAAACTGATCCTATACTTAATAAAAACAAATCAGATTTTCCAAAATTAATAGATGAAGGTAAAAATGGATATACAAAAGTAACTTGGAAACCAGATTTAAATAGATTTGATATGAAAGTAATAGATAAAGATATTATAAGTATAATTGAAAAATATATAATAGATTGCGCAATGACAGTATGTAAAAATGGTGTAAAAGTTATATATAATAATAATGAAATTATTATGAAAGATTATAAAGATTATATTAAATTTTATTTTCCTGATTTAGGAGATGAATATATGTTTTTAAACGGAGAAGATAGTTGTGCAGCTATATGTCCAGCTAATGAATTTACTCAAGTATCTTTTGTTAATGGTATACATACAAAAGATGGAGGTGTTCATGTAGATGCATGGTGTGAACAATTATTTAGACCATTAGTTAATAAACTTAATGGTATAAAAGAAGATAAAGAAGATAAAGAAGATAAAAAAAAGGATAAAGAAAAAAAGAAGAAAGAAGATAAGAAAAAGAAAGAAAAAAATATGAATATTGATATTAGAGATATTAAAAAACATTTCTTTATTTTTATTTATTCAAGTTTAGATAAACCTTCTTTTGATAGTCAAAATAAAACAAGATTAAATTCTCCAGTTCCAAAAGTAGAAATTAAATCGCAAGTTATTAGTAAATTAATAAAATGGAAATTTATTGAATATCTTAAAGAATCTCAAAAATTAAAAGAAATGATTAATTTGAAGGGAGAAACTGAAAGAAAAAGAGGTATTAAAAGAGTTGAAGGTTTAGATGATGCTAATTTTGCTGGTAAATCAGGTAAAAATTTAGATTGTATCTTAACTATAACAGAAGGACTTAGTGCAAAAACATATGTAGTTCAAGGAATGAAATATGGATTATTAGGTAAATCAGGTCATGATTATATAGGTATATTACCAGTAAGAGGAAAATTTATAAATGCAAGAAATGCATCAGTTAATTCTTTAACTAAAAATAAAGAAGTAAGAAGTGTAATTCAAGCATTAGGATTACAACATGGTATAGATTATTCATTAGATGAAAATAAAAAGAAATTAAGATATGGTAAACTATTATTATTTGTTGATTCAGATGAGGATGGACTTCATATCTGTGGTTTAATTTATAATTTCTTTTCTACTTTATTTCCTTCATTATTAAAAATTAAAGATTTTATCGGATATGTTAGAACTCCTATTATTAAAGTTCAAAAAGGAAATAATAAAATAGGATTTTATTATAAGAAAGAAGCAAAAGAATATATTGAAAAAAATAATATTAAGAAAGATTCTATTCGTTATTTTAAAGGTCTAGGAACTTCAAATGCTGACGATGTTAAAAATGATTTTGGTAAAAGAATAGTATCATTAGTAAATGAAAAACAAGGAGAAGATCTATTAAATAATGTCTTTCATAAAGATACAGCTGATTTTAGAAAACAATGGTTAACAAGTTATGATCCATTAAAGAATGATATAGAAGAATTAAAAGATTTAGAAACAGAGAAAAATGGAAATTCAGTTATAGAAAAAGTTAAATTAGTTGATTTCTTAAATAAAGAATTTATTCATTTTTCTATTGATGATTGTAAAAGAAGTATTCCTTGTATTCTTGATGGTCTAAAAGAATCTCATAGAAAAGTTTTATATGCCGCCTTTAAAAGAAATCTTAGATATAATGGTCAATCTTTAAAAGTAGCACAATTTGCTGGTTATGTAGCAGAATCTTCAAATTATCATCATGGTGAACAAAATTTATATGATACAATCACTAAATTAGCTCAAAGATTTGTTGGATCTAATAATGTTCCATTATTATTTAACGATGGAGCTTTTGGTGAAAGACTCGAAAACGGAAAGGATGCAGCTAATGGAAGATATATATTTACCAAATTAGATATGTTAACTAGATATATATTTAAAGAAGAAGATGAACATTTTTTAACAAATAGAGAAGATGATGGTGATATTATTGAAAAAAATTATTATTTACCTATTATTCCTATGATTTTAATTAATGGTGTTAATGTTGGTATTGGAACTGGTTTTAGTTGTTCTGTTCCATCTTATAATATTAAAGATATAATTGAATGGATTAAATTATGGATAGAAGATAAACAAAATTTAGATTCTAATCAAAATGAAATTACAATTAATGTTAAACCTACATTAAAACCATGGTATAGAAATTTTAAAGGAAGTATATATGAAAATGGTAAAAAAATTATAACTAAGGGATTATTAGAAAAACAAGGTAACTCCTATGTTATAACAGAATTACCTCTTGGAAAGAAAAATTTAAGTATATCTAAATATAAACAAAAATTGGAAGAATTACAAGAAAAGAATATAGTTAAGAGTATTAGAGATTTATCAAATGAAAATGATATAAAATTTATAATAACATTATCACAAGATATAGATGAAAAAATGCAAGAAGAACAGTTATATGATGTATTAAATTTAACAGATTGTTTATATACAAGTAATATGGTATTATTTGATAAAAATGGAGTACTTAAGAAATATGATAATGTAAAAGATATAATTACTGAATTTTGCATTGAAAGATTAAATTTATATAATATTAGAAAAAATGGTATTATTGAATCTATGGAATATGATATTAAATATTTAAAAAATAAATTAAGATTTGTATCTGAAGTAGTAAATAAAACTATTATTTTAAATGATAAAACAGATGAACTATTATTTGATTTATTAAAAACTAGAAAATTTGATTTAAAAGAGGATACATATGATTATCTATTATCAATGCAAATGAGATCTATGACTAAAACTAAAATAGAATTATTACAAAAAGAAATTAATGATTTAATAAAAAAATTGGAGAATTATAAAAATACAACAATTTATGATATTTGGAAAAATGAATTAAATGAACTTTACGGTAAATATCAAGAATGGTTAAAATTAAATTAATTTTTGTTTAACAATAATTTTAAAAATTTTATTTTTATATTAATTATAATTAATATAAAAAAAATGTCATCTAATTATAATTTAGAAGAAGGTAATTCTTGGATATTTTCATCTATGAAACCATTATTTGATTTATCAAATAATCAAAATATAACAGAAGAAGAATTTGAAAAAAAAATGCAAGATATATTTAAAGAAGCTGAAAAAGAAATGTTTTCATGTAAAGATGATTTAGATAATCAAGGAATGTTCGGTTGCGAATTTACAACTAAAGAAGATGTTGAAAAATACTGTGATACTAAAATAATTGTATAGGTTATTTAAAAGGTTATGATGCTTTAAAAAAAATCCATACATATATACCAACTAAAAATTTACCTATAAAAAATAATGATGAAAAATTAAAAACAGAATTAGGAGAAATTTTATTTTATAAAAAAAATGAAAAAGAGAAAATTTTAGGAATAGACAAAATGACTTTTTATATAATATTAATAGTAATACTTATGATAATTTCATTTATATATATGAAAAACTAATTTTACTCTTGATAGCCTAAATTGATTTTATAAGGAAAAATTAATTTTTATAAAAAAGAAATCTTTAGATTAAAATTCAAAAAATATTTTTTATAAAAAATATTTTTTTTTACTATATTATAGTATATTACATTATAAATGAGAACTAATTATTATTATCAAGAGCCTAATAATACTCCTTCAACTACTCCTTCAACTACTCCTTCAACTGAAGATGACGAAGAAAAAAATAAAATTTTAGGTATAAAAAATACTTATTTTTATGCTATGGTAGTAGTGCTAGTATTAATTCTTGCTGCCTTAGGTTATTATTTTTTTATTTATAAAAAATCAAATACTATTCAAAATCCAGTTGAATCTACTGCTTCTCCAGTAGAGATGGCTTCATCAGTCCCCTCGCAATATATATTTAATTAACTAAATATAAATATATAAAAAATATATGATAAAATTAAAATATTTTAATTTTATCATATCTCATTTTAATATATTCATTTTAATATATTCATTTTTTAAAATATTAAAATACATATAGCACTAATCATCATAAAATTAGTTATAATTCTAGACTTATTTGTAATAGGTATTAAATAACCAAATCCAACAGTAGAGAAAACATCAAAATTATAGTTAATCATATGTTTAAAATATCTTTTTATATTTTCATTTTTATTATTCATATCTATTAATAAAAATTTTTGCTGAGTGCTCCAATCATCTACATTAGTAAATATAGTTAATATTATTGAAAAGAATAATATATTTAAAAGAAATAATATTATTTTAATAAATAATTTTTTATGAATAGGAAGAGATGTATAATAGTTAGAAAATTTATCTAAGATGTTCATTTATTTTATTATATATAAATATACTAAAATAAATTTTTATAATTATCTTTTAAAAATATAAAATGAAATATTTAATTTTAGCATTATTTTTATTTTTACTTTTCTTGCTTTACTTCCTTAGATATCCTACACCTATTATTAGAAAAAATAATGAAGATTATGTTTATTCTCCTGCTTTTGGTAAAATTATGAATATTACTTATAGAGATGATAATACTTTATATATATCTATTTTCTTAAGTCCTACTGATATCCATTATCAATTTTATCCTGTTTCAGGCCTAATTAAAGATTTAAAATATGATTGTTCAGGTAAATTTGAATTAGCTTATGAATTAAATAAAAGTAATAAAAATGAAAAATCTATATATACTATATCTAATAAAAATGGAAATTTTATAGTTTATCAAATAGCAGGATATTTAGTAAGAAGAATATCAACATATGGAAAAATAGGAGAAAAAGTAGACAGTGGAGAATGTATGGGTATAATTTATATAGGAAGTAGAGTAGATATAATAATACCAAATTCAAATAAATTTAAATTATTAGTAAAAGAAAATGAATTAGTAAAAGGATTTAATAGTTTATTAGGTCATTATATGTAAAAATTTAATAAAAATTCAATTCAAATAAAATATTTAATAATTAATTATTTAAGGATTCAATACATAATTATTAAAATAACTTACATAAAAATGAATAGAAGTAGAGATAAATTGAGAAATTTAACATTAAAAAGAACTAATAATAATGAAAAACCTTCTATTAAAAAATCTTTAGATTTTGACGATGATTCTTATAAAAATAGAGTCCTTGATAAAAAAAATTTTTTAGATTCTGATTCAGACAGAAATAGAAATTATTCTGATTATTCTACTGACTCTGACTCTGATACTGATAATTCTGATAATTTTAATTATAAAAGAAAAGATGCTAGAGCTAATCATTATATTTCTTCTAAACAATCTAAACATGATTTATCTGAAGATAAAGTTATTTATAATAAACAAGTTGATAAAGAAAGAAATCAACAACATAATGAAACTTTAAAAAATATTTCTAATATTGATACTGAAAGAACTGAAAGAGATATAAATGATATAATCGATGATATATTACCTACTCAGAATTTTATAAAAATACCTAATAACGAATCTTCTAAAACTCTTTTGGAAGAGGGACGTCTCCAGAACAGAGATCAATTAAATGGAGAACATGACGAAATTAAAAATAAAGAGGGTACAGTCCTTAATAATGTTAGATTTGATTTAATATCTGATAAAGTAAACCAAAATCAAGAAAATATAGAATTTAATTCTGAAAGAAGTCAAAGATCTGAAAGAAGTCAAAGATTTGAAAGAAGTCAAAGATCTGAAAGAGGAGATAGAACTGAAAGAGGAGATAGAACTGAAAGAGGAGATAGAACTGAAAGAGGGGATAGAACTGAAAGAGGAGATAGAACTGAAAGAAAAGAGAAAAATGAAAGAAAAGAGAAAAGAGAAGATTTTGTAGAATCTTCAGAAGTAAGAGAAGATGATAAAGAGGAAGAAGGAGTTAATAAACCATTTGATCATGTTCCAAGACAAACAATTCAAAAATATCTTAAAACAATAGCTTTAACTACAGGAACAGATGTAGCAGACACTGTAATGAGAATATTGAATGAAATATTATATTCTTTATTTTTAAAGATATTATCAAGAAAGGGTACAACAGAAATAGGATTGAGAGATATTAAAGATGTAATGAATTTTTATAATATAGAAGAAGATAAATTACCAGAGGAAACTTTTATATCTCAAAGACATTTTCAACAAGGTATAAGAAATGTATGTAGTGATTGTAAATGTGTAATGAGAAGAGAAGCAGAATCATATACACATTTAATGATAGAAAGTTTAATATATACATTAATAAAAAATGCTAATATGATATCAAAAGTAGGTAAAAGAAATAAAGCTTCGGCAAAGGACATTATGTTAGCTTTTAGATTAGGATTTTTTTAGAAGACATTTATTATATAATAAAAATATTATATAATAAAAAATATTATCTTAATAAAAAGAGTAAATCATTTATTTACGAGATTTACGGTGAGATTTACGGTGAGATTTACGAGATCTTTTAGTATGAGATCTTTTCATAGATCTGCGGGATTTTTTACTATGAGAGCGTTTTTTATGAGAACGACGACGATGAGCCATTTTTATATTATTTAATATATATGAAGAAAAAAATTTTTTTTTATATTTTTAAATAATTTTTATCAAATAGTTTAAAAAATATGTAAAAAAAATATTAAAATTTAAAGAAAAATAACTAAAAATATATTTATTGAAAATGGGAAATTATCAAAGTTCTAAAATTGAAAATATAGATCTAAATGAAAATAAAAATAACTCTAAATTAGAT
>Ga0247840_10011514_pt1 | contig 10744 bp, 14 predicted proteins | sample LaCruzMarch2015__FD_192404 | JGI IMG/M metagenome (GOLD analysis project Ga0247840, IMG submission 192404) | Freshwater microbial communities from meromictic Lake La Cruz, Castile-La Mancha, Spain - LaCruzMarch2015_17m | ecosystem: Environmental > Aquatic > Freshwater > Lake | place: Spain...
CAGAAGCTGGTGCCGTCGCGGTGGCGCACCGTGAGCAGGGTGATCTCGTAGTCGAAGGGGATGAAGCCCTCGACGATGAGCCGCCCCGCGCCGCCGCGCCCGCCGCCCCGGGCATAGTCCCAGGCGTCGCCGATCTCCTCGGGGAAGCGGACCAGGCTCTGGCCCTTGCCGGAGGAACTCATGATGGGCTTGACCACACAGGGCAGGCCGATGTCGGCGAGCGCGATGCCGAACTCCTCCGGGGTGTCGGCGAAGCGGTAGGGGGAGGTGGGGATGCCCAGTTCCTCGGCCACCAGCCGGCGGATGCCCTCCCGGTTCATGGTCAGGCGCGCGGCGCGGGCGCTGGGGATCACGGTGAAGCCCTCGGACTCCAGCGCGACCAGGGTATCGGTGGCGATCGCCTCGATCTCCGGGACCACATAGTCCGGGCGCTCCAGTTCGATCACCCGCCGCAGTTCGGCCCCATCCAGCATGGAGAAGCTGTAGGCGCGATCGGCGACCTGCATGGCGGGGGCATGGGGGTAGCGGTCACAGGCGATGACCTCGACCCCGAGGCGTTTCAGTTCGATGACGACTTCCTTGCCGAGTTCGCCCGCGCCGCACAGCAGGACCTTGACGGCGGTGGGGGTAAAGGGGGTTCCGATGGTGGGCATGGGGGCTGTTCTCTAAGTCATTCGGGGTGTTGCGTGGCCGGCGCCGGACGCGTGCGCCGCCCGGCAGCGCGGCTCAGTCCAACCGATACTGCTTCTCCACCGCCTCCTGGATCTCCCAGGTGCAGGCGAGCCCGGCCGGGAAGCGGATCAGGTCGCCGCGGGTGAAGGCCTGGGGTGTGCCGCCCTCGGGGGTGACCAGGAAGCGCCCCCGCAGGACATAGCAGGTCTCGGTCCTCGTATAGCGCCAGGGCAGGACGCCCGGCTCCCCGCGCCACAGCGGCCAGCCGTCGACCCCGATCACCTCCAGTTTGGCAGGCGATGGCTTATGTTCCACCAGGATTTCCAGGTCGTCCACTGCATGTTTCTCCAGGCTTGCGAGGTGCGGGCCCTTGATTGTGACGATGCCGCCGCGACTTTGCCACTTTCCGCCCCTGCCGGTCGCTCCCTGTGCCCCCTGAGCGGTGTGTCTGGTGCCCGGCCGGCAGTGGAGCCTGAGCCGCGGTGCCCCGATCCTGTGCGCTCGGGTGCACGGCTGGTCAGGGCGCGGACCTCGAGCAAGCATCATCGACAGAGAACAGCAGCGGCGCACTACCCATGACCGCATCGCTCGCCCCCCTCGCCGCGCGTCTCGGCGCCCTCCTGCCGGCGCGGGGGCCGCGCCTCACCGCGGCTGCATCCGGCACCGGCCGCTGGATCGCCTGGTCGGTCCCCGGGGCACTGCTCTGGACGCGGCGCCTGCAATTGGCCGGGGACCGGGGGCCGTTCTGGCCGCAGGGGGTGCGGGTCGCGCTCGATGGACTGGCGCAGCGGCTCGCGGGGCCGGGACCGACTGGTGTCTGAGCGCTGGTTCTTTGGCCTGTGGCCGGACCCGGCGACAGCACAGGCCCTGGCGGCGCAGGCCAGGCCGCTGATCCCGCACGGCGTCCGCGCCGCCCATCCGCTCGATCTGCACCTGACGCTGCATTTCCTGGGTGAACTGACGCCGCAGCGGTTGCAGGCGGCACGGCTGGCCGGGGACGCGGTGCAGGCCGCGCCTTTCGCCATGCGCATAGACCAGGCCGGCTGTTTCCCCCGGGCACAAGTGCTCTGGTGCGCGCCGACCCGGGCACCCGCCGCACTGTTCGACTTGGTGACCCGACTGGAACTGGCGCTTACGGGCCAGGGTTTCGTCCCCCAGACCCGACCCTATCGTGCGCACCTCACCCTGGCGCGCAGGTTTCGCGGTACTGCGTCGTTGGATTGGGGACTGCCGGTGGAGTGGGAGGCCCGGGAGTTCGTCCTCGCTCGCGGGCGCGACGGACAGGTCCCGCGCTATGCGGCGGCGCACCGCTGGTCGCTCGGGGCCGGGCCCTCAGGGCCATGATTTCATCCAGATCTCAAGCCAGGAACATGACCAGGTAAACCAGCCCTGGTGGTTGTAAACCGGCCGCGTGCCTCCCATTGAGGCCCTGTGAAGATAGTCTCTCGTCCCATCCAGGCCGACCTCAGGGGTAACCAGCGCGTATGACCGCCGACCGGAATCAAGACTTGCAGGGCGAACTGACCGAGCGCGTACGCGCCGCGGCCGCCGCCGGCCGCCCCCTGGCGCTACGCGGCGCCGACACCAAGACCTTTCTGGGTCGGGTGGCGACGGGCGAACCCCTGCCATTGTGCGGGCACGCCGGGATCATCGACTACCAGCCTAAGGAACTGGTCATCACCGCCCGCGGCGGGACCAGGCTCGACACCATCGAGGCCGTGCTCGCCGCGGCGGGCCAGCAACTCCCCTTCGAGCCGCCGCGCCTGGGGGCCGGCGCCACGCTGGGCGGCACCATCGCCTGCGGCCTCTCCGGGCCCGCCCGCCCCTACGGCGGCGCCGCCCGGGACCTGGTGCTCGGCGCCCGGGTACTGACCGGCCGGGCCGAGGTCCTGCGCTTCGGCGGCGAGGTGATGAAGAACGTCGCCGGCTTCGACTGCTCCCGCCTCATGGTCGGGGCCTATGGCACGCTCGGGGTGCTCCTGGACCTGAGCCTCAAGGTCATGCCCATCCCGCCCTGCACGGCGACCCTGGTGCAGGGGTGCGACCAGGCGCAGGCCCTGGACCTGATGAACCGCTGGGCCGCCCGACCCTTGCCCATCACCGCCACCTGCTGGGCGGACAGCGGCGACGGCGGGCGCCTCTGGGTGCGACTGGCCGGCGCCGCGCAGGGGGTCCGGGCGGCGTGCTCCGTCGTCGGCGGCGAGCCCCTGCCGGACGCGGACGCCGCGGCCTTCTGGGCCGGACAGGTCCGTGAGCAGCAGCACGGATTCTTCGGCGGGGACCTGCCCCTGTGGCGGATCGGCCTCCCCCGGGCCGTTGCACCGCTGGACCTGCCGGGCCCCCAACTCCTGGAGTGGAACGGCACCCAGCGCTGGCTGCGCAGCGCCGCCCCGCCCGCGGTCATTCGCGCCCTGGTCACCCCGGTCGGCGGACACGCCACCCTGTTTCGGGGCGGCGAGCGCACCGGCGCGGTCTTCCAACCCCTGCCGGAGCCGCTGATGGCACTGCACCGCAACCTCAAACACGCCTTCGACCCCCAGGGTATCTTGAACCCCGGGCGGCTGTACCCGGAGCTTTGACGTGCAGACCCAGATACTTGCGCAGTTCCTCGCCACCCCCGCGGGCCGCGAGGCGGACGCCATCCTGCGCAGTTGTGTGCATTGCGGCTTCTGCACCGCCACCTGCCCCACCTACCAACTGCTGGGCGATGAACTGGACGGGCCGCGCGGTCGCATCTACCAGATCAAGCAGGTCCTGGAGGGTCAGACCCCGACCCGCATCACCCAGGGGCACCTGGACCGCTGCCTGGGCTGCCGCTCCTGCGAGACCACCTGCCCATCCGGCGTACGCTATGCCCGCCTGGCCGACATCGGCCGGCACCTGGTGGACGAGCGCGTCGCCCGCCCCTGGACGCAACGGCTGCTGCGCGCCGCCCTGGTCGGCCTGGTGCCCCACCCGGCGCGCCTCGCCCCGCTGGTGCGGCTCGGTCGCTTGGTCCGGCCGCTGCTCCCCGCCGCGCTCGCCGCCAAGGTCCCGCGGCCCCGCCCCGCCGGGGACTGGCCGGCGCCCCAGGGCCGCCGTCGCGTCCTGGCCCTGGCCGGTTGTGTCCAGGCCATCGCCACCCCGCTCACCAACGCCGCCGCCGCCCGCGTCCTGGACCGCCTCGGCCTGGACCTGATCGAGGCCCCCCAGGCCGGCTGTTGCGGGGCCCTGGCCTATCACCTCGGGGCCCAGGCCCAGGGTCTGGACGCCATGCGCCGCAATATCGACGCCTGGTGGCCCGCGATCGAGTCCGGCTGCGAGGCCATCCTGATCACCGCCAGCGCCTGCGCCGCCACGGTCAAGGACTACGGCGATCTGCTGCGGGACGACCCCGCCTATGCCGAGCGCGCCGCCCGGGTCGCGTCCCTGGCCCGCGACCCCACCGAGTGGCTGTCCGCGGCGGACCTAAGCCCGCTGGGCACCCCCGGCCGCGGCCGACGGATCGCCTTCCACGCCCCCTGCAGCCTCCAGCACGGTCAGCAGATCAAGGGCCTCGCGGAGTCCATCCTCACCCGGCTCGGCTTCGTCCTGACCCCGGTCCCCGACGCCCATCTGTGCTGCGGCTCCGCCGGCACCTACTCACTCACCCAGCCCGTCCTGTCCCGGCAATTGCAGGTCAACAAGGTCGCCGCCTTGGAGTCCGGCGCCCCGGAACTGATCGCCACCGCCAATATCGGCTGCCAACTGCACCTGGAGGCCGGGAGCCGGTTGCCGGTCGTCCATTGGCTGGAATTGCTGGATGGGGGCTGACAAGGCGCGGGCGATGCCGCGTCGCACCCGCCGATTGGGTATCCGCGGTATTGCTTAAAGCAAGCCGGCGACACTGATCTTTATGCCTGGGTCGGTCCGATACTCTAGAGCCGCAGCCTTGAGGAGGTCTGCGGCACGACGGGGGAATTTAACGGGGGGGATTTGCCGGGAAAGTCGCGCAGCGACGCTATGGGAGCGGCTTCAGCCGCGACGGGCTGCGGGGGGCGCGGGGTCGGATCTCGCCACGGAGCCGCAGCGCGGCCGCAGGTCGCTCCCACAAGGAGTTTTCATGCTCCCGGGTTTCGGATAAGCCTTTTGAAGAGCGATCCAAAGCGTTTTGCGTGAATACCTGATAAGCACTGGCCGAGTCAAGAGTGTAATAATGGCGATGCATGCATGAGGGGCCTCCTGAGGGATTTGTCTTCCTACCAGTGTCGCAACAAACCAGGAGGCAGGCACAGGTAATACTGTGGCCAATTTCATGCAACTGTTTTTATCTATTTTTTCAATGGGATACCTCAGAGCCTGTCGCTTCTTCCCCTGAAGGTGCCCGCGATCCCCTATTTCCGCGGATCTGCCCCCTCTGGCCGTGCCTCCGCCTGAATGCTCTGCCAACAAGCAAGCCCAATCCAAGCAGAAGCCCGGTGGGAGACGTTGAAACGGAGGGCGGCGGATCGTAATCCCCGTAAAAGGTCAAGGATGTTAGTGCAGTATGGGTCAACCCGGTTGTATCTCTAACAGTAAGGGCGACGGAATACCTCGGCTGACCTGTAAGCGGATTTGCAATCACGAGAAAACCATAGTATCCCGCGATCATAGACGCCAAATCGTAGGGGGATATAATCAGCCGACGGCTCGAGGATTCCCCCAACGTCAACGCTTCAACGTTCCACAGGTAATTTACAATCGTGTCCCCAAATGACATGTCAGGATCCATCGAATCCGATCCGTCAAAAACAAGGTCATGCCCAGAAGGAAACAACACTACATAAGGACCACCCGCACTGGCTATCGGCGGAGATGTCCATGGACTTGCACCGCAGACGTTTGAAACCAGAAAGGCCACGACGACCGGAAGAACAAGAAGGTCAAAAAGCTTTTTCACCTGCTTCTCCATTGACTGTCTAACGTAACGACTCAGTGGTTTTATTGAAATCTCGGGGGGGCCCCCGCGGCGCATCAGCCGTCGGGACGCCGATCGCCCGGCGCAGTCCCGGACGCGCAGTTTTCCTGCATCCGGTCCTTTGGTTGTGCTCACCCGGCTGACGGCCGAGCAGGTGACCGGCTACCTCCAGGAGGTGGCGAGCCAAGGGGAACTTGCCGCCTGGCAGTTTCGCCAAACGGTCGACGCTTTGCAAGTGCTGTTAGTTGAGCTAAGTCAAGCCCCGATCGGAAAGGGTATCGATTGGGACTGGTGGAAGGCCGACGCTCGGACCCCGGCGCCGGACCATCCGACCCTTGGGAAGTCGCAGGCGCCGGGCGCGGGGCCGTGGTTCGCCGGCGCGGCGGCGGCCTTCCTGTTCAAACCAATCGGCCGGGCTTGATGCCGGTGTGCAGTCCGGTGGATGCGTGGTAGGCGCGACGGATGCGATTCAATCCAACCCGAACGCCTGCAGTAGCTTCACCAATCCATAGGCAATGCCGCCGGCCGCCGGGATGGTCAGAAGCCAGGCCCACAACATCCGCTCGACCACGGTCCAGCGCACGGCCGAGAAGCGCTTGGCGGCCCCCACACCCATGATGGCGGCGGAGATGTTGTGGGTGGTGGAGACGGGGATGCCGAGGCTGGAGGCGATGGTGATGACGGTGGCGGCGGAGGTCTCGGCGGCGAAGCCGTGGATGGGGTGCAGGTGCACCAGCTTGTGGCCCAGGGTCTTGATGATCCGCCAGCCGCCCACCGCGGTGCCGGCGGCCATGGTGACGGCGCAGGTGAGCTTGATCCAGAGGTCGATGTCGCCATGGGCGAGCGCCGTCTCGCTCGGGCGCATCCAGTCGAGCCAGGTCGGCAGGGTGGCGAGGGTCCCGGCCTGGTGGGCCGAGACCAGCGCGAGTGCGATGATGCCCATGGTCTTCTGCGCGTCGTTGAGGCCGTGGGCCAGGCCCATGTAGCCGGCGGAGAAGAGCTGCGCCTTGCCGAAGAAGGCGTTGCCCCAACGGGGGCGGGCGATGCGCATGAGGACCCCGCCGCTGCGCGACATGGCCCAGAAGAGGGCGAACAGGGCCCCCATCAACAGATAACCGCCGACGAAGCCCGCGACCGGGCTGGTGACCATCGGCACCACCACCTTCCAGAGGACCCCGGCGCCCTGGTACCAGGGGTCGGTCGGCTGGGACCAGATCACGGCCCCCCACTGTCCATGGGCGGCGGCAATCGCGGCGCCGCACAGGCCGCCGATCAGGGCGTGGGAGGAGGAGGACGGCAGGCCCAGGTACCAGGTCACCAGGTTCCAGACGATGCCGCCGCACAGGGCGCAGATGATCACCTGGGAGGTGACATCGACGACGCCCTGGTCCAGCAGTCCGGTGGCGATGGTCTTGGCCACCGCGGTGCCCCAGAGGGCGCCGATCAGGTTGGTGGTGGCGGCGAGTGCGACCGCCTGCATCGGTGCCAGCACCTTGGTCGCGACCACCGTGGCGATGGAGTTGGCGGTGTCGTGGAAGCCGTTGATGTACTCGAAGACGAGGGCGGTGAGGACCACCGCGATGAGGAGGGTCAGCACGGGCGCGTCCTCAACTGTTCTTCAGCGCGATCTGGTAGGCGACTGCCCCGGCCTCGCGGCAGCGGTCGATCGCCTTTTCCAGGATCTCGAAGAACTCCTTGATCAGGAACATCTGCTGGCCCTCGTAGCGGCCGGAGTAGAGGTCGCGGTAGAGTTCCAGCATCAGCCGGTCGGCCTCGCTCTCGATCGAGCGCAGGCGGTCGTTCAAGACCCGCATCTTCTCCAGCTTCATGCGGCGCAGTTGCCGGACCATCTCGGCCACCACCAGGGCGGCCTGTTCGAGCATGGCGGCGCGGGGGGCAAAGTCGATCCCTTCCAGCAGCCGGGTGGCCAGGGTGTAGCGTTCGGCGAAGCGCTCTACCTGCTTGGGGATGCGCACCAGGGCGGAGCTCAGGGCCTCGATGTCCTCGCGCTCCAGCGCGGTGACGAAGCTGTTGACCAGTTCCTCGTTGATCTTGTCGGCGATGGCGCGCTCGCGCTCGCGGGCGTGCCGGAAGGCGTCCAGCGCCGGGGCCTTGTCGTTGCTGCGCAGCATGACATACAAAGCCTTGGTGCTGTCGGCCGCGGCGGTCGCCGCCTGTTCGAGCAGCCCGAAGAACTGGTTGCCCTTGCCGAAGATCGTCTGGAGCGAAAACATACTGGCGCCTCGGGGGTAATGGGGGCGGGGCCGCCCGGATGGGGGCCCACGGCCGGTGCGTGCGGGCGCTATGTTACAGTTCGGTTACACCGGCTGTCCTGCCGTCGGCCGCAATCCTGGAAAGTTCCTGTACCCTGGGGGCTGGACACCTTGTCTTGGCTGTTGGGCGATTGTTGAACTACACTTGAGGGATATTCGTAATTCAGGGTTCCGGCCGCCATGCGCAGCACCATCAGCTCCCGGGGACAGACGGTGATCCCCGCCGAAATCCGCAGCCGCTTCAAGCTGGGTCCCGCCGACCGTTTGGAGTGGCTGGTGGAGAACGGTCAAATCCGGGTGATTCCGGTCCGGGAGGACCCCATCGCCGCCTTCCGCGCCCGCGGCAAAGGGGGCGCCACCGCGCGACTGCTCGCCGACCGTCAGACGGACCGCGAGGGGCAGTGAGCCATTACTTGCTGGATACCTCGGCACTCCTGACCCTGCGCGACGACGAACCGGGGGCGCAACAGGTGGCAGAAATCCTTGATCTCGCCCGGCGGGGGCAGGCCCGGGTGTGGGGTTGCTTCATCACCCTGATGGAGGTCTTCTACCGGGTATGGAAGGACGAGGGCGAGGGGGCGGGTCGGCTGGCCTACGCCCAGTGCCTGTCGCTGCCGATCGAGTGGGTACATGAGAGTCGCGAATTGCTCGAGCAGGCCGCGGCAATCAAGGCGCAGCACCCGATGTCGGTCGCCGATGCCTGGGTTGCCGCCGCCGCCTTGCTCCAGGGAGCCCGGCTCGTTCACAAAGACCCCGAGTTCCAGAGACTGACGCTCGACCAGACCCTATTGCCCTTCAAGGCCAGCCATTGACGGACCTCAAGCCGCCCCATGCCCAGAGTCGACACAGATACCTTCTACCGCAACGCCCTTGAGCGCTACGGCCACAACGCCCAAGGCGCCCACTGGGAATCCGCCCGCAGCCAGCGGGTCCGCTTCGCCGTGCTGCGCCGCCTGCTGCCCGTGGACCTGTCGGCCCTGAGCCTGGTCGATGTGGGCTGCGGCTTAGGCGACCTCTTTCGTTACCTGGAGGTCCAGGGCGACCGGCCGGGCGCCTATGTAGGTATCGATGTGGTCGAGCCGATGGTGGAGATCGCGCGCCTGCGCACCGGCGAGGAGGTTCTATTGCTCGATGCGCTGCGCGATCCCTTGCCCGGGGCGGACTACTACCTGTGCAGCGGCGCCATGAATACCCTGACCCGGGAGGAGACCCGCCTCTTCATCGAGCGCTGTCTGGCCGCCTCCCGGCTGGGATTCGTCTTCAACCTGCTGCGCGGCGAGGACGACTGCGACACCTTCAACTACTGGGAGCCGCAGGACATCGAGACCCTGGCCCGGGAACTGGGGGCCGAGTGCGCGATCGAGACCGGTTACATGCACCGGGACTTCAGCGCCGCCTTGCGCCACCCGGTGCAGGGTGCGATCAGCACTGATGTGGTCGCGAAGACGGTGTAGGGCGGATGCCCGCAGGGCGATCGATCCGCCATTGCTCAGGCACCGAAGCGGCGGAACCGCCTGCGGCGTTCCGCAGCCCAAGGTTTCCGCTCCGATGCGCGGGAGGTTGTCCGGTTTCTCGACTGACCGGTTGTTTCGTTGCCTGATGTCGTTAGGCCAGGATGTTGATATTATCGTCAGGGATAAACCAGAAGACCACACTAGGGCGCATATTAGCGTGAGCTGCGCTCAAACCGCACGGGGAGATCGCGTAGGGGCGTACTTCTCTGGGGTGTCTGGGAATTAAGTATACTGTCCCCGGAATTCCTCCGGACTTCACGGAAGTATAAGAATTCTCTCACAAAGGCACAAAGACACAAAGAAGAAAAGGAACGATCACGCCAAGGCGCCAAGCTCGCCAAGAAATCCAATATGCTGGATGCAGTATCCAAGTCACCCGCTGGTTGAATTGCCCAACGCCGATAAGGTACTGAAAAACCTTGGCGCCTTGGCGTGACGACTCCTTGTTCCAGGGTGAGGCCCGAGGCGACCCGGCAGGACTGCAGGGCGGATGCGCGCAGGACGATCCGCCTTTGCGCCCCGTTTTCGCCGCATCCAGCGGCGCCGGGCCCTCTTGCTGTATCCTATGCGGCTTCCAGTACGCGCATTTCGATATGCAAGCCGGCCGCCGAAGCCATATTGACCAGGGCATCCAGACCGAACAGGTCGATCTTACCGCGCACCAAGTCCGAAACGCGAGGTTGCGTGACACCGAACAGCTTGGCAGCCCGCGACTGGCTCATGCCAGTGCGGGCAATATGTTCTTTCAAAGCCATCATCAGCGCCGAGCGGAGCTTCATGTTTTCGGCTTCCGCAGGGGTGTCCTCGATGGCGTCCCATACGCTGGAAAAACGTTTTTTGATCATAAATTCAGCTCTTTCAGCAATTTCCGATAACGTTTCTCGGCTAAGTCCAGGTCCGGCTTGCTGGTCTTCCGCGTCTTCTTCTGGAAGCAGTGCAGCACATAGACGGCGTCCGCGAGCTTCACCACACAGACGATCCGGAACGCGCCGACAGCGTCCCGAACGCGAATTTCCTGTACCCCAGGTCCGATAGTTGTTAGCGGTTTCCAATCGTCAGGCTCCTTGCCGTTTTGCACTTGGTCGAGTTGATGCCCCGCCCTTTTCCGTGGCGAGTCCGGGAAAGCGCGTAAGTCATCACGAGCGCTACCGCAGAATATCAATTGTTTCTTATTGTCATTTTTTTCGTCACTCTTGTTTACCTTCTTGGCTCAAGCCAGTTCTATCCATTGTCTAAGCCCGGTGCGGCCTTGATCATAAATCCGCCCAAGACCAAGCGCTGAACTCAGCCATCGGTGTCGGGGAGGTTGGCAGGACCTCGGAACTTTCATACCCTTGGAAGTGCAAACTAACCCGGGGTAGCCGAAAATG
>Ga0247840_10011516_pt1 | contig 10740 bp, 6 predicted proteins | sample LaCruzMarch2015__FD_192404 | JGI IMG/M metagenome (GOLD analysis project Ga0247840, IMG submission 192404) | Freshwater microbial communities from meromictic Lake La Cruz, Castile-La Mancha, Spain - LaCruzMarch2015_17m | ecosystem: Environmental > Aquatic > Freshwater > Lake | place: Spain...
TAAAATCAGTTGGTTAGAGATTTTACTCATACCCCATCGGTCTGGGGCGGAGCTAAACTTCGACCATAGGGCCAGATTATAACAGATTGAGCGATAGAGTGTTTATTGGATTCCGCTCAGGCACTAGGTACCAATCCGCATTCTTCCGCCTTATTGCTCATACGCCCCCACCCCTGAAATCTCCCGCCCTGACGGCGACTGTGCGCCTGGCCGCGCGACGATGGCCTTGAACAGATTGCCGCTGCGGTCGTCGATCAGCTCAATGGCTGGATAGGCCCGCAGGGCGCGCAGCAGACCGCTGCCCAGTCCGCGGTAGGGTAGAAGCTTGGCGGCGAAGGAAGCGAGGATGGGGTTGCGGATGTTGGAGTTGCCGGCCTTGATGTTCTCAATCGTCAAATTGTTCGGGAGATGGCCGGGGCTGACGATCTCAACCCGATCCGCAAACACCAGTACGCGCACCGGGGCGCTGATGAAATAATCGCGGTGAACGAGCGCATTAGCCAATAGCTCCTCCCAGACGATGCGGGGGATCTCCGGCTCCCCGAGGGAGTTTACCGAACGGCCATTCTGAAGGGTGCGGGTATTGCCGATGAGGAAGCGCATACCTTGCTCGAAAATTTCGGCGAGGGGACCGGTGAGGTCGCGACTCTCCAGGTAGGTTTCATCGGCAATGTCCGTGCCGGGGAAGGCGACGGCCTTGACGATGAAGGCGGGAAGCCTGGCCTCGGGGTGCCTGCCAAAGAGGAGCGCCCCAGCAAGATTCAGGCAACCGGACTGGGCGAGATTCATGTTTTCCAGAACCCTGCCTATGGGTAGACCCTGCTGGTCGAGCGTTTCCCCCACAACCTTTTCCAGATACTGATCGAGAAGGACGACATTGACCTGTGCGATGGGCATCAAGGGGATGAGGGTTTCATCACCATGGAGAAGACCTCCTTGCTGGAAGATGCGCTGAATTTCTTCGCGAGAGGTGGCGCGGCGTTTGTCGGCGCCGCTTTTCACCCAAATGGCTCCGGCCTTGTCCATGTAGGGCTTGCTGACCCCAGACGCAATATCCACCACCATGACGCGCCCATCGGGATGGGTGACGATTTCTGTCAGCGGATTAACGGGCGGACGGACGTTTTGGGAGGCCGTGTTGGACAGGAGTTGATTGAGCCGGGCGACATCGCCGGCAGCGAGTCCGCAGACGGCGCCATCATCATCGACACCGATGAAAATACGCCCGCCCGCGGTATTGCTGAACGCCACAATCTCTGCCGCAAGGGCGTCTGCGTTCGTGAAGTTGGCCTTAAATTGGTGGCGGCTGTCTTCGCCCCGGTTGAGCGCTGCGATCAGTTCTGTGGTTTCCATAGGTGATGATGAGATGGTGAGGTTGTCAAAGAGTCAGGATTCATACGCCCCCAGCCCTGAAATCTCCCGCCCCTGGGCGAGTTTATGCAGCAGCGGGATCAGGTCCTCCATCAGCGCCAGTTCCGCCTTGGTGCGCGCCTTCCAGCCCAGTTCCAGTGGGGCCAACAGATCATTGGTCGGAGAGCAGTCGGCGCACCAGGGTTTCGGTGTTGGTGTTCTCCTCGACGCAGCCTTGCTGGAACTTGTTGACTTCCTCGCGCGTCTGCCGGTCCAGGTCTTTTCGGTCCACTACGAACAGGCACTTGTCGATGTCCGGGTTGTCCTTGAGCAGGGTGGCTGCCTTGAACGAGGTGAGGGTCTTGCCGCTGCCGGTGGTGTGCCAGACGTAGCCGTTGCCGCAGTGCTGGTGGATGGAAGCGACGATCGCCTTGACCGCATAGAGTTGATACGGCCGCATCATCAGGAGCTTCTGCTCGCCGGCGACCAGCACCATGTAACTCATCAATGCGGCTCGCCGAAGATGTCGTCGAGACTGTCGGCGGTCAGGACGCGCCCGCACCAATGCGACAAGGTCTCGATGTCGGCGGATTCCATCCGCGCCCGCAGTGCCGCGGAAGGTGGGCCGAGTTTGGCGGCAAGCAGTTGAGCGAGGATCTCGATCGAGGCTTGCCGACGGCCTTCCTCCCGTCCCTCCTCTCGCCCCTCCTCTCGCCCTTCCTCTCGCCCCTCGCCGAAGACCTCCTGATAAAAACGGGTCTTTGTAAGCTCTGTTTCGGGCAGGTGCAACATAACTCTAACCTCCTCGCGGGTGAGGGCCGGAAATTTGTAGACCAGGATGGTCTCGACCAGGTCCAGGATCTCCAGCCGGTCCTCGGCCGGATCGGGATTGCACACCAGGTCGCGCGCCTCGGCAGGTGTCGCCGTAGGCTCCATGACGATCAGGCGCAACAGCCGCAGATCGAGGCTTAGTCCCTTCAAATCAAGTAGATCCTTGAGATAGACGCGGCGCACGAGCCCGCACTGGGCCAAGTGCTCGTAAGGCGCGCTCAGACCCGGGTCCGTCTCCGGGGTCGGGAAGACGACCAGTGCCCGCCAGGGACGGGTCGTGCGATGCCGGTACAGATAGAGAAAGATCGCCGCCAGCCAGCGGGCGTAAAACCAGTCGCGCCGCTGGAACTGTGCCTCGGCGAAGATCACGGGTGCATCCTGGCGCTCCGGTGGGGGCAGGAGCACGCCGTCCAATCGGAAGGCGCTCTGCTTGACCTCGATTGCCTTCATCCGGTAGTCCGCGGTCTCGGGCTCTCCGACCCCGGCGAGCGCGAGCGCGAGCCGCGGGCGCTCCTGGAAGAGCCGATACATCAGGGTATCGGTCTGCATGGATTGGACTCCCGGAGCCGGGGCGACGGCTCCAGTGTAGCGAGGAAACCTGAGGAGTTCCGGAGACAGTTCTGGCGATGCTCGAACAGTAGCGGTCGTGGGGGGTAGCCGAGCTCGTCCATGACTGGGCAGGCTAATGCGTCTGCGTTCGTGGGGCAAGTGCCTCAGGCATCGGCTGCGCGATGCCCGCGGCGTACCGGTGGCCAGTCGCCGCGGCCCGACGCCCTCCGGACCCATAGCCGTAATTGCCGATAATGTATATTATGTAAAGTGACGTCAAGCGCGACGCCTGGTGCACTGGGATTGCTGTTGGTTCGGACACTTTTACACTATCCGAACTGGCCTTCTGGGGTCAGTCACTCCAAGGGACCTGACGACGCGCTGCGGACGGCCGCAGAACCGCGCGCCCCGGCCCTTCTCAAAATCTTCGACCCCAGGTCGCGGGCACTGTCGGGTTGGGCTAAGCTACCTGACCGACCACCGAATGATAATTCCGGCGACCGGGAGCGCCGCACCCCAGTGCGGCGCAGCCTATCCGCAGAACGCAACGCTGCGGTCGCTCGCGAGGCCGCGCCGCACTGGGGTGCGGCGCTCCCATCGTCCGAGCGGGCTCAGATTCGCGAACGCTGTTGCGTCGTTGTCGTTGTCGTGGTCGTAATCGAGGTTATCGTAGTGCCCCGAATTCTCTCCCCCCCCGGATTGCATCCTTTTTCCGATTACGACGACGACAACGATTAGGTTTTCGCGCGACACCGGGAAACAGGACATGGCAAAGGCGGACACGACGAGGCTCACCGACCGGCGGGGCCCCTGGCGGGCACACCGGCCCGAGGCCGCGGCCTTGGTCCTGGGCCTGCTGGTCAGCATCACGGCCTGGTGGCTGGTCCGCGGCTGGGAGGCCCGGCAGCGGGCGCCGCAGGTCAGTGAGCAGGTCGCGGTGAGCGCGCACGCGCTGGCGAAGACGCTTGCGCATCTGGTGGACGATGTGCAGGTGCTGGCCCAGTTCTGTGACGCCGCGGAACCGGTGAGCGCGGACGCCTTCGCCCGTTTCACCCAGCCGTTTCTGGCACGGCATCCGGGCCTGCAGGCACTGGAATGGGTGCCGCGGGTGCAGGAGCGCGAGCGCGACGCCTTCGTGGCCCAGGTGCGGGCCGAGGGGCTCGCAGAGTTCAGTATCCTGGAACGGGTCGGCGGGGAACCGCGGCCGGCGGGCGCGCGCCCCGAGTGGTTCCCGGTGTTGCGGGTCGCACCCCTGCCCGGCAATGCCGCGGCGCTGGGACTCGACCAGGGCGCGGACCCGCTGCGGCGGCCGGCCTTAGAGCAGGCGCGTGACACCGGGCAGCCGGCGGCCAGCGCGCCCTTGATCCTGGCGCGGGAGACCGCCGGTCAGCACAGCCTGCTCGTCTATGTGCCCCAGGGTCCGGCGGGTGCCCCGGGCGAGACCGTGCCGGCCCGGCGGGACCGGGTGCGCGGCTTTGCCGTGGGCGTGCTGCGCCTGGGCGACCTCATGGGCGGGGTGATCGCCCAACTGCCGCCGAACACCGTCGATCTGGTCCTGTTGGACCCGCACACCCCCGGCGTCGCCGGGGTGCTGGAGACCCATCCTGCCCGCGCGCGGTCGGCCGGGGCGCCCGCCCTGGACCCGGCGGCCGTCATCCGCGACCCCCTGGGCCAGGAGGTCCCGATCAGCGTCGCCGGGCGCACCCTGGTGCTGCGCGGCGCACCCGCGCCCGGGACCACGCCCACTCCCCTGCTGTCACTCACCCTGCTGGGCGGCGGACTGATCATCAGTCTCGGCCTGGCCTGGCTCGTCGGCTACCGGCGGGCGGCGCAGACCCGGTTGCGCGAGAGCGAGGAGCGGCTGCGTTTGGCCCTGGAGGCCGGCCGTCTGGGCATCTATGACTGGGATACCACCGACAACCGTATCGTCTGGACCCGCGAACACGAGCGCCTCTGGGGCTTCGCGCCCGGCGAATTCGACGGCACCTATGCGTCCTTTCAAAGCCGCGTCCATCCGGACGATCTGGCGCAGATCGATGGCGGGCTCGCGCGTGCCATGGCACGACGTGACCCTTATGCCGCTGAATTTCGAGTGGTCTGGCCCGACGGCAGCGTCCATTGGGTGGCCGGCCGCGGTGAGTTCATCTTCGACTCAACGGGTCGCCAGGCGCGGATGTTCGGTACCGTCACCGAGATCACCGATCGCAAGCGGACCGAGGCCGCGCTGCGCGAGAGCGAGGCCCGCCTGCGCCTGGTGATCGAAAATGCCCCGGCGGCGCTGGCCGTGTTCGACCGGGAGCTGCGCTATATCGTTACCAGCCGCCGCTGGCTGGCTGACTTCGGACTGACCGGGCGCGAATTGACCGGCCTGTCACACTATGCGGTCTTCCCCGAGATCACCGACGCCTTGAAGGACGTCCACCGCCGGGCACTGGCCGGCGAGTCGGTGCGCGCGGAGGAGGACCGCTTCGAGCGCGCCGACGGCTCGGTGCAGTGGCTGCGCTGGGAGGTCTGTCCCTGGCACGACGCCCAGGACCAGGTGGGCGGCATCGGCATCTTCTCGGAGGACATCACCGAACGCTACTGGGCGGAGCAGGCACTCGAGCGTTACCGACAGATCGTCGAAACCGCCACTGAGATGCTCGTCTTCGTGGACGCCGACCTGCGCTTTCAGGTCGTCAACCCGGCCTACGCCGCGCTGTACCGGGTGACCCCCCAGGCGTTGCAGGGACGCTCAGTGCGCGCGGTGGTCGGCGAGGCGATCTACGCGCACATCGGTCCGCAGTTGCAGGCCTGCCTCGCCGGTGAAACCCGGCGGTTCGAGTTCCAAATCAACTGCCCGGATGGTCGCGGCCGCTATCTGGAGGCGAACCATTCCCCCTTCCTCGTCGGCGATGAGGTCGTAGGCATCGTCGCGAGTCTCCATGACCTCACCGAGGTGCGCGAAACCCAGGCGGCCCTGGAGGCCGAACGGGCACACCTGGAGGAGCGGGTGGCGGCGCGCACGGCCGCCCTGAACGCCTCTGAGGCCAAGCTGCGCACCATCTATGACCTGGCGCCGGTGGGTATCTCCATCACCGATCCCCGGGGCCGACTGATCGACTGCAACCGGGCCGCGGATCGCCTCCTGGGCGTGACGCGGGACGAGCACCTGCGACGCACCTATGACGACCCGCAATGGCCGCTCATCCGCCCGGACGGGACACCCATGCCGCCGGACGAATTCGCCAGCGTGCGCGCCATGCGGGAAGACCGGGCGGTGCAGGACGTGGAAATGGGCGTGGTGCGGCCTGACGGGACCCTCTGGCTCTCGGTCAGCGCCATGCCGGCGCGGCACCCCGATTACGGTGTGGTCATCGCCTTTGTGGACATCACCGAGCGCCGACGGGCCGCGCAGGCCTTACAGACCCTCAGCGACCGGCTGCAACTGGCCACCGAGGCCGGCGGTATCGGGGTCTGGGAGTGGAATACCGCGGACGACCGGCTCACCTGGGACGAGCGGATGTTTCGCCTCTATGGGCAGCCGCCGCGCACCGGCGCCCTCTCCTACGCCGACTGGACCGCGCTGCTCCACCCCGAGGACCTGCCGAGGATTCAGGCCATCCTCGACGCCATCCTGGGGGGGCAGGAAACGGCATTTCGCAGCAGCTTCCAGGTCACCTGGCCGGACGGCTCACTGCACTCGATCGACTCCTCCGGCAAGGTCATCCGGGATGCCGCCGGGTCTGCCCAGCGCATGATCGGGGTCAATTGGGACATCACGGCCGAACGCCAGGCGCACTTGGCCCTGCAAGCCAGCGAGGCCCGCGCCCGGGCGCTGATCGAAGCCTCGCCGGTCCCCCTGGTGCTCGCACATGAAACCGGTACGGTGACCTATATCAATGCCGCCTTTACCGAGGCCTTCGGCTACACCCTGGCCGATATCCCCACCTGGACGGACTTGGGACTCAAGGCCGCACCGGACCCCGCGTATCGGCAATGGGTGCTGGAGACCCGCCGGAAACGACTGGACCAGGCCAGACGCGACGGTGGACTGTTCGAGCCCATGGAGGTCGTCATCTGCTGCAAGGACGGCACCAATCGCACCGTCATGGCACGGGCCACGCCCCTGGCGGGGGATGAGTGCCTCAACACCGTCTACGACATCACCGATCTGAAGCAGGCGCGGGAACAGGCAGAACAGGCGGCACGCAGCAAGGCCGAGTTTCTCGCCCACATGAGCCACGAGATCCGCACGCCGATGAACGGGATCATCGGTCTGTCCGAACTGGCGCTGCGGCAATCCCTGGACCCGCAGTCGCGCGATTACCTGGAAAAGCTCAATCAGTCCGGCCGCGGCCTGCTGCGGATATTGAACGACATCCTCGACCACTCCCGGATCGAGGCGGGACACCTGGGCCTCGACATCGCCTCCTTCGAACTGGACACCCTGCTTGAGTCGCTGGGCTCCCTGTTCGCCCACGCCGCGCAGATCAAGGGGCTCGGGTTCGCGATCGAGACCGGTGCGGACGTGCCCCGCTGCCTGCTGGGGGATACGCTGCGGCTGCAACAGATCCTGTCCAACCTGCTCGGCAACGCACTGAAATTCACCCACCAGGGGCAGGTCCGGTTGCGGGTCGAGTGTCTCGGATACGAGGGGTCCTGGGCACGGCTGCGCTGGACCGTGCAAGACACGGGAATCGGGATGGACGCGGCGACCCGCGCCCGCCTGTTCGAGCCCTTCGTCCAGGGTGATGCCTCGATTGCCCGGCGCTATGGGGGCTCGGGTCTGGGGCTGGCCATCAGCCGGAACCTGACGCAGTTGATGGGTGGGCGCCTGGACGTGGAGAGCACACCCGGGGTGGGGAGCACCTTCACCCTCGACCTGCGCCTGCATGTGGCGGCGACCGCGCCCTCCGGGACGGCACCGGCCCCGCCGACCCGTACCGACTTGGCCGGTGCCCGGGTCCTGGTCGCGGAGGACCAGCCGATCAACCGGCAGGTGATCGGCGACATGCTGCGCCTGCTGGGAGTCCGTGTGACCCTGGCAGCCCAGGGACAGGAGGCCCTGGAGCGCCTGGCCGCGGCGGACTTCGACGCCGTGCTGATGGACGTGCAGATGCCCGGGATGGATGGCCTGACCGCCACCCGGCTGATCCGCGACAACCCGGCCTGGGTGGACCTGCCGGTCATCGCCCTGACCGCCGGGGTGACGGACGCGGAGCAAGCGCGGATCACGGACTGCGGGATGACCGACCTGCTGCCCAAGCCGGTGACCCTGGAGACCCTGGCGGCCGCCCTGGGACGCTGGATCGGCGCGCCGCCCGCGGGTACCCTGTCGGCCATCCCGGGGCCGGGCCGCGCGGGCGTACAGGACGGCGGTGCCGCCGCGCCGCGGGAGTCCCTGACGATCCCCGGTTTCGACCTGCGGAACCTGCTGCAGACCGGCGGCCGGGGGCGCGCAATCGAGCTGCTGCACGGGTTCGCCGCCGCGGTCCGCAACGATGCCCAGGGCATCGCCGCCGCCCTGGCCGGCGGCGACCGCGCCCAGGCGGACCGGGCGATCCACCGCCTTAAAGGGATTGCGGGTAATCTCGGGGCCATCGACCTGCACCGGGCCGCCGCCCGACTGGAGGCCGAGCTGCTGGCCGGACGTGATCCGGCAGCGGCCCTGGAGCTATTGTCGGAGGCCCACGGCCGGGCCCTGGACCGGATCGCGGCGCTCCCGCCGCCGGCCGCCGGTCCGGCCGCGACCGCCGCCGGCGACCCCGCGGCCGTGCGCGAGCTGCTGACCGAGATCCACGCGCTGCTCGTCAAGGGACTGATGGTTCCCGGCAACCTGTCGGACGACTTGCGGGCGGCGCTGCCCGCCGCCGATCAGGCCCTGTACCTCGTCCTGAAGGACCATCTGGAGCGCTTCGACTACCCGGGAGCCGCACGCTTGCTGGAACCGCACCTTAATTGATCCACAGATGAACACAGATGAACACAGATAAGCATAGGTTATTCATTGACTTATACTTGGCTGGGCAGTCACCTCGTCGGTGATTGCGACATCGGCGATAAGCGCATGACAATTCAAAGAAAATCTGTGTTCATCCGGGTTCATCTGTGGATCACTACTCTTTCCAGGGTCGCCGTCCCCTCCCCCACCCCAGGTTTCCGACCATGAACGATGACCGCCCTGTCGTATTGATCGTAGACGATGAGCCGCTGAATCTCCAGGTCCTGGCCGACGCACTGCATGCCGACTACCGGATCAAGGTGGCCACCAAGGGGCTGGCCGCGCTGGACCTGGCGCGGCTGGACCCCTGTCCCGACCTGATCCTGCTCGACGTCATGATGCCGGACATGGACGGCTACGCGATCTGCGCCGCGCTGAAGCGCGAGGCACTCACGGCCGCGATCCCGGTCATCTTCATCACCGCGCGCACCGACCCGGAGAGCGAGACGCTGGCCCTGACCGGCGGCGCGGTGGATTTCATCAACAAGCCGGTCAATCCGCCGGTGGTCCGCTCCCGGGTGCGCCTGCACCACGAACTGGCGCAGCACCGCAACCGCCTGGAAGACCTGGTGCAGTCCCGGACGCTGGAACTGGCCCAGGCGCGCGATGCGGCCCAGAGCGCCAACCGCGCCAAGGACGCCTTCCTGGCCAATATCAGCCACGAATTTCGTACCCCGCTCAACGGCATCACGGGGATGGCCTATCTGTTGGGCAAGGAGGTCCAAGGTGAGCGGGGCCGCGGTTTCCTCGCCAGGATCGACGAGTCGGCGCGGCGCCTGCTGGATCTCGTCAACGATGTCATCGACCTGTCCCGACTGGAGGCCGGCCCAATCGAGCTCGCGGTGCAGGAGTTCGACCCTGCGCAACTGCTTCGCCAGTTCGTGCAGGACAGCGCGAGCCTCGCCGCCGCCAAGGGGCTGACCCTGGTCCCGGAGATCGCCGCGGGCCTGCCCGCCGTCGTCACCGCGGACCCCGCCCGCCTGCGCCAGGTCCTGGGCCAACTCCTGGGCAACGCGCTCAAGTTCTCCGAGCGGGGGTCAGTGACGCTGCGGGTCCAACCCGTCGCGACCCAGGACGGGCAACGCTGGGTGCGCTTCGAGGTGCAGGACCAGGGGATCGGCATCACCCCCGAGGTCCAGTCCGGGCTCTTTGCCCTGTTCAACCAGGGCGACAACTCGCCCGCCCGCCGCTACGGCGGCACCGGCCTGGGGCTGGCGCTCTGCCGCCGCCTGGTGGCCGCGATGGGGGGCGAGATCGATCTCAAGAGCGCCCCGGGCCAGGGCACCACCATCGGCTTCCAGGTGCCCCTGGGCGTGCGCGCGACACCCCAGACTGGCCCTGAAGGGGCCTGACCTATCGCGGGCCACCTTATGTCACGCCCTTTCAGGGCTGGGCTGTATACTACCCGGCATACCAAGGGCGTTTTCGACGGCACCGGCCGCCTGGTCGAGGTGCAATCAGTCGCCCGCGACATGACGCAGCGCAAGGGACTGGAGCTGCGGCTGGCGGAACTGACGCGGGAGCTCGATGATTTCTACGAACACGCCCCCTGCGGCTATCACTCGCTCGCCGCGGACGGGACCATCCTGCGCATCAACGCGACCGAACTCGACTGGTTGGGATACCGGCGCGACGAGGTCATCGGCCGGATGAAGATCACGGACTTCAAACCAGTCAACGACACCCTCGGTCATGCGGCCGGTGACCAGTTGCTGAAGGAGATCGGCAACCGGATGCAGGCCGTGCTGCGCGCCCAGGACAGTGTCGGGCGGCTCGGCGGCGACGAGTTCGTGCTGTTGCTGGGCAACTTGACCGACATCGCGGAATGCCGGGGCGTGTTGCAGCGGCTCATCGACGCGATCGATCAGCCGGTCTTGCTCAATGAAGCGACCCCGGTATGCGTCACCGCCAGCATCGGCGTGAGCCTGTATCCGTCCGACATCGACGACGCCGACTCACTCTTGCGGCGCGCCGATCAGGCCATGTATCAGGCGAAGAATTCCGGCCGCAATCGGGTGTGCATCTTT
>Ga0247840_10011518_pt1 | contig 10739 bp, 10 predicted proteins | sample LaCruzMarch2015__FD_192404 | JGI IMG/M metagenome (GOLD analysis project Ga0247840, IMG submission 192404) | Freshwater microbial communities from meromictic Lake La Cruz, Castile-La Mancha, Spain - LaCruzMarch2015_17m | ecosystem: Environmental > Aquatic > Freshwater > Lake | place: Spain...
GTGCGGACTTCATGGCCGCGCACGGTAGTTCGCCTGAAGGGATCGCCCCCGCGCTTTCAGCGGTGAATTGCGTTCAGAAATGGTTTAGAAGTGCGGAGCGATTATTGGCGCCCGCGATATGGGCGCAGTATTGGCGCGATATGGGCGCGGTATTGGCGCAGTATGGCCGTGGAAACCAATCGCTCAGCGGTTCTAGTGTTTCCCGGCTGGATCGATCAACCACAGCCAGTCATCGAACACAAACTCAAAGCGCGCGGCCAGCAGCGCGATGCGGCCCATGACCGTGAACCCGAAGCTGGCTCCGAAGGTGATCATGAGATACCAAACGCCCACCTTGGCGGTGCGACCCAGCGCACCCTTGTGCTCAGCGGAGAAGAAGAAATACGCAAGCACAGTAAGCACGCCCACAAATATCAAGGTCGCCGCGAGCGAGCCGCCCACGCTTCCTGCCCAATCGATGGGCGAGGCGGCAACGGTGGCAGCGTCTGCGCCGACTGCTACCTGATGCTTGACCACTATTAGTGGATCGAACATGGTTGCCACCTGTGCAACCAAGTCCGCCTCTACATATTGCACAAACTTCAGACCAGCAAATGTTCCAACGATGAAAGCGAGCGGGAAGACGCCGAGCCATGAAGCGCGCGACGAAAGTCTGCACAGGAGCAGTAACCCGAGGCCGAGCGGCACCAGCGCCCACCAGTCAACGCCGACGGCGTCAAAGGATGGCATCAGGTTCGTCTTCGTCCACCCCGGCGCGAGCGCACCCACGAGCTTCGGCACCAAGGTGTCCCACAGCGCCACCACCATCCAATATCCAGCGCTGACGCCAATGACCACCGACTCCGCCAATTTGTACCCCGGATTGTCGCGCCACAGGAAACTGAACACGCAAAGCGTCATGATCGCCGCGGCCCACACGCCCACCGTGCGCGACCAACTCACTTCAATCGTCGACTGCGCAGCATCCTTCATGGAGGCGGTGGCCCATGCATCGCCAGTGGTCTCATTCCAGTTGGTCCAAGAGACTTCTGGTTTCTGGCCAGGAGCAACCGGCTTCCATTTGGTGACCTCTACCGCTACGCCATCCTTGCTAGTCTCCGTGACGCGCTCGCTCACGAACCCTTGCTCGGCGCGCTCCACATAGACCATGCCAAATCCGTGTGTGTTGCGCGCGGCCTCGCCGGTACCGACCGTCGTGCCGATATACGAACGCACCACCAATAGCACGCCGATCACCGCGAGCACAGCAAGCATCATGCGATGCGCACGCCGCGCACTCGCGGGATCATTCAACGGTGATCCAGTGGATCCCATGGTGCTCATGCGTGCGCTCCCTTGCGACGGCCCGCGAAGTAAATCACGTTGCCAACCACAATCAGTCCCACCATCAGAACGTGCGCCACCAACTGCGGTGCCATGCGACGCTGAGCTTCTTGGAACTTCGGTGCGATCGGCTTGCCGGAATCCATGGAACGTAGTTTGGTATTGACCAGCGACTCATACTCCGCAGCGCCCTTGATGGCGCCCAACACACCGGCCATTTGACCGGGGTAGTACGGAATGAGTTGTGGAGTCTGCACACCCGTGGCGCCAGCAACAAAGGGCAGCGGCTTGCCACCAGTCATTGTCGGCGAGACGCCGTACTGAATCCACTCCTTTGACCCTGGATATCCAGCACTCACACTGACAAGGAGATCAAAGTCAGTGAGTTTGTGGATGTCCTTCAGCATCGGCACCTGCGCAAACGGCGTGCTGCGTGCGTCACTTGGGAAGGCACGGGGGAAGTCTGTTCCCACCTGCTTCATCACCCCCTCGTTGCCGGATTGATAGCCAAGATCAACAAAGTTCACGCCGTACACGTAGGTCGGATCATTGCCAATCACATCAGTGAATGTTGCGCCGATCAACGGGCCACCCGGCGCCCACAAGGTCATGCCGCAGATGCGCAGTTTGCGCATCGCACAATGGTGGATGATGGCGGTTGCCATCGGCTGCAATTCACCGGCGCTGGCCGGATCAAAGTCAAACGAAACCAATACGCGCGAGCCTTCCGGCAATCGTTCAATAGCGTCGAACGCACCTTGTACTGCGGGTGTTGGCGTTTCTGGGAATGTCTTACCAGTGATGCCCACCCAGATGATCGGGCCAGCAACGGCGAGCGCCATCATCAGGAAGATCCAGCGCCGGTCGATGGAGTCGAGCCGCGAAAGGAACGTGCCATGGCGGGCGTTGGAGTTGTGTGGGTTGGATGCCATGTCAGTCGCCCTGCCCGAGGTAGCTACGGTCGAGCCCGACCAAGATCTTGAGGCTTGTAGCAGCCACGCCGATCGCAATGCCAATCATCATGGCGCGCGTGCCGGCGTTGTTGAAGACGCTCATGATGATGCTGCTGAGATTTTCCAGGCGCAACCATGCCACCCACGCGTTGTCGGCGGGGATCCATGAGGTGATCAGTACGCCCACATACACACGGCCAAGCAGCACAATGAATGCCGTGCCCAGAAGCAAGATTGCAGCGGTGTTCTTTGCGCGGAATGCGCGGAATGCGGCACTGGCAACGTAGAAGGCCAGCAGTGCAAACAGTGTGCTGGTGATGGGGCTCATCGCATATTCGTAGAGCCACCAGAAGGGTGCGCCGACCGCTTCTTTGTCACCCGAGAAGGCCACGTTGGGGTGCATCGCATCGGGGTGTACGCCAACCTTCAAAATGCCAACTGCCAGCGTGAGTAAGAATGCCGCGAGCGTGACCGCTGAGTATCCCCAGCCTGCCTCGCGCGCACTGATCTTCATCAGATTCATCTTCAGCAGATTGGCGCCACCTAAGACAAATGCGATGGCGGCCAGCACATTGAACCAGTCCACCACCGCGCTCCCAAGAAATCCGAGTGGCTGTACGAAGGCTGTCAACACCATCACCAGGCCGGCGATGGATGCAACCAGGGCTGCGACGGTACGACTCATGTCATCCGCCTCCCATCGATACACGCAGGTTGGTGATGAATTGCGTGACTCCTGCAGACTCAGTGACGGCGGCGATGGTTGCCACCAGCGTGACAACTGCAATCATCACCCACACCACCGCCTTAATCATGTCTTGCCCAAGCAGCGTTCCCAATTGATCAGGCTCGCCACTCAGATACGCACTTGCAGCAAAGAATTCTTCGCCGATCAGTGTGTAGTCGCAGCTTGCAACAAAGAACGGCAGTTGCGTGGTCTCGGCGGTTCCGGCAATCTGAATCGCACCGATGGCGTTGCCATTTTCCGCAAGAATCAGGCTTTCCGCGAAGAAACAGCCGAAGTAGAAACACGCGGCCGGTCGCTTGCGTGCCATCAAACCGCTGGTGTATGCAACGAACGCAAACTGCTCATCGCTCACGTAATAAATACGGTCTGGGTTGTATGAATCCGTGCGACCCGCGGAGAGGTACGCCGCATGCACAGCCTCGCGCGCGCTAGTCATTACTAGGGAGCGCGTGTTGGGAACTTCAATGTCGGCGTCGTACTCAGCAGCGGTCTTGGCAACTTTGCTCAAGATGGTGATACCGGCCACCGTCTGGATGTTGTCCATGTCCTGAATGCCCGGGACGAACAGGATCGGTCGACCCATTTCAGTGGCACGGCCAACGGCTTCATCAACGGCATCAAGACCGGCAATTTTGCGAACCACAATCGAGTGCCCCGCGCGCGCCCACAAGATGGAACCGAGCACTGCCACCACTACCACCACTAACGCAACGACCAGCACGCCCTTGCCGGGCATGAACCAAGTCACTGCTGTGGAACTCTCCGCGCCGGCTTCCTGCGCCAGAAGGAGGATGGTGGCCACTGACATGCGAGGGGTGTACCAAAGATGAACTCGGTTGGGGGTACCACCGTCTGGCAATTCGCGGCGAGTGCTCAGCCGTCGATCACTTCAACATTGGCACGCGGCACAGTGATGCGCGAGCCATCCACCGTCGCCACTTCAAGGACGCGCGCGCGACTGCCGGACCCGAGCACCGCCGGCTGTTCCGGAAGCGCGGCCACTGTGCCGAGTACGCCAAAGTACGGATCGCGGATGACACGCACAGAAGTGCCTATTTCAAGCATTCCAGCAACAGCGCCGCCCGCCGCGGCGGCTGGACCGCCACCCGAGCCGTGGTGAGCGGCATCAAGAGGAATCACAATCTCCGGCCGCATGACGCCCGCGCGAATCTGCGTTGCGCCGTTCACGCTGGCGACACGCCCAGCGTGAGAGGCGAGCAACTTGAATGTCCGTGCCGCCATAGCAACATCACCAAAGCCTTGGTGATGATGAGCGTGATGCCGGTGCGTTCGCTGCCGGTGACTGCAACGCCGATGTCGTGACCCAAGAAGTCGCGCAGGTCTTGGTCGTCAATGCCGCCAGACACAATCGCTGCCGCGCCAACTGTCTTTGCTTTTTTGATTGCCGCCGCCGTCATGCGCGCGCCGCCGATCACTACGCAGCCCTTCATAGCCGCGGTGATGTTCGCTTCGTCAAGTACGTCGCCCGCGGCGGTGTTCGCCATCGCGATCGGACCGTGCGTCTCGCCGGAAACTCCAAAGATTCCTTGAATGAGCGCCACGGCGTTCTCAATCACCACGCCCTCGCCAGCGATCACCTCAATCACTTCGCCGGCCACATAGGCGTGTACTGCGACCGGATGTTGCGGCCCACGGACGATCACCATGCCAGTGGCATCAGAAATACTTTCGAGCACACCGTCGGCGGCGGACTTGACTTCCGTCTTCATCATTCCAAAGATCCCTTTGGAGCGCGCGATTGGTTCGTCCTTCGCTACTGCGTCACCAAGCTTCTTTAGCATTAAGCCCGGCAAATCCTTGGGGTTTGCGCCCAAGAGATTGGCTGCGCGCATGGGGAATGCGTCACCTTCCATGAACGTTTGCGCCACCACCGTATCGGCGTTCACTTGCGCGCCACGCGCCACCATCACGTCACCAGTAATCGGCAACACGCGCCGCGCGCGGTAGGTGGTGCGGGCAGTGACGGTGAGTCCAGGTGTGAATGCTTTGGCCATGTGTCTGCTCTCTTCGGCGGACGCGCCCGCGGTGTCAAACTGATGGTGAGGCAATCATTCCGTGAATCTGAATTATTCGGTTTGACATTTATCTCAGTGAGCCTAGTCTGAACACGTGGACAATCTCGGGCTCTAACACATTCACAAACAAAATTTAGGAGTGTTCAATGAACTGGATCACTTCGGTTTGCCGTTGCCTACGGTACCTCGTTTCTTGCGTGGACTATCGAGTGGCCCACGTGCTCGAGATCGTATGCGTACTCGCACTTGTTCCGACGTTCCGCGCATTCGCTGCGGATGCACCAGGTCCGGGGGTGCTTTATCCGATCCCCGAACCGAATCCTGAGGGCGGTCCAGCGGCATGCGGCGCCATGAGCATGTCTGCCAGGACCATCGGTAACCCAGATTGGCGCGGCTTGCTGACGCACGACCGGAACTGGTCGCGGTACGGGGGTGTCTCGATACCCCTGTCGTGCGACATCGGATGCGGTGACATCGGGGAAGTGCGGGCGGCACGTTGGTCCGACACGCAACAGGCGTACGCACGTGCCTGCATATCGACCGGCACCGACACAGCATCGAGCACATCGGCCCCCTTGCCAGTCGGTGGGCAGTGCAACATCTCGACCGGGCAGCTTCTTGACGGCCAAGGCGATCCGACGGCAACGGACCACGTCGTGCGGATGGTCCGATGGATGCCCGACCAGGGATTCCCGGGGCACGAAGTCCAGGCGAGGCTCAGCGTGGACGCGACATGCTGGTCACGGGTCGAGGCCGACATCCAGCAGCGCAACCTCACGCCGGCGGACGTGACGGCGCCGAGCCCGTGCCTTCGGCAGTCGGCGAACGCCACGTTCCAGGCGATCGCGGACTGCAACATACAGTTCGAGGCGGCCTATTGGCCGATCGACCGGGCACAGCTCCCTAGCCGCTGCAAGCAGGAACTAGTGGGTTTCATCAATACCCAACGAGCCGCGGGTTCCACTACGTGGTCCACGGCCGTCGCCGTCGGGACGGCGAATTCGATATCGAATGGCGCAGCCGTGACAACGCCGCTGAGTTTCGGCGGGGACGGACACGCCCAAGAGGCTTCTGCTTCGTTGAAGTTCCGCGAGCGCATCTGTCTCAGCCTGCCATCGACCCGGGCCGAATACCCGCTCCGCGCAAATAGGCTCGTCATGGCAGCGGCAAGTAGCAGCGGCGCACGGTGGGTGGATTCCTCTGCTCGCTGCACGGTGATAGATCTAGGTGTCACGTTGATCGGTGAATGCACTGACTGCCCCCCCGCACCTGTCGGTGGCACCACGTTAAACCCGCACCGCGGACTCAACCCATGACGGTGCCGATCATGCATCTCACCATTCTGGTGTTTGGCGCGCTGCTCGCGGAGCCACCAGCGCCGAAAGCCCCACCAAGCCGGGCCTTTGAGCTTCGTCAAATGCCACCCGCCGAGCCGAGCGCCGCCGACGTACGGAACATACTGACCGAGGATGCGGGCGTGGCCACGGCGTTGGTTGGTGCGCTGAAGGGCCTCTGCAGCTCCGAAACCACGCTTCCAGTGCGCTTTGTTGTGGGTATCGCCGCGTCCGAAGGTAGCAGCGAGCCACAGCAAACGCTGCTTGCCCTGGCATGGCCGCAGGACATCGGGGGCCGTCGCGTGATTCTCATGGGGCCGATCATCACTCGGGATCAGTCATGCGCCCCCGACCAAACAGTCCGCGAGGCGAGATGGTGCCACGCGCTCACTGAGGCATCACCTCAGCCACCGATCCCCACCATTGCGGTCGCCGATTCCGTGCTCAACCCCACCTTAGAGGAGGTGGTCTGCTGCCAACTGCTCGCTCGCGAATTGCAACAGAGGTGCCTCGGGATCAACGGCATGCCAAAGGAGGGCCTTGACGAGTCAGCGCGCGCCGAACTACTCACGCAAGCGCGCAAGTGCCACGCTGCGTGCGTCATGCCGACGGCTGATCCGTTGGTGCTTTGCGCGAGGTTCGAGAATCTTGACGCAGTGCGAGCAGCCATGCTGGTCCTGGACGAGCACCATGACGCTGAACTGCTCCGGCTTGACATGCTTCACATGGCTACGAGTTGTGGCGCCAACGCGTTGGTGGAGCGGTTGATGGCGCTCGGAGATGAGAAGCAGCCAGCCAAGCAGCCAGTGACAAGCGAAGAGGGATGGTCGACACTCGCCTGGGCGTTCGTCGATGCCTGCGATCGCTTCCGGCAGGTGCAGGCCTCCAACGCCAAGCTCATGGAGCGGGCAGCAAGCGAGTGCTCACAAGAACTCGGGTACGAAGGCGCCGACGCAGCAAACATCCGCCGCGGCTTCGCCGCTATCGTCCCCTACATGCCACTTGGTCGTGCGCTTCCCGGCTCTACGCCACAACGCGCGGTGGAGATAGCCAGGGATCGGTGCTACAGCGACATTCCCACTGCAGAGTTAGCAGACCGCCTGGCCTACACAGTCCCATGGGTCATTTACGGACACGCGTGGTCCCAGAAGGATGCCATGCTGCCCTCCGAGGCTGCGCGGCGCAAGCGCTACCACGCACTGATCATGGACGATGTGCGCAACGGCATCGATGCCCTATTGACCAAGGTGCCGGCGGACTTCAGGGCACAAGCACGCGTGGAAGCCACGGAAAGCGCGCGTCGGTTGTCCGAACAGCTTGCGGACCCGTGGTTACCCGAATCCGTCTTCTGTCCCGACAACAAGCGAATGAGCCTGGTGCGTACCACTATTCGAGAAACACTCAACGGCAAGGATAGGGATCAAGATTGGGAAAAGGACGCCCGCGGGGAGACGACGTACCGAATCGAGGCCGTCCGCTGGCATATCGACTCGGAACTCGGCGGGGAATGGTCGCTCCAGCGCCCGACGCGGCTCATGCCGTTCCGGGGCGTTTCCGCGAACTACCGAAACGGCATGTCGCTGAGCTCCGGGCAGCTGTACCTCGATCTCTCGGATACGGGCGAGGGGCCCTAGGCCACGCCTCGGCCAGTGCGCGTTGCCGGCTCACCCGTACACGTGCAGCGCGGTCAGCCATTTCTGAATCGTGGCGCGCCGTTCGTTCTCTGCGTCTGGAACAGTAATCGCACGACCGCGCGCGTCCAGAATCAAACCGACTGTTCCGCCACGCACGGTGCGCGTCACTGGCTTCCCAGGGCCAGCGCCCATGTCGAAGCCCTTCTCGGGGCTCACGGTCATCTCGCAGGACTCATGGTGCGCAAGTGGCAGCACCTGCATCTCACCGACCGCCATGGTTCCCTGCGCGCTGCGTGCACCGGAGAGCGTCCACGAAAAGCACTGCTTTCCATGCTTTCCTTCGCCGTGTGGCGCAACGCACGTGCCCAGGAATATCAGGCAGTCCTTCTCAAAGACCTCCATCGCTGCATCGGGGTGCACGCTTGCAAGTACGCCCAAGTGCGGCATCATGAAGATGGAATCTTTCGCCAGTTCCGTGAAGCCTTCGGGCTCAAAGCTATCGATCAACATGAGCGCGGTCTGCTCCATGCGCGGCGCGTGACTGAGCACGCCGCCTGACGCAACCAAGAGATCAAGCTTCATGTTGTTCACCAGCGTCCCGCCGCCGGCTTGTTGGCTGAACGCATCGCCCACGGTGCGTTGTTGCTGCACGCCCTTCAGCGTGGTGGCGAATGCTTTGTGTTGCTCATAGCTCAAGCGCAACGCTTCGCGCGCGACAGCTTGCTCAAACACCAGTGCCTCAAGTGATTGAGGAATGGTGGTCGGGCGGATCATCTTGTTCTTCACGCGGTTGCGCAGTTCGCGCTCGTCCATTGGCAGATGCACCCAACGCATGATGCGCGGCATAGTGGCCTCGGCGCACACGTTGCTGATGGAGTAGCTCATGCCAAGGTTTGCGCTCACGGTGCGATTGAACACGCCGTCAAACACGCTGAATACGTCGGTGGTTGCGCCGCCGATATCGACACCAACAGCGTTGATTCCTCGCTTGCGCGCGATGGTTTGCAAGATGTCACCAACAGCGCCGGGGGTTGGCATGATGGGCGCGTCAGCCCATGAAATCAGTTTGTCGTAGCCAGGTGCGTGCGCCATGACGTGCTCAAGGAACACATCATGAATGCGGTCGCGCGCGGGGCCAAGGTTCTCTGCTTCAAGCGTCGGGCGCAGATTGGGAACGATGCTCAGGTCAAAGCCCGCGCCGAAGACGCGCGCCACGGCAGGCGCAGCATCTTTGTTGCCTGCGTAGATCACTGGCAGTTGATATTCGCCACCGAAACGCGGCCGCGGCTTTGCTGGCGCGATGAGTTCCGCAAGCTCCACTACTTTCTTGTGGTCTCCGCCATCGGTGCCACCAGAAAGGAGCACCATGTCGGGGCGCAGTTCGCGAATCCGCTGTATCTGTTCGTGCGGCTTGCGATTGTCATTCGAAGCGATCGTGTCCATGACGATCGCGCCAGCGCCCAGTGCTGCGCGCTTCGCACTTTCAGCGGTCATTTGCCGCACCACACCAGCCACCATCATTTGCAAGCCACCGCCAGCAGAAGAGGTAGAGATGTAGACGTCGCAACCGTTTGGATCGGTGAGTGACGTGCGCCGAATGACCGTGCCGTCATCGGCGATCAAGCGCCGGCCGGAGAGTTCTTGCAGTTCGGTGACCGAGTTGGTGACACCGAGTGTGACATCTGCGAACGGCGCCTCCACCGTGGTGGGCGCTTCCCCGCGCTGCGTCTGGCGGTAGTGACCGTCGACAAGTTCAATCAGGATGGCCTTGGTGGTGGTGGAGCCGCAGTCCGTAGCGACGATGACCTGAATGCGGTCGGGCGTGGGCGGAGTTTTGGCGGACGGCGTGGACGAGGCAGCGTGCGGGGCGGTCATGAGCCGCGCAGGTTACTTGCGGGGTTCAGGGCGGCGAACAGTGCGGCCCGGGCGAAGAAATGTGCGGCGATACGAGGAGCGGCCGTCAGGCGACTGACTCGCGCTGCAATTCCTGCGCCACCCACGTGATGCTGCCGCGGCGTTCCAAGTATTTGACGAGCACTGCGTAGCGCACTGGGTCGAGCACGGCGGTTGCAAACGGCTGCATGAAGTGCAACGCCTGCGCGCCGACATTGTTGAGCGGCTCGACGCTCTCCAAGAAGAACACCGCGGGAGTCACCAGCCCGCGCCGACGAATCTCCGCGATGAGCGGATCGAGCGCAGCGCGTTCTTCCGACGAAGGTACGGCCGGGCCTGGCGGCTCGACGGCAAACGCGTGGCGGAGAGTGTTGCGGAGGCGGGAGGGCATCGGGCGGGGTGAGCGTAGTTGGGCAAGCCGGGCGCGCGACAATCCCCTGATGACTTAGAAACTGTTCTCTAGAGAATTTACCTGCTCGGCAATCATTGATTTGTGAAAAGTTCAAGCATTTATAGATCGCCCCATACGACTCTTTGCGCGTTGTCTAGTAGCAACGCCCTGCGCGGCTTGAATCACTTTGACGTGCCCTTCCGGGCTAACCGCACTGTCAGTATCCGAACATCACACAGGAGTCATTGCCCATGAAATCATTCATCACATGCGGTGCCATTGGTGCAGCCGCAATCGTCGCTTCAGCTGACGCCGGCTTTGTTGGCTTTGTCGCCTCCGTACGGACGGTTGGCGCTAACACCGTAATCGACCTGTACGCAGGTGTCGACAACGCGAGCGACAAGTTCCTCAACGTCTACAACGCCAA
>Ga0247840_10011520_pt1 | contig 10737 bp, 7 predicted proteins | sample LaCruzMarch2015__FD_192404 | JGI IMG/M metagenome (GOLD analysis project Ga0247840, IMG submission 192404) | Freshwater microbial communities from meromictic Lake La Cruz, Castile-La Mancha, Spain - LaCruzMarch2015_17m | ecosystem: Environmental > Aquatic > Freshwater > Lake | place: Spain...
TGATAAATTCTGGACTAAAGTATTCATCGAGGCCTTTGATGACTTTTTCTTCTATGGCATCAAAATCGTTAATAATGCGCTCTTTTGTCTCTTCAGCGACGTCAAATCCTATCTTCGTAGCATTGGAAGTGAACTCCTCAGAACCGATATTACTCGTCATCACGACAATCGTATTTTTGAAATTTATCTTGCGTCATTTACCATCAGTAATCATACCATCTTCCATTATCTGTAAGAGAAGATTAAAAATCTCTGTATTCCCTTTTTCTATCTCATCAAAGAGTACGACCGAATATGGCTTACGGCGAACTTTGTCTGTGAGTAAACCACCTTCATCGTAACCCACATATCCTGCTGTAGTCCCAATAAGTTTTGAGCCAGAATGTCGCTCAGAAAATTCACTCATATCGATTTTTACAAGAGCTTTTTCATCTCCATAGTACTCCCGTGCTAATACTTTTACGAGTTCTGTCTTTCCGACTCAGGTCGGTCAGAGAAAAAGAAAACTTCCAAGAGGTCTATTTTGGTCAGAGATACCCGCCTGAGAACGTTTAATAGTCGAGACAATCGATCTTATAGCATCATTTTGACCGATGATCTTTGTCTCTACCTGTTTTTCGAGGTCTTTTAATTTTTGGATATCTTCATCGGAGAGTGTTTTGATGGGTACTCCTGTGATTTGATGAATAACTTTTTGGATATCTGCCACCTGTATGGTATGTCTTTTATCTCGTGGAATAGTTATTTTTTTTCTCTTTTCTCGAATAGTATCTTCTATTTCGAGAAGTTGCTCTTTTGATTTATTTGCCTTATGATACTGCTGAGAAGTAACAAAATCAGCAATATTTTTTTGAATTTTTTCAGCTTCTAGCTTCAGGGTTTTTATTTCGTCCTCACCGTGAACATAGGTCATACTCTTTGCGCTGCATGCTTCATCGATCAGATCGATAGCCTTATCTGGCAAAAATCGATCTGTGATATAGCGCACTGATAGGTCCACTGCTTCCTCGATAGCATCGTCAGCGATGATGAGATTATGGTAGTCCTCAAAGGTGGTTTTGAGTCATCGAATAATCTCAATAGCAATTGCTTTGGTCGGTTCATCAACCTCTATTTTTTGAAATCTTCGCTCAAGAGCAGCATCCTTTTCTACATATTTTTGGTATTCCGAAAGAGTTGTAGCACCTATAATACGTATCTTCCCACGGCCCATGGCTGGTTTTAGAATATTCGCAGCATCGAGCATCCCCTCTGATCCTCCCGCACCAATAATCGTGTGAATCTCGTCGATAAAGAGAATCACCTCATTATCGAGTTTTGAAGCTTCTTCTATAACCTGTTTCATACGAATCTCAAACTCTCATCGGTATTTGGTACCTGCTACGAGACTCGTCATATCGAGTACGAGAAGTTTTTTGTGTTGCATGGCAAAAGGAACCTGACCAGCTGCTATCCTACGTGCCAATCCTTCAACAACAGCCGTCTTTCCTACTCCAGGATCACCCGTAAGTACAGGATTATTTTTTGTTTTTCGATTGAGAATGGATATCAATCGATCTATCTCTTTTTCACGTCCAATGATGGGGTCGATTTTTCCTTCAGATGCCTCACGAGTGATATCATTACAAAAAAAATCAAGAGCAGGTGTTTGGCTATCATCCTTCTTGGTATCTTTTCATCCTATATTAGCAAACATGGGATTCTTTTGCATATCATCCATTTCGGCGCCGCTCAGGAGTCCTTGCTCGATAACATGCATTATTTTACCAAGTTCATCGACTCATGGCTGCTCTGCGCCTTGCAAACGGTTAAAATCTATCAGAGATTGCTCAAAGTCTCTCACATTAATACGGATAAAGTCCAGGAATTCTATAAACCAGGAGTTTGACTGTTTTATAAGCGCTATCATGAAATCTTCAATGCCAATAAATTTTTTCTCAAAACTTGCGGCTACTTTTACGCTTGAGACTATGATATTTCTGAGATTTTCTGATATACCTGTATATTCCCCTTTTCGATTAATGAGATGAGAAAACTTTGGGTGTGTCATGACGTCGAGGAAGACTTTTTCATTGATACCAAAATCATTGAAAATGGAGAATATGTGTCCTTTTTTAGAACGAAGTATCTCAGCGATGATATCGAGAGACTCGAGAGACTGAAAGCCTTCTTGTTTAACGATATTTTCAGCATTGAGAAGATAAAATTTGTATTCTGGAGTAAAGTTTTTGAACATGAAAAATGATTTGCAATTAAGATGAAGATATGATAATCTAATATTGTATGAAATCCAAATCTTTTTTCGCTCTTTTACTTGCTGTTTGTGCATTTCTCGGTGCTATGGTATTTGCTCAGGATGAGGATATACCCCTTGAAGATGTACCGCAACCTATCTATGAAGATATCTCTGCATTTGTCCCCGATATGGAATTACTGAATATATTTCAAGATAAAGAAGAGGAACTCGATGCACTCGGAGCTTCAAGATCTCATTTTAGTACTCTCGAAAGAACACTTCTCAAATACCAAACTATTGCCTCTCGGAGAAAAGACTATCAAGAAGCAGCCCTCACTGAACTCCATACACTTCAAAAAAATATCAAAAATAACCAGACCCTCAGTGAGAGAGAAATGAAAAAGCTCGAGAAAGATACTACTATCCTGGAGGCAGAGAAGATTCAATTAGATAAAAAACAGAAAGAAACAGAAGAACTCCTAAAAAGATTTTATCAACAAGAATATATGCAGGACATAAAAAGAGATAAAAATATTACCTTTATGAGCCTCCTACTCCCAAAGACATTTGGAACATCTATTAAAGAATCTGAAATACTCAGTATCATGAAACTCTCTTCACAGAGTCTGATAGCTCAACAAAAGCTCAACCAAGAAAAACTCGCAAAAATTCATCAGGTGATCGAATACCAGAAAAAGCAAAAAATACGGATTATCACCAGGCTTGATAGATATGAAATCGAGCTTGCAGAAACAGAAGCACTCAAAGAAACACTCTTATGAAAAACCGTTGCAAGACAGTGAGCTATCGGAGAAACTCTCAAAAGCAATAAAAAAACAACTCAAAATCTTACACAAAAGTTTGAACAAAAATTTGCAGAATATGAGGTAGATATACAGAAATATAGTGAAAAATATAATTGTAAAACTCAAAAAACAGCTGTCTGTGCATGGATTCTCGGATATATCAAAGCAGAAAAAGATCTTCGAATGCAAGAAGAAAGTATAGAGCCCTCCATATGGCCTATCGGTACCGAAAAAGGTTTTGGTTTCCATTTTCGAGATCAAAAATACCATAATATACATGGTGAACACCACACGTGACTCGATAGTATTTCCTCAAAGGATTCTCCAGTAAAAGCCATAAATGATGGCTACATCATCGCCCAAAGAAATGCCACCATAAGTATCCCATGAGTTATTATTATGAAAAACAGAAATGGACTTATGACCGTCTATAGAAATATCAAACCAAAAAAGGATTTAAAACTTTTTAGCATCATAAAAAAATGAGAAAATATAGGAACAGTATGATCTATCATAGAACATAGTGAAAAAAATAATCTCCATATTGAAATGTATCTCCGAGGAGTTTTGACCGATCCTATGGAACAAATGAATCTCGAAAATACAAATATCAAGAACATCCCATGACGGTATGGCTGGAAATACATCGATGACATGAAAAAGGCTAAAAAAGAAGTCGATATAGAATCAGTACAGAAAACTATAGGATTCTTTTACATTGCTGGAGAAAACGAACTCGAACGACAAAAGAATATGCTCGAAAAGTATGCTGGCACTGCATTTCAAGATCAGAAAATGTGGATCGAAGAAAGTATTACAGAAGGTGTGGATCCATCTTTCACCCTCTGTGTATGATTTGCAGAAAGTACGCTCTGACAAAACCTCACAACCAGTGGTAACATCGGTAATGTGGGTAATACAGATGGGGGCGATAGACGTGACTACGATGGATCACGTGCTGGAATCCGTGCTATCGCAGCTGTTGTCAATAATCAATGGCTCGGACATTACCAGACGATTGACCAGCTCTCTGGTTGGGGTAATCCAAGATGACCTATTTATGCTTCTTCTCCTACTAATTGGCATGAAAATATCGTCAAATGTATGTCAGCTCTTAAAGGGAAATACATCGGGAATTATAGTCCATTTAGACTCACTCAAGCCGATTTATTAGGTTATGAAAAAGAAGGGTACAAGAGAATCATAGCTCCTGTGATAGAGCCCGAGACAAGTATAGTAGAATAGAGAATATTTTATCAATATATTCATGATCAAAAAAAAACAAAAATATACTCTCCAGAAATGAGTAGATACTCTAAAAAAATACGGATACTATGCTATTATTTGCATCATATGAATATGTATAATTGGTTTTTTATATATACCATTAATTATTCCTGGTGTTGCCAAATATGCATCATATCTAAAAAATGACTTACCTCTTGAGCATTATGGACTCTCTATGCAGGCCGACATTTCTTTCTTAATTCCAGATGTCAATTTTCTCACTCTTTTTCAATCACAAGAAGAAGAACTCGATGCCTTAGGGGCTTCAAGAGCACATTTTAACACTATAGAACAAGACTTACTTTTATATAATAATAAAACGTCTCTCCAGAGAGAAAATCAAGAGAAGTCTCTGGAAGAACTCAGTACACTCCAAGAGAATATCAAAGTAAATCAAGAAAATGCTCAAAAGGAAGCAAAAAAATTAGAAAATGATATCAGCGCTCTGGAGACCGAAAAAAACCAATTAGAAAAGAAACAAAAAGAAACAGAAGCACTTCTTAAAAAAAGTAAAAGAGAAAAACTGATTTACAGATGAAGAGTCAAAAGAGCTCTCCAATATTGTATGAAGTATGAATGCAATAAGCTCCCATGTTTTTCTATTGGAGATTGCAAAGGATAATAGAGATGGAACATTGATTTTGGAACTTACCGAAGATTTCATCAAGGAATTTGACTGTAAGAGCGTTATGGAACGAACTTTATGTGAAACACTCGCATTACACTATTATGGTATTATGCGAGCGTCGAAAGCCATGAAATCATTCTATAGTCTAGAGTATCTTTCCGATACAAAAAATGGATATTATTGAATGATGGTAAAAGCATTGGAAAGAGAACAGAGAATGTATCTCAATACCCTTCAAACGCTCCAGGCTCTCAAATCTCCTCCTATAAATATATCAGTTAAGGCAAATAATGCCTTTATAGCACAGAATCAGCAATTTAATAACCAAGATGATATATGAAAAGAATAGCCCCTAATCATCTCGGAGTTTTTACTCTGAATAAGTGTCAGAAGCTGAGTATTAAAAATGCAATGAAACAGGTCCAGGTGACTCAGATGAAATCGATACTAGAAAGCATGTTGTCTCCAACTGTGAAAATATATGAGACTGACTGTCATTTTTGAGGGAAAAGATACTGGTTTTCGTGTCCTCTATGCTCTCGAAGAGTATTTGTGCTCTATAAGCACCCAATACAATGAGATCTACTCTGCAGACAATGTCTTGGCTTAAAATACAGTAAGCAACGGTATAAGGGCATGATAGAAGAAACAGTATCCTCACAGTGAAAAGTGGAATCTTAATTTTAATCTCTATAATAACTCTATGAACAAATATATCCTCTATGCTCGAAAATCGAGCGAAAGTGATGAAAAACAGGTACAATCTATCGATGATCAGATTGATTTCTGTATGAAGAGGGCTCAGTCCTACGGTCTCGAAATAGTAAAAATGTTTACGGAAGAGAAAAGTGCAAAGGACCCGAATGCAAGAAAAGTGTTTCAAGAAATGATGGAGATGATACGGGACAAGAAAGCAGACAGTATTATTTGTTGGAAACTAGACCGTCTCACAAGAAATCCTGTTGATACAGGGCTCATACAGTACTCTCTTCAAAAGGAACTCCTTAAAAGTATTGTAACAAGTGATAGAGAATACCTTCCTCAAGATGCAGGACTTCTCTTCAGTGTAGAAACTGGGAATGCCAATCAATTTATTATGGATTTATCTAAGAATACCAAACGATGAATGCAGTGAAAGGCGGACCGATGAGGACTTGGATGACCAGCCCCTCACGGGTATATAAATGATGTCATCAATAAAACTGTTATTGCTGATCCTGAGAGGTTTGATACAGTGAGGCGTATGTGGGACCTTATGCTCACAGGAATGCACTCTGTCAAAGATATTGCTACTATAGCCAATGAGGAATGGTGATTTCAGACGGTGAGAAAGAAAAAAGTATGAGGGTCCCCTATATCTATCAGTACACTAAATCACATATTTCATAATCCTTTCTATAAGTGAGTAATCAGATTTAAAGGGAGTATCAAACAAGGGGCTCATCAGCCTATGGTAACTCCTGGAGAATTTGAGAGAGTACAGAAGGTCATCTCTGGAACAGATAGTGTCGATACTGAAAGACCCCATAAACATAGCTTTGCTTTTACAGGGTGTATCAAATGTGCTGACTGCTGATGTTCTATTACTGCGGAACGTAAAACAAAACACTCCAAGAACGGAAATAAGCATGAGTATACGTATTATCACTGTACACATAAGAAAGATACAAAGACTCATCGTTGTAACCAGAGAGGAACTATCATCCAATCTGAGCTGGAGAAACAGATCATTCAAATACTTTCAAGAATAGAAATCCATAAAGACTTTGTGACTTTTGCAAAGAGAGTTATCCGAGAAAAACACCAGGATGAAATCGTGGCACAAATAAGCATCAGGAATCGTGTCAATAATGACATAGAGACTTCAAATAAGCAATTATGAAGGCTCTTATCGCTCTTGCTCGATGAATCTATTACAAAGGCAGAATATGATGAACAAAAAGCGACTATCAAGAAGCAAATAGAGATACTTGAAAGCCAGAGAAATGTACAAAAAGACAACACCCTCAATTGGGTCGATATAGTAGAGAATACTCTGGATTTTGTAAGTAAAGCAAAGGAGCAATTTCTGAGCTGAGATATTGATACTAAGAAGGCAATATTCAAAGCTCTTGGCTCGAACTTATCGCTGAAGGATGGTAAGCTCTCTCTGGAGCTACATTCTTGGTTTGCACCATTCGGAAAACTGCATGGACATGCTTATGGAGGATTATCAAGGTTAGAACCTATCAAAAAAAGCACCAGTATCAAAAATACTAGTGCTTCATCGAGTCAAAATTCAATTTGGCTCCAAACCCTGAATGAGTTCAGAACTCTTGATTGGAAGAAAATCAAAACACAATTTGAGGTTACAGGGCTTCTGAGCTTTTGGAAAGAAAGAGTTATACTATAGTCCCCTACCCTGCCCTTTTTATTATTCTTTACTTTTCTTAACATAGAATTATGATTGTTCTATGGTTAAAATTGAAACTAAGAAAAGAAGAACTTACTATACAGATTGGGACTTTTTCCAATTATGGATCATAAGTAACTCCAAATTTTATATAGAAGGTGCCTCAGGTTATCTTAAACTATCTCAAATTGAAGGGTATGATTACGAGAATATCAGAGAAACTCTTAAGAAAATAAGTCTTTTCTTTGAGGCAATCGAAGTAAAGAAAAATCATATTCGTAAATACAGTAATGTCACTATTCAACATATTGAGACTGAAAAACAAATAAAAGCAGATTATCCTGCAGACAAAGAAATTCTAGCATCTTTTAGACGGATTAGAAAATGATCGTTCACAATAGATGATGTAATTGATACTTACGGTTATCTAAGCAGTTATGATAGAGTTATATATTTTCCGTTTGATTATCCGCAAGATGAACTTGAGAAGATATACGCCTACTTGAATAAATACATTGATGAGTTTATCAATCATGAGCTAATAGTATCTACTACTAGTGTTTTAGTTTTTGAAAAGCAAAAAGAATGGCTTGTTAAGACTTTTAAGGATATGCAGGCAATAGAGAAATTTGGAAATAACTTTATTGTCACAAAGAAAGGTTATAGCGACAAAGAGGTTTTATTTTTCCATACCTTATATGCTCTGGAAAAACTAGAGTATATAGAGGTTATCAATATATGGTTTACTAGCGGTGTAGATAGCAATAAAACATACCACGCAAATATATTAGTAAATGAGATTTTTATTAAAGAAATCAATCAGGACTTCAAGAAAGAAAACCCTGAAAAGGTTATTGAGAAATTTGATAGTAAGACAGGTATTCTGAGTTTTGGGGGTAAAAAAATTGAGCTTTCAAAGAAAGGCAAAGAAACCGATGCAGTCTTATTGATGAATACACTCCTCAAAGAGGAAGAATGAGAATGGGTCCACAACGATGAAATACTCGAAGATTGGTGATATAGCTTAGAGGAGCAAGGTAAGACTCCAAAGAACAAAGTATATTTTGCATTACAAAAGATAAATAAGACAATGGAATTAGAGGCTCAGATTGAAAACTTCATTGAATGAGGAACGACAAAAGCTCGAATAAATCCTAAATATCGGCAAATTGATAAATAGTTTATAAACTTTTCATCAATGTTTATAAACAGGTCGTAAATATCCTGTAGGCATACCCTACAGTTTTTTTATGACTTGAGAAAGAAAAGACATACTTGAAAAACTATCGCCACAAGCGGTACAAAATTTTGTGGATGCTTTTCAAATACTTCTCAAAGTCGATAAACGGGTCAATCCTCACCTCTATAAATAACCTTATGATCGATACAGTTATTCTCTCCATACCAAAATCAACGCTCACCTTCTTAAATGAAGCAAAGTGGGACCTCTCAGCTCGAACAATCAGTTATGAGCGGTATATCAAAAACCCCTGAAAGAAAGAAAAAGACTCAGGTCTCTATTTCCCTCGACTCAGCGGATATAAGACACGATGAAAAGAAGATGGAGATTTTATACGCATAGAGTTTTCTGTGCCTAAAATCCTCTTTCTCAATAACCTCACAGAATTGAGAGATGCTGATTTTGAGATCCTGATAAAAACTCTTCAGAAACGCCTACAAATGATGAATATAGGCATTGAGCCAGAAACCCTCAAGAGAGCCAGTGTAAGGTGTGTGCATTTCTCAAAAAATATCATCCTCACTGACGGCTACACCACCAGCTATATCATCAAAGAACTCAACAAGGTGAATATGCGAAAAAATATAGATATGACAAAGGCTCGCTATATGAATAATGGTGAAAGCCTCTGTACTCATACTACTAGTCATGAAATGGTAATCTATGATAAAGTATCGGACCTGAAAAAGTGACAAAAAAGAGCCATAGATAAAGACCAGACAGCCTATCAGATGAACCTTTTTGAACAGTTTCACCGAGAAAAGACCGAAATACTCAGGATAGAGATACGGCTTTCAGATGCAAACAAAATGAATAGAGTTCTTGTAGGACTGGGTTATACCAAAAATCCTCATTTTTTTGAAGTATTTTCAACTGAAATGAGCCAAAAAGTCGTCTCTCACTATTGGTCCAAATATATCACCGCTGGATCACTGGGAACTCACACAACACTGAGTACTCCTCACGATATATTGACAGCGTGTCTCTCAAAGAAATGTAAACTCAAAGAGGCTATTTATCTCACTGGTCTTGTACTTCTCAGCCGTGACGGCGATGGAGTCGGCGATCTCCGCAGTATTATAAGCAAAAATGCACACGAAAGGACTTGGTATAGGACCGTATCAGACTTAAAGAAAATGGAAACCATACTAGAGGATATACAGCACCCTCGCAGTTGGGTCGTACAGATAGAAAAAGCTCTGAAAAAGTACGCTCCAATTAAAAAAGAAGTTATTCAAGAATTTCTTCCCAAAAAAACTTGATGTAAAGAAAAGTAAAGTATAATCCTCTTAAATCTAAAAATTATGAAAAACATACAAAATTCTCAATGAATGAGCCCAAACGGCACGGTAGTAGAAAAAGCTCGTGCATCTCGGTTTTCTTCTTATCAGAGAGGGGTCCACTGATTACCTGAAATACCCTGAGAGGCTTTTTATTGTGCTCAAGAGCTCGCTGATGAGCTACGAGTCAATATAATGACCATATATCGCTACATCAAAGCTGGACGGCTCAAAGCCTATAAAATAGGAAAAGAGTTTAGAATTGACAGAGCCGACTTTGAAGGCTTTCTTAAAAATGTAAGTACAAAATAATATGACTCTTCCAAAAATTATCGATAACAATCGAAAATACCTCAAAGATACACTCATAGAAGTATCCAAGGATTTTACCGAAATATCCATCGCAACAGGATATTGGGACCTCGAAGGTATGAAATTGATACTTCCTGAAATTCAAAACTATTCAAAAATTCGCCTTCTGATTGGTCGTGAGCCTATGATTGCTCGCTATCACCTTCAGTTACCTGAGCCTGATTATCCTGATCAAGATTTCAAATATGATCTCTCTATGCTGAATCCTGAATCAGCACTCACAGAAACAGTGGCAAAAATACAGGAACTCATTGAAAAAGGAACTCTCGAGGTCCGTGTTTATCGCAAAAACTTTCTCCACGCAAAATGCTATATTTTTTGATCGTACATTTCAGATAATGCTATTGGTATAATCGGTTCGTCCAATTTTACGAAAAACGGACTTACTCAAAACACCGAACTCAATGCCCTTGAGGCAGATCACCGCATCGTCCTCTCAGAACCAAAAACAGAATCCCAAGAAGTAGGACACCTATTCTGGTTTGATTCTTTCTGG
>Ga0247840_10011522_pt1 | contig 10736 bp, 5 predicted proteins | sample LaCruzMarch2015__FD_192404 | JGI IMG/M metagenome (GOLD analysis project Ga0247840, IMG submission 192404) | Freshwater microbial communities from meromictic Lake La Cruz, Castile-La Mancha, Spain - LaCruzMarch2015_17m | ecosystem: Environmental > Aquatic > Freshwater > Lake | place: Spain...
TCTTAAAGAAGCAGGAGCTAGCAAAATCAACGTAATTAAAGTTGTAAGAGCAATCACAGGACTTGGGCTTAAAGAAGCTAAAGACTTAGTTGATGGAGCGCCTAAATCAGTTAAAACAGGTGTTTCTAAAGATGAAGCAGCTGAAATCGTAAAACAATTAACAGAAGCTGGAGCAACAGCAGAAACTAAATAGTTCTTGAAAAAGCACTTGAAGCACTCTTTTAATATACCTAAAGAGTGCTTTTTTTAACATCTATATGTATACCCCAAGCACAACTTGGGGTATACCGTATTGTATTTATGGTTGAATTATACGGTTTATTATGGTATAATAGAGTTATTACATTTTTATGCGAGAATTGAAATAGGTCTTGCATTATAAAATCATACTATTTCGAAAATTGTTTAAGAAATATTGAACAAACATTTTTATCATTGAAGGAGCTATCTTGCATGAAAGATAAACTAATTAACCGCCAATATTTTGGAAAAATCATTCAACGTGGTTCAATGCCAAGTTTTTTAGAGTTTCAATTAAACTCTTATGAAGAGTTTTTGCAACTTGCAGTTGATCCCCAAGCGCGCGAAAATAAGGGACTCGAGTCAATTCTTCGCGATTCTTTTCCAGTGGAATCATCAAATGATAAGCTAAAGCTAGAGTATCTTTGGTATGATTTCTTTGACAAGAAAAAGCCTTTTAATGAAGAGCTAGAGTGTAAGAGAAGAGGAAAGACTTACGCTAAATTTTTAAAAGTAATGTTAAGACTTACCAATAAAAAGACAGGTGAAGTACAAGAATCACTGGTACATTTTGGTGAAATCCCTATAATGACTGACAAGGCGACATTTATGATTAATGGCGCTGAACGTGTTGTGGTATCACAGCTTCACAGATCACCAGGGGTATCATTTCATAAAGAGGTTAACCCACAGACAGGAAAAGAGCTATTCATTGGAAAAATCATTCCATACAAAGGGACATGGCTTGAGTTTGAAACTGATAAAAATGATTGTTTTAATGTAAAAATAGATCGAAAGAAAAAAGTTTTAGCAACACAGTTTTTAAAAGCTGCAGGATTTTTTGCAAATAACAGTGAAATTATGGAAGCTTTTTTTGAAAAACAGGTGTTACATTTAAGAAAAATTAAAGATGCTAATAAAAACAAGGAAGATCTTCGAGATGTTCTTAATTCGGTTATATTAGGCAAATTCATTCGCCAAGATATAGCTGATGAAGAGACAGGTGAGATTCTTCTTGAAGCTGAGAAGTTTGTTGATGATGAAGTGATTGATAAAATTCTCTACCTTGATATTGATGAAATTGAGTATTACAACACAAAAGCTGAAGATTTAATTCTTGTTAACTCATTTTTAGCAGATGAGACGAAAAGTCTTGATGATTCAACTGTTGAGCTTTTCAAAAAATTAAGACCAGGTGACTTAGTGACTCAAGAGTCAGCTAAAAACTTTGTAAAACAGCTATTTTTCAACTTACAGAGATACTCACTCGCGACAGTTGGACGTTATAAGTTAAATAAGCGTTTAAAAATAGAAGTTGCGGACGATAATCTTTCAATTACGAAAGAAGATATTATCAGTGTGATGAACTATGTTAGAAAGCTTTTTGCTGGTGAAGGGATGATAGATGATATTGATAACCTTTCAAATCGACGTGTCAGAGGAGTTGGAGAGTTATTAGAGATTCAACTTAAAACTGCATTGGCAAAGATTACTAAAATGATTCGTGAGAAGATGACAATTCAAGATATCAATGCCATTTCACTACAATCGCTTCTAAATACACGACCATTAAATGCTGCAATGCTTGACTTCTTTGGAAGTGGACAGCTATCACAGTTCATGGATCAAAGTAATCCTCTAGCTGAGCTTACACATAAGCGTCGTATTTCTGCACTTGGACCTGGTGGACTTTCTAGAGATAGAGCTGGATTCGAGGTTCGTGACGTTCATGATTCGCACTATGGCAGAATTTGTCCAATAGAGACTCCAGAGGGACCAAATATCGGTCTTATTGGTTCTTTGGCAACTTACGCTAAAGTAAATAAATATGGATTTATCGAAACTCCTTACATCAAAATCACACAGGGTAAAGCAGATATGACTACAATGCACTACCTTGCTGCAGATGAAGAGATTGGTCAATTTATAGCTCAGGCAGATACGAGCATTAAAGAAGATGGTACAATCTTAGTAGATAAAGTACTTTGTAGAATTGATGATGAGATCGTTTACGTTGATAAAGATACAGTAGATTATATGGATGTCTCTCCAAAGCAGTTAGTATCTGTTTCGGCTGCGATTATTCCGTTCCTTGAGCATGATGACGTTTCTCGTGCACTAATGGGAAGTAATATGCAACGTCAGTCTGTACCTCTTCTTAAAACTCAAGCTCCATTCATTGGAACAGGAATTGAGAGAAAAGTTGCGGTAGATTCAGGTGCTGTTATGATTGCAAAAAATGCAGGAACAGTTATTGCTGTAGATGCAAGAAATATTGTAATTCAGACTGAGAGTGGAAATAGAGATTATTATAAACTTCTTAATTTTGAACGTTCGAACCAAGCTATGTGTTTGATTCAAAAGCCAATTGTTGACCTTCATGAAAAAGTTGAAAAGGGAGATATCATTGCAGATGGACCTGGAACAGCTGGTGGAGATTTAGCACTGGGTAAAAACGTTATTGTTGCGTTCATGCCTTGGGAAGGGTATAACTATGAGGATGCTATTTTAATCAACGAACGTTTGATTAAAGATGATGTCTTTACTTCAATTCATATTGAAGAGTATCAAATCGAAGCACGTTCTACAAAAGTAGGAGATGAAGAGATTACAAGAGAAGTTCCTAACGTAGGTGAGGATGCTATTAAAAATCTTGATGATACGGGTGTTATTAGAATTGGTGCTGAAGTAACAGCAGGAGATATTCTTGTTGGTAAAATCACGCCTAAAGGAGAGACTGAACCCCCTGCAGAAGAGAAACTTCTTCGTGCAATATTTGGAGAAAAAGCGAGAGATGTAAGAGATAACTCTCTTAGACTTCCTCATGGTGCAAAAGGTACAGTTGTAGATATTTTAGAGCTTTCAAAAGAGAATAATGACGATCTGCCTACAGGAGTGAATAAAATTGTTCGTGTATATATTGCAGAAAAACGTAAAATTACTGTTGGAGATAAAATAGCTGGACGCCATGGAAACAAAGGGGTAATTTCAAGAGTACTTCCAAGCGAAGATATGCCGTTCATGGAAGATGGAACACCAGTAGATATCGTTTTAAATCCACTAGGGGTACCTTCTCGTATGAATATTGGACAGGTCTTAGAGTTACATATGGGACTTGCTGCTGGAAAATTAGGAAGATATATCGCAACACCTGTATTTGATGGTGCGAAAGTGCCTGATATTGAGGATATGCTTGAGGAAGCGGGATATGATAAATCAGCAAAAGTAACATTGATTGATGGAAGAACTGGGCAACCATTCGATAACCCAATTTCAGTAGGATATATGTATATCTTAAAGCTGCATCACTTAGTAGAGGATAAACTTCATGCACGTTCAATCGGACCTTATTCACTTGTGAGTCAACAGCCATTAGGTGGAAAAGCACAGTTCGGTGGACAAAGACTTGGAGAGATGGAAGTTTGGGCATTAGAAGCATATGGCGTGGCAAGTATCCTTCAAGAGATGTTAACGGTTAAATCCGATGACGTTACAGGACGTGCTAAAACGTATGAGGCTATTGTAAAAGGTGAAACGATACCTGAGCCAGATCTTCCTGAATCGTTTAAAGTAATGCTTAAGGAATTTAACAGTTTAGGCCTAAATGTTGATCTATTCGATCAAGAAGATAACATTATCGATGTAAATGATTTAGTAGATGATGACTAATTCAAACATGAACTTATAAAATCCAGGAGGCCTTTAATATAATGGGAATAAAAGATTTTAAGAAAATTAGAGTGAGTCTTGCTTCTACGGAGCAGATTTTAGAATGGTCGTTCGGTGAAGTCAAAAAACCAGAAACCATCAATTATCGTACGTTAAATCCAGAGATGGAGGGGTTATTTTGCGAGAGAATATTTGGTCCAGTTAAGGATTGGGAATGTTCTTGCGGTAAATACAAGCGTATGAGATACAAAGGACTCATTTGCGAGAAATGCGGCGTTGAGATCACAAAGTCAAAAGTAAGAAGAGAGCGTATGGGGCATATTGATTTAGCTGCCCCTGTAGCTCATATTTGGTATTCTAAAGGAAGTCCTAATAAAATGGCTATCCTGTTAGAAATAACACCAAAAGATTTAGAGTCTGTAATCTATTTTGCTAAATATGTTGTTACTAATCCAGGGGACACAAAGCTTAAAACAGCTCAAGTCCTCAGCGAACGTGAGTTCAAGATGTACCGTGCAGAGTTTGGAAACAGTTTTGAAGCCCTTATGGGAGCAGAAGCTATTGAGAAACTTTTAGCAAGTCTGAATCTATTGAAAATGGAAAATGAGTTAAAATCAGAACTTGAAGGTGTTGAAACGACTCAAAAACGAAAAAAACTGGTTAAAAAACTTAAAATTGTTAGAGATTTTGTTAACTCTGGCAACCGACCAGAGTGGATGATTTTAAGAGCATTCCCAGTAATTCCTTCTGATCTTCGTCCAATGGTTCAATTAGATGGAGGGCGTTTTGCCACTTCAGATTTAAATGACCTTTACAGAAGAATTATAAACAGAAATAACCGTTTGAAGAAACTTCAATCGATTCATGCGCCAAATATCGTTATCAAAAACGAAAAACGTATGCTTCAAGAAGCGGTTGATGCGTTGATTGATAATGGTCGTCGAGGGAAAGTGGTTGTTACACAAAATAACCGTGAACTTAAATCTCTAAGTGATATGCTTAAAGGTAAACAAGGACGTTTTAGACAAAACCTTCTTGGAAAACGTGTTGACTATTCAGGACGTTCGGTTATCGTTGTAGGACCAAATCTTAAGATGAATCAGTGTGGACTGCCTAAGAAAATGGCGTTAGAACTTTACAAGCCATTTATTATGAGAGAGCTTCTTAAGCGTGATCAAGATATCAATATCAAGACAGCTAAGAAAATGGTTGAGAATGAAGATGATAGAGTTTGGGAAATTATTGAAGAGGTTATTAAAGAGCATCCAGTTCTACTTAACCGTGCGCCTACACTTCACAGGCTCTCTATTCAAGCTTTTGAGCCAGTTTTAATTGAAGGAAAAGCAATTCGTCTACATCCTCTAACGTGTAGTGCGTTCAATGCCGATTTTGATGGAGATCAAATGGCGGTGCATTTAGCACTTTCACCTGAATCTATCATGGAAGCAAGACTTCTAATGTTAGCGTCAAATAACCTTATTGCCCCTGCTACAGGAAAGCCTATCGCGGTTCCTTCTCAGGATATGGTAATGGGATGTTATTATATGACTAAAGAGCGCAATCCTAAAGAGGGTGAAGAGCCACCAAAAGGTGCAGGGAAAAATTTCTCATCGATTGAACAAGCGATTAGAGCTTATGAGTATGAGCAAGTAGCAACACATGCGCTTATCAATGTAAGAATTAATGGTGTAATGGTTGAAACCACAGCAGGAAGATTGAAATTTAATGAAATTTTACCTGAAAAGCTAAAAGATTATGGTACAACATTTGGTAAAAAGCAATTGGCTACCCTTATTGAGAAAATGGTTAAAGAGTATGGATTTACTCAGACATCAGAGATGATTAATGATGTAAAAGATTTCGGATACCATTATGCAGCTATTGGTGGAATTACAGTAGGAATGGTTGATTTGGTGATACCACCTCAAAAAGCAACGATTCTTAAAGAAGCGGAAGATGGTGTAGCTGAAGTTCTTGAAGATTATAAAAAAGGGATTATCATCAATGAGGAGCGTTACAGAAGAACAGTTGATATTTGGTCAAAAGCCACTCAAGCTGTAAGAACTGCAATGCTTGCTAACCTTGATGATTTCAACCCAGTATTCATGATGGCGAACTCTGGAGCCCGTGGTAACGCGACTCAGATGGGACAGCTAACAGGAATGCGTGGTCTGATGGCCGATACACAGGGGCACATCATTGAGCTTCCTGTAAAAGCAAACTTTAAAGAGGGACTAACAGTACTAGAGTTCTTCATGTCAGCACATGGTGCCCGTAAAGGTCTTGCCGATACTGCACTTCGTACTGCCGATTCAGGATATTTAACACGTCGTCTTGTTGATATTTCTCATGATGTTATTGTTAATACTGTGGATTGTGGAACGGATGAAGGTCTTGAAGTATCTGAACTGGTTGATGCAGGAGAAGTCATTGAGACTTTAGAAGAGCGTTTGATTGGTAGAAATCTTCTTGAAGATATTATGGTAGGAACAGAATTGATGCCAAGAAATACACTTGTTTCTGAAGAGCAAGCAAAGAAAATTGTAGCTGCTGGAATCAAAATGGTAAAAATTCGTTCGCCATTAACATGTGACCTTAAAAAGGGTGTATGTCAAAAATGTTATGGTTGGGATCTTTCATGCCATAAAGAGGTTCTACTTGGAGAGGCTGTTGGAGTTATTGCAGCACAATCTATCGGAGAGCCAGGAACACAGCTTACAATGCGTACTTTCCATACAGGAGGGGTTGCGGATAAAGCCGTTTCACAAACAACAATAACGGCAGATAGTTCTGGAAAAGTCTCATTTAGAGATATGAGAACCATCGGAGAAGAGGGAGAATCGCAAATTGTAGTCTCTCTAAATGCTAAGATTGTAGTCAGCAAGAAAGAGTATGAAATTCCATCAGGATCTATTTTAAGAGTTTCTGAGGGAGAAAAAGTTGCGAGTGGTGCAGAACTTGCTGAGTTCGACCCATACCAAACTCCAATCATCTCAGAGGTTGATGGTCTTGTTAAATATAAGGATATTTTTGTTAAAGAGACTCTTGACAGAAAATATAATGTAAAAGAGAAAACAGTTGTAAGAGCTTCTGGTGCTGGAAATCTTCAGCCAAGAATTCAAGTGTTGAACTCTAAGGGTGAAATTGCTGTTGAATACTCAATTCCATTCGGTGGTTACTTAATGGTGGCTAACGGTGAAGCGGTAACGATTGGTAAAATCCTTGTTAAAATTCTTAAAGAGGGTGAAGGAGCAAAGGATATTACGGGAGGTCTTCCACGTGTTCAAGAGTTATTTGAAGCGAGAACGCCAAAAGGAAATGCCATTGTAACTGAGATTCCTGGAAAAATTGAACTTGCTGATAAAAAGAAAAAAGGTATGAGAGTGGTTATCGTTAAAGATGTTGAAAACCCTCATAATGTTAGAGAATACCTCATTCCATTCGGAGAACATTTGGTGGTAATCAATGGTCAAACAATTCAAGCGGGTGACAGATTGACTGATGGGGTTATATCTCCACATGATATTTTAAGAATCAAAGGGGTTACGGAGGCAGAGAAATATATCCTTGAGTCCGTACAGCAAGTATATAGAAGCCAAGGTGTATCAATTTGTGATAAACATATTGAGGTTATTGTACGTCAAATGTTTAAAAAAGTTAGAATTATTAACGGTTCTGTATCAACACTTCTTGAAGATGAGGTTATTGATAAGCGTGCAGTGGATGATGAAAATCGTCGTTTAGTAGAAGAGGGAAAAGCTGAAATTACCTATGAAGCTGTAATTCAAGGAATTACAAAAGCAGCAGTAAATACAGAGAGTTTCCTATCAGCAGCTTCATTCCAAGAGACTACAAAAGTTCTTGCGAACGCGGCAATTCAAGGAAAAGTGGACAATTTAGTCGGGCTTAAGGAGAATGTTATCATTGGAAAACGTATTCCAGCAGGAACAGGGTTTGCGGCATATGATAAGATTAAGTTAATTGCTCCGGAACTTCAACCAAAAGAGGAAGAAGTGCATATCGTAGAATCTTTTGATGAAGAAGAGGAAGAAATTCTAGAAGTTGAAGAACTAGCGTAGGGGCCATTATGACAAAAAGAGGAAGACTGTTTATCATTTCCGGACCCTCCGGAGCAGGTAAAACAACACTTGTAAGTAAATTAATAGAGGTAGATCACTCTATCTACCTCTCTACCTCTTCAACAACACGTAGCATGAGAGTTGGAGAGATTAATGGTGTTCATTACCATTTTTTGAGTAAAGACACTTTTGAAGAAAAAGTTCAAAATGGTGATTTCATTGAGTACGCAAACGTACATGGAAATTGGTATGGTACTCAAAAATCTACTGTTGAGCAAGCGCTAGATGAAGGCAAATGTGTTATTTTAGAAATTGATGTTCAAGGTGCAAGACAGGTTAAAGAGAAAATGCAAGATGCGTGTCTTATATTTGTCACAATTTCAATTGAAGCATTGCAAGCAAGATTAAAATCTAGAGCAACAGACAGTGACGAAATTATTTTAACAAGACTTCTTAACAGCAAAGCAGAGGTAGAGGCATCAGCAGACTATGACTATATTATTGAAAATGATATATTTGATACTGCTTTTGAAGAGCTGATTGCTATTATCGAGAACGAGAGAGGAAGAGGTTAAAATGAAGAAAAAAATTACGTATGATGAGTTGATTGAAAAGATTCCTAATAAATACATTCTGACTATTATTTCAGGAGAGCGCCTAAGAAATCTTATGGTACATGAGAAAAAAAATGAACACATTTTGGTTACTCAAGTATTAGAAGAAGTAACTGAAGGAATTATTACATACGAAAATGAGTAAATTAAATAAGAGTAGAAGGAATTTTCTTTTACTCTTTTTTTCTATAATAAGCATACTTCTTTTTTTTACTGGGTGCGAGAGAGAGCAGTATGTGACAGAGACGCGGTATCTGTTTGGAACAAATATTACCATAGAGGCATATACGAGCAATCTCTCTCAAACTAAGGAACATATCAATCAAGCTTTTCAAATTATGTCCGACTTAGATAAAAATATCAATACCTACTCTAGTACTGGGGATATGCATAAACTCAATACACATCTTAATACATGGGTTAAGGTGGAGCCTCAAACAATTTGGTTGATAAATGAGGCTTCGAAAGGCTCTAAAATAACTGATGGCAGTTATGATATCTCTGTCTATCCATTATTGAAACTTTGGGGGTTTAACCGCCTTGGAAAGAGTCAAAATTATACGCTTCCTTCTAAAAGAGAGCTTAAAGAGGCCTGTTATCATGTGAATTATAAAGATATCGCTATTAAAGGGAATGAGGTTAAACTCTCAAAACCTTTACAAGGGGTGGATGTAGGTTCAATATTAAAAGGGTATGCAGTGGAGCAAGCGAATAACTATCTATCCAGTGTGGGTGAAAATAGTGCGATGGTAACCGCTGTCAGTAGCATTGCTGTTACAGGGTATAAACCAGGTCAAAAGCCGTGGCAGATTGGAGTGCAAGATCCGACCAATTTAAAACGTTATATAGGCGTTTTATCACTTCAAGGCAATGATGCCCTAGGGATTAGTGGAAACTATGAAAATTACATTGTTATTGACGGTAAACGCTACACTCACATCATCAATGCTAGGACAGGGATGCCTGTGACTGATATGGAGATGGTGGTTATAGTGTGTCAAAGTGCTGCGCAAGCAGATTTGTACTCTACAGCTTTATTTACTCAAACGCCACAAAAGGCAATTGATATCATCAATGCAACGCCAGGTATGTCAGGTTTGGTTGTGGATATGCAAGGTAAGATATATTATTCTAATCAAATGAAACGTTATTTTAAAGAGACACACTAGAAATTTCTAGCGTGTTTTTTTTAATTCTTTTCAAATAAGTATATTTGGGGTATAATATAGAGAGATTGAATATATTGGGGGTAATGTGGAAATTGTAATGAATTTTTTACTTTATGCAAAAGACCATTTTAAAGCAGATATTACGGGTATTATTATTCTGTTCGTTCTATACATAGTCGTTAGAATTGTTATGAAAGGGATAGATAAAAATTTAAATGTTCAGTATAAAGAGTGGAGAAGTTCCCTGTATACAAGTACTAAACGGTATCTGAAAATATTTTTTGCCATAATGATTTTATGGATTGTATTGATGGCGTTAGAGTCAAGCAAAATTTCTAGCCAAGGTCGTGGAATAACGAATAAAATTGTTACCATAATCATCTTAATTATGGTGACATTAATTGTTGTCAAAATTATAAAGCAATTTAAAAATTTGCTTATTGTACGTTTAGATGATCCAAATCAAAATGTGACTTATGATAAAAGTGATATCTACACCCTGTTTTATTTCATCAATTTTTTGGTGTGGATTGTGACCTTTTTTATCATTTTAGCAGTGTTAAGGGTATCATTCGCCTCCCTTGCAACTTTTGGAGGAGCAGGAGCCATTGCACTGAGTTTTATTTTCAAAAATAGTTTGGAAAATATTGTAGGAGGGGTGTTTTTACACCTTGATCGCCCTTTTATTGTTGGAGAGAGTATCTATACGATTGACAATAAAATAGAGGGAACTGTAGAAAAAATTGGTTGGCGATTAACAATAGTAAGACAGTTTGATCAACGACCTGTTTATGTTCCAAATGCGACATTTGTGACCAGTGCTGTGGTTAATATTTCAAGAATGACCAATCGTAGGATAAAACAGTATGTTGGTTTGAGATACTGTGATATGCCAAAAGTTTTAAAAATTATTGAAGCCATTAGAGAGTATTTGTTAAACCATGTGGGAATTGACCAAACAAAGG
>Ga0247840_10011524_pt1 | contig 10733 bp, 9 predicted proteins | sample LaCruzMarch2015__FD_192404 | JGI IMG/M metagenome (GOLD analysis project Ga0247840, IMG submission 192404) | Freshwater microbial communities from meromictic Lake La Cruz, Castile-La Mancha, Spain - LaCruzMarch2015_17m | ecosystem: Environmental > Aquatic > Freshwater > Lake | place: Spain...
TGTAGAGTAAATTTTCGGTAATTGATTTAATATATTTTCAAAATGGACAAAACAATATGACACAATTTATAAAATTATTTAATAAACCTATTTATTAGTAATGTACCGGTCATCTGTTTTGGAAATTTTGAAATATATTAATCAAATATTTCTATTTATTTAGACATCAAAAGGGCCATTTCCACTAACCTATTGGAATACCCCCATTCGTTGTCGTACCAGGCTAAAATCTTAACAAGGTCACCATCAATAACACGAGTAAGCCCTAAATCTACAATAGAAGACTCGTTTGTACCGATAATATCGCTAGATACTAAAGGCTCTCTTGAAACACCAATTACACCTCTGTATCTATCTGAAATTGAAGCATCTTCAAGTGCTTTATTTATTTCTTCGACAGTTGTTTTTTTCTCTACTACAAAAGTCATATCAGAAAGTGAACCTACAATGGTAGGCACTCTTACAGAAATTCCATCAAATAAACCTTTTAATTCAGGAAGAACTTGTGTTGTAGCAATTGCTGCTCCTGTAGATGTTGGAACCATATTTTGAGCTCCAGCGCGACCTTCTCTAAAATCTTTGTTTGGGCCGTCTACGATACTTTGAGAAGCGGTGTACGAATGCACTGTAGTCATTACGGATTTTAATATTTTAAAATTTCTATGTATTACTTCTACAACAGGAGCAATACAATTTGTAGTACATGAAGCGTTTGAAATTACGTCTTGGCCTAAGTAATTTTGATCGTTAACTCCACGTAAAAATGTTTGAATGGTATTATGTTCGCCTTTTGCGGGTGCTGATATAACAACACTTTTAGCTCCAGCGGTTATATGTGCTTTTGCAGCATCATCTTTAACAAAAAATCCAGTGCATTCTAAAACTACGTCGACGTTGAGATCTTTCCAAGGTAAAAGCGTAGCGTCTTTTTGAGCTAAAACAGGAATTCTTTTGCCGTTTATGGTTATACTTTGGTCATCGGATGCAACTTCTTTGGAGTATTTTCCATAAGCAGTATCGTACTTTAATAAATACGCGAGATTTTTTATAGAACCTAAATCATTTATAGCAACAACTTCGCAATCTGTTCGATCGAAAATTATTTTAAATGCGGCTCTACCAATTCTTCCAAAACCATTTATAGCTATTCGGGCAGTCATATATTTTAATATTACGCTCAAAGTGATTGCTTTAGCAATTACTTCAATTTACTATCGATCCAGTCTTTTAGTACTTCTTTTGGCATTGCACCAACTCTTCTATCTACTTCTTTATCATTTTTGGTAATTACAAAAGTAGGGATACTCATGACTTGAAATTGTTGAGCAACTTCACCGTTTGTTTCGACATCTACTTTTTTAAATTCTACTTTTCCTTCGTATTCTTTTTCTAACTCGGCAAAAAGAGGGGCCATCAATTTACAAGGTCCACACCAATCTGCATAAAAATCCATTAATGTAATCATAAATATTTCCTCCAGAAAAATAATAGCATATTCGTACAATATTTGGTTGATTTAATTTTAGTCGTTGATATTATGTTATCAATGAAGAAAAGGATTTTCTTAAACTTATTTATTATAGTTGCAGCATTTGTAGGTGTTTGGTACTGGTTAAGTATTCAAAAATCTTTAAATCCTTCAAATAATAAAGAAGTTTTATCCAGTAACGAAACTATTTCAGAAATAACTACGTCTCCAGTTAATATGGAAGTTGTAAAAAAAGAAGAACCTATTGTCACTCCAATTGAGAAACCTGCTGTTGTAACAAGTACCTCAACGGATACTGCAGAAGTGACTTCTTTAAAGGATGCCTTTTCAAAAAAATATGGTAAGACAATTAGTTCGGTTTCTACAGAAATAGTTTCTAAAAGTGGCGCCTATGTAAAAGGAAATGTGGATTTTGATAACTCTGGAGCTCCTGCTACATTTTATGCTTATAACAAAGGAGATTCCTTTGTAATTGTAGCCGTAGAAAATGGCGTAGTTTCCTGTGCTTCCCTAGCTGGATACGCCTTTCCTTCCTCTATAATTCCTCAATGTTACAACTCTTCGTTAGGTACTGTTGTTTCTAGGTAATTGAATCTATAATATTTTTATATGAAATATAAATATGTTTTGATTATTCTTTTTATAATATCTGTTTTGTTTATTTTAGGATCTATTGGTTATAAATACTTAAGAAACGGCAATTCTATAAATATAGAAGAAACTACTTCTACCACAGTAAATAATGATGTAAGCTTAATCGATTTACCTGCTGATTCATTAGAAGCTAAAGTACTTAAATATTTTGAGACTGAATATAATAAAACCATTAAAGATATTTCAATGGAAATATCTCAAAGCAATGATACTTTTTATAGAGTTACTGTAAAAGTTAAGGATGTGGAAGAACCATATTCTGTTTTAGCAAAATATACTGGTGATGGTAAAGACATTGTCACTTGGGACATTATATATTCTGGTACAGGGTTTCCTGTTTGTAGTGTTTTGGACGCTGTATCCTTTTCTCCAGGTATTGGGTCGGTATGTCTTGATGATACAACCCAAGAACTAAAGTCTCGTATCGAGTTATAGTCATGATATTATAACTTGATGACTTCAATACTCGATAATTTAAATGAACAACAAATAATGGCTGTTTCACATAAAACTGGCCCCGCGCTTGTAGTGGCTGGACCAGGTAGTGGTAAAACAAGAGTCTTAACTCACCGAGTTGCAACTTTGTTGAAAGAATTTCCAATTGAAGAATTTAATATTTTATGTGTAACTTTTACAAATAAAGCTGCGAGTGAAATAAAGAATAGAGTTGTTGAATTGATTGGGATTTCGGGTCTTTCTTGGAGTGGCACTTTTCACTCGGTTTGCTCTAAAATCTTACGAAGAGAAGGTTCAAAAATTGGAATACCTATTTCTTTTGTAATATATGATACAGATGATCAACAACAAATAATAAAGCAAATAATGAAAGACTTTGGAATTGATCCCAAAAAGTTTAATCCACACGCAATTTTGTCTACAATTTCAAATTCAAAATCAGAACTTGTTACGCCCGAAAGTTACGAGAAATATGCTCAAGGTTATTTTCAAAAGACTGTAGCTAAAATATATCCTGAGTACCAAAAACGACTTAGACAAAACGATGCCTTAGATTTTGATGATTTATTAGTACGAACAATTGACCTCTTTAAACAAGAACCTGCAATTTTAAAAAAGTATCAAGATTTATTTAAATTTATTTTAGTAGATGAATATCAAGATACAAATAAATCACAATATGTTTTAACAAAAATGTTATCTGCAAGTCATGGGAATTTATTTGTAGTAGGGGACATGTCTCAAGCTATTTATAGTTTTAGAGGTGCTGATTTTAGAAATATTTTAAATTTTCAAAAAGATTATACCGATGCCGTTGTTTATAATTTAGATCAAAATTACAGATCTACGCAAAATATTTTAGACGCCGCAACACATTTAATAAAAAATAATACCTCGCATATTCCCCTAGATTTGTGGACTCAAAATGGTACCGGAGATAAGTTAATTTGTTATTTAGGTAATACAGATAAAGATGAAGCAAATTATGTTGTAAATCAAATCTCAGAGATGTTAGCTAAAGGTCGTTTGTATAAAGATGTAGCCGTTTTATATCGTACCAATGCACAATCACGAAATATTGAAGAACATTTAATAAAAAATAATATTCCTTACAAAATTATCGGCGGTACAAGATTTTATTCTCGTAAAGAAATAAAGGATATTATTGCGTACCTAAAAGTTTTACAAAATCCTCATGATACTGTTTCTTGGGACCGCATAATCAATGTTCCTCCTCGGGGAATTGGTCAAAAAGGAGCCGAAGAATTAAAAAAAGGTAAATGGAATTTAGAAGAAATTGAAGCTAAATCAAAATTACCAATTGCAAAGTGGATTTCACTTAAAGAAAACTTGTCTACTTTAGAATTGTTGGAAGTAGTTTTATATGATACTGGCTACATAAAATGGTTAGAAGAAGATAAAGAAGAAAATGCAGATAGAGTGGAAAATATAAATGAATTGAAATCTGTGGCATATCGTTTTACTGACCTTTCTGAATTTTTGGAAAACGTTTTGTTGATAGAAAGTTCTAACAAAGCGGATCCTTCCTCACATGATGCAATTACTTTAATGACAGTGCACGCTTCAAAGGGCTTGGAATTTCCTGTTGTTTTTATAATAGGTATGGAAGAAGGCTTGTTTCCTCATTCAAACTCTTCTGAAAGCAATGAAGATTTAGAAGAAGAACGTCGCCTTTGTTATGTTGCAATTACACGTGCTATGGAAAAAGTTGTTTTGACGCATACAAATTCCAGAATGTATTTTGGTAATATTCAAGTTAATTTACCAAGTAGATTCTTAAAAGAAATACCCGAAAAACTACTAGAAAGTATTGGAAATAAAAAGGGGTACAATCCTTCCAAATTTAATAGACATGACGTTGACGATTTTTTGGATGATATGGATCAATCTAATAACGGATTTTTTAGTTGGGGTGTGTAGGTTTGATTGTAAAGTAGTCCACTTATATTTATACTAAAGACACATGTCACAGATTGCAATGGAAGTACAACTTGAAGAATCTTCTTTAAAAGAGCGGGTTAAAGCCGCCTTTGATGAATGTGTTGCTTTACCTGGTTTCGAAAAAGTAGATATCGATGATTTAGTATCTCAATTTCCTCGTAAAATAGATGAAGAAGGAAATGAAATTGAGGATGCTACTGTAAATAAAGAAGCAGCTCTAGAATTATCTAAGGGAACGAAGAAACGTTATAAACGTATGTTTTATCTTGTTTCTGGTAAGAAAATAACAGATACAGATGAACAATCAATTTATGATGAAAAAGCACCTATAAGTACATCAATTGTAAAAGAAACTATACAGAAATATCCTGATCCTAGAATATTAAAATCTATTTTGTTTGAAACTTTAAATAAAAGTACTTTTCATAACAATCCAGAAATTTCTGCTAATAAAAAGCGAGAATATTTGGAAGATTTAGAAAAAATGCTTCATATTATTTATGGGGATCGTTATATTGCTGCGCTAGAAATTGATGAACTTATAAAAAAGGGTATTACTCCAAAAGTAACCTCTGCTGTTAGCACAATAGCAGCTGATGAGACTGCTCCTGGTATTGAGGTATTAACCTTTAGCCATATCCCTGTAGTAAAAAAAGATAGTGTTGGTGTAGTTTATATAGAATCCTATGATACAAGTCCAACACCAGCTACTGAATTTAAAAAAGTAATACAGGATACAATTTTAAGAACTCAAAGTGCTCAATTTAAGGCAGTGTCAGTACCTTTTATGGATAATGGTAATGAGGCTAATATGGTCTTTGGCGTACTTTCTACAATACAAGAAAAGGATTACAAAGATGCTAATATAAAAATGTCTTTAGCATATGATCTCTTAAAGGATAAATTGAGCTCCAATCCAACAGAAAAGGATCTTTTAGCTATGAAAGAGGTTATTGATCTAGTTTTTAAAAAACTTACGCCTGTTGAAAATGTAACTGTAAATATGTCAGAATTTAATGCGTGTTTAGAGCGTGCCAAAAAAGATTATCAATTACAGCAAGAACAAAAAACTCGTTAGATATTATTTGTACTATTTTGACTTATTATATCCAAAACAATTCCACAAGTTGTAGTTACATTTAAAGAATTATGTTCGCCTTTTCGAGGTAATTCTAAAATATGAGTTGAGGCTGCTTGTAATTCTGGAGTTACTCCAACGGCTTCATTACCGAACACAATAATTTTATTTTCAAAAGCATTCTCTGTGTCTTTTGCATATTGATGGATATCAACGCTGTTGTCTGTTTGTTCTATAGATATAATTTCAAAGTCATTTTCTTTTGCAAAATCAATTAATTCTGTAGGTTCTTTTAGCATTAAAATAGTAAGATCTTTTTCTGCACCTAAGGATGTTTTTAAGATTTCTGAATGTAGTACTGTATGTCCGCTTGAATCATGGGTTTTACCTGCATACCCCAGTAAAACGACATTATAAATGCCGTAAAAGCTACAAGTTCTAAAAATTGCGCCAATATTGTATAAAGATCTGATATTTTCAAGACAGATATATGTGTTCATTGGTTGCTATTATAACACTTTTGTCTTGTTTTGCGGTATACTTAGCAAATGGAAAAAGCAATAAAGAGCTTAGGGCAAAACTTTTTAAAAAATAAAGAAATTGTTAATAAAATGGTTGATTTACTTGGTATAAGGGCCAATTTCAATATTATTGAAATTGGCCCTGGACCTGGTGTATTCACCACCGCAATAGTTAAAAAATTAGATAACACTAATACTTTTTATGCCATCGACCTAGACGAACGCTTTGTTAACAATCTTAAAGCTCGTTATAGGGATAAAAGTAATATCCAAATTATTCACGCTAACTTTTTAGATTGGTCTCGAAACGTTGGAGTAGCTGGACCTACCTTGATGTTAGGTGCAATCCCTTATTACATTACCTCCCCAATTATTCATAACATTATAAAAATGGTAAATAAGCCTGAAAGCGTTGTTTTAATGGTACAAAAAGAAGTTGCTGAAAAAATTACAGAAACTAGAGTTAACCCTAATTATTTTTCGGTATTTATAAAAACTTTTTACGATATTAAATACATTGATACTGTTTCCAAATTTGAATTTACACCTGTACCAAAAGTTGATAGTGCAATCATCCAGATGGCTTTAAAACAAGCTCCTCAAGGAATATCTGACATTTATAAATATGAAAATTTTTTACACTTAGGCTTTCAACATCAAAAAAAGATGTTAAACAAGGTCTTTAAGCCTGCTATTCTACAAAAACTAGGGATCCCTGAGACAGATAGACCTCATAATTTAGATGTCGCCACTTGGATTAAATTATTCGACGAATTTTACAAGGAAAATAAATAATTATTATGAAAATTAGTATTGTAATACCAACCTTAAATGAAGAAAAATATATTGAGGGTATTTTGAGCTCGTTAGCAGATCAGTTTTTTACTGATTTTGAAGTATTGATAATAAATTCTCCAAAAACTACAGATGATACTGTAAAAATTGCTTCTAAATTTAGAGATAAATTAGATTTACATATTTTAACTTCCCCCCAAGGAGGTGTGAGTTTTCAACGTAACTATGGTGCAGAAAAAGCAAGTCACGAACATATTATTTTCTTTGATGCAGATATTTTGGTGGAGCCTTTGTTTTTAGCTAAAATAGTTTTATTTTTACGAAATAACCCGATAGATATTTTAACTTGTTGGAATATCCCGATCACAAAAAGTAAAAAAGATAAAATGATGTTTTGGGCGTTTAACCAGTTATACATGGAAAATGTTAAAAAAGTTAATCCTGTTGCAGTTGGTACTTTTATTTATGTAAATAAAGAATCTTTTGAAAAAGCAGGAAAATTTAGTACAGAAATTGTATTAGCCGAAGATTTTGAGTTGGCTTATAGAATGCATAAATTAGGTTATAAATACGCTCTCTTAAAAGACCCAGTAGTGTTTTTTTCGCTAAGGCGTTTAGATAAATTAGGTAGGGTTCAATATATTGTTACTAATATTAAAGCTGGATTTTACTACTATTTCATTGGTCCCATCAAAGATTATGATTTGTTTAAGTACGACATGGACGGAAATGTTAGATAGCTAAAAATTTTTTGGGGTTTTATAGTTTAAGTCCGGGTAAATGTTTTCTCTCATTTTGCCCGGACTTATTAGTCCGAGTAAGACCCCTCCTACTCGAGAACTCTCCTAATTAACCCACCCAACTTCTGGATGAAATTCATTATTAAGTGTAAATTACAGTGTTTACATGTATTAGTCAATTATGACAAAATATTCCTCTCACCAAATTTAACTTGCATTGTATAATCATAGTTACATGTGCAGCATTAATTTAAATCCAAACCAACAAAAAACTATAGACTTTGGGACAGGCTCATTGCTAGTTGTAGCAGGTGCCGGTACAGGTAAAACAAGAGTTATTACCGAAAGAATTAAACGCTTAATTGAAGCCGGTTTTAAAGCCAAAGAACTTGTGGCATTAACTTTTACTGATAAATCCGCAGGAGAAATGCTCGAACGTTTGGGCGATGTAATGCCTCTAGGATACGAAGAACCTTGGATATACACTTTTCACAGATTTTCGGATAGGGTATTGCGCTTAGAAGGTTTAGAAATTGGACTAGACCCTGGATATAAAATAATATCTTATCCTGAACAATGGTTGATGCTAAGAAAAAACATTTTCAAAATGGATTTAGATTATTTTAGACCATTAGGTAATCCAACTAAATTTATTTCTGCAATTTTAAAATTTATATCACGTTTACAAGATGAAAATATTTCTTATGAAGAATTTAAAACTTTTGCATCAGATTACACAGGGGACAGCGACGAAAAAAAGAGATGGTTAGAACTTTCTCGGGTTTATGAAAAGTATCAACATTTAAAAATCGCCAAATCTAAAATGGATTTTGGAGATTTGATTCAATGGAATTTAAAGTTATTTAAAGAACGCCCAAATATCTTAAAAAAATACCAAGAACAGTTTAAGCATGTTTTGGTTGACGAGTTTCAAGATACAAATTTTGCCCAATACGAACTTATTAAAATGTTGTGCCCCAATGATCTCAAAGATCGTTCTTTAGTTGTAGTTGGAGATGATTCACAATCTATTTACAAATTTAGAGGAGCCGCCGTATCCAATATTTTGCAATTTATGGAAGACTTCCCTAAATCTGAAATGGTAACTCTGCTTGATAATTACAGATCCACTCAAAAGATATTAGATGCTTCTTATAAATTAATACAAAATAACAATCCTGATACTTTAGAAAGTAAGTTAGGTATATCAAAAGAATTAGTATCAAAAGTAATTACTGATAGTGGTACAAAAAAGGCAGAGGTAAAACCACAAATACTTTTTATGGAAACATTAGAAGATGAAATTGAACAGATAATGTTAAAAATTATTGATACTTTGGAACAAAACCCTGATTATTCATATAAAGATATCGCGATATTAGCAAGAGCAAATTCTCATTTAGAACCTTTTGTTTTGGCTTTGCGAAGACATAGTTTACCTTATCAACTTGTTGGTAATAGAGGTTTGTACGATAGGGATGAAATTAGAGATATTATCGCTTTACTTAGAATTCTTATTAATCCCGTGGATAATATTAGTTTATATAGGGTTTTGAGTATGGATTCTATAAATGTACCTCGTGAAGTTACCATAAATTTATTATCTCAAGCTAAAATTAAAAAAATAAATATGTGGGAGGTAATTGAAGATTCTACAGATGCAAGTTTGGTTGCTTTAAAAGATAAAATGGTTCAATTTCAAGATAAAATGACAAAATACCAACCTCATGAATTAATTTACGAAATGATAAAAGATATTAACTATTTAGCAGCATTTTTAGAAAATGAGAGTGTAGAAAATCAATTATGTATTCAAAATTTAAATTTATTTTTAGAAAAATCTAAGAAATTTGAAAACGAATATTTTGAAGATACTCACGAAATTCCTACAATTGTTGAATTTATAGATTATTTAGATTTAATGGTTGAATCAGGGGATAACCCAGCGCAAGCAGAAATTGAAGATGTAGACACTATAAATCTTATGACAATACACGCTTCAAAGGGGTTGGAGTTTCCCGTAGTTTTTGTAATAAATGTTGTGTCTGATAGATTTCCTACAAGAAACCGTAAAGACGTAATAATGTTACCTGATGAATTAATTAGTGAAACATTACCAACTGGAGACGAGCATATTCAGGAAGAACGTCGACTTTTTTATGTTGCAATGACAAGAGCAAAAGATCAATTGTATATTACTCTGGCTAAAAATTATGGTGGTACAAGAGATAAAAGGCCTAGTGGCTTTTTAGAAGAAACCAAAATTCCGTTTACAAATGTTCAAACTCCAAAAAGGGATGAATCTCAAGGAAATTTGTTTGGTGTAACAACGGGGTACAGAGATTCCAAAAAAGAAAATCTTGATTACGGACTTGAAAAAATTTCATATTCAAAAATTAGTAAATATGAAACGTGCCCGTTATCATATAAATATTCTTACATTTTAAATATACCAACACCTCCAAACGGGGCATTAAACTTTGGGGTGGCTATTCATGAAACTTTGTATGAGTACCATTTAAAAAAATCTATGGGAAAAGATTTATCGTGGGAAGAACTTTTGGGAGTGTACTCTAATAAATGGGTACCTTTAGGTTATATGGATAAAGATCATACCAACTTAAGATTTGAAAGTGGTGAAAAGCTTTTACGTGACTATTACGAAAAACATAAAGATGAAAATATAAAACATATAGGGCTTGAAAAATGGTTCAATATTAAACTTGGGCAAGATAAATTTATTGGAAAAATAGATCGCATCGATCGATTACCTTCCGGAAATGTTGAATTGATAGATTACAAAACAGGTTCAGCAAAAGAACAAAAAGAAATTGATAAAGATGGCCAGTTAGCTTTTTATACTTTAGGAGCAGAAGAAGGTTTGGGATTGAAAGTAGAAAAATTAAGTTATTACTATTTGGAAGATGGAATAAAATTATCTACTACTCGTACCCCAGAACAACTTGAAGATACAAGGGAAAAAGCTATGGAGACGATTAGTGAAATGAAAAAAGGTGAATTTGAACCTAAACCTGGAA
>Ga0247840_10011526_pt1 | contig 10732 bp, 10 predicted proteins | sample LaCruzMarch2015__FD_192404 | JGI IMG/M metagenome (GOLD analysis project Ga0247840, IMG submission 192404) | Freshwater microbial communities from meromictic Lake La Cruz, Castile-La Mancha, Spain - LaCruzMarch2015_17m | ecosystem: Environmental > Aquatic > Freshwater > Lake | place: Spain...
TACGGAGAGATTCAGAGCGAGCATATTGTCGAGGCCGCGCAGGCTTTTTTTAAAAGATCCGGTTTTGCCTGTGCCGCGGTCATGCGCGCGGGCGCTGTCGCTAAGGAAGGTGAATTTGCATACGGTCAGGCCGGCCTCCGCCAGATTCCGGCAGAGTTTCGGATCGGCTAGCTTCATGCCGTTGGTTTGCAGCCTTACCGCCTTAAATCCAACTTTGCGGGCTATGGCGGTCAGCGACGGCAGGTCTGAGCGCAGCAGTGCCTCGCCGCCGGAAAAACCGAGCCGCTGATACCCAAGCTTTTTGGCCGTATAGATATGCCGCACTGCCGCCTTCAGTTCCGTAGCCGCCGCGGGGTCAAAATCGCTCTGCGAGCAGAATCCGCAGGCCAGATCGCAGTTGTGATTAAGGATTATTTCGTAGCATTGTTTAGTCATCGTGTCGTAAGGCGGGTAAAGGCGAAGGTGCAGATAAAGCAAAATTCATCTCTGTCTTTTCCCTCAGTTAAGCCGCTACTTTGTTTTAAGTTTAAGAAAATTTTTTACGGGTTCGAATTCCGTCCAGCCGTAGAGTTTGGGGTATTCCCGCCACGGTCCTTCGCAGATCTCTGAATATTTGCACTGTGCGCAGCGCGGACCTTTGGCCTTGCCTTCCGCGCGCCGGTAGGCGCCGTAATCCTCTATGAAACGGTCGGCGTCCACTACCGGGCCGGCCGGGATTATTCGCTCCGCCACACAGGCTTCGTACCCTTTCATCAGGCAGAAAGGTATTGCCTCCGTGTAGCACAACACGCCTTTTTTTCTGCCCAGATCCAGGGCCTTTTTGAGATACGGCATGACGGCGGTTTTGCGCGGCACCAGCAATTTTTTGTTTTCGGCCGCGGAACCGACTATATGTATAAATGCGAACTGGTATTGGCTCACTCCCAGTTTTATCAGCAGGGCCGCGATGGCCGGCAGTTCCCTGTAATTCGACGAGGTCACTACAGTGTTGGTGAGTACCGGCAGGCCGGTCTTGACCGCGTTAGCTATACCTGTCACGCTCTGCGTGAAGCTGCCTTTGGCGCCGGTCAGCGCGTCATGCGTAGCGGCCTTGGCGCCGTGCAGGCTGGGCCCCAACTCGGTCAAACCGGCTTTTACCAGTTCCCTGCAGAAGCCGGGGTAGGCAAGGGTACGGCCGTTGGTCTGAAGCTGTATGCTGTTAAAACCAATTTTTGCGGCGGTCTTTATGAATTCAAGAATGCCTGGATGCATGCTGGGCTCGCCGCCGGTGAAGACGACGCCCCGCACGCCGTTTTTGTAAGCTTTTTTAAGCTCAGCCGCCACGGTTTCCTCGCTCCGGTCGGGGTACATATCCCGCTTATGTCCCTGAGCGCAGAAACCGCAGAGGTTGTTGCATCTGAAGGTTATCTTTATATCTATTCTTTTATCCATGGCAGAGTTTGACTGTAAAACAAATGTGCCCAGGTGGTTCGATGATCCGGCCAATTCTTTTTCAATAATTATATAATATTCACATCGAGAGGAAAGTCTTTAGCGGAGGCGGATTTTTGCAATGAATATTGTGGCTGGGGCGAAAAATTTAAAAGAGGCTGCCTGGCTTTTCTCCAACGGGGCGGACGAGGTTTATTGCGGACTGACCGACGTCCCGAACCACAGGCGCGAATCGTTGTCTATACGGAATAAAAGTGAATTCTTCAAGATCATGGATCTGGCCAAGGTGAAGCGTAAAAAATTACTTCTGCTTATAAATGAATCCTGCGCTCCGGATAAATATCCAAAGCTGGCGGAAAAGGTGAAAAAACTGGTTGAGCGCGGAGTCGGCGGACTGGTGATAAAGGATATATCGGTGATCGAGTATCTTCAGCAGTACGGCGTGAAGAGCTGTTACATACTCAGCAGTCTGGCCCTGGCCTTCAACTCCAAGGCACTTGAGTTTTTTAGAAAATATGACATCAAAAGGATCATTCTCCCTAATCATCTGGCCCCTGCGGCGGCGGGTAAAATAATAAGGAACAAATACCGCATAGAGACCGAGATGTTCTATTACCCCAGCCATTTCTGCCAAAACGTGGATCCGCTATGCAAGTTCTGTGACTGGAGTCCGGAGCATAAGCCGTGTAAGCTCCGGCTTAATAGCGAATGCGGCGGCTTTGTTATGCCTGCTCCGGGCGCCGACAGTCTGGCGGACATAATGTATGACGGCCACAGAGCCGGAGTGAAATATCTGAAGATCCCGCGTACGCTGGATTTCTGCGGACTGAAGAGATTTGTTCTGGATGCCAGGCGCCTGACGGGGCTGCTGGAAGGACGCATCTCCCGTAAAGAGTTCAGGAAGGCGTATAGAAAAGTTTACAGCAGCAGCAAACTTTGACCGTCTGTCGGGGATAGTTCCGCCGATACGGCGGTCCTGACGCGGCACAACCAAAGGTTTAATATAATGCAGACCGGCATAATCCTTAACGGCAAACGCTTATCCGGTAAGTATTCGGGTTTAAAGAGCGATCTTATCTACCTTGGCAGCGAATTCTGCCAAAACCTTCTCCCTGGGCCGGAGGAATTCGGCCGGGCCTTAAAGGCATTTAAAAAACCTGTGGTGCTGGTAACTCCATTCATGAGCGACCGGCTCTTAAAGAACATCGAGACGATAATCCTAAAATATTCCGGCAGAGACAACAAATTGGAGATCGTGGCCAACGATCTTGGACTTATCGATCTGGTCCGTAACAAATACGCTTCTAAAGCGCAAATTTCGCTCGGCAGGATACTTTGCGATACGCTTAAGTCTTCCGGAGACACTTTTATCGCTAAGTATCTGGCGGAGAACGGGATAACCCGGATAGAGGCCGACTCCCCCGACGTTGCGTCCCGGTATGGGCAGTTTGGGGGAGTGTCCTGCACGTATCATATCCCGTATTCGTACATGGGCGTTACCAGGTTTTGTCCGTGGGAAAAATGTTGGGTGGATAAAAAATGCCGCTATTCCTGTCTGGGAGCGGATAAAAAGCTGACGAGCAGGCTCATTCCCCAGCCGCTGCACCTTATAGGTTGCGGCTATTTTGTGAGCGGGGGAAAACCCGCTAAGACCCGGAATATAGACAGGATAATCTATCAGCCTTCGTGTTAAAATGCAGGCGTTCGGCGTTACGCCGCTCCTGCGCAGCAACCGGAACGGCGTTTATGCGGTATCAGTCCGTGTGAGGCACGCGCCCGCATCGTGAGCAGACGGGAAGAAAGCCGCCCGCCTTTAACAGCACCTTCCTGAAAGAGGCGTAGGCTGGACCATTATAAACATCTTTCCAGCGGCGGTTTTTGACAGAACCAAAGCCGAGGCCCAGCGGCTGGCAGGAAAGTATCTCGCCTCCGGGAGAAAGCCAGAGCGCGCCCCACTGTCCTGCGCAGAAACTAGTTTTTCTTTTTAACGCCTCACCGGAGTACCACTTCTTTACGTCTTTAAGCGGCAGGTCAGGGTAGAACTTGACTGTCGGGTCCAGCTCGGCTTTTATCTTTAGAATCTGGCCACGCAGCGCGGAGCTGTCCAGGCCCCGGAGCAGGCTTTCGGAAGACCTGATATTTAGTTTCTTCCCCAGAATGGCGCCTGTCTTTTCTATATCTTTTGCGCTGACGAATTCCAGATGGTTGAAGGCAATTATGTCGGGCTTGAGCTTTTTCAGGCACAGGTACAGTTCATGAAGGCGCGCGTGGTTGGCCGCATTTATAGTGCACCAGATGATTACGGAAGGTCTGCCATTTTTAGAGGCCATGCGCAGCAGACTTACCGCTTTGGCGGCGCGGTAGAAGGCTCCTGAAGTCGAAACGGTTTTATCATGCGCCTGCGGCAGCCCGTGCAGAGATATGACTATTTCATCCGCCCCGCTTTTCGCCAGAGAAACAGCCCTGGCGCGATCTAGCAGCCAGGCGTTTGTCGTTATCAGCACGGAGTGTCCGTTCTTCTTTATATGCGCAACCAGAGCGGAAAGGTCCTGTCTGATCAGCGGCTCGCCCCCGGTAAGATAAAAATGTCGGCTCTTCCCGACAAGGGAATCCACAAAAGTTTTAAGCCGGCGCAATGAAAGCTCTGTTTTACGTTCTGACCTCAGTCCATTGTTCTTCACAAAGCAGAAAGGGCAGCCGAAGCCGCACCGGTATGTGAGATCGATCGCTATGTAGCGCGGATCAAGGGCGCCGGTTTTTAAAGAATCGTTCGATGGCGTTGCAGGCATAATTTATTTCGCTCCCTGTCATTTTACAATAAACAGGCAGATGGAGAGCTGTCGCGCTGTAAAGAGAGCTTACCGGGAATGCGCCGGCGTCCAGGCCTAAGGCCTCATGGAAAGGCGCATATTTCCTTTCGGGGCTGAACCCCGCTTTTTCAAGGAACGCCGCCAGCGCGGGCACGGTTCCCTTCTCCACGAATATTGGTATTTCCTGCGCGGCCATTCCGGTGTCCGGAAGGCGCAGTTCGGGGATTGCGGCAAGGCGTTTCCTGAAGGCGGCGTTCGAACGCTTCAGATCTTCGAGGATAAGGGGGAGGCGCTTCAATTTTACGCGGAGCATGGGCGCCGCAATTTCAAGACCGGGGGGATGCGGGAGGCGGACGAGGGTGCCGGAGTGCGCGTCGTCGTCGAAAAGCAGCGCGCCGGCTTTTATTCCCCTCTTTGAAACAGGCTTATAGGGGGAAAGAGACAGCACGCTTATATCTCCAAAGCTTCCCAGCGGCTTGCCGGAGTGTCGCAGGCCGATTGACTGGGAGGCGTCTTCAAGCAGCTTTGCGCCGCGCTCCCGGCAGGAGGCTTTAATGGCCGCCGGGCCGCTGGATGAGGCGAACATGTGGGCCAGCAGAACAATGTCGGCGTTCTTCGCGGATTTTTGTATGGCGCGGTGGTCGGGGTTGAGGTTGTTAAGGCGCACCTCCACCGGCATAGGGCGCGCCCCGCTCCCCGTTACGGCTTTAAGCAGCGAATGGTGTGTGAGGTTGTTCAGCGCCACGGTTTTCCCGCGCCCGGCGCCGAGCGCGGAAAGCCCGGCTTTCAGAGCGGCTCTTCCGCTGGAGGCGAAAACGCAGCGCTTTCTGCCGCACAGACGGGCTAGTTCCTCACCCAGGCCGGCCAGATAATTTCTCGGCCCTTCGCGCCGCAGCCGCGCGGCCTCCGCAGCCTCCTCAGCCTCCAGCATGGCGTCCAATCTGTAGGGGTTGAATATTATTTTATTCATTAAAATATTTTTCATTCACGGTAAAGAAGTTGTTTCCAAAATTTTTCTTATAACGAAAATAATTTTATATCTCTAAAATGGCATATCTCTCAGGATCCTATAAACCCTGACAGGGAAACAGAAATAAAACACAAATATGGCGGCGATCTTTATAAGCGGCAGCAGTCGCGGGTTCAGGGTTGAGCAGAAGGTGCCGCCTGTGACGGAGGCGCGGGCGGTCGTGTCATTGAGCAAAGGTGTTTTTTTATCCATATGCAGAGTTTTTGCTAGGCGCGCGCCCGGGTAGATCATGCAGGGGGAAAGTATAAAGTTGTGTATCGGCAGACGCCAGATGAGTTTTATGGTTTCCATTAGTTGCGCCGGGGTTTCATCCGGAAATCCCATCATAAAAAAACCGTTCGTGAAAATTCGTTTATGCACCAGATAATGGACGTTATCGATAAGCTTCCGCATATCAATATTCTTATGAACTCTTTTTTGCAGATCCGGGTTCGCGGTTTCAACTGCTATTGAGACGGACTTTACCCCGGCCTGCGCGAAAAGATCTATAAGTTCGCGCGTCAAAATATCAGCTCTTAAACCATTTCCAAAAAAAAGCTTTGTGCCGGGCAGCTCATCGCGTATCCGTCTCATGATTTCAGAAGCGCGGTTTTTGTCGAGGTTGAAAATGTCATCTATTATCTCTATCTCCGTTATCCCATATACCTCTTTCAGCGTCTTTAACTCCGACAGCACCCGCTCAGGTGAATGCGCGCGGAAATGTTTCCCGAACATATTGTGGCAGAAAGTGCAATGATAGGGACAACCCCTGGAGGTCATTATTGACATATGGCTCTTCACGTAGAGTAACCGGGACTGAGGGTAAAATGCTTTATTGCGGTCAAAGTCTATGAGACTCCAATCGGGCATGGGAAGCAAGTCTAAATCCTCTACAAAAGGCCTGGTTGGATTATGGCAAGGAATTCCTTTCCTGATGTAGGAAACGCCCTTTATGTTCTCCAGTCCGCGACCTTTTTCCAGGGCCGATACTAACTCTACCAGTGCGTCCTCTCCCTCATTTCGCACCACGGCATCGATATTCCCGCTATTAAGACATTCGTCAGGACAGGCTGTGGGATAGGCGCCACCAGCTATGATAAAAGGTTTCGGAACAGAAGCTGCAATTTGGGCGGCTATCTTATGCATAGAAATAGCCTCCGCTGTTATGGCGCTTATTCCCACCACGTCAGGTCTGAAGACCGCGAGTTCTTCAGCCAGGGCCTGGTGGGGCCTCTTGCAAAGATCCATATGAAGAAGTCTGATTTCGCTATAGCCGGCTTTTTTTAGAGCGCCGGCAAGATATAGCAGTCCGACCGGGGGGAAAGCAAGATTGTATCTCTTTGGGCAAGCGGCTTTTACCAGTAAAAATCTCATCGTGGCGACACCGGTACGGGGAGTCGGCAGGCTATTTGCAGAGCCATGTCTTTTGCAGATAGATTCATATTTTGCTCGGGGCCCCGGGAAAGCCCAGCACTTCTCCCGCAGGGGCGAATTTAAATAAGCTTGCGAGATATTCTACTTTTTTAGGCACGCTCGTGACGTTGGAATATTGTATCAGATCCGTTGTCAGCCCGATTCCGGCCGGCGCTATTTCACAGAATTCCCAGGAATGGAAATAAAGGATTCCGGGCAGGCCCAGGGCGTTCAATCCTGCCAGCCTTGAAGCGAGAAAATTTTGGGGCATAAGGCGAAGGAATGTTCCGCCCAGGAACGGGAACTTCACCCCGGCAAAACTGAAAACGGAGGGAGGGAATTCCATGAGGCCGCTGGCATCAGTGTAGGGCGCTCTGCGTCTGCGGGAAATAAAAACGGGATAGAGGCTGGAATCATAGGAATAACCAGCTTCTTTGATGGCGGTGAGATAAAAGGATTCGTTTTTTAATATGGAAAAAGTTGGAGCCCTGTAGCCCAGCGGGGCTTTCCCTGTCAGTTTTTCAAGCGCCGCCCTTGAATCGGCCAGATCTTTTTTAAATTCGGCCTGGCTCATCTTGAACACCGATCTATGGGTTGCGCCATGGCTGGCAACTTCATGCCCGGCCCCCGCTATCGCTTTTATCGTTTCGGGATATTTGCGCGCCACTGAACCCAGAATAAAGAAAGTAGCTCTAACGGCCATTGCGTCCAGCAAGGCCAGTATTCTGGAAACATCGGCTGGCAAGCCGCTTTGCATGGCGGAAAAGGCCGTGTCGTCTGAGAACAGCACGGTGTCAAACCATTCTTCCACGTCTATGGAGAGGGCGTTGACAACGGGGGTAGTGTCTTCGATCATTTGATATTATCAGTAAAACATATTTGGAACAAAAAATCTGCCCTCTGTGCCGTTCGATTATGTGTAATCCCCTCAATAGACAAGCGCCGGTAAAACTAGTAAAATCATCATGTCGCCGACTAACTAACCCACGCACATTTATGCCGATTTGTCGGGAATCGGCCCGGCTATTTCCGCACCGTTAAATTAATTCTGGAACTATGAAGATATTACTGCTAAATCCGAATATGCAAGGGCAATCTGATGGGGGATATATTGCGCGAAGCGTTCCTCTCGGCCTTTTATACATAGCCGCTTCCCTGCGGCAGGCGGGTTATAACTTCATAAATATCGTGGACGCCAGGGTTAATGACTTGGACCATCAGGAGATCCTTTCGCGTATAAGTGATTTTTCGCCCGATGTCGTGGGAATATCCTGTTTATGCACGGAGGCCTCTGAAACCCATAGGCTTGCCGGGCTGATAAAAGCGTCGGCCGCGCGCTGTAAAGTCGTGGTAGGCGGCGCTCATGCTTCCTCAAGCCCTGAAAGTCTCATTGAAGATCCGAATATAGACTTTGTCGTGACGGGGGAAGGTGAGCGGACCATATGCGAACTCGTCGGCGCCCTGGAGAACGGCAGGGATGTGTCCGGGATAGACGGCCTGGCCCTTAAAACCGGCGCAGGGATTAAAGTCAATCCGCGTCGGAAGATGATAGAGGATATTGATTCCATCCCCTTCCCCGCCTGGGATTTGGTGGATATGGAAGAATATCTCAATTTTACTACCCGGCATTCTCAAAATCCGCTGCCGGCGTCGCACAGGTTGATGCCCATGTCCACTTCACGTGGCTGCCCTTTCGGATGTATCTACTGCCACAATATTTTCGGTAAGAGGATAAGACTGAGGAGCGCTGAAAACGTTCTAAGAGAGATAGAACTGCTGGTGGAAAGATACGCCATCGGAGAGATAGAGATCCTGGATGATATTTTTAATTTCGACCTGGACCGGGCAAAAAGAATTTGCGACGAGATAGTGAAACGCGGGATAAAGATAAAACTTTCGTTTCCGAACGCCCTCAGGGTGGACGGCATGGACGAGGAGCTTGTCGTTAAACTTAAAGCGGCAGGAACACATCTGATTTACTACGCCATAGAATCCGGGTCACCCGCCGTGCAGAAGCGCATAGGAAAGAACCTCGATCTGGAGAAAGCCCGTGAGATAATCCGCTTTACTGCGCGACAGGGTATCATAGTCTGCGGTTTTTTCATGTTCGGTTTCCCGGGAGAAACAAAAGAGGAGCTCCTTAAGACGGTCAGCTTCGCCATAAAAATGCCTTTTCTCTTCGTGCATTTTTTTTACGTGACCCCGCGTCCGAATACGCCGTTGTACGCATTGCTGAAGAATACAAAGACCGATCTGAAAAGTATAGTGTTTCATCACTATTTCAAGCTTTCTGTTAACATGTCGGCGCTAACAGACGCCGAGTTGAGAAAGCTTCGGGCTAAGGCGTATATCGGATTTTATCTGCGGCCGGCGCAAATGTGGCGCATCTGGAAGGGGTTGCCGGATAAGAGGTATATCCTGATACATATCCCCGCCGTCTTAAAGCGCTGCTTGGAGTATGTTTTCCCAAAGATGGGCTGGAGTTGATGCTTCAGGATACTGCTGATAAGTCGTGAAACTTTGGACAAAAAGATGTCAGAGAATTTTAAGCCATTTAATATAGGACAGTTCTTTTTCATTTGCCGAATAGCCTTCAAAGGCGCTTGGTTGAAAAATTCAGCGCGCCTCGCAAAAAGTCTTCTAACCCTGATACTTCGGCCGGATTCTCCGGCCGCCCTGATCGTCGGCGTTACGTATAAGTGCCAGTACAATTGTCATTACTGTTCAGTAGGCGGTTATCCCTCCGACGGCCCGGTTATGGGCACGGGGGAAGTAAAGGATGCTATAGATCAGGCCGCCGCCCTGAACATCTCAAAGGTCAATTTTTTCGGAGGCGAGCCCCTGTTGAGGGAAGATATAATGGAACTAGTGGCCCACGCCTCCTCCAGAGATCTGTTCGTTTTCCTGGACACCAACGGGGAGCTTCTGACACCGGATTCGTTAAAACGGCTTAAATCGGCCGGGATCACGGCGGTCAGCGTAAACACCCAGACAAAGGATTCCTGCGGCGAGAGCGACACGCTGGACGCGGCGGCCGTTTATCGGAAGATAGAAGCCGTAGCGCGGGACTGCAGAGCAGCCAGAGTCCCCTGCATTTTCTCAGTATATGTAGACAACCGGGTGCTGAACGGGGATATTCTTGAAAACATCGTTCTTCTCTCCAGAAGGTCCGGCGCCTCAGGCGTGCGTCTGCTGCTGCCTATAGATTGTGGACGACTGAAAGGCCGCCGGCCCTCTATATCCGCTTCCGATCTGAAAAGGGTGCACTCCCTGATAGACAATTATTTCGTGTACAGCGAGAGTATTCTGTACGGAATATCCGGCGGCGCGAAGGTGTGCGAAGCTAAACTTAAAAAAACGGTCTATCTCTCGCCGTACGGGGACGTGCAGTTCTGCTACACAGTGCCGTTTTGCTTCGGGAACATCCGGAAAGAAAAGTTGGGAGTGATAATAAACCGGATGCATTCTCACGATCTGTTCAAGTTGGCGCCCGGGAACAAATGCCCGATGAACGATGCCGGGTTTAAGGAAGCGCTGCGCGATCCCAGGTATAATTCCTGCGGCTGATTTTATGAAAGCTTATCATCTTCCTATCCTGCGTCAGGTTTTGAATTTACCTTTAAAATTAATATTCCTGCTGGAGCTGGCGGGCACCGCAAAGAAACTACGCCTGATACTCGCGCATTGCGCCCGGAAAACAGCCCGCCTCTGCTCGCCTTCCGCCGCCACGATCGCGGTGACGGGACGATGCAACTTTAACTGCCGGCACTGTGCCGTGGATGGAAGCCGCGCTGAAGCCGGTGAGCTTGCTTTAAGAGATGCTGAAAAGATCCTGCGGGATCTTGAGAGTCTTAAAGTCCCTAGAGTTTATTTCGGGGGAGGTGAACCGCTCCTGCATCCCGATATCGCGGGTATGATAGGTATGGCTTCCGGGAAGGGTTTCATAACTTTTCTGGAGACCAACGGATACCTGCTGGCCGATGAAACCGCTGTTCAATCGCTGAAGGCCGCCGGCTTATCATGTGTCTGTCTGAGTCTGCATGCGGCGTCAAAAAATGAACATGACAGT
>Ga0247840_10011527_pt1 | contig 10731 bp, 17 predicted proteins | sample LaCruzMarch2015__FD_192404 | JGI IMG/M metagenome (GOLD analysis project Ga0247840, IMG submission 192404) | Freshwater microbial communities from meromictic Lake La Cruz, Castile-La Mancha, Spain - LaCruzMarch2015_17m | ecosystem: Environmental > Aquatic > Freshwater > Lake | place: Spain...
AATAACATAACCACCATCATCAAGTATATTCATCCAATTACACATCAACCTTGGCATCATCTAAATTATCATACCAAGTAGAATTAAGTAACAAACCACTCACAACCTCAAATACTCCATACATATATCAAACCTCCCCGGTCAAAATTAACTATAGGAGTACATACATTATCCCCAACAAAAACTATCATATCACTCGACTGATAACATGACCATAAATCTTTAACTTTGCAAAATAATACTTCAAAACATTCAAATCCCTTGAGCTATAATATCAAGACCCTCAAGATATATTCTGGCAACAATACTCTCAACAACAGAAGGCAAACCTCGAGAAAGAACAGACTTCTCACAAAGACCTGACAACCTAACAGGCAACCTCTATAAAACTTCACTTTAAAGACTTATAGTGCAATGGATAGGGTCATATTCAAAATTGAAAACAACCCGTTGCCAAAGTGCATAGAACGTGTGTGAAATGCTGAGAAAATCATAGAATTTGTGTTTCACGCGTGAGGAACGGGAGTGACAACGGGCGTGCCTGTCATGACGATCGGCGTGCTGAGCTCACTCTCGAGCAGCTGATACAGATAAGAATTGAGATTATTGTCCTCAAAATATGCAGAAGCCTCTTTCCTTGTGGAGAAAGACATGACAGACCTTACTTCAACCCCATAATCAAATATTGATGGAACAGCTCTAATGATCGTATAAATTTTCACAATTTGCCTCTCTTCGTGTGATGAGTTTATTAACATTAAAATATAAATATTATCAATTGAAGGACAGTGGAGTCGACACCATTTCTTTATCCAAACTAAAGATTACTTCAATCACACTTTTAACCTTGTTTGGAGGCAGTATGGGAAAGACAATTGGTGACCGTTACATTGATATAGAAACTGTTCAAAAAGATAAACGTCTAACTCAGGATCAAATAAAACTATTAATATCATTAGCAACTTACAAACATGCTGGTGTGTATGACTACTCTTTAATAAACATCAAACGATCAACAATTTACTTAACAACAACTCTAATTCCTATTAAGTGTTCTGTTCACGGTGTGTTTAAACAGGATTTTTATTCTCATATAAACACATGGAACCTTAGAAAAGAATGTCCTCTTTGTCAAATTGGGACCACTAAGAAAAAGAAAGATGTGCATGTAAGTAAAAAAGTGAAACCATCCAAAGGTTCTGGAAGCAAAGGTGAACAGGTTGTTGAGAACTTTTTAAAAAGCAAACACATATCTTACTCAAAGCAAAAAACATTTAATGATTGTGTCAATCCAAAGACAGGGTACAAACTCCGCTTTGACTTCTACTTAACCAAACACAATATGTGTATTGAATTTGACGGACATCAGCATTTCAAAGAGTCTATTGGTAAATATGTAAACAAACATAAAATAACTAAAAACATGTTTAAGCAAACTTCCTATAGAGATTCAGTTAAGAATTTATTCTGTAAAAAGAACAGTATCAGACTTCTCAGAATAAAGTTCACTGATGACGTTGAACAACTCTTAACTGAATCTCTTCACATATAATATACATTATATCCTCTGTGAGCACAACTAACCAGTGATCAGATATTTCTCAGCACCTCTACAACTTGGTCAGGGCCGAATGCGTTGTAGTTGATGCTGGACACAGTGATACGCTCATCAACCTTTACACCATCACTGTTAACATAACCTGAGCATGCATTATACTTCACAACGAGCTTGTTGGGGAAAGTGACCTTGATGTACTTGACATTCCTTCCACCATTAGCTCTGTATCCAGTGTTGCTAACATACTCCTCAATGATTTCGCAGGTGCTATCAGGGAACTGCTTTTGGGCGATAACGAGACAGCGTGCTTCGAGGCTCTTCGCTGCTTCAATTGCAGCAAGCCGAGCTTTCTCTTCATTGACCTTGTCAACAATCTTATTGTACACAGTCTTTGCAGACTTGTACCAAGTGCTCTCCTCTTTCCAGGTCTTGATGAGAGTGCCAGTCAGCTTCATCTTGAAGCCAGCTGATTTAGATCCACGAAAGGTGGTGTTGTACACTTCATGGTTCTCAATGGTCACTTTGAATAGGTAGCTGTCCACATCAATGACAATAACGTTTGCAGGACGCTGGGTGCGTTTGGACCACACAATCTCACCAGACTGGTTCTTCACAGTAAACTCTCTGACTGATCCCTCACTCATTGAGTTGATGATGAACTGAGAGGAAAAGCATTTGAGCAGACTGAGATAACTGTTGACAGCCTGACCCAGCTGCTCATTGTACAGAATGACTTGGTGAGCAGTTCTGTTAGCTCTCTCAATCTCACGCTGAGTGGCAGCATCATGAGCACTCTTTGCTTCGTCTCTACGCTTCTGGATCAGTTCGAGCTCTTCTTTGGTCAGTTCGATGTTCATCTATTCATCTCCTTAATTGTGTTCAACGCTCTCTTAACTCTCTATATAAAATATACTATATAATAGACCTAAGGTGCAACTATTTGATCATTTAATTTCATTTAATTCATTTAACAGGTTAAACACAATTAAGGGAGTTAGTTGCTCTTGATGATGAAGCCGATGAGGTATAGATACGATAACAGACATGCAACTCCAAGAGCAAACGGGACGATCTTGAAGAGGAATGTGCTGATGAAGTTCTTGGTATTCAGCATGAGAGCAGCCACAATGAAATAGATGGCGGCAGTGATCAGAGTAACATTGATAAACATTGACATATTAAATGCCTTTCTCGTTATAAAAGGGATCATTGGTCCAGTTTTTGAAATTGCATCCGCACTCCATACATCTCTTCTGGTCTGGCTCTCCAGTCACAACACAGGTCAGACAGTTGCGAAGAGGCTCAGCTCTACCATCCATCTGCTTGATGTCGGAGAGCAGCTCAGTAACTAATATATGGTAGTCAGATGATTCGGATGCAAGAAGGCTGGCCTGCTCCTTGTTGGTGAATGTGGCAAGAACACAGACGAAATCTCCGTGATCAAGTTCAACGACAGTGTAGACTTTCATTCCTCAGTCACCTTCTTGATAAGGGCTTCAAAAACTTTAACATTAATGTAGTCAGTCTTAACCCACATGAATATTATTCGAAGCTGCTCTTCTTTGGTCTTGTCATAAATCTTATAGAATATGCAATCAACTTCACTCGCATTAGTCCATTTCAAAGTGCACCTACCTTCTGCTTGAGTTCTTTGAGAGTCTTGGCATTGATGCCCATTCCACAGTAATTGCTCTGCAGCACAACTCTCTTCATCTTCCCACTCTTGTAGTCGAGACGCTTCTCAGTCTCAAGAAAGCATTCTGCTCTGAACTCACACCCTCTTGTGTCTTTGGTCAGGAAACATCTCTTGTGCAGTGCCATCTTCATTCTCCTTATTTAACTGTCTATATATAATATACTATATTAGACCTGTGAGGAGCTCATTTAAATTCATTTAATTTGTTTAACGGGTTAAATGGTGTTAAGTGGGCCATTCCGGTATTGACGCAGGAACTCGATTTGGCTATCACGATTGGCAACCATCTTCTGGAGGAGCTCGATCTGCTTCCTCTGATTAGTGATGATGCTCTCATCCATTGCTTCAATCTTCTCACAATTACTGAGCATCTTGTCCTGAATCTCAATGCACTCTTTCAAGCCCTTAATGAGCTCATCAGCTGTCTTCAGGGTTTCACGCTGGGACACAATGGTATCCCGAAGAGCTTTTTCTAAGGGTTCGTTCATATTATTCTCCTTTAAAGAATTATTTCAATGAGTATATACGCACTAATGATAAGTGCAATGCCAAAGCTGCAGATGATGTAGAATGAGGTGTTGCTGAGGCTCATTCGAAGTCACGACCAGACTCATACATGCTCATTGCCTCTTCCTTCTTCTCAGCTTCTGCCATACGCTTGATAAAAGCCTCTTCATCAATGTTCTGAAGCACCTTCTGCCATTCCATTGCAATGCCTTTGCGAGTGAAGCTGTGACGAGCACCACGAAACTGAACATACCACAGTCCATCCATCTTCCACACCTCACCATGCTTGCGAGACTGCTTCTGGATGGCTTGACGCTCTTGAAGGGTAAGTTTCACACTCATATCTAACTCCTTGGTTTTGATTCACTCTTAACTGTCTATATATAATATACTATATTTTTAAGAGGTCGGCACTATTTAAATTCATTTAATTTATTTAACTTGTTAAACAGGATTAGCATTATGCTTGAGGAAGACGTAGCAGGAAGCTCTACAACACTCGTTTAAGCGCTTAGAATTCTTCTATCGTTGTTCTGGAGGAGCAGTTGCTCAAGTAGAAGAGCAACTGAATTCTAATCGTGTAATTGAACGATTGCATAAACAATTAAGCGCTTAAGTATTTAAACGCTTAAACGGGGATTTAATAAAAAAGAGAGAGGTCGTGTGTCGACGGCCCTCTCTCTTCACAGTGTGAGACCAATTCCCAACAAGATTTACGCTATCCGGATTGCACAGTAAACCGTGCGTGCTTACGACTTGTTTCTGGATGTGAGTGGTAGCTACATCACTCGTTCTCCATCTCTGTGGATATTGGGTTCATCACCCATCACACAAACCCACTACTCGAATCGTGGGACACTATTAGCATTGGTAACTTCAGGGCCGGAATCGAACCAGCATCTCTCAGTTTCAGCTGAGTGTCTTGCCATATTAGACTACCTTTTTCCCCAACGCTATTTTTAGTGGTTACTTTGAGGATCTGGATTTGAACCAGCGTCTCTCGAATAATGATCGAGGTGCCCTGCCTTGTTAGACGAGCCTCATTTCACCAACGCTTACTTACCCTTACGCTCAGCCCTACGCTTGCCACGCGCTGTGACAGGCTTCTTGGGAAGATCACATCCACCACGATGCATGTGCTCCGTCTTCTCTACCTTGACCTGTGAGGGGGTCCACTTAACAGCCATTTTCTTCTCCTTTGAATTTGTTATATAAAATATACTACATTTTCTTCTTTAAGACAACAGCTCAATCTTTATAATTCTGAATAGCTTCGATGATGGGATTGCAAATATCATTCTCAAAGCGCCAGCACATAATGATGGGTTTGTCCTCAGGATCTACGAATACTATCTTGTTGATTGGGAACTTGTCCTCAGATACTTCCTGCAATTGATCAACACGCTTAATGTCGAATACATTGATCAACGTTAGCTGATCACCTGACAGTGAAAAGTTGTTGATAGAATTGATAATGTAATCGTTGTCTTTCAGAGTATCAACACTTGAAGCATCAAAGAAAGAATACCGTAACAGTTTAACGAAAGCAATTGCTCGCACATTACTCCTTAATCAACTTTAAAAGAGAAAGATATCTTGCACTTAACACAGGAACCAATTGCACTTCTGGAATAAGTATTCTCACCAACCAGAGTGACTGCACAGATGTGTGCAGCAGCAGGTTTGCCACACTTAGGACAGAAAGCATCCACAGCATTCGCTTTGTTGTTTGCACGCTCCTTTTCAGGAACAACACCACGCTTAGTAGCTTTTGCTACAGGAGTGGGCATCTTCTTTCCATCAGCAGTGAGCATCGCATGACGAACAGTAGCATAATTCATTCCGAGCTTCTTGGACATCTCATTGACTGACATGCCAGGATTCTCTTTGGCAAAGGCGAGCACTTTCGCTTTCATGGAACCTTTGCCAGCAGCGGCGCCCTCGAGCTGCTTGATTTTCTTCTTCTGATGATCACTTAATACTACTGCCATACGAACTCCTTATTTAACTGTCTATATATAATATATAATCAAAAAGGTAGAGGGTGCAACTATTTGTTCATTTAATTTGTTAAACACTAATCAAGGAGTTACAGAACATGAAATTTGATAAAACAAGAGCGCAATAATTTTTATGTCTGCTGCAGTCAAAAAAATCAAGCGTTCGTTTCAACTGCATATTGAGTGCACGAAACTCACTTCAAGGAGTTACAGGACAACTCTAATGTAACAGTTGAAACGAATCGATTAATGATATCACCTAACATAGAAGTAAGCAGTAACGCTCGTGTAACCATAATATCTGCCAGGAACGGGCTCATTGATCTTGCAATCCACCATGAAATGCTTGAGAGCTCTCTCAAGACGACCAGCATCATCTCCACAACTGAAGAACTTGACAGCCACTTTATTGGTGTAAGGACTCACTCGAGTGAAGGTTCGATCATACTTGATGTCGATGTTCTTAGCCTTCTGAATTAGCCAAGCACGAAAGGTCTTGATCCACTTGATGTTATCCTTATCAAGCCACTGATTCCAATTCTCGTAGTTGGGAACAACTTTCTGCTTCGACATCCTTAACTCCTTAAACAAGTGTTTCACTCTCAATCTTACTGTCTATATAAATATACTATATTTCTAATAGGTTGAGCACATTTAAATTCATTTAATTTATTTAAGAAGTTAAACGCTATTTCTTGATCATTTTCCACGTCTTGGAGGAGTCTTCATTGATGGTTAGCTCATACTGAATGCATTTCTTGGAAAGAACATCAATCTGTCCTCTTTTGTATCCTCTATCAAAACCAAATTCTCCACCCATAATAAAGGCAAAGAATAGCACAGTAACACACAGAATGAACACAACAACCCCAAGTTTAGTGTCATCGCTCACAACGAACTCCTTTAATTAATGTAAACAGTTAATACGCTATCATACCAGTGTTCGCTGATGTTGACCTCCCAATTGGGATCTCCCACACTCAGCTCTGAGAGCACGTCTGACTTAACAGCTTTGATGTACACAGGATCGCAGCCAGTATCACTGTCCCACAACCTGGCAGCAACAAACACTACCTGTGCAGCTTTGATAAGAGCTGCTGCTTCTTTTCTCTTAGGGTCGTGTTAGACCACTCTCTTATATTTGATAGAAGCATAACAATGACTTCTACAGGCAGGTATGGTGAGGAGAATTGGTGTGCGTGAGAGGATTTGATACCCTATCTGCTGGGCCTCCAGCAATGCTAAGCACAGTAACTGTGCCATCAATGTTACACCACACGCACAATACTTGGCGCTTGCTGGAAGAGTTAAACTCCCATAATCTTCTTAGTTCGTGTAGCTACAACTCCCTAAGCGTCCTTTTCGTTAGACCATGCAAGCGTTATTTGGTACTCGAGGTGGGATTTGAACCCACATTTTCAATTTACCAGTTACAGGTATTTGGCATATAAGACCAAACCGATACTCGAGTATAATTTAACGGGGAAGTGCTGCCATTACACCACAGACGCTCCTCCGAGCTCTGAACGGACTCGAACCGTTTCTCTCCCCAACTTCTATTGATTTGTACCCTACAACCCATGCATAAAGAGCTTAAGTATATGCACACGTTTTTATGACTCGGTAGGGCCACGAGAGTGGATTACCACTATTCTCTATAGACTTTCAAAGATAATTATATGGAGCTATCTTTACCATTAGACGAGCACAGACTACAACATGGACCAGACTTCTAAGGGTGCTGGTGGTAAAGCTTATCATGAATATCTTCACTCTTACCGCTCATTGCGTTACTATGCACGAGGCATCGAGTCTCGTATCTGCTCCAAGTTCTAATAATTTCAGGGGCTGTCCTACTACATAGACGATCAGCATCGCATTGTCATTGGACCAGTAGCTTGCGCAAGCTACTGGTAGGATAGCTTAGCATCTCGAGAACTTTGCTTGTCCTTTATCTTAGCGTGTTAGCTGAGCCAGACTTGCATTGCACTGACTTTTGCCCCGCATTCTATGTCCACAACAGTGCTAAGGGGTGAGTATCATCACTATCCGGTCCGAAGCACCCAGATGATTGTTGTTGCAGACTAATTTTCAAAGATCACTAATTTTTAGAAAGATAAAGAATTCCTGCCTGTTGCACTTTCAACGAATCACCCGGAAACGTTGCCTGTCCAGTTGGAGCAGGAATTCTTTATCTTTAGTTCTTCATTTTTCTTATGTATAAAATATACTCTATTTTCTAATTTATTCCAACGTTTAATTTTATTTAATTTTTACAGTAAAAAAGATAAACAGATTGTGGGCGATTCGAACACCCCGAGCGAGACGATTCCCACTTGCAGAACTACTCCAAGAGCAACCAAGGATTCATTCCGTACCGTATGTTACTTCAGCGCGCCTTCGTAACATCAGACCAGATACCAAGACTGGGCAACCTGTTTAATTTTCAAAGAACTCACTAACTTTGGTAGCCCTATCCGGAATTGAACCGGAGCCTGCTGATTGAGAGTCAGTGGATCTACCACTAATCTATAGGGCCATGTAATTCTTATTTATAATACTGCGTGCTCCTCACGCTTACTAAGCACGACACTGCATCTGAGCTTGAGACACACATTTTGCAGCTTTCCAGACTTTACCATGTGTCATGGGACAGTGTCGTGCTTAGTTAACTCTTACTTACGCGTCAATCAGACCGTCCTGAACCATCTCGGCACGAATATCCTCAGGGATGTCATCGGTGCCAAGCAGCTCAGCAATGTTGGCCTCATCAATCACAGAGGACTCAGCCTTCTTGGAAGCCTTCGCAGCCTTCTTAACAGCCACTTTCTTCGCTGCCGTCTTCACCTTCTTCGCTGCATCCTTCTTCTTCGCATCGACAGTCACCTTCTCGGACTTCTTGGCAGCACGCTCAGCCTCACGCTTGACCTTGGCAGTCTCCTTGGCCGCAGTAGCAGCAGCCTTCTGCTCCTCACGGACCTTCGACTCAGCAGCTTTCTGCTCAGCCTTCTGAGCAACAAACGCTTTCCCACCCTCACTGTTGGCGAAGAGCATCGCACGCTCAATCGTCATCACGAAAGAGTAGTGAGCATCGAGCTGCTTCGCAACTTCGCTCTTCCGAACACCCTGAGCCAACAGAGCACGAATCGCATCGCTCTTGGAATTGTAAGTAACACCGTTCACTTCGACATTGATAGACTTGTTAGCCATTTGCGGCCTCCTTTTATTATTGTTTCTGTTTTGTTCTTCAACCGACATATAAAATATACAACATTTACTTCTTCAAGACAACAGTTTATTTTGAGTTCTCAACAGGCACGATCAGTGGAGCCTTCTCCAGCATCCGGTTCTGGATGGTCACGATGAAAGAGTAGTTGGCACTAATCTTCTTGGCAATGTCACACTTCCTCCAGCCATCGACAAGCAGAGCCTCGATCGCCTTGGTACGAGTAGCGTAACGAACACCATTCACCTGACAACGTTTCTTCTGGAAAGCCATTTGCGAACTCCTTTTACGAAGCGATTGAAAACGTGTACTTCTCAGCACTCCAAACAACACTGACAATAATGCCATCAAAGCGCTCAACGATCTTATCCCCCACTATATTGTAGGGAAATACAGTGTAATTAGCCTTGATATCATTGTCGTTGATTCTCTGCCATCCTACGAAGCTGATCGTTGATGTATTCGCGCCCTCAGGAGCTTCAACATGCCCCAGAATAACACCTCTTACGTTAGCCTCATCCTTAAGAATGCTGAGAGCGGTCACTTCATGATAGCACTTATTCATTCGTCACATCCTCTTTGACGTAGGTTTTCTTATCGAAATCAACAGCATGTATAACAAAGCCGTCCGACATCATCCCTGCAACAAACGTGGGCTTTACGCTGAGGATGGTCTTGTGCTCTTTATTGAGCTTGTCTTTGAGCTGCTCATACTCAGTGCAACCAATCACATAGCTATACAGATCATACTTAACTATCATCATACTCACTCCTTCTCTTAACTGTCTATATATAATATACTATATATTAGGTCGGTTGAGCTCGTTTAATTCATTTAATTTTCATTTAAATTCATTTAACAACAGCACTATATAGATCAAGAGGTTATAGATGATCGTTTAACACAGCTTAAACAGAAGAGGAGGAGAGGGTTTAAACGCTTAAGTTCGGAAAGCAGCTAAATGTGGTATACAACGTGATGAGGGATTTGGGGTACGGGAGTGTACTCACACGACCATTAAAGGTCAAGATTATTTCCGCCCTAATAATATTTTTCGCACGACTCAAAAACACCAACTATTTTTCAGCCCTATACATTTTTTTTGCACGTCTCAAAAACACCAACTATTTTTTGTCCCTAATAATAATTTTTTTGCGCGCTCACACTCTTTTCTAAAAGTCGCGCCCTTATGTTAAATTTTTTTGCGCAGAAATTAGTCACTGAGAAAGTTGTTGCAATTATCAATTGGTGGGAGTTGTTTATCCAGTTCAAGAAATTTAAGAACGTACTGGTGATATTCTTCTAACAAGCATCCGTTTGAGCAGTCTTTGCAGCCTGTATGATTTATTGGACAGCTGCTTGTAGTTGTTGCAGTAATAATCTTTATCCACTAATACTTCTCTTTAATGTGTTAGATTTGCATGTGCATGGTTTGTGTCCACAAGAAGGACAGAGCTTGTGTTTTCTTCTTTTCTCTATTTTCTTTAAGAAGTGTGGGTTGATCATTGTCATTGGATCGCAGTTGAACGCAAGACATCCACTGCACATATCGCTTCCGGTTGTTCTTCGTTCGTAGTAGTATGTTACTCCTGATCCTTTGCATGTTGGACACTTGTCATCATCTATTGGCTTAGTGGGCTCTTTATTTGTTTTATGAACTAACTCAACGATTTGAGCTCCAAGTCCGTGACATGAGCAGAGTGTTATTGATTGTCCGTCTTCTTTAGAGTCGGTAAATCGTTG
>Ga0247840_10011528_pt1 | contig 10731 bp, 9 predicted proteins | sample LaCruzMarch2015__FD_192404 | JGI IMG/M metagenome (GOLD analysis project Ga0247840, IMG submission 192404) | Freshwater microbial communities from meromictic Lake La Cruz, Castile-La Mancha, Spain - LaCruzMarch2015_17m | ecosystem: Environmental > Aquatic > Freshwater > Lake | place: Spain...
GAAAGAAATGATCTTGCAAAAGGATCAGAGCTTAAAGCATCACCTGGACTTATAGGTAGAACTGAACTAATTGAAATTGTATTGTCAGCCTGTGGATAAAGTTGTGCTTTCAAAATATTAAGGTCGTCTGCACCAAAGTACCTATTAAGGACTTCAATACTAGCTTGATCAGCAAAACCAGGAGCATAATTACCTGCATTTCCAAGTGGTACTAAATGCTCCCCCCGTATTCCCTGATGATGATTGAAAATTATTGGTGTCTGCCAGCTTGGGTCGTAGATCAATATACGGGAACGAGCTTGCCCAAGCCGCTGACTTAATTCAATTGGTGAATGATTACCTACTAACCATAAAAGTTGGCATCTTTCAAGGAATTGCCTGTCTTCGTTGCTGAGCACTTCATGGGCTGTAACTGCAATCGTAGAACTAGCCATACCTAAGAATAAATCTGTTAATTGGAATCCATCTCCCAAGCCGAAGCAGGTACCAATTACTGCAGCGCCAAATCTCCATAGTGCTTGCTCCTCTCTTAGTCTTTGCTGTTCTCCTAGTACAACTCTTTGAAGAATCTCACGAGATTGAAAACTATAGCTGTATTTAGCTATATCAAGCATTTCGGATGCATTAGGAACTACCGGGGGATTCTGGCTAGAGTTGGAATACCTTTGAGATGTGAGAGATGATGACATGGTGTAATAGTTTAAGTGATTAAGTTAAAAATGGTTTGATCAATGGCGCCTGAAGCTGAGCATCTAGAAGTGCTTGCAGAGGATCAATGCCATTGCTGATATGGGCAACTGTTAGTGCATCGACCAAATTGGGGCTGCATTCGCAGTTAGAGTGTAAATCTGTGTTGGGATTAACAGTATCCCAGTCGAAGAATTCCATGTTGTTTAATAATAAAGTTTAAGAACTAATCTTTAAGGTTAATGCAGAAAAAATTGATGAAACAGCAAGTCATGTGGAGTGAATGCAAAAGGCAGATACCCTCATTACTTTTGTTTTAACTTTTGAACACTGAAACACAATGCTCTGATGATAAACAGAAGATTAGCATCAAAATAAAGAGACATTTTCTTTCGGAATTGCAATGGAGAAATTACTCCACAATGCATATCAGTAGCTGATCAGAAACTATCTTTGATGAAATATGGGGGGGGTAGATACTCGCCCCCCAGAAACGGTATAAGTTAAATTAATTTCGATTACCAGCCAAAGTAAGATCCACTGCTGTGACCAAAGCCACGACTAGAGGAACGTACACTTGAATAACCAGAATTGAAATCGCTATTTGAGCGTGTTGGTGCATAAATGTTGTAGCGAATATTTGACTGACTTGGTGTATAGCTGTAGCTGGATTGCCTGCTGTAAGGGGAATAATAATCTGCTGATGCTGGAGTTGCAGCAATCAATAGTGTTCCAAATGAGGAAGCCACTGCAAGAATAGAAAGGAGTGTTTTCATGGGGGTTATGGCCTTAGGCCATTGGTTGGTACGCCCTCCTCTAGTTCACAGCTAATAAAGGTGATTCCATTTTTTATCAATCGGATTTTTTGGCTTGCCTTTAGATGCCTTGTATCGGTTTCCAATCACCAACAAGTTGCCAGCCAGCCCAGTAATAAGGCTGTTGCCAAACTTGTTTGGGATGGCTTCGAAATTCGTTTTGGACAGCCTTCAAAGCATCCCCCCTGCTGCTGCCAAGCTTGAGGTGCTTGTAGTAACGCAGCATCCAATCACTTGTTGCAGCATCATCAACAGGCCATAGGCTTGTAAGAACTGAGCGCGCACCGGCAACCTGAACTCCTCTTTGCAGGCCGTAAATACCCTCACTGTCATGCAAATCTCCAAGACCAGTGGAGCAGGCTGATAAAGTGACTAACTCGGTACCATTTAATTTTAAACCTAGAAAATCTGCCGCACTAAAGCGATCAGGTTTGCCAGTCTCAATATTTTCAGAGGATGATAGTAATATTCCACTACGAAGCATGGGATCATTTGTAGTTGTTGAATCATAATTACGAACATTATTTTTTTTTGCAGAATCCCAGTAGCCATGGGTTGCGATATGAAGTATACGCGGACTGCTTAACTTTCTTAGCTCATTAGATGTGAAGCCAAGACCAACGGCAGGTTTAACATCTAAAAGCTCAGCCACACCACTCAATTCCGTAGATGTAGCTGGAAGATTTCTGATAATTTGAGGATTGCCGGCCACCACAGATTTAGTTAGATTTGCTGAAGTATTATTTTCATTTAAACGTATTAAATCACGCCCAGCAGTTAGTAGGCGTATATTGCGATCTGGAGCAAGCGATTGGTATGGCACTTGATGCAAGCCAGCATCTGGAACAATAAACCATTCATCAGCATCAGGAGCAAGAGAACGGAGTGGATCTATCAAGCTTTTGGATACTGCATTCCATAGTTTTGGAGCATCAGTTAATTCCTCATTTGTAGCAACATATGCACTGCGAATTAATTTATCAAGATTTTCTGATGCTCCATATTCAACAATTTTAAGGTCACCATTAGACCTAAGAACATAGGCACGATAACGCCATGGCAATGCTACATTTGGATCACGGGGAATTAGTGCAGGATCAAGATATCTACGTAACTCGATTAAGATGCCTTTAGCTGGCAATGCTGATGCAACCTGAGAAGAATTAATCCATCTATTACTCCCTTGCTTATCAAAAAGTTCCGAAACCGAATCAGTGTCCAATAATTGCTTCTGCTCCCGTTGGAGTTCCTGAAGTAATCCCTGGCTACTGAGACGCAAGGACAGCGCTAAATGTGAAGCTTCAGGATAAAATCCGGCAAGAGCATCAGCAAGATACCAACTATAATCTCGCTTGCTAAGTAGTAATAATCTTTCTTTTGGCTTGAGCTGCCATGCTTGATTTGTCAATAAGTTAAAACGATTTTTTAGTAACTCTTTGAGCTGTTTTGTTATTGAATTACTCCTTTTGATTTGATGCTGTAACAGCAAGAGATCTGCAAGGTTATTCAAACTGTCTGGATGAGTGGCGCCAAATTGTTTATTGAATAACAATTGTGCTTTTTGAAAACCCATAAGAGCACTACCGAGCTGGCCTGTTTCACTTGAAAGACGAGCTAAATTAGCTTCCTGAGTGGCAATGCTACTATTTTGACCATTGCGTAAGTCAACAGCCTGCTCATAGGCTTTATTCAGATATGCTTTAGCAGAAGAAAAGTTATTTCTATTTAAGGCGAGCATGCCTAAATTATTTAAACCCAGTATTAAATCTGGGTGTGGAGCAGGTAAAACGGTTGATCGTAGTTTTTGTGCTCTAATTAATGAATGCTCTGCTTGTTGCCACTGACCACGTTCTTGTTGAAGCTGTGATAAATTATTGAGTGCCGCTGCCACTGGCAAGGGATGTTCATTTACGGCGGGCATTAGCACGGCAAGGCTTTTCTGTAAATAGTTTTCAGATCCATCTTGATCGCCCATTTCACGTAACAGATCACCTAGGTTACTGAATGCAATACCAACTTCTTGGTGAGTTTCCCCCAAATAAGTTAATTTAATAGCAATTGACTCTTCTAATAGTTTTTTGGCTTCCGCAAGTCGCCCAAGCTCACTATTGAGATCTGCTTGATCATTTAGAAGTGCTGCAACTAGCTTTGGGCGGGGCGGTTGTAATGCTCTGGAAAGCAATAGTGCCTCCGCATAGCTTGCATCCGCTTGTGCAAACTGACCCAGACTTTGTTGAGTTTTCGCTAGCTGCAGCAGGCTTCCTGCGAGAATGGCAGAACCAGGCGTGGCTTGTTTTCGAACCCATGGCAGAAGTTGCTGCCAGATTTTTTCAGCACCTACGGGATCACCAGCTGATGCTGCGTCAGCCGCTTTTTGTAAAAGTTGAGTTGCCTGATTTGAAGTTAAATCATCAGCTTTTGATGCTAATGACATTTGAAATGGGCCTAATAATACAAGTAGTAATATGCATGAAGGTATTCTCATTAATTTTTAGTAATTTTGTTATACCCATTCTACCGTTAGTAGATGCTGGTCAGGGGAAATTGCACTGAAGGCTTTGCCGCAAACTAGTAGGTGCCTGTGGACTACTCAAAAGGCCTAGTGCAATAGGAGCCTGTTGCGGTGTGAGCTGTGAGAGAAATTTATTCCAATTACTGGGATCATCTCCCATCTTTTGGACTTGTTCTTGATTCTCCTCCAGCACTTTTGCATCTGCTGCTTGAAAATTAAAGCTAGCAAAGTCTCCACCTGATGCACCGCGAGGCCTTACACGCAAGGTTATTTTCTCGCCCGGCTCTAGGGGCATTATCGGCCACAGAATTGCACCTTCTATTGCTTTAGTTGAACTTGCCCTTTGCTGCCATAAAACTTGATCACCTTTTTCTATACGCATCTCGTTTAATGGCCCTAATGCCATAAGCACTGGTGTGCTTACTCCTATGGGAGTACCTGGCCATGGGCTTACTAGACACACCATTTTTTCATTATCGCTACGACTTCCGCCTACAGCTACTGGAGGGTTAAGCCCAAGAAAGCTGCGTAGCTTTTGAATTAAACTTGCAGCCGGTGGCGATTTAGGTTTTTCATTCTTGTTTTGCCCTTCTGCAAAAGACGGCATGGTTATTGCGTAGCTCATTGCAACTGCTGTTGCTATAACTCGCATCAGTATTGGTGAAAGCTCAGTCATTGCGGGAAACGGTGGTGGTAGTAAGGGCTAGTAAAGGTAAAAGCAGTGGAACCAGCCATAACTGCCAGATGGCCAGACTGAAAGCAAGTGGACAACTGATTAAGGCTATTAGGGCAACAGCAATTAACCGGTTTCGCCGCTGCTCATAGAAAGCGGCAAGTAACACCCCAAGGGATGCTGCGGCTCCTGTGCAAAGTGTTTGTGAAATGGGTGTAAGCCAATGGCCAAGATTTAGCGTTTGAATCAACACTGCTTGAACTAACACACCTGGGACTTCACGGGCATTTCCATCCCAAATAGGTTTGTCGCCCCGCTGTAATGCGCCTTGTACTGTTGCTGGAGCAGCAAAAAGGTCAACTGCATTCTCCCCAAGTCGGCCGTTTGTTCCCACTAGCAATATTGGATTTCGCAAGGAAGCAAGGCCTGCAGGTTGAACCAAGTAGACCCAGTTAGCCCAATTAAGCGACCAATCGATTATTCGATCACTCGGTAGAAAGCTTTGAGGAGGCTTGCTTAAAGCCCCAGCAAAATTTTCTTTGCTAATTGCGTATTGAGTATGCAAGGGCACTGGTTTAAGCAAACCATCTCTTGCGGCAGTACCCACAGCCAAGTCTGCTGATTTCATGCCAACTTTATTGAGAATCGATGATTGGAACCACATATTTCCAACAGCTCCTTGGCTTGGGTCGCTGTAGGGGCTCAAGTAGCCAGCAACAACACGCCTTCCAGGTTGCTTTTGAATTACCTCCGCTAATTGATTTGTGCCACTCCTGGGTTGATCAATCAACACGTCTAGGCCAACAAGAGGCACCTGATCAGGTGGTGTGCGCTTTAAAACTTCTGCAAGGGCATATCTTGAAGTGTGATCAGCAACAGCTGGCACCCCTAAAGATTGAAATGTAGCTTGATCTAGAAGGAGCACTGGAATTGGTTTATTACTTATATCAACTTGGGGGCCCGGCTGTTTAACCAGCTGCCTCCATGCACGTTGCACATCAAGGCGCCGATCAAGCAGATAGGTATTAACTAGGTTAGAGGGGTTGAGTTCCATCAAAAGCGCAACAGCGGTGAATGCAACAGCCGCTATTGCTTGGTGTCTACTTGAACTAGCTAGGCGCAGCAATAGCTGCCTCCTACGCCTTAACGGTAATTTAAACTCTTCTGCGTCACTTGTTGCAACTGATGCAAGCAGCAAATCACAACCCTCAAAGTATTCGTTGCTTGCAAGTGTTGCTTTAGTTTTTGCTAGCGATGTAACTAAATCAGCTCCTGTTTCTAAGCCAGTTAGCAATTCTGCAAAGGCTGTGGCCGCTGCCTTTGATGGCACCAGCTCTAAAAAACAAATAGACCAATTAATGCCAGCGCGAGCTGCAACACTTGCTAGCTGTAAACCGCTGCAGCTGTTAAACATCAGCAAACGCAAGCCATTTTTAGCTGCAATAGCCAAGTGGCTTTCAAGGCTTTGACCATTTATTTGACTGCCATCACCAAGGTGCAACACTCCCCCCATCGGGCCGCTATTTGAGTGGCCTAAAAACAAGGCAGCATTCCAGCCACTGCTTTTTGCTAACGCATTGCTCAGAGAAATAGCACTGCAGTGTTCAGCCCTCAGCATCGTGAGCTGGATACGCCCACTGCGCTGCAATTGCATTAGTTGATTTATCTCCCCATCTAGGTTTAATCCTTGTTCTGCACCAACAACCAGTAAGACGCGGGGTTTACGTGCTTGCAGTGTTACCTGCTTGATATTTGATAAGCCGTTTCCATCAACACGCCAGATGCGGCGCTGCAAGCAAAGGGATTCCCAAGGCAAGCTGTAAAGCTCAGCTTTTACCTGCTCAAGGCGCAGGGTTAGGGGCAGGTTTGGCAAAGCAACAAGTAATTGCTGGAGTGGTTGCCAGTCAGGGCTTTCAATCCACTGCTGCAGCGCTAAACGCAATTGATTGCTGTAGGTTTTCACAACAGCAGCGCCTTGGGGCCAAACAAAGGCAGGGTCGTGATGTTTTAAAAATCGATGTCGCCACGACTTTTGCAACTCATAAAGCTGGTTTGGTTCTGGAACAGCAAAAGCATTATTGCAACCAGGCGCTGTAATAAACACCTGTAACCCCGAAGGGTTATTAGCTCCCTGGCGAATTACAAGATTGATATTTACCATTAGCCGGGTAGCTGCAGCGGCGGCAGGACTAGATCATTGCTACCGGGGAAGCCCAAACTTACATTTATTAATTCTGTTCCTCCACTGAAGTTGAACTCAATCTTGGTGTTATCTTCAGCTATCTGCTGCTGCGTATGACTGCCTTGGCAAGCACTAATGCATAGACCATTTGGCAAGAGGTCGCCATCTATGGAAGCACTTAAAAGCAATATCAAGCCATCTGGGCTGGAAGGATTACTACCAGTTGCAAGCATCTGCAATACGAAACGCTCGATACATGTTTCTGCTGCTAGGCCAGATACCAATTGACCATCAGCTAACCCCAAAGGAATAGAAACAAGAGCTAACGCATTATTATCAGGAAGACTAATAAACCTTAATGCTATATTAGTTCTAAATGCACCCACACTAAGTGGCTGCAAGTTAGCGCCAAATGATTGACCTAAAACTTCATCAATTTGGCCATTAATCCAATCTGCAATTGCAATCACACTGCGCTGCGCTTTATATGGACTCGTTTTTAACGGAAGCCGTGGTATTGCTGCAGGATCAAGTAACTGAACGAGTGTTAGCAAACGTTCAACTCCACCTTTAAATTCATTTGTATCAATTATTATGATTTCAGTAGGTGGATTTGCGCTGCGCGCAAGGCTGATAAATTCAGCGCTTGTTAATACACCTGTAAATACCACTACATCATTTTCTTCATCCACCTGAGCGGCTAGTAATAGCTGCGGGGCGGTTGATTCCTGCATCCAGACTGATTTATCAATGGCAATTTGATCAGCTGCTAAACCCGTGGTAACCAACTGCAGGGCAAAGCGGTTGAGGCTTAATAAACGACCCTCTTCTTCTGCGTCGATGCTTGGCCCGAGTGGCAATGCGGCTTTTTGACTAGCAAGCACCTCTTTTAATGCAGCTATAGCAAGAACTCGGGGGCTATTCCATTGCACGCTTTCAGGCAGCTCAACTGCTCCGAGTGGCATTGTCAGAGCTTCAAGGGGCGTTACGGGTTCGGTCATAGCTGGTTTATGTATTGCTGCACCCATCGGCGCAGGGGCGGGATGTCACCTTCTAGTTCTGGCTCCACCAAGTGATTCCTTAAAGCATTCACCAGCCTTTCTGCTGCTTCTACGCTTTTGCCGCAACTAATAAATTCAGGCCACCGCTTGAGTTCGATTGCAGCAGCAATTGCTATTTCAGTTGACCTTCGTTTTTCGTCAAGCAATTTACTTACCCATGGTTGCTCGTGTTTTACCTGCTGAGCGATATCGCGCTGGCTCAGGCCTTGGCCATAAAGCTCAAAGGCAAGTTTGCGGCCTTCATCTTTACTGAATTTGATTGCTTCCTTCTGCATCACAGCAGGCAGCAAGTTATCCATAGCCCGCTCTAAGGCTGCATCAATCAAAACTTTTAGCGCTGCTGGCTCTGGCCCATCCGAACTTGCAGAGGAAGGGGTAACTGGCTCGTAGCCAGCTTCTAAAGACTGATCAAGGCTTTGATTGGCTGAACCTGTTAGTAGTTGCCGGATTGCTTTGGCAATTGCAAGTAAACGCTCTTTTGTATTAAAAGGTTCTTGAGCAGGATCAAGCTGTTGAAGGAATTCAAGCCCTGGCTGCCAGCCAGAAGACTTTCCTGTTAAGGCCTTAAATTCTTGCTTTGCTAGATCGTACAAAGGCTTAAAACCACTGTGCAAAGCAATTAATGATTCGATCGTGGCACTGCTTCTTAGGTGTGCTTGACAAGCCTCTTGAACACGGCGGGGGCTGCTATTACGCAAAAGAGCCCAATCGGAGATGAGCAGCAGGCCGTGTTGCTTGAAGTAGGCCTTGAGCTCGTTATTTGATTGGATTTTTAGGCGCGCCCAATGGGGCAAGCCGCATAAGGCTGGATCAAAACTGCGCAGGATTTCAGCTGAAAAGGGACTGGTTGGACCCTTTGGCAATGAACTGATCACTGAATAGGTAAAATCTGCTGTGCTTTCCTTGCTGCGTCTAATAGTTAAGGCACCTTCATCATCTAAGGCGTAGCTAGCCATTGCCTTTAATTCGATGCCATGGCGCTCATGGTGGGCATTAAAGGTTGCTTTTAACCAGGCTTCTAGAGGGTGGCTGAGGCGGCAACGCAAGCACAGTAATGGCAAGGGGGAATCTGTGCTTTTGGCAACCTCTAAAAGACCTAGATCAAGGGATCTGCTTGCTTCTGCTTCTAGATATTCCGGGCGTTCGTGAGCAAGGAAGGCGCTAGCAGTTGCAGGGGATTTACCGCAGATCCCCTGCAACGTAAGCATTCGTAATTCTTGGTATGGGCCCATCAGCGTTACCGAGCCCCTAAACAATAGGTTGCGCTTTTGGTGCCTGCATAAAGCATTGCTAGAACTGAGGCGTAATCTTGAATAGGAATCAACCTAGCCAGGTGCGAACTAGGAAGAACGTGAGCAGATCACAGATGTGCACTCCTGCTAGCAAAAGGAGCCCATGACTTAAAGCAGCACCACAATCGAACAGGCCTTGTAAACAACTCTAAAGCTGGAACTAATCCTTAAGCATTCTGAACAACCATGATGAGCAACACCAAATGAAACCTAATAAAAAATTTACCCCTACTAGGTGCATAAGTTTTATTATTTTATCAATTACTTTAGCTGCATGTACGCCAGAACAGCAAACAAACATAATGCAAGGAACGCAGAATATTCAATCGCAACAAGGAAGTAGCACAGCAAATAATTCAAATGCAGCAGCAGAGCTGCCTGATCCAGCATTAAAGATGCAAAAACTAGTTTTTTATTACAGCTCTCCCTGGAGTGAATTAGCTCATTTAGATAATGGAAGCGACAATTATAAAAAACTGGCTGGAACACTAGCGCGCATTCAAACAGTTGCAGCAAGAAATGCTGATGCACGAAACCAGCTACCAGTGATATTAATTAATGGGAAAAATCAATGTATTGACATCAGATCAGTAGGTCTATACAAGTACAGCTGCCAAACAATCAAGATTGATTATTCTGATGAAGAAGTATCCTATGAATTTCCAATTGAAATCGAGGCTGTTTTATCCCATGAGTGGGGTCATCACTTAGCAAGAACTAGTCGACTTGAGGTATCTCCTACTGAGCATGAAATTGTAGCCGATTGTTTTGCAGGAGTTGTTTTTGGTTATTATGTAAAAAATAATCTTATTAGCACTGATGAAGGAGTTAAAGCGCTTCAGATGATGGCTCAATTATCAAATAATTCAGAGGGTGGCATCCATCCAAATATGGAAAATAGAACCTCTGCATTTCTTGGTGGTCTTGCACAAATTGCAGAACCAGCTGGCGAATATCGTGAATTATATCCACGTTATTGCGCTAGCCTTGAACGAATACTAGATACAGCAAAAGTGCGATCACTCGGCCTAAGCTGGAAAGGTTGAAAATACATGGAACGAACATTCTTTAATAGTATCATCAAACTGCTTAATTTGTTCAATCCCTTCTCTAACAAGGAAGCCAAGCAAATTACAGCAAGCAGCAATTTAGATAAATCAGAAGCCGAAAAGCAAGCCGCTAAAACTATCCAAACAGAACCTTTGAGAATGCTTGATGTGCCCTGTGCTAATAGCAGCATTGAAGCCAATAGCTGGGTAATAGTTAATCAAAGCAATCCAAAAGTATTCACAAATAAAAAAGGAACGCAGCGTTGGTCTAGTTACAAGAAAGAAGCATTTGTTATGCAGCAATCAGATGCGATAAATTGCGCACAACAATTAAAAAGAACCGGGGAGAAAGTAGCACTTATACGCAATAATATGGAAAGCTGGGAGTGGCTTATGCTAGTTACGGAATGGCCAGCTGGTAGCAGCCTAGTTAATTCGTGATTACTATGAATAGCAAACT
>Ga0247840_10011529_pt1 | contig 10731 bp, 15 predicted proteins | sample LaCruzMarch2015__FD_192404 | JGI IMG/M metagenome (GOLD analysis project Ga0247840, IMG submission 192404) | Freshwater microbial communities from meromictic Lake La Cruz, Castile-La Mancha, Spain - LaCruzMarch2015_17m | ecosystem: Environmental > Aquatic > Freshwater > Lake | place: Spain...
GATTTGTCCGGTTTGTGGAATGAAACATGATCGTGATGTAAATGCAGCAAAAAATATAAAAAATTGGCCGATGGAACATCGGTTATTGAACGTGGAGGCCGGCTCTGTGGACGACCGTTTCATTTCGGTGAAACCTAAGAAGCATCTTGTCTGTGAAACGTTAAAAAAGACAGGTTGAAAGACCTAGAAACCACTACATCTTTAGTGTAGTGGTAGTTCATTAAAGAATTGGTTGATAAATTGGTTTCAGAATTTAAAAATTAAAAAATATGTCTAAATATAAGGAAACTCCATTGGAAGATGATCACCCCGTTAATTGGGATTATTTGTATGTTGCTGATGGAAAAGTTGTTCGTAGTGATATAAAGGGGACTATCAGAGACTTGAAAAGGGATTTGATAAAGAGAGGAATAAGTTGTGAAATTATAACAACTTGTGATATTTACGCGAGAGCTGAAGATTTGGGTGTTTTACCAAAGAATGAATCTGAAAAAAAAGAAAAACCTGTTTATAAACCAGTGCCAAGAGATCCAGAATCATATTTCCATATTGGGAGTAATAGAGTGAAATTCAGTAAGATAGAATGGTATGAAGATGATTACTGGAATGATGTGATCGGTGTTTGTAAGGGTGGATTAGTTTTCGAAGTTTATGGTGATTCAAATAAATTTTCACCGAAAATGTGGATTTCTGATCAGAATTATGGAAATTATTTTAAAGCTAGACCAAAAAAGTCAAAGATTGATTTAACTAAATATAAAAAGATAGAATTATGAAAAGAATTTTTAAATAATTTCTTTCTTTATTATATTTAGATTATTTTCAATTTTATTACAAATTTCTGGAAATTTGACAATATCTTCTAAATCTAATTTAAACCATTCGTTCTTTATCCTAAGATGTGAATAAAAATTTTGTATAGCTCTTTCACACATTTGTCCATGATATGTTATATGTTGATAAATAACTTTTAATTCACCATCGTTTCCAGTTTGAAGTTGTTTAGACCTCTTTTTAGACGATATACGGGTATATCCTATTTTATAAACAACATCATAATCTCTTACTGATTCTATTAAATAAACGATTCCTTGCATGTTTTAACATTTATTTTCTTTATATATTTATAAGTGATGGTTAAAAAAAACCATTAATTTAATTTTGGAAAAACTTTAATAAAAAATATAACTATATACTATTATGATGAAATCAATTAACATAAACACTTCATAATTCTTCGATCTTAGATACGAAGATTATGGATACACACGATCCTATTCGACTTTGGAGAGTCGAAATTTGTTGCCGTTACGGCTACAATGCTCCCTACCAAATGGTAGAAGCTAAAAAGAAGGAAGTTCATCAAGTTGTGGGAAAATTAAATCTCAGACTTTTAGATTTTCCGGACATGTGGAGTTATAGGTTAATTGATTTACACAAGACATTTAATGTGAAACGTGGTAAATGGATGTAACTCACAAAAGAAAAAGGTTGTCAATTTGACAACCTTTTTTGTTTTATTGAACAATCAAATCAACATTATCTTCTGGTTCAGGTAATCGTGTATCAATTTTATTGGTGTCTTTACTAAATGAAATATTTAATTCTTGATCCTTTCCAAATAATTTTTCATATAAAAATTCCGCACATAATTGATATCTTTTACCTTTGAAATCATCAATTATTTGTAATATTTCTGGATTATTGTCAAAATATTTTTCAACATAACCTTTGGTTTGATCCCAATTTTTGAAATCTTTTTCACTTATATGATTTACATCACACACTATTTGAACCAATTGATCAAAGACTTCATCAATAAATGTTGATTGAACATTAAAGACATCATCAATATTGTTTTTGGTTTCTTTATAATTTTCGTTTACAAATTCGTTAAATTTCTTCATGATACTATATATTTATTTTTTTATACCAAAATATTATCGTAATTTTGTATTGTCAAGTTAAAAAACCAAGATTATGAAGATAAAGTATAATTCCTTCACAAATACACCAAAGGCTTGGTATTGTGAATATGAAGGCCATCATAGGTTTCATGATTATTTTTCTCTGATGATAAATAATTTTCCGATAATTGTTGTCAGGAAAATGGATAATCCACATTCGGAAAAGGAAGATATGGATAAATTGATTATGGTTGGAATTTTTGGTTATACATTTATAATAAGTTAAAATTATGAAAAACATACCTGATATTTCAAGAGAAAGTATTAAGGAAGCTTGGAAATATCTCAAGAAAAATGTTACAAAAGATGATGTGGAAAAGAAAGCCGATGAAATCAGGGAATATTATCCTAATATGAAGGATGATAAATTTCTCTATGGTTTTGCTGTAAATCAAGCTATTGCTAAAGTATTTGGTGGTGGACAATGTGAATCTTTACTTCGAATTGAAAATGATTTTGCTAAGTATTTAGGTTATACATTTTCTACTCAACTTGATGATTTAGAAAGAGATGGACATTCAAATTCGATAGAACCTTTAATATAAAAAATACATGGGAACAGTTAAATCACTTCATTTTACCGTAACTGGTGAATTTATTACCGAACATTCAAGGTCTTTGTTTGTTGAAGATAAACCGAAAAATGCGGTAGAATTTTTGAAAACAGCTTTAATAGGTATGCCAGAAGATATGGCATGGGAAATTGTATTGGGTGAGAAGAAAGTAACTGGTGATAGTGATGAAGGTTGTGGAGTCGAAGAAGATTCAGAAACAGAACTTTTTACTATTCCGTTATCTGTTGAATCGGTGTGGAATCGTTTGGCAAGAAAATATTTTTCATCTCTTGGGGAGTTACAAATGCTTCAACGAAGAATTATGATACTTGGTAATTCGGATGATTCAACAGGTGCTTTATATCGTACCTGTGGTTACGAAGGTTTCAGGGATTATATTATTTCATTGAAAGAAGATAGGGGAATTTATCTTAAACGTAAGGAAATCTTTGATGAAATAACAAGACAAATAATTTTTGTTGGTCTTCGTATAAACAAAACTGTTGCAGACTTACCGATTGTAAGTTTTGAAATTCCAACGGATTACGAAGGTGTAAATGGTAGAGGATATTATGAATTTTTCTCTTTTGAGTACCTACTTAAATCTGATTTGATTGAAATTCAATTACCTGATGATGATAGAAAAATTCGTTATCAAGAAGCAATAAAAGATAATACAAGATTTTCAGCCCTTGATAGTTTCCTTGAAGCACAAAAAGAAATTGATAAAACTATCGAAAAAGGAATTAAACCAATACCGATTACCGAACCAAAAAGTGCGGGTTGGATTGCACCAAATGGTGATTATTACGGTTTGGATGGTGATATAGCTAATATGTTACATAGTCAATTGGCTTCAGCTATTTTTGAAGCCGGTATTGTAGAAGAAACAGATGAATTGGATAAGGGAAATCCAGATAATATTCTTGGAAGAAAAGGTTGGGTTAAAGTTCATGGAAATTGGGTTTTATATGAAGGTTATGAAAGAGTTTGTTTGGGTGAAGATGAAGTTCCTATAACTGATGAACAAATTCAATCTCTTTATATGTATGGTCAACATATGGGAGGATGGTTGGATTTCGGATTTCAAAAACATCACGTAACCGCTGTAAATATTCCAGACATTGATAAATTACAATATCCTTTAAAATATTTTAAATTTTAAATCAAATAAAATTATGAAAAATCAATATTACGCAATTTTCGGAATCAATGGTGAAGATGTTAATACAAATTATAATCTTTGTGTTGATGTTGAATTGGAAGATAATGCTGAAAATACAGCTTATCGTATTTTGTGTGCTTTATCAGACAAATTTAATCTTACTTTTACAAGGAGAAAAATTGTATGGTCTGATATTTCTATGAAAGTACTCACCAAATTGAATTAATTATGAGATTATCTGAAGGAACTGATAATGAAATCGGTGAACAATTTACGATATTTTATGAAAAATAATTTTTTATTCTGAATAGTTTATCGTATCTTTGTATTCAAATAAGTAAATATAAAAAAACATATATATGAAAAGAGAACACAAATGGGATAGGGATGATACAGTAATCACTCTATATTTTACAAAACACGGAACCAAACATCTTCCGGTAAAAGATGAAAAGGAACTGGCTGAAACAGTTATCGGATCATCAATCGACTCACTCAAAATGCAATCTTCCAACGTAAACTTCGTTCTCGGAAAGACACATGGTACTCTGAATTGTTTTTCAAAACTTCAGAAAGAAGTTGTTGAAGAATTCAAAACGATGCCAGAAGCCGAACTTCGAAATGTTGTTCTCGACATTATCGCTGATACGGATCGTAAAACTGTGGTGGATGAACGTATTAAGATTCGTGAAGAAATCAGGAAAGAAGAGAGGGAAAAGGAAGAAAAGAAAAAGTTGGATGCTATTTTTCGTAAAATGGGAAAAGATCCATCAAAAATGAGGTCTATCGGTGTAAGGCCGGTAAAAGTTGAAGTGGAAGAAACCGAAGAAGTGGAGTAATTTAATCTTTAATTCTTACAAATTTACATTTTAGAAGATCAGATATTTCTTTTTGACGTATCTGATCTTTTTTATTTAATTTTCCATTTCTAAAATGATGTTTTTCATCATATTCATACACAACATTATTTTCTTTGTCATATCCATCAACCCAATATCCCAATTCTTTAATATAAAATTCACCATCATTTTTAGCATGTTGAATATAAATGTTTTCATTTTTAGATATTTTATCAAATAAATCACAAGCCTTTTCATTAAATGATGGCATTATTTGTTCACCATTAAATTTATTCTTACTGATAGTTTTAATTCTAAACAATCTTCTTTTTTTATTGGCACAATAAGGACATCCTATTCCGTTAAGATGTGTCGATGGTAATTGTTTGAAAATACCATGTTCTGGACAAATTATTTTTATTTTGATATTACTGTTAATATATTCAATTAATGAATAATCATATTTATTATTATGTTTTTCGGAATATAATTTTATCCAATCCTTTTTATTGTAATTGTGTGAACATTTTGGACAACCTTGTTTAGAATTTATATGATTATGTAAAGATTGAATGAAATCTCCATGATCAGGACAAATAATAATTATATTATTTAGAATGGTGTTAAAAACAACTTTGGAATAATCATATTTATTGTTGTGAATTTGATTAGCCTTTTCTATATATTTTTTCAAACTGTTGTGTTTTCTTATTTCCTTGTTACATTTTTTACATCCCTGACCATCTAATAATTCATTGGGTCTAATTTTAAACAAACCATGTTTTTTACAAATAATTTCAATTTTTGTGTAATTATTAATGTAATTAATTTTTGAAAAATCTAAATCAGTATAAATATTTTTCAATTCGAATAAAAAATCATTTATATTTTTTTCATTTCTAAATATTTGTGATGTGTTTTCATTACCATATCTTTTTTTATTGGTTTTTTTCATTTTATTAACTCTGTGTTTTTCATAATTATCACCATATTTTTCTTTTTTGGTTTGGTTCTCTTTTATTTTTGAACATAAAGTTCCACAACAATATATTGGAAATTTACTAATATTTTTAAAATATGAACGATATGGTATAATTTTTTCTTTACCACAAATATCACATTTAACATGAACTGGATTTTTACTACAATTCATTAAATCTATTGGTTTGACTAATATAATTTCGCCAACTTTACAAATATAATTTAATTTTTTAAAATGATTGATATTTTTAGTTCCGATTTTAACATTTACAAATTCATCTATAATCATAATGTTTTTATTTTTATATATAAATATTTAAAAGTCGAAAATAGTTAATCTTTTGGGAGTGGATTATACTAAACTAAATTTCAATTCTTCATAAGGATATTCCCTTTTGGTATAAATTTCTTTTTTCCTAATTTGGAAGTGATTATACAGTGTTCCCTTAAAATCTTGATGGAATTGATCAACCAAATCGAAAATAATAGATAATTCTTTTTCACTATGTAATCTTAATATTCTACCAATTGCTTGTGTTACCAATGAATCTGATTTAAATGAATCAGCAAAAACTAAATTAACAACAGCTTTAATATTTATACCAGTCGCTGATGTTCCGAAGGAAGCAACTAATATTTTCACATTTCCAGATGTATCTTCCATTTGTTTTTTAATAATTCCTCTTTTTTCTTTCGGTGTATTTCCATCAATGTAATAAACATCTTTATTTGGTATATTATCTCTGATGTAATTATATAAATCCTTTCCGTAATCAATATTTTGGAATAATACTAATGAATTGTTTTTAAATTTATTCACCAATTTTCCAATAAATATTTTTCTGGGTAATGAATTCTGTGCGAATTTCTTTTCTAATTCCCAAGCTTTTCTCCCATTACCACTTCTCTTTATTGAAAATATATTCGATGCGAAGTTATAATCACCATGATTTAGTATAATTCCCTTAATTTTACAAGGTGTGATGATACCTAATTCCATTAATTTTTTAGCTCTGATGTTTAATAATAATGGACCTGTAACAGCTTCTATCATTAGTAATTCAGCGGTATCATCATTTGGATATGTACCACTCATACCAAAACGAATTTTGGCATGACCAAACGTATTTTTCAATATAGTTCTTAGTGAGTTTCCTTTCGCTTTATGACAATTAGACACAGAAAAATCATTTGCAAAATAATTATGGTTATTTATATCATCAGAATTTATTTCTTTAATTCTTAAATTGTAAACATCACCATTATATTCAATTTTATTAATAGATTTTATTTTCATCGAATCTTCTTAAATTTTTTTGTAATCTTTCTTTATTTATCATATCAATATTTTCTAATAAATGTTTATGTTTTTTATAATTTTCATAAAACCAATCTTCGTTTATGATTATAAATTTGTAATTATTTTCTTTACACCATTTTTTAGCTGATTTTGTTTTATTTTTTGTTCTTTGCCTATTTATATCCGATTTTGGTTTTATTTCATATAAAATTTTATTAATATGATCTGAAAAGTCAACAATATAATTGTGTTTGACTTTTTTATATTCATAAGGTATGACAGTATTTTCATAAATTAAATCTTTATTAACTAAATTATAAAAAGCCTCCCAAGATGATCTAAAATTTATTTTTTTACCATTTAAAATTAAACTATATTTTTCATTTCTCCAAGAATTAATTGCATTTGGTATAAATTCTTTATTTTTTATTTTTTCTTTCATTATAATAGAATTCTTTATTTTCATTGATTCTAAAGATTCTTTTGTCATTTTGTGACAAGTATTATTTTCACCTTTTTGTTTTGTGGATCTTAAAAGATATAAACATTTTTTATCATCACAACAAATTGAATATCCTCTTGGATGTCTTTTTGAAAATCCATAAAATTTTGTATCTCTATTACATTCAAGATTATGACAATGACAATCATTATATTTAGTATTATTTAAAAAATCAAAAATATTTTTATATGTTAAAGATTTTTTAATTTCAATTTTGATATAACAATTATTAAGAAAATCAGTAATACTTTTATCTAAATTTTTTTGACATAAAAATTTTGAATTATTTGCTTTAAGAAAATCGAAAATTCTTTTTTTATCTACTTCTTTTGATGATTCATTTAAAATAGTAAACAATTCATTTTCTTTAATATCTAAATATATTATTTCTTTGTTTTTGAATGATTTTAAACAATTTAAACAAACGAAACTATTTTTAGAATTTTTATATTTATATCTCAAATATATACTTTTACAATAAGGACAAGATTTGGTTAACATTCATTATAATTTCTTTTTACTTTATGACATTCTGTCCTTATATATTAAATATTAAAATCGAAAATTTCATCATTTGTTGATAATTTATCAATTCTTTTTCTTTTTCCATTTGATAAAATTACTTCATGGTTTCCTGTTATTTTTAATTTTTTTCCATCTTCCATTTCTAGTTCAAACATTTGTTGATTTTTGCTTAAATTTTTATATACATAATCAACTTCTCTAATTTCTTTTTTTAATGTTTTTTCATTAATAGTGAAAATTTTATCACCAATTTTAATATCTTTAATCTTTTTTTTCTTACCATCTGACATTGTTATTAATGTATCAGGATGTAAACATTCGTCACAACAAACGACATCAAATTGATGAAACCATTCAACTGGCCATTTAACTAAACTCTGATATGTTCCAATATAAATATTTGGTTCGTCACCATGATATTTTCTTGGTTTATCACTCATAATTTCATCCATTCTGATATTTATAACATTTTTATTTTCATTATGATAACCATAATTATAATTATTGATATCATTATAGAATTGTGTAACTAAATCCATAGTTGGTACAATCAATAAGAATTTTGCATCAGGATTGATATGAGTTAAATAATAAAATATTAGGGATCCAAATATTAAAGATTTTCCACCAGCGGTAGCGACTTCAATTCTACCGTACTGATGTTTCAATATTCTGAAAATGGATTCTTCTTGATGTTCATATGGGACAAATGATTTGGTTATATCATGTTCATCTTTGTGATCTTTGTAAAATTCTTTACAGAAATTTTCAATATCTTCCTTTTTAATATCTCTATTAATAGGAATTTTTTCTTTATTTAAAACTTCGAATGGATAACCATATTCTTTACAACATTTGTAACATTCATGTAATAAACCGAAATCTATATAACCACCATGAAATTGTTCATACTTACCGTCCCAAGGATTAGCTGAGAATTTAGTCAATTTATATTTAGCCATAAACACATAATTTTTTAAGTGTCTGTTTAAATATAATTTCAATTGATTGAATTCTTCTCTTGTTGACTCTTTTAGTATTATCTTTGTAACAGTATCATCTATAACGAATTTCATATTTAGTATATATTAAACGAAATGTTATTTGTTTTTTATTTTCCATACCATCTAATTTTAATATATAATAAAAAATATACGTTCAAATTGAAAACCACAACAATAATTCAACAGTATAAAAAAGAAACCGTTATAGGTACTAAAACTTCAAAAGAAATTAAATCTTTTTTTGGAACAAATTTAATAGACATAGAAGATACAATATCAATTGGTGATATATCAATTCAATATTCAGATGTTCCGGTTGAAAATGATTTGGGATTACATTATCAATATTATGATACAACAACACTAGTTAGTTATCAGGAATTTGGTGTTTTAAAGAGTCTGGACGATGTTAAATACGAAAACCATACAATCGACTTATATAAGTTAAATTACACAACCCACGATAATTTACAATGGGATTTTGTTTTGAAAGCAAGAAATATTTTAAAGGAATATTTATTTTTAAGACTTAAAGAATCCAGAACATTTAAATCTATTAGAAAAACAGAAACACCAAAAAACGACATCAATTCTTTTATTTATGATTATATTGAATTTAATTTATTGGATAGATATAATATTCAAAATATAAGTTTTTATGTTATGTATAAAAATGTGGTTGATGATGGTAATGTTTTTAATAATAATTATACAATAAAGAATCCGACATTTTCAAAGTTAGCTTTTTCTGATTCTTATATTGTAAAAGATGTTAGAATTATAACTACCGATTATTTAAATAATTTGGGTGATGTAAACATGAGTTATAATCAGATTAAAAATGCAATTCAATATACATTTGATTATTATTTCGTTATAGATTATAAGAAAATATAAACCTAATCGTAAATAAGAAATATATATAAAAAATATTCAATATACAATGGAACAAAAGGAAGATAAGAAGGAAAATTTAAAGAAACAAAATGAGGAAATAAAAAAGCAATTAATAGAAACTGAAAATTATTGGAATCAAACAATAGAAGAAACTAGTAAGAAACTATTAAGACCTGTTCAAGAAGTTATTCAATTACAAGCTGAAGTAATAAGTTTAAGACAAATTTTATCCGAAGAAATAAAAAGTATATCTTATCAGATTTATAAATCCAGACAAATGATGAAAGAATATGAAAAAGAAAGATTAGAATTCTATTTGACTGGTTATCAGGTTAAAACGAGTGGTGGTGAAAAAACAAAAATGATAGAAGCTGATTTATCTTTGTATCAATATAGAGTTGATATTTTTGATGTTCATGTTAATTTTTTAAGAGAAACTCAAAAAAATATTGATTACATGAATTATGGTATCAAAAATAAGATTACTCTTTTAGAATTAACCGAAATGGAATAATTAATCTAAAGACATTTGAGTCGTTGTTGCGGTTGTGTTGTTTAAATTCAACATCGCACTTAAAGAACTATTTGTCCTAATAAAATATTCTCTATCCCAAGGTGATTTAAAAATAAATCTGGAAGAATATGTATAACCATATTCATCAATAATTGGATACATTGATGTATCTCTTTCTTGATTTATTTTCAATATGTTTTTATTTTCATTTACTTTGGAAAAAATGAATTCACGAATTTGTCCAAAATCATATAATGATGTATCGAATTTAACATTTCCATCCATAAACATAGCTCTTAAATATGTATAAAGAGTATCTTCGTAATAATAAGATAATGTAATAGTTACACATTCTATTTGAGGTATTACAACAGATATTGGGGAATTATTTCTAACTTTTACACTATATAAAATTCCGAAATTTGGTACCAATTCACTCACTAAAATGGATGAAAATCCCCACAACGGACTGGGTGATGAATT